>Ga0222650_1000567_pt1 | contig 27442 bp, 25 predicted proteins | sample AntAcemetagen367_FD_179820 | JGI IMG/M metagenome (GOLD analysis project Ga0222650, IMG submission 179820) | Saline water microbial communities from Ace Lake, Antarctica - #367 | ecosystem: Environmental > Aquatic > Non-marine Saline and Alkaline > Saline | place: Antarctica: Ace Lake... | reverse complement strand
AAGGCTGCACTATGGTTTCGTCTTGGTTTTTTCATGTTTTCTCCTTGTTGGTTTTTGTTTCTTAACAAGGAGAGATCTGCCGTAAATCTAATTTAGCCTCTGGCTCCGTAAGCCGGTACCTCTACTCTCTGGCGTGGTGGGGTTTATATTAAAAAATGTGAAGTAACTTTTATTACCCGTGTCCCTCTGACTTTATTTACCTATCATTCTGAATGATATATTAGATGTCTAATGCATGGCATCCGTACAAACAATGCAATAGTTATTGATTTTAAAACCTATACGAGGGATTGTGGTATTATCATGAAACAACAGATACTGATTTATCTAACTGTACTTGCTTTATCAACCACAGTCATGGGGGAAGTTTATCAGCCTGTACTGGTCAATCCTTTTGATAACCTTTCTCGTGATCTCAATAATCTTTCCAAAAGGAGAAATGAAAGGGCACAAGCAGAACAGCAGAAACTATTGGCAGAACAACAACTTGCCATTGAACGACAAAAAGTTGAGCAAAATAGATTACTAGCCCAACAACGACTTGAACTTGAACAGCAAAGAATAGAATTGGCCCGTATTGATGCTCAGAGACGTTACCAGTTAGAACAGGAAAGAAATCGTGAAATACAAAAACGTAACGAGCAACTAAGGCTTGATCGCGAGCGCGAAAGATCTCTTGAAACGCAGAGATACAACGATCGGTTAAAACGTGATCGTGAAAACAAAGCTGCGGATATAAAACAAAATCAGGTAGATAATTTTCAAAAATCAAATGATCCGGATTTCGGACGAAGTACCGATTTTATGAATTTATTCGTTACACTTTGGAATAAGACAACAGACGTAACTGAACAGTCTGAACTCAAAGAGACTTATCACAAAACCATCAGACAGAATCTTCTTCCCGAACATCAGGCTAGCGTTGAACTTCTTATGATTGAATCGTTTCAGAAGCTTTATCTGAAGTGATTTCCGTTCCCGCTGTCGCGCTTGAGGGTAGAACCCCAAGCGGACTCGTCGCAAGCTCCTCGGCTGGGTGTCGAGCCAACGTATAGGCTTCCCCCTTCGTCCCGGGTAAATCCCCTACCGTTTAGCGTTATATAAATATGAGCACCCCTGTGTTCCCGGTTACCCTTCAGTAGCCCCCCTTCAAAGGACATGTACCCATCCCGGGTCATGTCTTTTTTTCTGTCCACAATTGTGGACACCTCCCCCATAATTTTTCAACCAAGGAATTCCTATGCCCTGTAATCTCTTACTCCACTGTGGATCCAGCGAAGTTCCCCGAGAGGAACTCAACTCTGTCCGCACGCCCTCTGCAACGCGCAGTTGGCAACCTATCCCGCATCCTCTGCTTCTGCAGCAGGTGGAAGCCACCCTCCCGCGCTACGGTATGCGGGTGACGAACGAAGCCCACGGTCTCTCCCATGACGGTAACCGGTATTTCGGACTGCTTGAAGTAGCTAACGGCTCAAACAACCCGGATTTCAGCCGGGTACTCGGCATCCGCAATAGCCACGACAAACGTTTCCCTGCCGGTCTGGTATTGGGCAACCAAGTGCTAGTCTGTGATAATCTTAGCTTCAGCGGAGAAATCAAAGTCAGCCGTAAACATACCAGCATGATCCTCAACGATCTGCCCCAACTGATTCTCGATGCGGTATCTCAACTGCGCCTTAATTGGTTTGAGCAGGATCGCCGTATCGAACGTTATCAGGACTGCACGCTCCGCGACCCGCTAATGCATGACCTCACCATCAACGCGCTGGACAGCGGTGTCATCTGTGGCAGCCAGGTGCCCAAGGTACTCTCCGAATATCGTGAGCCCCGTCATGAGGCTTTCGAGCCCCGGACCCTTTGGTCTTGGTTTAATGCCGTCACCGAAACGCTGAAGGGCAATCTCGGGTTGTTGCCGGGCCGCACCCAGCGCCTTCACCAACTTTGCGACACCCATGTTACATTCAACTAACCAAGGAGGATCTATGTTACGCATTTACCTAACCATGTTTTTCATCGTCCTAGCCCTCAGCGGTTGCGATGGTGGATCGGGGATGGACGTCGATACCAGCCCGATCGGTGTCGGGCTTGCCGCGATTGCCGCCGGGCTGGTGCTCGCCTCGTTCATCGGAGGAGCGAAATGAGCAAGTCCAGCCCCAAACGAAAAAGGCTTGATCACCTGATTGTGCCGGTTGTGGTCATGCTCTTCGTCTGCGGGGGGCTGGCCGTCATCGCGGCCTTAACCGGGCTTGCCTTTCCCCTGCTGATACTGGCTTTGGTAGCACTCATCAGTTTCCACCTGATGAACCGCCTTCCTCCGGGTAAATAAACCTCTCACCCCAACCGGGGCCCTTCACCGGGTCTCCGGTTTTTTAGGTATGAGAAGGGTGTGCAGAATAAATAGGATCATATAAGATCAAATCGGACGGTGTGTAACATTATGTGTAAAATCACCCCTTTTCAACACATCTAAAAGTGCATTATATTTATATAAACCCTTTACCAACAGACACATAAAAGCCCCGCCGAAGCGGGGCTAAAATGGTACACCCGAGAGGATTCGAACCTCCACGCCCGTGAGGGCACTAGAACCTGAATCTAGCGTGTCTGCCAGTTCCACCACGAGTGCACATGAAAACAGAGGTGGAGAGAAATACTGGATTGTGCGCTAGAGTCAATCCCCCTCTGGTTGATTTTTGGACTCAGATCATGGGAGCCAAGCCCTGAAGGGCCATACTATTTATGCCAGAAGTACGGATGGATCCATTTTATGAATGCGCAATGTATGCTGGACGGCATTGTCATCTCTAGTGCTGAACCATCCAAGGTAGTTGTCATCGATACGGTAATCACGCTCGCGCTCGAAAGCCTGTCCATTCGTGATGGCCGAGGTGTATACGAGGGGGGCCATTCTGAACGCCACTAGGCCACACCTCCCTTCGGTTCCTATTACCTTCGTCACCCGGGTGATCGAGAACCTTGGGTTGGGAAAATTAGATCTTATTACATTCAGGTACTCCTTTACATCACATCAAAAAAAAGCCCCGCCGAAGCGGGGCTAAATATTAAACTCGAGAGAAGTCGAACCTGCGCGCCCGTGAGGACACTAGAGTCAAATCCTCTCTGGTTTTTTTTGGGGTCAGATCATGGAAGCCAAGCGGAGACAACTGTGGGGTTATCGTTCATCCACTGACGAGCTACGTCTATGACATCTTCATCCGAATCCTGTACCTTAAGCATCAAGTCTGCGAGTTGCGCATCCGTGAAAAACATGTTTTCGAGGAACTGGGCGAGTTCGGGTTTGTCGGTTCTTATGTCAGCACGTCCAATGATTTTGATATCATCTTTTTCCCACATCATTTTATCCTCGGACTGCGTCAGGAATTTAAGATCCCAACGGCCAAACATCCAATGCGGTTTCCAAGCGGTAACCACAATCCATTCTTCATCTTCAATCGCACCTTTAAGAGCCGCAGTCATGGCGGGTCCGCTGGAGGCGAGGAGTTTGATATCCAGACCATATGCGGGAATGAGATCATTTTCGGTTGTTTGCATCATACCAGCACCGGCATCAACGCCCGTGATTCTACCGCCAAACTTGGCTTCGTTACCTTTCAATTCTTCTAGGGAATCAATGGTGACATATGTGGGTACTGCTAATCCAGTTTCGGCGCCTTCATACACCGTTCCCAATTCAACCAATTTGCCTTCGTATTTGTCCAGTTGATTCTGATGCAATGAGGGCCAACATTCCATATAGGCATCGTGACTTCCCTGTGCGACTGCGACGTAGGCGGGGCCGACATCGGCTGAGGTGATTTCGACTTCGTATCCCAGCTTATCCTCTAGTACCACTTTGGCCAGATGGGTGTATGCCACGCCTTCGGCCCAGTTTACATAGGTGAGTTTTGCGGTTTTGGTGGTTTCGGTGGTTTCGGATGTTTCCGATGTTTCGGGTGATGAGGCGTTTTGCCCGCAACCCGAAATCATAAATGCCACGGCCAGACTCAGTCCGATGGCAAAGACATGTTTGCGTTTGTTGTTTTGTTTTATCATAAGTTTATTCCTTGTTTAGGTTGGTTAAGATTAAGAACTTGTTTCGGCGGTTTTACCCAACTCTTGGGTAATTCGATCGAGAAAAATGGCCAGAATTACGATGCAAATTCCGGCTTCAAAGCCGAGATCAATTTTCATTTGAGTGATGCCTTTGAGGACTTCGTTTCCGAGTCCGCCAGCTCCAATCATTCCGCAAATCACCACCATAGATAGCGCGAGCATAATGGTCTGATTCACCCCGGCCATTAAGGTGGGTAGAGCTACCGGAAGCTCCGCTTTGAATAGCAGCTGACGCGGGTTGGATCCGAAGGAGATCGCGGCATCATGAATATCATCCGGGACCTGTCGAATTCCGAGACTGGTGAAGCGCACGCAAGGCGGTAGCGAAAAGATCAAGGTGGCAATCACCCCAGGTACTTCCCCCAACTGAAAGAATAGAACCGCGGGAATCAGGTACACAAAGGCAGGTAAGGTTTGCATAAAATCTAACATGGGCCTCATCACTCGGTTAACCGTTTCACTTTTAGCCGACCAGATCCCCAAGGGGATACCTATAAGCAGCGCAATCAGTACCGAGGTGATAACCAGGGCTAGGGTATCTATGGTAGGTTCCCAAAATCCTAAATTCTGAATGAGGAAAAAGCCTAGCAAACTAAATACCGCCAATCCTTTTCCACTCACCCGCCATGCGAGTAAGCCAAACAAAAGTATCAGCACCCAATTGGGTGGAAAATGTAAGATAGTTTTAAGCAGATCAAGAACGGATTCGACAGCAATCACAATGCCATCAAAAATGAAATCTCCATTGTCGGTCAACCATTCGATTACCGATTCAAATGCATTACCAATTTCAATTTTCGTCATAGTCAGTCTCCTCTAAAGAAATTTGCTGGCTATCGGAAAGCACCGCTTCTAACGAAACAGTAGCGGTATCTTCATGATCCTCTCCGAGCACTTCAGCTAATACGGTGGCACGATCAACAATTCCGCGGAGGCGCTGTTGGTCATCCAAAATAGAAATAGGGTATTTTGCGGTCATGGCCCGCGAAAGAAGATCCGCCACAGGGGTATCCGGGTCGGCCACAAACAATTCAGTATGTAGGGCGCTGCGAACGTCCTTGGCATTTTCACGTTCAAGACGAACGGCATCATCGATGAGCAGGAGTCCTTGAAATTGACGATTACGGTCCACCACGAAAATACTGGATGAGCCGGCTCGCTCCATAGCCCGTACGGCCATATGCGGTCCGTCTTTGGGAATGGTGATGGTCTGCGGTTTCCGCATCACGGATGCTGCGGTGATGACTTTACTTTTATCCACCTTCTCCACAAAGGCTTTTACATAGTCGTCTGCTGGCTCACTCAGAATTTCTTCTGGGGTACCTATTTGTACCACTTCACCGTCTTTCATAATCGCGATACGATCGCCGATTTTAAGGGCTTCGTCGAGATCATGAGTGATAAACACAATGGTCTTGTGCATGGTAGCCTGTAATTCGAGCAACTCATCCTGCATGTTGGCTCGAATCAAAGGATCTAGAGCGCTGAAAGCCTCATCCATCAACAAAATTTCCGAGTCGCTGGCCAGAGCCCGAGCGAGGCCGACGCGTTGCTGCATGCCGCCGCTGAGTTCGGAGGGGAAGCTGTCTTCGTAGCCTTTCAGTCCCACTAATTCTAAAGAAGCCACTGCTTTTTCGTGGCGCGTTTCCTTGTCGACGCCTGCCACTTCGAGACCGTATTCTACGTTACGCACCACGCTTCGCTGCGGAAGTAGTCCGAAATGCTGGAAGACCATGGACATGGTTTTGCGACGACATTCTAACAGAGCCGCATCATCCATTTTCATTACATCATCTCCATCGATCTCGATCACTCCGCGGGTGGGTTCGATCAAGCGATTGAGACAGCGAATTACCGTAGATTTTCCGCTTCCTGATAGCCCCATAATCACAAACACTTCTTTGCGTTCGATTTGAAAGGAGGCGTTATTGATGCCAATAGTGCAACCGGTTTTATCTAAAATTTCTGCTTTGGAAAGGCCCTTCTCCAAAAGCGGGAATACCCGCTCTGGATCGGAACCAAAGATTTTATACAAGCCTTTGATATTAAGTAATGCCATGGGGCCTCCTAGAAGTAATAACCGAAGTTGATATTAAAGCGGCCGTTCCAGTCGTCATTCTGGTTGGCACCAAAATCACCGACGGTGGAATTCGCATAACTGTCGCCGTAGACATCGCCCTCGTTGCCGACAAAGTAGTTGCCGTTGGAGTAAGCGTAATCTACATAGATGTACCAGCCTCCGTTTGCAATCGCCATGCCGGTCACGTTGAGCGCGGAATCATTCAGGTTATCTCCATCTTTCAGGATCACCGAGTAGTCGTTGTAGAAGGTGATGCTATCGATCCATTCTACGGCTGGGCTGATGGTGTAACTGAGAGCTATGGCGGGAATGATGCCTTTGCTGGCCACCGGATAAGCGAAATCGTAAGCGCCCATGGTAATGAGATCGTTGCTTAGCGGAATGCCATTTTGGTCCACCGCACTCTGTTTATAATCCGCAGCGAAATCGTATTGGGTGAGTTGCAGCATCAGCGTCCAGTTGTTATAACGCGTTTTGCTGTGTGCAGAAACAGCGTAAGCATCGCTATCCTCGGCAAATTCGCCATCGGCGGCCATCTGTCCCCATTGCAAGGAAACGCCTACATCTGTAGGCAGAGTTTCATGCAGAGTTTTGTAGATCATACGCAGGTTGAGCTGATGCTCCTCTTCGTAATGACTGTAAGGCGAACCATTGTCCACGATGTCATAGCTGTAGCGGGCACTTTCATCGGTTTTTCCGACAAAACTATTTTCGGCCATGAGATAATACGCCATATCTACCACCCACTGTTCGTTGGAACGAGTGTACTTGATACCGTAATCCATATCATCCGAAAGTCCTACGTAGTAATGCTGATCAAAAAACCAACTGTTAGCCGGGCCGTAAGCACCGATACCGAATGGCACACGATTTAGACCGACCTGTAGTTGCGAACCGTCCTCAAAGTTGTAACCCAACCAACCAGTATGCATGAAGTTATAGCCGTCGTACCAGCGATATTCTGCTTTACCGACAAAGGGACCCTTTTCGTAATCAAGGTTGATACGAAAGACATCTAATTCAAAATTTCCTCCATTGTCGCCGCGCTGAGGCGCATCAGTTCCGTCTGTGCTGTAATCTCCATTTACATAATTGGCACGGATGGCACCGCCAATGGTGAAGTCGCCGATTTCAACTGCAGAAACAGATAAGCAGAGCAGGCTAGAGCATAGGGACGTATATAGGACGTTCGGGAAAGACATGGGATCTCCTTGGTTGGGTTTTGTTTGATAACCTCGTCAAATAAAATCCGTTACGAAAACGGATGAGATGCAGAAGATGAATGCGCCACTTAAGAGGGCGCGCATATAAAAATATGAGGGTCGAGCACCACGTGCATCAAGACCAAAGATTCATACTCATCCGCACAGCAGAACGAGGGGGTATACGATTGTACGACATAGGGTAAACATATCATGCTTATTAGGTCAACAAGAAAACCGAAGTAGTTATAAATTTGAGCTTCTGGCTTTTCAAAATGATGTACCCCCTATAGAAAGTATATTCGTTAAGAAAGTAACTCCTATAATGTTAACACCTAGAGGAATAAACACATGAACTATATTGATATCGAACAACTCAAAACTGTCCTGAACGATTATGGTTTGAGAATCGTGGCGGCACTTGTAACTTTGATCATTGGCCGCATCATGGCGGGAATCATCCGTTCAATTATTTGTAAAGCTATGAAAAAAGCTAAAGCGGATGAGATGTTAATATCATTCACATCAAGCGTCAGTTATATCGGGCTTATGGCCTTCGTGGTGATTTCCGCTCTAGGTAGACTCGGACTTGAAACTACATCCTTTATCGCTATTCTAGGTGCAGCTGGTTTAGCAATAGGCTTAGCGCTTCAGGGATCTCTGGCAAACTTTGCTTCCGGTGTACTGATGATTATTTTCAAACCCTTCAAGGTCGGAGATTTTATTGAGGCTGGTGGGACCGCAGGGATTGTTGAAGAAATCACCATCTTTAATACCGTGATGAAAACTCCGGATAATCGGAAAATTATTGTCCCCAATTCTTCCGTAACCGGAGGAAACATTACCAATAATTCTGCAAATCCCATTCGTCGTATCGATCTTACCATTGGCGTGGGCTACAGCGATGATCTCGATAAAGTGAAATCCGTACTTGAAGATATTCTTAAAAAAGAATCCCGCATGTTGGCGGAACCGGAATTCTTTATTGGCATTTCGGAATTGGCCGATAGCTCCGTTAATTTCGCCGTCCGCCCTTGGGTAAACAGCGCCGACTGGTGGCCCACCCGCTGTGACTTGATGGAAACCATCAAGAAACGATTCGACGACGAAGGTATTTCCATCCCCTTCCCTCAGCAAGATGTACATATGCATCAAACCGAGAGTGATTAAGGAATACCTGTTTTGCCTAAACCTCATATCGAAATTTCCTACTGCACCGGTTGCCGATGGATGATTCGGGCCGCGTGGACAGCGCAGGAGCTCCTTACAACCTTTGAACAAGAGGTGGATGGGGTCACCCTGCGCCCTTCACATATCGCGGGTTTCTTTGAAGTCCGCTGTGGTGAACTCGTGTTGCACGATCGGAAATCCGACGGCGGATTTATCGAGCTGAAAATCCTCAAGCAACGTATCCGCGATCAACTCTTACCCGAGACAGAGTTAGGGCATTCAGGATGAATAAGTAGACGGACTTCGAACGTTGGTGAAGTAACCCGAACAAGGTATGCAAAAAATAGAGAGGTAGTACCTTCGATGGACCAGATACACCTTAATGATTTCAGAGGGGTTTGACTAGGATCAGAGGACCTGTACTTCTCCGGGCCCTAAAGGCTACCGGCCACTGTCCGGAGAGTGGCTGCAGGTCTTCAGGATGAAAATCCCGAACCAATGGCTTTTTTATCCGATCGATAGATCCAGCGAAATACCTATCTCTAAGGAAATAGTCGATATCGATGGGCTGCCCCGAAAGTGACGCCTAGGTGCGCGCTCCAGTGAAGTCACTGCCCTATTGAAGAGCCTTCCATTTCCTGGCCATACGGAGCATGGATGCTTCATTCGTAAACTCTTCGATACGATCCACCTCCACCCAGGCCAAATCGTGGGACTCGTCGCTTACCACATAGTCTTCAGCTCCACTTACCTGAAACCGGTATCGAAGATCATAGTGGTAATGCGCAGGCGCATCGCCACGTTCTGGAATGAGATGAATGTCTAGGTCAAAAATCTCTTCACGTAAAACGTTGATCTCTTTGATTCCCGATTCTTCCTGCGCCTCCCGAAGCGCAACTTTTAACACATCTCCTTCGCCATCCGCATGTCCGCCCAACTGCAACCATTTATTCAGTTTTCGGTGATGGGTTAACAGCACATGAGTCTTTGCCCCATTCACCACCCAAGCGGATCCTGTGACATGGCCCTCCTTTAACGTGCGCTCAAAACAATTCGGATTGGCCGACACAAAGTCGATAAATCGAACTGCCGTCTCCACTTCGGCACTAAAGCGATTTTGATAACCCTTAATTTCTTGAATGAGCTTTTCTCGATACATCGACCTTCTTAAATCCTATGCGATGATTTTAATAGGAAGACCGAGATTTACCCCCGCACTCGGCGGAGATCGAACGTGCAGGGGAATGCGGGATCGATAGGTTCTTCAGGTAAGGATACCGGTTTGCCGCCTATGGGGCCAGTTTTTAAATAGCAATCTACAGCTTCCAGTTCAGCAGGTTTTTCAATGACATCTTGGGTATGCCCCTCTTGCCAGAAGCGGCTAACTCTGCGGGATTCCGCTTCGAAAGCGTTTATAGGGAAGGTGTCATAACTTCGTCCGCCAGGGTGGGCGACGTGATACGTGCATCCCCCTAAACTACGGCCATTCCATAAATCAACCACATCAAATACCAGTGGCGTTTGAGGTTTGAGAGTTGGATGCATCGCCGACCAAGGAGCCCAAGCTTGATAACGAATACCCGACACGAATTCTCCATGCACTCCTGTTGGAGTCATAGGTATCCTACGTCCATTGCAGGTCACCGCATGACGTTCATCGGTCAACCCTTGCACATGCAGTTGTAGTCGTTCGGCTGAGGAGTCCACATACCGAGCGGTTCCGCTTCCGGTCGTTTCTTCCCCGAGTACATGCCAAGGTTCAATCGCAAAACGAAGCTCCATCCGAACGTGTCCAACTTGTTGATTCCCATATCTAGGAAATCGGAATTCCAGAAAGGGGTCAAACCAATGCGCCTGAAAATCAAATCCGGCTTCACGCAAATCTTCACACACTTCTTTAAGGTCTTCTTTCACGAAATGCGGAAGTAAAAAACGATCATGCAGGGATGTACCCCAGTGGTTTAGCTTATGGTGATAGGGCTTGTTCCAAAATGTGGCAATCAGCGCCCGTATCAAAAGCTGCTGCAACAAACTCATTCGCGCATGCGGAGGCATTTCAAATGCACGTAATTCCAGAATTCCTAAGCGCCCGCTGGAGCTGTCCGGCGAATATAATTTATCAATGCAGAATTCAGCCCGATGTGTATTTCCGGTCAGATCGGTTAATTGATTTCGCAAAATTCGGTCCACAATCCACGGCGGAGGATCATCGGTCGTGGGCAACTGGCTAAACGCAATTTCCATTTCGTGTAGGCGGTCATCCCGGCCTTCATCCGCACGTGGAGCCTGCGAAGAGGGGCCAATAAATAATCCAGAGAACAGATAGCTCAATCCTGGATGATGCTGCCAATACGTAATAACACTCCGCAACAAACCGGGCCGACGCAAAAAGGGACTATCGGCAGGGGTTTTTCCGCCTAAGGTGATATGGTTTCCACCTCCCGTGCCAGTGTGACGCCCATCCAAGAGAAATTTTTCGGTACCCAATCGTAAGATACGAGCATCTTGATAAAGACCTTCGGTTCTCTCCACTAATTCACTCCAACGTTCGCTAGGGTGCATATTGACTTCGATCACACCAGGATCTGGAGTCACTTTTAAGAAATCGATGCGAGGATCAAAGGGGGGGGGATAGCCTTCCAGAATGATCGGCATCTTCAACTGCAAAGCGGTTTCTTCAATGGCGGACATCAAATCCATAAACGATTCCGCACTATCTAAGGGTGGAAGGAAAACAAACAGCTGTCCGTTTCTGGCTTCCACACAGAGTGCGGTATGACAAATTTCTTTGGCTGTAACCGGAGGTTTGCTAAAAAATTGTGCGGGCTGATTTCCTAAAAGCGGTGGACGAACTTCGGTAGGATCCGGATCTTTTACGGGATTCTTATCTTCGGATTCGACCCATGGAATGGAGTCTAAAGGAAGGCGCAAACCTAAAGGCGAATCCCCCGGGATTAAAAACAAATGTCCGCGTTTCATTTCCCATTTTGAACTCACCCAGCGGTCATGCACGGGATGCCACTGAACCGGTAAGGTGTATCCGGTAGGTTCACCAAGCCCTGAATCCAGCAATTTCGCAAGATGCTTTCGTTCTTTCGAATCATGTAAGCGCGGATCATTCGGTTCTATGTTGAACGGTAGCGTACCTTCTTTCCAAAGGTAATACGCAATATCTTCATGTGCAGCCAAAACGTGCTCTGAGAAGACCCCTAGGCGTTTACTTACTCCCTGAAGAAACTTCTCGGCATCGCCATGCTCAAAACCATCGTCTTGTTCCGGTTTAGAAAATAAAGCAGGATTATCCCAAAGGGGGATTCCATCTTTCCGCCAAAAGATCCCGTAAGCCCAACGGGGCAATTCTTCGCCCGGATACCATTTCCCCTCTCCCAAGTGTTGAATGCCTCCCTGAGCAAAACGTTCCTGCAGTTTCTCCAAGAGTTTATACGCCATCTCCCGCTTTTTGGAGCTATCGGCCGTGGTGTTCCATTCTTCGCCTTCCATATCATCCATCGACACAAAGGTAGGCTCTCCGCCCATGGTTAATCGTACATCGCCGATAGACAACTCGGTATCTACCTGCTCACCAATCGCGCATATTTTATCCCACTCCTGGTCCGTGTAAGGCTTGGTCACCCGAGGGTCTTCGTGAATGCGGCTGACTTTATTCACAAACTCAAATTCTACCTTACAAGGATCCGAAGCTCCTTCAATCGGAGCTGCGGATTGAGGATCGGGACTACAAGCCAGAGGAATATGCCCTTCACCGGCAAATAATCCCGATGTAGGATCAAGCCCTACCCAACCCGCCCCCGGCAGATAGACTTCGGTCCAGGCATGTAAATCCGTGAAATCTGCTTCGGGACCACTAGGGCCATCCACCGATTTTTCGTCTGCTGTCAATTGTACCAAGTAGCCCGATACAAACCGTGCTGCATAACCCATCTTTCTCAAAATTTGAACTAACAACCAGGCGGAGTCCCGACAAGAACCCGTTCTATTTTGCAGGGTTTCGGTGCAGGATTGAACCCCGGCTTCCATGCGAATGGTATAACCCACCACTAAATTTACCGCATTGTTCATTCCAACCAGCCAATCAATGGTTCGCTGACCTTGCTGTAAAGGCAGTGTGGCAAAAAAGGCTTCAAACTCTGGGCTATCTTCGGCGACCTCCAAATAAGGCATCAAATCCCGACGAGTATTTTTGGGATACTCAAAGGGAACCTCCTCCGAAAAAGTCTCGAGGAAAAAATCGAAAGGATTGATAACGGTCAAATCTGCAATAACCTCAACCGAAACCTTTAAGTGTTTAACGAGTTTGGGAAAAACGAGTCGTGCTAAATAATTACCGAAAGGATCTTGCTGCCAATTGATAAAATGGTCTGCAGGTTCAATCTTTAACGAGTAGGAAAGGACCGGCGTACGACTATGAGGCGCGGGACGTAAGCGCACAATGTGGGGCGAAAGCCCTACAGGTTTTTCATAGGTGTAAGTGGTTTGATGAAGGATCGAAACATGAGTTGCCATAATAGCTCAATCTTGAAGCCCTCAAGACGATTGTCCATGGCTAATCAAGCAGGAATGATCTTATTCAGGTTAAATCACACGAAATTGTCTTAACCAACAGCTTTGTAGCTAGACGCTGTTGTAACTGTCGTGGAGGGCGGTAGCATACTTCCGCTTTCGTGAAGGATAGCTAGTTTGGTCCCCCTGCCTAAGTAAGCCTCGTCCCCCAAAGCGGCCACGCGGGATACGTGGCCACCCTCCACAAAAGTTATACCAGGTCGAGCGCCCGTCGAACCCCATCTAGGACCTGAGAAAAATCGTCTTCACAGCCTGCGGCAAATCGTAACAAAGTTTTAGAAAGGTTACATTCTCTGAGGTATTCATCCGATTTATCATAATACGCCAAAAAAACGTAAGGGCAGAACAAGGTTTGGTCGCTACCTAAAGAGGGGGCTTTGATGACCCCGGGCAATTCCGCGTCAAAAAAGCTAGCCAATTTCTCAAGTGAAGGTTCTTTTAATTCGCAACTCACCACGGAACCCACTCCTTTCAACCAATCAGGAACGCCTTGATTCGCAAAATACACGGTTTCTACCGCGGGATGATTTCGTAAGCATTCCGCTAAAGCCTCACCATTTCGGTTGAATCGCTTCAAACGTTCTGGATAGGTATGAAGCCCTTCGAGGAGAGGCGGAAATTCCAGGGGAGATAATCGGTTTCCAAACTCGCGTTGTTGATTGGATAATTTTTGGGCCCATTCCTTATGGTTGGTCAGCACAATGCCACCACCATGCGAGTTACTACCACTCAAATACTTACTGGTACTGTGCATCACCACCGTGGCCCCTAGATCCAAGGGGCAAACATTCAACGGACAGGCCATGGTACTATCTACCAATAAGACTTTTCCGGCCTCTTGGCAAAGCCTAGCGATTTCAGGGAGGTCCGGAATTTCAATCAGCGGATTCGTAATCGTCTCAATGACTACTGCTGCGACTGCGGAATCCGTAATTCTTTTCGCCAAGCCTTCCAGATCGTGGGTATCTAGAAAATCTGTTTGCACATTCCGTCCCGCCCAGGCCTGCTCTTCTAAAATCAAGTGGGTGTCGCGGTACACATTTCCCAAAACCACGACCCGGTTTTGTTCGGGGGTGATGGCAAGGTCCAGCACCGCGGTTACCGCTCCCATCCCTGACGGATAAAAATAAATCGATGACGCTTTTTCCATTTCGAGCAGCGCGTTCGCACAGTCAACTTCGATTCCCAATTTAATAAACCTGCATTTTCCTTCTAGCAAAGCCGCCACATTTCGAGCCGAAAGCGATCCGCCCCGACGTCGGTTCCGCTCGTGTAACTCTGCGGCCAAATCTGTATCCTCTAAAAGCACCACTCCGGCATCGATAGACTCCACTTCGAGAGACACGACATGCTCAGACTTCGCCAACAAGGCTTCCGGTAGATCAGAATGAAAAGAAATGACAGGCAAGGATTTTTTTAGCTCATGCAGTTCAAGAAGCTCTTTTTTCGCCAAAGCTGCTGATGTAAATAACACCGCAGTAAAACCCGGATATCTCTTTTCCAGTCGTAGTTTAAGTTCCTGAACTACTGGAGGGTGGACTAAGCGGTAATATCCCTGCGTCAACTCCCGCCGATGTTCCTGCCAATCCATCACCTCATCAAAATCGCGTACCGAGGCCGTAATCCCATAGGACCCCGTCACAGAAGTGGTGTGAATCCATTCGGACGCGGGCTGTTCACGCGAAAGCTCAGGAAGGATTTTAGTTAGAGGGGTAAAGAATTGCATCAGAATTCGACTACCGGAAATTAAAGAGGAGCGAAAGCGAAAAGCGCAACCCTATGGACGGACGGTATCTCGCCGTCTCGTGCTGGACAGTAAGATCCGTCTTCGCGAAAGCGCCACGGCAGGCGCTGGCCCTGGCCCTAGCCTAAATACATTTTTGCAAATCGACGGCCCGCGGCCTCCGCCAGTTCCGACGCTCTGGTAAGAGCTTCAACAAGGGGTAACTCTTGATCATTCGCAGAAAAAGCGCTCAGTAATCCAGCTTTTTTCAGATCTTCATCCCCCAAGTCACAGGACCCTGCAATAACAACTACCTGAGCCGACGAACCTTTTACTGCGTCCAAAACCCCAGAGAGCACCTTCCCCTCCAAGCTTTGTGAATCTACCCGCCCTTCTCCGGTGATCACCCAATCGGCGGCCTGCAGCTTAGAGTTCAAATCCGTAATCCGCATCATTTCATCTACCCCACTCACCAGCTCTGCTCCCAAAAAAGCTACGGCTCCAGCCGCAATTCCGCCAGCGGCACCTCCCCCCGGAAGATGACGAACGTCTACCCCCAGATCTTTGTGAATAACCTCAGCCAAACGAGTCAACGCGGCCTCCAGAATAGACACCTGCTCGGGACTAGCTCCTTTCTGAGGTCCAAAAATCGCGGCCGATCCTTGCTCTCCCAATAACGGATTGGTCACATCGCACATGACTCGCACGTGGAGCTCGGGAAGAGATTCAGGAGGGATAATTTTATCCAAAGTACGTAATGCCTCACCCCCAAACTCAAGCTCCTTCCCTTCGCTATTCAGAAAGTGCCACCCCATGGCCTGAGCCATTCCGACTCCACCATCTACCGTTGCAGAACCTCCCACCGCCAAAGTAAATTGCGTACATCCACGCTCCACGGCATCCTGCATCCACTCTCCCACTCCATAGGTGGTTGTTTGTAAGGGATTTTTTTCGGACTCTTTAAGCAGAGGGAGTCCCGCACAACGTGCCATTTCAATCAGGGCCTCATGGGTATCCGACCATAGTAAATAGCCATCTTCAATCTGCTGACCCGGAAGCGGCCCATGCACCGTCTTCACGACCTTCCTTCCTGGCCGAAGCACCGCCACCAATTCCTGAGTCCCCTCTCCTCCATCCGCCAAAGGAGAATAAACACATGCCGCATTCGGAACCACGGAACGTATGCCCCTCGCGACCGCTTCGCAGGCTTCAAGAGCACTCAATGATCCTTTCCAAGAATCCATACACAGTACAATAGTTTTAGTAGTGGTCATCCGCGTGTCTTTGCGGTTTTCAGAGCAGATGTCGATAGCGTTTGTTATTTCAGCACTTTCTTTAATAGCCTATCGCCCTGGAGTGCTGCGGCAAGCCGTAGCACTCCAGGAGCTTTTCAGGGTGAGGACAGCCCCACTCCATTTTCGAATCTCTTATCCTCTGACTAGAGGATTTAGTTCGCCAACTTTCCAATTTTTGACCGTGCGCCCCCTATCAGGAAGGCAAACAAGAGGGTGATCAACACCACAGGCGGCTCAAAGATTCCCGCCCCGCTCATGATAAAGATGTGGATCAACAGAATCACCACAATGATAAGCGTCAGCAAAAGTAATCCGAAATTACGGGTTATAAGGGTGGTGTTTTTTTTCGTGCTTTTTATGGCTAAAAATAAACGCCTTCCGTTTCATCAGGATTTTACAGGCACTCCACCCATGTTAAATGTCCCAAATTATTTCCCAGTTTTCACCCCGAACTATCCATCGAGATCAGGAAGTTTGCCATTAGTAACACTCAGGAATGATCCCAGCTACGACAGGACAATCAAAAGCACACCGAGCAAAATACCCGATAGCACCCACGCTTTTTTCCGCAAATTCACCTCTTTGAACAATACTGCACCGACAAAAAACGAGACCAACACGCTACTGCGGCGCAATACCGACATGATCACGATCAGCGCGTCCGGATCGCTGACGCCAATAAAATACACAAAGTCGGCGATCACCAAAAGCAGGCCAATCATCGGAATCGACCAACGCCAAACGAAGGGAGTAGTCTTATGACGGTTCGGGAACCACAGCAGCCCGGTTATGAACGAAAAGAAAACGCAGAGGTACAAGAAATACCAGCAGAGCACCTGAAGGGGCGCCATACCCAAGGACTGTAGCAACCATTTATCGAACAACGAACTGCAGGCGCTCACCAGAGTCGCCACGAAAATAAGCCCCACCCATTTGCTGCGATGAAACGAAATCCCTTCCTCCCGGCCGAGCAGCGAAAACAGAAAATAACAGCAAAAAATAATACCCATGCCTACCCACTGCAGTGGTGCGGGCTGCTCGTGAAAAATCAGCACAGCCCCGGCCAGCGTCCAAACCGGACCAGTCGCACGGATCGGCGAGACAATCGAAATCGGAAGATGCTTAAGAGCAAAATAAGCGCAGATCCACGACGAGCCAACGATCAGGGCCTTGACCACCATCCATCCGTGCCAGGCGAGCGACATGGGAGCGGCATACAGCCCGATGCCCTGAAATATATCGGGTGCCATACGCGACCCGATCAAAAGCGGAAGCATCAAACAGACAGAGGTCAGATTCGAAAAGAACAAAACCGGCAGCACGGCATTCCCGTTCAGGGCATGTTTCTTAGAGAGGTCGTACACCCCCAAAAACAGCATCGAAATCAAACCCAATCCAATCCACATCATCGTCCCTTAGTAAAGATAACCTCCAATGTCATAAAGGAAGCATTATGAGGTATGAAGGATGAAGTATGACTATTTCTTTCAGCATTTGTACTTCATCCCTCAAAATACTAAGAAATTGGCCTGAGCTCAGATCCCAATTCATCTATTTTCCTAAGATCAGAAACCTAAACCGTCTAGGTTCCGAAAGCCGGAAAGTGGCCGGATCCGTTTACGGACCGGGACCAGAGTGAAAGCGGGGTTCGCAGGCGCTTTCAGCTCTTTTTTCTGTGGCGTAAACGCGTACAGCCACTCAGCTACTTAACTACTTTAGAGAGTTGAATACTTCGAGGGCTTTGGGAGGAGTGCCGAGAGTTAAGCCTGATGAAATTTATGTGCTAGGCTCAAAATAAGTTCGTAAACATGATGGCATTCGCTTCTCAGAAAATCCGGCTCCACAACTCAGTAGAACCTATACTTAAGTGCGCCGTTATGGATAAAAGAAAAAGGTAATCTCTTGAGGGAGACAGATCGAAAAAGTGATGCAGGCAATCACAATCCAACCCTTAACTTGAGACGCATGGCCTGCGGCGGGACCGCCAGCAGGTAACTAGTTGTGGGGATTTAGACAACCGAATCTATGTATTTTCCTAAGATCGGAAACCTAAACCGTCTAGGTTCCGAAAGCCGGAAAGTGGCCGGATCCGTTTACGGACCGGGACCAGAGTGAAAGCGGGGTTCGCAGGTGCTTTCAGCTCCTTTTTCTGTGGCGTAAACGCCTACAGCCACTCAGTCACTTTCTGAAATGTACGCGGGTTAATGCGCTTGTAGCCAGTTCTGGCCTCGACCGACGTCTACCTCGACGGGGATGGAAAGCGGTAGGGCATTTTCCATGAGCGATTTGATTTGTGGAAGGAGTTCGTCGGCTTCTTCGGTTTTTAGATCGAAAACGAGTTCATCATGAACCTGCAACAACAAGCGGGTTTGCCAAGTGCCGTTTGCGAGCAAGGCATCGATATCAATCATGGCTTTTTTGATCATATCCGCAGCGCTTCCCTGAATGGGTGAGTTGATGGCTGTTCGTTCGGCGGCTTCCCGCTGGGTTTTGTTTCGGGAATCAATATCACGTATCTTCCGTCGGCGACCCGCCATAGTCTCGACGTATCCTTTTTCCCGACCGTCTTCGACGATCTGGCCCATGAATTGATTCACCCCAGGATATTTAGCAAAGTAGGCTTTGATAATCTGTGAGGCTTCTTCTCTGGGAATGGACAGACGTTGGGACAAACCGAAGGCGCTAATCCCATAAATAATTCCGAAGTTGACCATTTTGGCTTTTCGGCGCATGTCGCTGGTAACTTCGTCTAAAGAGACACCGAACACCCCGGCTGCAGTGGCGGCGTGAATATCATGCCCTTCTCTGAAAGCTTGGCACATGTCTTTATCTTCGCTGAGGTGAGCCATTAGTCGAAGTTCTACTTGTGAATAATCGGCGGCCAATAATTCAAATCCTTCTCCGCGGGGCACGAAGGCTTTGCGAATTTCTTTACCGCGTTCGGTACGAATGGGAATGTTCTGGAGATTAGGATGATTAGAGGAGAGACGTCCGGTGGCGGCTCCGGTTTGCAAGTACTGGGTGTGAACCCGGCCGGTACGTTCGTGAACTTCTTTAGGTAGTGCATCCACATAGGTAGACTTTAATTTACCGAGCTCGCGAAACTCTAAAATCGCATCGATAATCTCATGAGTTCCGGCGTAGCTTTGCAAGGTTTGTTCGTTGGTGCTGTACTGACCGGTTTTGGTTTTCTTGGGCTTGTCGGATAACTTCATTTTCTCGAACAGCACGATCCCAAGTTGTTTGGGGCTGTTCATGTTGAAGGTCTCTCCGGCCAGCTCGAAGATCTGGGTTTCGAGTTCTGCCAGCCGAGTTCCTAACTCGGTGGACATCTCTGCTAAGGAAGCGCTGTCTAAAGCAATCCCCTCATGTTCCATGCGCATGAGTACAGACAACAAGGGCATTTCCATTTTTTCAAAGACGTCAAGCTGTCCGCTCTCTTTCAGCTGCGGCAGAATCTTGTGATACAACTGCAAGGTGATGTCAGCATCTTCCACCGCGTATTCAGAGACTTCAGCGGCCGGAATTTCGCGCATTGATTTTTGCCCTTTTCCTTTAGGCCCAATCAAATCCGTGATCGGAATCGGCTGATAGCCTAAGAGTGAGGCGGCCAAGCGATCCATGCCATGGCGTTGTTCGGAATCCACCAGACTGTGAGCAATCATAGTATCCGCAAAGGGACCGTTCACGGTTATTCCTTTTGCCAATAATACTGCGAGGTCAAATTTTAAGTTATGACCAATTTTTAAGACCTGGTTATTTTTCCAGAACCCCTCCAAGGCCTTCAGCGCCTCTAATTGGTTTTCGACCGTAACCGAAACGTAGCAGCCTTTGTTTTTTTCGGATGAAAAAGCAATGCCTACCAAATCCGTACTGAGAACATCTAAACTATCGGTCTCCAAATCGAAACAACATGCGGACGTCTGATTCAGAGTGGCCACCAACTCAGGAAGCTTCGAAAGATCGTCGATGAGGATATACTCATGGGGGGTATCCTCCAAGGTTTTGAGCGTGGAGGCCAAGGTGAACCCACTATCAGCATCGGCAAAGAAATCGCCTTGAACCGCTGCACTTCCAGAAGCGGCCACTGGAGCGGCTACCGATCCAAATAGGCGTTTACCAATACTCGAAAATTCCATTTCCTGGAGAAAAACTTTTAGCGCATCATCATCCCATGGTACTCGAATCAAATCATCTGGTTTGAAATCTAGAGGAACCGCACAATTGATCTCCACGAGTCTTCGACTCAGTCGCGCCATTTCTTCATGTTCTTTAAGTTTGTCCGAAAGTTTTCCTTTCACCTTGTCCGCATTGGCTAATAAATTTTCTACGGACCCATATTCTGCGATGAGTTTTTTGGCGGTTTTGGGTCCGACACCGGGGACTCCGGGAATGTTATCGGAGCTATCGCCCATAAGCCCCAAGACGTCGATGACTTGTTCGGTACGTTCGATTTCCCACTGTTCGCAAATTTCCGGAATGCCTAGGATCTCCGGGTCTCCGCCTTTGCGTCCGGGTTTATACATCTTGGTATGCTCATCTACCAATTGCGCGTAATCTTTGTCGGGGGTGACCATAAAGGTTTCATCGTAGCCTTGGGCCTCGGCCTGGCGGGCTAGGGTACCAATAATATCATCCGCTTCGTAGCCATCCAGTTCGATCATGGGGATGTTCATAGTTACCAGCAGGCGTTTCACTTCGGGAATCGCCAGAGCTAAATCCTCCGGCATGGCCTCGCGCTGGGCTTTATATTCGGGGTAGATCAGATGCCGTTCGGTGGGGGCTTTGGTATCGAAAGCTACCGCAATATGAGTCGGATTCCTAGAATCTAATAATTCCAGTAGGGTATTGGTAAATCCGTAGACCGCGGAGTGGTTCCGGCCTTTGGAATCCACAATGGGACGGGACATGAAGGCAAAGTGGGCGCGGTAGACTAGGGCCATACCATCGAGAAGAAAAAGCGTTTTTGACATGGACGTACCTAATCAGGAAATACCAACTGACAAAAGCACGAACTACTTGCATTTAAATGTCATATCCCTCTAATCCATATCAATGAGCAGGACGAGATAGCCATGACTAATGATGTCCATCATCCGAATGAACATGGGGGACCAGAAGGAAACTAGGGCTCTGAAGCCGTGGGGCCTGGGGATCACCTACAGTAAGGGTTGCGGGGGATGCGAAGCTCTCGCCGAGAAAAGGTTTAGGATCCTGATCTGCACGGGTAGGGAAAATAAAATAATTTGTTTTTCCATTTAGAATAGTGGGGTTTCCGTCTTCATCTTCGTTTTTTTTCCGGTTACGCACAAAAAAATCTGTTTTCAACTCACGTACGGGAAAGGTGCAGGCATTCAAGGTGTCCAATTCTAGGGAAAGGGGTTCTCCGAGGTTTTCTAGTTGGGTGTACCACACTTCGAGATCACCTTTGTCATCATGTAGTTTCACCTCCGCCCAAGCATTGTGGGTGCCATCTGGAGAATAGAGTTTGATCATCCATCCGTGATGTGGCCCTTGTTCGTAGAGTGCGACCCCCGCTTTTTGCATCGCTTTCCACAACCCGCTTCGTATCTGAGCCATTTTTTCTGCAGAGGGTTCTGAAGCTAACCCTTTAGTGGTTATAAGTAGTTTCTTTAGTTGGGCACGGACCTCCAGAGGAGCTTTGGCATCTTGGGGGGGGGCTTTTATCATGAGTGCAGCTATAAGATTAAGGCTTTGTTTTAAGAAAGGTTCTGGATCACGGTTTTGGAGAGAAGCAAGTTCAGCCAAGCCCAGTTTTTCATCAAGTTCACTAAGCTTGGGCCAAGAATCGACGGTAGAAATGTCGTGACTAAATGATACAGACAGCTGTGAGAAAAGCAGAAGAAAGAGGTATATTTTTTTCATAGACCAAGTTCCAGTTTGAGGTTGTTACGGGTTTCTTGTAGATGAAGGTCATCACCTGCAAGGTTGAGAAATCTGCCGGAGAGACGGTAAGCTTTCTCCGGGCTACCGTAGGTATGTTCGAGGATTACGCTCATGCGAATGGCCGTCCATGCATCCGTCTCAGCGTAGTACCCCCAAGTAGGGTGAGAGGTAAGATCGCTTTGAGGGCGTTGATCTAGTGCCAATTCTGCAGCTTTCAAATAGGTTTCTTGGACAGCAAGCAGTTGACTACGTTCCGCTTCCGTAGGATCAAAAAGGTTGGGCATCTCTTTTCTAAGCTGTTTGAGTCGAACCTGTCCGAGCGTTAGATAAAGTTGAAAGGCTTCTGGATTATTGTGAAGTCCCTCTTCGAGGTAAACAATGGCTTCGCTATCGGAGTGGCGAGATAGCCAGTAGCCACCGGATGTGTATGCATGTACGTGATGAGGGTCACTGAGGGTGGCTAATCGAAACCAAGGAAGCAATTGGCGTCCATCGGTGTGGGTAACATGTTGGCCAGCTATATTCCAAGGTTTTATCTCGCGTTCCACTTTTCCGACCCAGCCCCGATAATCTTTCTCTGGGGAGGGAATAAGTGTATCTGCTTGATTATTATGTCCTTGGCTATCGAGTGAGGAGTCCGCGGTATGGGCAAAGTAATTTACCCCGCCGTGTAAATAGGATTCCGTCTTGAGCAAAATCATATCGCTCATGCTGGTGCGGAATAATCCAAACATACGACCAATGGCACTGGCATTACGAGTGACTTGAGCCTCCTTGGCTTCACTTCGTCCACCTCGATACTGATTGGGGGTGAGCCGACTCCAAAGGGCGGGCAGGCACAAAAATCCGACCAGAAGTGCCCACCGGAAACGTCGCTGAGATAAAGAGACCTGCATTATAGCGACCTCCGTTCAAAACAGGCCTGACTCCGGCTCAAACAAAGTAGACAAAAAAAGACAGCCTGAAGAAGAAGTCCGGCGAACACGGGCAGTGGCAATGCGTCGAGACCATCGGTGAAGCGAGTGGTCAAATTTAGTTTTGTGAAGTCTGGCCAGAGGAGTATAAACCAATTCACCAGGGCCGTCCAAGCACCCCCTGAGGACAGGGAGCGAATAAGGCCAATTATCGGTTGATATATCAGGAGTGCCGTTACCAAGATCAGCAGTCCGACGGCCTTGGGTAAAACAAGCGACAATAGTAGACCTGCAGCCGAGAACAGAAACAGCGAACTGATTTGCAACAAAAGATTCTGGAGAAAAAGTGCGCGGGAAAATTCCTCCATTCTGGGAACGGTCAGGCAAATCCAGGTCACGAACAAGCCATAGGTGAGGGCTCCACTAATACCAGCTGCCCACCATTTTCCCAGTAGATAATGAGCGCGACGAATGGGACGGGCTAGAATGGGGTAAATGCTCCGGTTCTCAAGATCATTAGGTACTTGGCGGATAATAAGGAGCGCCACCAGACTATGGGCAAACAGATGAGAAAGCGTTAGGCCCATGTTGAATAAAAACGTCGCCGTCGCCGGCTCCTCTATTCCCACAAAGTGACTGGTCAAGGTCCCTATCCCAAAAACCCCTATAAGCATGGCGAGTACATAAAGATCTTTCTTACGGATCAACTCAATCCAAACCCCGCGACTAATTAGATCAATATTTTGCCGTGTTCGATTCACAATGCTTTCCTCCGAAACAGGAGTAGGGTGATTGAAAAATAAACCGATATGAATAGCAGTGCATAAAGGCTGAGAGAACCGATCACGCTTGCCGGTATGGGGGACCAGATGTCTGAATGAACGGTTTTCTCAGATAAATCGAAGAGAAAAAGTTGAGGCGTAAGCCAGGTCAAGACAATCAGGATCCATTTGATCGCTGGCGTAGAGAGTGTATAAATCATATTTACCATCGAGGCCATGGTGGAGCCAAGAAAAAAGAGAAGTGACGCAAAAGCAATGGCCGCATCGATGTTGCATAACAACGAGAGCACAAACCCCAGGGCGGCCAGAATTCCCATCATGAGTGCCTGCAAATAGAGGTATTGAAGGAATATCCCCCATTGAAGATCGGCACGCAGATAGAGCATACCGAAAAGAAACACGACCATAAACAGGGCAAAGCAAAACAAGGAGGTAAACCAGACCCCTAGTAATTTTCCTAAGAGAAATTCGAATCTGCTGAGGGGACGTGCCATCAGCGGATAAATGGTTCGAGTTTCAAATTCTCGAGGAAGTTGACGGGCACTTAACACAATCACTGTGATTGCGGTGGCAGTGCTCATAAATTTCAGTGCAAATTCACGATAGAATTTGTTGAGTCCTTCCAACTGAAAGAAATCAAGACTCATCACCACCGCAAACAGCAAACAAGCGATCATCACAATGGCGTAAATGTCACGTCGACGGACCGCCTCTAACCAAACCGTACGCGCCACCAAAAAAATCGATGACACCTTCATTCGCCAGCTTTCGCTTCTTGTCGCAGAGTTTGAATATAAAAAGTTTCCAAAGAACGATCCCCACATTCTTCTAACAAATCGTTTAAAGGGGCGTCCCGAAGCAAGTGCCCCTGATGAATCATGATCACCCGATCGCAGAGACTTTCCACTTCGCCTAGCTCATGAGAACTAAAAAAAATGGTGCAGCCCTGCTTCTTCAAATCATTTAAGAGCTCCCGTAAATCGTGTCGACCAAGCGGATCCAATCCCGATGACAACTCATCATAAATCAACAACTCAGGTTCCGTAATCAACGACTGAGCTATCCCTAAGCGTTGTTGCATACCTTTTGAGAAAGATTTCAATAACTCGTTTTCCTTTCCCGCTAGCCCAACTTTTTTCAGAATATCCGGGATAAGGTCCTTCAATTCTGATTTCGAAAGGCCGCCCAAGCCCCCATACAAAGCCAGCAATTCCCCCGCCTTCATAAAGGGATAGTAAAGCGCAACCTCGGGAAGATAACCAATGCGAGCCCGACTTTCCGGCTCTCCCGCAGGACAACCAAACACCGTCACCTCTCCCGCATCCGGAAACCGAAATCCCATTAATATTTTAAGTGTAGTCGATTTACCTGCCCCATTCGCTCCTATAAATCCCACGCACTCGCCAGAACGAACTTGGAAGCTTATTCCCTTTAGCGCTTGGGTCCGGTGTTTGCCCTTCCCGTAACCAGCTTCAAGGTCTTTTACGTCGATTAGTACAGTAGAAGGTAAACTTTTGCTCATATTATATTGATAATATATTCTCAATAAAGGTCAACGGATTAAGTTTGTTTTTTTTCATAGTAATGAAAAACGCGAAGAGATGACGTTTTACACCTTCCTGCACCTTACGCCAATCTACTCAGGAGACACAACCACCGGACAAAATGCCTACGTGGCTCATAAAAATGTACTTTAGCTTCCCTTTTTTATTGATAATGATTAATCATTACGTATAAGGTACTCCATCTAATTTGCACACCTAGGATCTCACATGTATCATCCCAACTTACCCGTAACACTTCTCTCTGGCTTTTTAGGCGCTGGTAAAACCACTCTTCTTCACCACATCCTCACGAATGTTGAGGGCAAACGGGTGGCGCTACTCATCAATGATCTGAGCGAAGTGAATATCGATGCGGCACTCACCCGTGATCGGGGATTCACCGTGACCCATGCGGGAGAAAAACTAGTTGAACTTTCAAATGGCTGTATCTGCTGTACCCTGCGGGAAGATTTGTTGACTGAAGTGATGGCTTTGGCCAAAGCCAAAAAATACGACTATCTCCTTATCGAATCGAGGAATACATGGCATGAGTAACCTAAAAAACCTACCCGATCCAAATGATAATTTTCGCTTTGCCTTTCTCAGTTGGAAACCCGAATTGGACGAGGATCATCCACCCATCCCAGTCACCATCATCAGCGGCTTTCTCGGATCAGGTAAAACCACCCTGCTAAAACATCTTCTCTGCTCTAGTACCCAAGGACGCTTCGGTCTGGTGATCAATGATGTAGGAAAAATAAATGTAGATGCGCAGGATCTCAAACACAATTTCCCAGAGGGAAATGAAAAAGTGCAGATTCTCAGTGAACTTACCCAAGGGTGCATCTGCTGTTCCATCGGTGACGAGCTGGCCGACGCCTTGGTTTACCTTTGGGAAGAAAATCGCCCTTCCCACATCCTCATTGAAGCTTCCGGAGTGGCCAACCCACGAAAGATCCTGGAAACCTTCTACACCCAAAATATTTCCGGTCATCATTTGTTGGAGGTCTTCCAAATTGTTAATTTGGTCACGGTGATCGATACCGCATATTTTTTGGAACAATGGCGCATGGCTTTGCAGCAACGGAAGAAGCGAAGTCGAATTTTCCTCAACGATCCCCGTCATCCTTATATGGAGTTGATCATGGAACAGGTGGAAACCTGTGACCTGCTGATCTTAAATAAGCAGGATCGATTATCGCCAACGGATAAAGAAGAAGCGGATGCTATTTTTGCGGATTTAAATCCTCGTACAGATAAAATTCTTGCGGAAGAAGGGAAAGTAGATCCTGTCTTGGTGTTGGATACCCCTCGTTTTGAATTGCAGGCCACCCAGCGCGGAGGCCGCGTGTACCATCATCTTGAAAATATCGAAGGTCAAGTAGATCAAGAAGCCGAGGAGATCCCGCATAGTCCGCACGGTCCGCACGGTCCGCACGGTCCGCACGGTTATGGATTAACCACGATCATCTTTCGAGCTAGGCTCCCCGCTCGTGAGCGAGATCTATTTAGGGTTCTCCGCTCTGAACTTCCTGGAGTTCTCCGAGCCAAAGGATTTTATTGGACTCAAGAGCACCCTACGCAATGCGGTATCCTCTCACTCGCAGGTGGGGTATTGCGCGCCGACCGAGCTGGACCTTGGTTTATCGACTTGGTTCGCGAAGGACACGCCGCCCTCACTGAAATACCCAGGCATGTTGAGACAATATGGGAGCCGCCACCTATCGGAGATCGCCGACAGGAAATTGTGCTCATCGGGGTTAAGTTAGATAAAGAAGACGTTCTGTACCGTCTTAACGCTTGCTTAATACCTGACACATTTAGTGAGAATTCATCATGAGTAAAACAGAAAGACTCATCGCGGGGGCCGAACCTACAGGGTTAGGTGTGGCGCACGCTATGCAAGACAAGGGAGCTAAGGATTTTTACATCATGGATCGTAAGGATACGATATCTTCTTTTCAACATTGGTCCAACTTATCTACCGAATAACGTATCTTACTAGAACGGTGTTGTTAAAACTATTCCAAAAATCACTCAGACTTCCATTACAGATACATGCGTTGCGCGTAGTGTTCCTATCTTTTTCCCTGTGTCCCTCTGTTTTCTTGTATGGATTTAAGATGCATTT
>Ga0222650_1000566_pt1 | contig 27474 bp, 24 predicted proteins | sample AntAcemetagen367_FD_179820 | JGI IMG/M metagenome (GOLD analysis project Ga0222650, IMG submission 179820) | Saline water microbial communities from Ace Lake, Antarctica - #367 | ecosystem: Environmental > Aquatic > Non-marine Saline and Alkaline > Saline | place: Antarctica: Ace Lake... | reverse complement strand
TTCGGCCTACGGCCTACGCCGAGCGTCACGAGATGAGAGCTTGCGCCGAATCCTAACCGAACTATATTCGCAAAAAGTGTTACCAACGTCCCCGGTCAATGTGTTACCTATGTCCCGGTCCGCACCACCACTCGGCGTGAAAATCAACAAGAACGGGAAGGGTTGTATCGGCGAGGGTTTGGTCGAAATTGTCAGAGGTGAGTTCGATGGTCTTCATAAATCTAATTGATTAGCGGTTCCTATTAAGTCGTTTTTTGCTGCAATTCCTTACACGTCGATGAGACGATTTTTCCGATGAAGCGTCATAATTCGTCTCCCCGTGCCTAAATAGACACCGTTGACGAGGCTCCGGAATCGCTGTTCGAGCCGTGCCAAAACTGATCATCGAAACGGTGCCTGACCTTCTCAAAATCGTGGCCTGCCTTGCGCTCATACGCCTTAAGTCCGAGAGACTCCTAGTAGACCTTTCGATTCCCTCCCCAGAGGCCGCGGGGAACGTTCGTGAGTTTCACGAAGACACGATCCGGAGGCGTCGAAAGGTGTTCTGCGGCGATATCGCAGAGCGTTGTGCAAAGGGCTCCGGTCGGTTCGGCGGAGAGTTCGATCCCCTCAATCTCGAATAAGGCGGTAGGGGCATCAGTGCCGCCGAACATCATCGCCGCTCCGGTCGAAGCGGTCGCCATGATGATGGATTCCGGTTTCCCGAGTTCCCGCGCAGCAATCGTTGTCGCCTCTTTTAAAAGCTCATTGGTCGCTTCCTTTGAAAGCGACACGTTCGTTCGGATTTGGATGAGTGGCATAAATGTAAAAGCTAGCTGGATTTATCTCCCCGTCAGCTCGGATCGAGGCTGGTTCCTGCCGCAGCTCAAATTCGACGTCGTCCAAATAGACGATTTCCATAATCAGCGGCTGAGGCGGGGGAACCCTGATCATCTGAACGAAGTGCCCCTCCCTCCCCCAACCGGGGCTTCGATGCACTTGAGGCGTTCGTCAAGGGGGAGCTGAACAGATCTGACGGCGAAATCATGCGTCGGTATAACAGGGCGATATCGAGCTAGCAATTCTCTTTTAGAATCACGAACTCAAGTTAGCCCAGCAATTCAGCGGCTTTGGCAATGATGGCATCAACCTGGTCGGCTGCGTTTGCTGCGGCACCGCGAGCCATTTCAGGTTTTCCACCGCCTTTGCCACCGGCAACGGCGAGCGATTCCCGAACGATGTCACCGGCCTTGTACTGATCGGTGGCGTCTTTTGAAACGACGGCACCGAGATGAACGGTTCCATCGGCAACGAGAGCAAGAGCCACCGCGCCACTGAACTGGCGCGCTTTGACGACGTTTATAGCTTCCTGAAGAAGCGCGGTTGAATCACCGGGCAGAATTCCCGCGTAGGTGTTGCCGTCGAGGGAGGCGAGCGTCTCTTCGAACCACTCGGCCGCAATCTCGGCGGCGGCACCAGCTGAGGCCTTCTTCACTGATTTCTCTGCATTGACGGCCGCATTCCTGAGCGTGTCGCGATACGCTTCAAAGGCTTTCAAATTGGCATTGGCTGCGGCGAGTTCGTCCTTATCGAGAGCCGAAGCGATGTCCCCGGCAAGACTGCGAGCGCTCTCCGCGAGAACCGCGTCTTTTCCGAGCGCCTTCAGTTTTTCGTTGGCGGACTCAAGCTTGGCAGTTGCCTCGGTAACTTCGACGCTGATGGCTTCGGTCTGATCCTTGATCAACTCGGCTGCGGCCTTCCCGCATACTGCCTCGATTCGACGAATCCCGGCGGCGACAGCGCCTTCGCTCTTCACTTTGAAAAAGCCGATCGCCCCGGTCGAAGGAACGTGGGTTCCCCCGCAAAGCTCCATCGAGTAACCGTCAAATTTTCCAGGATCCCCTCCGATTTGGACGACTCGTACGAGATCTCCGTATTTGTCACCGAAGAACTGCATGATGTTCGGGTTGTCCTTGATCGCGGTCTGAGGCACTTCCGAAATCGCGACGGGATCATTCGAGATGATGCGTTGATTCACGTCCGCCTCGATTTTCGAAAGTTGATCCGCCGTGAGTGCCTTCGAGTTGAAGTCAAAACGGAGTCGGTCAGGGGCCACAAGCGATCCCTGCTGAGTCGCATCCGGGTCAACCACTTCGTGAAGTGCCCAGTGGAAAAGGTGGGTTGCGGTGTGGTGCATTTCGATTCCACGTCTGCGTTCGGGGTCCACTTTGAGTGTCACCGTTTCGGCATCGACCCGTTTTTCAACTTGGAGGATGCTTGCTTCGCCCACTCCGATTACGCTCGTGACGGTAATGGTTTCCCCGTTCGCTATCATTTCACCGACGTCACCCAACTGGCCGCCTTTTTCGATGTAGAAAGGGCTCTTGTCGACCACCGCAAAAACACCGGAATCGTTCTCGATCCACTCGACGATAGTGGCTTCTGTTTCGTCCTGATCAAAGCCGACGAACTCGGTGACGACACTGGTTTCGATGGAGACCGCTGAAATAACCGTGGTCGTCTGGCCCTCAGAGCCCGTGTTTTTGTGGGCTTCGACGAGGCGCTCGACCTCATCTTGATCGGCACTGATGGAACGTTCATCAAGAAGCAGTTGGGTAAGATCGGTCGGAAACCCAAAGGTCTCCCAAAGTTTCACTACGGTTGCGGCGGGAAAGTTCTCACTCGCAGCGACCTTGTCGGCGGCGTCATTGAAGAGCTTCAATCCACGATCGAGCGTTCGGTTAAACTGTTCCTCTTCAGCAAGAAGCACCGCGGTGATTTTTTCCTGACGAACTGCCAGTTCGGGAAAGACGCTTTTCATTTGCTCAACGAGAACGGGAACGAGTTGGTGGAGGAAGGGATTCTCGGCATCGAATCCAAGAATTCGACCGAAGCGAACCGCTCGTCGCAGAATGTTGCGAATCACATAGTTGCGCCCACCGTTTCCGGGTTCAATGCCATCGGCGATCGCAAAGCTAGTCGTCCTGATGTGATCTCCGATGACGCGAAAGGCGATATCGATTTGCTCTTGCTCGGAGAGGCCGCTGCGATTGCCGCCCTCGGGGACCGTTGAGGTGTATTGCTTTCCCGTCAGTTCAGAGAGCTTTTCAAAGATAGGCGAAAAGACGTCCGTATCGTAGTTCGAAGCGAGGGTGCTGAAATCGGTGAGCCCTTTCGTGCACTGAATGATGGAGCAGACTCGCTCAAATCCCATGCCGGTATCGACGTGGCAAGCGGGGAGGGGGCGGAAGGTGCCGTCCTCATTCGCATTGAACTGGATGAAAACCAGGTTCCAGATTTCGATGCAGCGCGAGTCGTCAGCATTGACGAGGCTGCCTTGGGTGTCGCCCTCAGGGGTGAGGTCGATGTGTAGCTCTGAACAAGGGCCGCAGGGGCCGGTCTCGCCCATCATCCAGAAGTTGTCCTTTTTATTTCCGTTCACGATGTGAACTTTCGGATCGAGTCCCGCCTTTTCAAAAATGGCGGCCCAGAAATCGTATGCTTCCTGGTCAAACTCTGCCGGGTCGCCCTCAGCAGGGGAGTAGACCGTCGCATAGAGACGCTCGGGCGGGATCTTCCAGCGCTCGGTCAGTAGTTCCCAGCCCCAGCTGATTGCTTCTTTTTTGAAGTAATTTCCAAAGGACCAGTTCCCCAGCATCTCGAAGAGCGTGTGGTGGTAGGTATCGTAGCCGACATCCTCGAGGTCATTGTGTTTGCCTCCGGCGCGAATGCACTTCTGGGTGTCCGCGGCCCGCGGCGGGTCATACGGTGCGGCCTCACTTCCGAGGAAGTAGGGGATGAACTGGTTCATTCCCGCATTGGTAAAAAGCAGGTTCGGAGAGGTCGGCATCAGAGATGCTGAGGGCACAATGGTGTGCTTTTTCTCTTCGAAAAAATCGAGGAAGGACTGCCGTATTTCACTTGAGGTCATAGCGCGGTGACGATAGCTCAAGGGCGCTTCGGTGCAAGAGCGCTTCGCGCGGTGAAAGGTGAAAAATAAGACAGGAACGCCGGCCGGGTGAGAAGGCGGGTGGGCTGCGATGCGGAATGACATTGAATCCGCTACCGGGGAGAGTCGTTGGGCATTTTTTGCCGAGAACGAAAAAAACGGGCATCTTGCGATACCCGTTCTCCGATTAGTTGTTAACAAGCTGAATATTACTCAGCAGGCATGATCACAGAGTCGATCACGTGGATCACTCCATTGCTGCCGACGATGGCTGTCTTCACTACCTTGGCTCCATCAACCATGACACCGTCATCGGTTGTGATCGTAATTTTGGCACGATTGACGGTTGCGACCTCGACAATATTCTGTTTCACCGCCATTTTTCTCATTGTGGTGATCGGCAAGCGGCCGTGATGCGGGCGCTCGTTGATTTTCAGGAAAGCGATCAGCCCAATCCGTGGCGCCTCGATGAAAGCGATGAACGGGTTATGAAGCTCTTTGATGCCCTGATCTTCTTCTCCGTGGAGGTCACAGGAATGAGGTCATGTCGAAGCTGAACGAGGGGAAGGCAGGGCGAAAGTGCCTTTAGGAGACAGGATCGCTTCAGGATGCCGTCTCTTCAATTAAGCCCCTGATTGAAATCATGGGCTTATTTTGAGGATGCTTTTTTCAGCATCCGAATTTCGTGGTCGTTCTGCGAAGTGAGCGCGGCTCGACCTCGTTTTTCTCCGCAGGGGACCAATTCGCCAGGGTCAGTCTTCTAACCCTGTTAAGTCGTGATCTGGACCGCGTTCGGTTCAGTAGTCGAAAAGCTCGCTTGCCTCGAAGAAGCGATTCACTTCGATCTCACCGTTTTCGGGGGAGTCGGAAGCGTGGCAGACGTTGACCATCATGTCGGTTCCGAAGTCGCCGCGGATCGTGCCTTTTTCTGCTTCCTGTGAGTTCGTCGGCCCAAGCATGTCGCGGACTGTCTTGATTGCGTCGTCGCCTCGAAGCACGATGCCAATGACGGGAGCGGACTGCATGAAGTCACGAATGTTGGGGAAGAACGGACGGTCGGCCACGTGGCTGTAGTGTTCTGTCAGAATCTCGTTGGAGAGCTGCATCATTTTAGTGCCGAGAATCTTCAGTCCTGTTTTTTCAAAACGATCAATGACAGCGCCGCAGTGTCCTTTAGTGACACAGTCGGGCTTGAGAAGAATGAGGGAGCGTTCAGTTGCCATGGAAATTTTATCGTTTGTTGAGAAGAGAGTCGTCTGTTCCGGAAATTGCGGGACGGCCTACCAGTAGGCAGTTTGGGCGGGAAAGAAAGAAAAAATTCGATGAGGGGCGGGATCAGATCCCGTGCTTGTAGCCTTCGCAGCGATTCATCCAGCCGGCTTTCCAGCGGGACTCGCCGCGTGATGAGGGCGCGTTCGCGATACGGCGAGTGAGAACTCTTTCGGCGGCTTCGCTGTATTCATGAGCGGAGGCTTGACCTCCTGAGGTTTTTTTCATTTCAAGGAGAACGTCGCGGAGCCCCCATCCCTGACCATTGTAGCGTTCCTCGGGCTTGACGCCCTCGCCTTTGAAATTCACGTAGTCAATCAGTGCGTAAACGCCGGTTCGGGTGGAAGCGACGTGGTAAAAATTGTCCTGAAGTCGCTCTTTGTCGGCAGCGTTGGAGGTTGCTGCTTTCATTTTCGGAAGCGCTTGCTCAAGGCGCTGAACAATAAATCCTGTCTGAATAGGCACGGTATTGGAGAGGAATTTCCGTAATTCCTTCATCTGCGGAGCATTCTGCTCGGCGAGGAACTGGGATCTTGAGGTCCAGGGGGCGCCGTTTGCTTCGGCAACCCAGCGTGGCATCGCAACACCGCGTTGTTTCATGTACGCGATGAGTTGGGGGAAACTTTCGGCAAAGGGGCCGGGACGCCCTTTTACATACCAAATGAAGTGACCTATTCCGAGCGAAGGGAAATCTTCGCCCACGTTCCAGGAAGTGAGCCCTTCGACCTTGCCATTGCATTCGTTTTTCCAAATCTTCTTCCCAATCGAGGTGGCATCGGCATCGCTGAGTGTGATTCCAGAGCCCGTCGGGGCTGAGGAGGCGGAAATATCGGCCGAAGAATCAACCGCGACGCATCCGATATTCGTTAGAAAGAGGGCGGACGCAGCGAGAAGAAGTGAAAATCGCAACATTCGAATAAGATCGTTAGGATTGATAAAAAATCAAACAAGTGTGGAAAGTTATTTGATAATTACCATAATTAACATTACCTTGAGAAGTAATCTGCTTCAGTATTTTTAAATATCCATGGATATCTCACACGATGACTCGCCTAACTCGAACCCTGATTCGTCCGCCGACGAAGGCAGATCCCATTTTCTCGAGACGCTTGGAGCCGGGAAAGAAGTGCTCGAGAGCCTTCATCAACTTCGTGAAACGACGACCGAGAGCAAAGGCGGCGTTTTTCTTTCGTCGCAGCCCGATGAGACTTCTCGTCGTTTTGGTGAGAGTGAGCCAGCTTCCCCGACGGTTCAGCTTCCCGTTGGGAGCGTTCAGACGGTAATCAAGGCCGCCCCCGATGCGGTTCAGTGCGATGCGACGCCTCGAGTGAAGGTTCAAAATGGTTCGCTCAATATCAAAGCTGGCAAAATTGACTCAGCGCCAATGACTCCGATCACTCTTCCCTGCCCGAAGTGCCAAGGTGAACTTTCGTTGACGCGTGAGTATCTCGGAGTCGAAGGAAACTGTGTGTGGTGTCAAATACCGATCGTCGCTGCCGCAACCGCTGCAGATGGTCAGGTAAAAGTTTTCCCGATCCAGCCTGAAACGGCGGTATTTGGAGAATCGGCTAATCACCCTCCAACCTCTCAAACGGCAGAGGGAATTGACGTGATTGCCGCTGAAGTCGCAGCGCCAGCGGAACCCGACGTGGACGCATTTCGAGTCGAGACCGAAGAGCGAAAGGTGGAGGAGGCGTCTGCAATTGATGAGAAAGTGAAACCTGACGAAGGAACGCCTTCCGAAAATGAGTCGCAAGCGGTCGAGGCATTTGTTGAAGGGCTGCGGGAAAAGAAAATTGTGTCAGGGTTCGAAGAGGCAGCGGACGAGGAAATGCCGATGAGCTTTCATTCGGCACCTGAGACGGCTTCGGAACCGTCACTTTCCGGCCCGATCGCAAAATTGTCTCCTCGTGGTTCTTCACCGACTGGCTTGCGAAGTTCGCCATCTTTACCTCTCCCGGCTCAATCGCCATTTTTACGAAATCCAGATACGCTGCCACCTCTCGAGGGCATTGCGGCAAGGCCTGCTCCGTCGCCTCTGCCATGGGAGCCGGCACCCGAACTAATCGAGGAAGAACCAGTTCCGTGGTTTGCACTAGCGGCTCCGGTAACACCGATCGAGGTACCTGAAAATCCCCCGCCCGCCCTAAGGCGGCCTCTGCGTGGCGGCACGTCTCCCTTCTCAACAGGTTCCGCCAAAAGAATCGATCAGGGATTCGCAAAGTCTCTGTTTGCGGACAACTTCGAATCAGCGGAGGACTCTTCCCCCGTGAGCGAACTCAATGAGGCGGTGTCGAACCCGATGCCTCCTCATGAGGCTTCCTTCAATCCCCCAAATCGATGGGGGGCATCGGCCGTTTCGCCTCCCTTCGACGGTGATGAATTGGATTTTTCGGCCTTCGTATCTCCGGTTGAAAAAGAATTTCCTGTAGTCGATGCCCTCACTCTTGCGAAGTGGCCCGGGAGGCGGAAGTCGGAATTTTCCTTTTTCAAAAAGGTCTTCAAATTCGTCCGCACCATTGCAATGATTGGGGGAATCGCGTTTGCCACTCAGTTCATTGTTAGCAAGGAACAGTGGGCTGAGTGGCAGCAAGAGGCGATTGACTGGCTCGAACCGGGAACGGTGATTCTCGAGAAATTGCCTTTCGGAAAGAATCGAAAAGCTGGGCCGGCGGTCGGGGATCCCATTGAAAAATCCGAGCCCGTAAAGCGGACCCCTCAGGGAAATGTAGAAGAATTGCTCAGCGCCAAGGAACCGGGTAAAGCAAATCACCCCTCTTTAGCGAATCGCTCGTGACTACCTTGCCATGTAGGGCAGGGCCCCGGCAGTCGCCTTGATCTCGGCATCGCTGTCGAGTAGCTCACCGATGGGATCCCACTGAGCGCTGAGAAAAGCATCTCTAGCCGTATCGGGAATTGTCACCGGAAGTTCCTCATCACCGAACCGAACCGTTTGGGACTCGATATCAATTGTGATCTCAGTGCTTGGGTCGGCATCAACTGCGTCAGCGATTGCCTTGATAACATCGACTGTCGCGATGGCACAGGGAACGCCGAGTGTGGCGCAGTTTCCGAAGAAGATTTCGGCAAAACTCTGGGCAATGACAGCACGGAAGCCGGCGCGATAGATCGCCTGAGGCGCGTGCTCACGGGAACTGCCGCAACCAAAATTGATCCCGGTAAGGAGAATGCTCGCTTCGCTGAAACGGTCTTGATTGAGGGGATGCTCTTTGGGTGTGCCGTCTTCCTGATGGCGCACATCGTAGAAAAGGTATTCACCGAGGCCATCGAAGGTCACACATTTCATGAAACGTGCCGGAATAATCCGATCCGTATCGATGTCCGAACCGGGAACGTAAACGCCTTTTCCGCCGACTGAAGTAATCTTGTCCAATGCCATATCCGAGATGTTTTTTTCGGCTTCATTCATCGCCCCTGACCCGCATGAACTCAAGTGGAAATCAGAAGCGATCGGATCAGAAGGCATCGCGCGACGAACTCCGGCGACAGGGTTATTTGATGTTTGAGTGAAGCCATCATTTCGGGCATACTGTTTGAATGAGGCATTTTAAGACATTCCGGACCATGCCCTGGCCGCTGTTCCTCTCTCTCGCCGGAGGGATCCTTTGTTCTTCGGTCGCGATTCGGGCGGATATTGTCGAACTTTCTTACGGAGACTCAAAAGGGGAGGAGTCAGCGACACGCTACGTTCTTCAGGGGTCCCGAAATATGAAGCGGCTCGGCAAACGACGCGCTACGACCTCCTCGCTGATCGTTCCGCAGCTCTCATTGGAAATCCTTTCGCGGCAAGTGCCAGAGCAGGGTGATTCGAAGGATCCTAAGACACCGAAGCCCCGCTTCGGGTATGGGTCCGACTACGAACCCGACAGGGACAGTGAGGAGATCACAGTGCCCCGACGATCCGGGGCGGGAATCACTCCTATTTCGGTGAATACGGCCTCAGCGATTCGATTTCTTCCCGTGAGGCAAAATCGGTTCTACTACCCGCGTGTTCCCTCTTACGGTTATTCCTCGACCCCCTATTTCTACCGCCCGGGAAGCGCCGCGGGTCGATATTACCTTCATTCTCCTAATTGCTACGCCAATGGGATTTCCGGAGGCACCCGGGTCAATGTCTATCACGGAGGTAAGCTGACGTTTTCCTCGTGGAGCCCTGTTTTCGGTTACCGCTACTATCGATAGAGTGGTAGTCGTGGCGAGTCGTGGTGCCCGCCACGCGCAAATCCGTCTTTTCTCAGGCTCCCGCAGGATTGCCTTTTTCATTTGGCTCGCGCACCCTTGGAATTCAAAAAAATGATCAAATCGATATTTTCACTTCTCATTCTCAGCGCGGTTTTAGTTCAGACCTCTTTCGCTGCTGACGAAGATTATGAGCCGGGACCGGATGCTCAGGTCAAAGACGGCGTCCCCCGGGGAAAGATGACTCAACACCAATGGACTAGCCAAATTTTCGCCGGGACGGAACGCGATTACTGGATCTATGTCCCCGCGCAGTACGACGGGTCAAAACCCGTCAGCCTCATGGTATTTCAAGATGGGGGAGGGTTTGTCAGGGAGAATGGTTCTTTCCGGGCTCCAACTGTTTTTGATAATCTGATTCATGCCGGAGAGATTCCTCCAATGATAGGGGTTTTTATCAATCCCGGGGTCGTCCCTTCCGCGAAGAAAGATCAGCAGCCCCGTAAGAATCGTAGCTTTGAGTACGACACCCTAAGTGATCAATACGCGCGCTTTCTCCTCGATGAGATTTTGCCGGAAGTGGAAAAGACCTATCAAATCAGCAAGAATCCCGATTGCCGCGGGATCTGCGGAAACAGTTCCGGTGGGATCTGTGCCTTCACTGTTGCCTGGGAACGTCCGGACGCGTTTCGCAAAGTGATCAGTCACATTGGAAGCTTCACCAATATTCGTGGTGGTCACGTTTACCCGGCCCTGATTCGAAAAACGGAACCTAAGCCGCTTCGCGTCTTTCTTCAGGATGGTGAAAATGACCTCGATAATCTTCACGGTAACTGGCCGCTCGCCAACGAGCAGATGGGCCTGGCACTGAAGTATTCCAATTACGATTACGAATTGGTGATGGGAACCGGTCGCCATAGTGGTCGGCACGGAGGTGCTATTTTTCCGGATACTTTGAGATGGCTCTGGAGAGACTGGAAAGAGTTGAAGCCGTGAACTAAAGATCTAACAAAGCCATGAAAAAATATCAGAATTTACCAGCATTTATCAGCAGTCTGTTTCTCTTCGCCGGGGTCGCCCAAGCTCAGGACATGCCGCTCAGCCAGGTTCTCATCGAAGGTGAGGATTGGGAGGTAGCAGTCGAGGGTTTCGAATTTACAGACGGTCTTTCGACTGATGCGGAAGGGAATCTCTATTTCTCTGACGTCAAAGGTGGTGACGCGGTCTACCGGGCGGATCACAACGGAGAAGTTTCGAAGTTCATCAAGGATGCTCCCGGCATCAGTGGACTTCAGTGGGGAGCCGATGGCCGCCTCTATGCCTGCGTCGGGCGTGAGCAGCGCCTCGTCGTTTTTGATGCAGAGGGGAACAAAACCGAGCTCGCGAACGAAATTCGCCCGAACGATCTTGTCGTCACGTATGACGGCAACGTTTATTTCACGATGACGCCTACGAAAGAGATTCGGCGCATCGATCCCCAAGGGCATATGACAGTCGTGAGCGAGGGCCTTGTCACGAAACCCAATGGCATCACTCTATCGAGGGATCAGGGAACACTCGCTGTTTCAGATCATGGCGGAAAGTATGTCTGGACCTTTCGTATTGAGGAGGACGGAACGCTCTCTCATCCGGGGAACTACATGACGATGCGGACGCCGGTGAAGACGCCTGATGTTGCGAAAGGGGACGGAATGGCGACCGATGCCCATGGTCGCTACTACGTCACGAGCGCGATGGGGCTTCAAATGTACGATCCCACAGGGCGAATGGGTGGCGTCATTGCAACGCCGGATCCCTCAATGGGACTGGTCAGTGTTTGTTTTGCGGGACCCGGGCATGAATATCTCTACGTCGCCAACGGGGGAACAATTTACCGCCGGAAAACGAAGACGAAAGGAGCGCTCTTTTTTGAAGCGCCCGCTAAAAACGAGGCGCCGCCGAAGTAGTCGCGGAGGACCCTTCACTTGAAGGGGGAGGGGAATGAATTGCATTCCGACTGCGAAGCCCACCCGCCAGAGCCAGTGCCCGGAATGAATTTCTCCTTCCTCTACCTTTCGGTGGTCATCCCTCTAACTTCCCGCACTCGGTGAGCCGGGCAATTTGCTTGGCGAGAAGATCAAACTCCAGATTCACTCGCGACCCCGTTTTGACTTCACGAAGACTCGTGATTTTGTGGGTGTGAGGAATGATCCAGAGTGTGAAGTGATCTTCCTTGAGGTCGGCTACGGTTAAGCTGATCCCGTTGACGCAGATTGACCCTTTTTGGACAACGAGGTGACGAAACTCTTCCGGGAGTGAGACGGTGAACTCGTGATCCTGGCCGACTTGCCCGTATTTGATCACTTCGGCACAGGTATCAACGTGGCCCTGGACGAAATGCCCGCTGAGTCGGTCTCCGATACGGAGTGATCGCTCGAGATTCACGGCAGAACCGCCATCGACCTCGCCGAGATTGGTGAGCCTCAGTGTTTCGTGGAGTAAATCAAAGCGCATTGACCCGTCAGCGACTTCGGTCACGGTGAGGCAGGCTCCGTTGACGGCGACACTCTCGCCGAGCGAGACCTCGCCCGAAAAATTCGATTTCACCCAAAGCTCGGCACCGGTTTCTACCGGCCTCAAGGCGGTTACCTCTCCGCATTCCTCTACAATCCCTGTGAACATGTTGAAACTGTATTCAGGATTGGGAACGAGGGAAGTGATTAGTTGCTGAATCCATCGCAGAACCACTCTCCTCACGACGATTGGCCCTTGTGGCACCGCTCTGGGTAGCCGAAGTGTCATCTCATGAATTCCTTTTTTGATGAGCTCGGGAGCAAGGTCCTCGAACGGTGGAAGCGGCAAAATTTCTCGCTTGAAGTGTTTCCGGAACTCGCCCGTATCGCGATCGATGAATCGCTTCCGTCGGATCACGTGGGGCTGGAGGAGATGATTCACGAGTTCCTCGTCAATGATGAGCAGCCTTTTCAGAGCCAGTCCGGTTTTGGTCAACCTGAGCTGGTGGCGTTTAATCATCCGCGTTTCTACATACAGATCCTGTTCTGGCTCGATGGAACGACCGACATTCATCAGCACGAGTTCTCGGGTGCCTTTCATGTGATGTCAGGATCCAGTATTCATGCTGAATATGACTTTGAAGGCGGTCAGTCGATCACTCCCTATTTGCGAACGGGAGATCTCAAGATGAATCGAATTGAGCTTCTTGAAACCGGTCGAACCGTTCCCGTTGTTTCCGGACGGGGATGCATTCACTCGCTCTTCCATCTCGATCAACCTTCCGTTACCGTAGTCGTGCGCACCCATCACGATCCCGGCACCGGACCGCAGTTCAATTACCTGCCTCCCCACGTAGCAATCGATCCGGTTCAGGCAGGTGCGGATGCTTTAACGATGCGGCGCAAACAGCTTCTCGACGTGCTCGAATCGATTGGGCATCCTCACTATTCGGTTCGGGTTGGCGAAATGATGGAGCAGCTCGATTTTGAATCCGGGTTTCACACGCTTCGACACGCGATGGGGCATTTGCAGAATCTCGACGAGTGGGAGCCTGTTCTCGAGGCTTTTCAAAACAGACACGGCGAACTCGCAAAAGGGGTCCCCGCGACCCTTGCCGAATGTCGGCGTCGGGAAGTCATCACTCAAATGCGAGCCTACATCGAAGACCCCCATCATCGGTTCTTTCTTGCGCTCCTCATGAACGTGCCGACCCGGGGCGATGTCTTCGCTCTCATCTCGGGGCGATTCCCGGATCAATCGCCAACGACGACGATCCTCGATTGGGCGGAGGAACTGATCGAACCTACCGATTTTGGTCTGGCGCTCCTTGATGCGGCCGTTCCTGAATCCCTTGAGGTGCCGATTCAGGCTCAGGGAGAGATGCTCATTTCAGCGCTCAAGCACGCGCTCGAGGACAGTGATTTGCCCGAAGATCTCGCCGGGATTCATGCTCTCTTGAGCCAATCCTGTCTCGGGATTTTGTTTCCGTGATAGCCGAGCCAGAGTCGTCTCCCTGATTGATTCTGAGGCAGCGTGAAGTATTGATCGTTTGCGAACCATGAAAAATTCCCGACTCCCTCTCGCTGCGGCCGCCTTTGTTATGGTTGCCTCTACTTTTCTTCAAACCGGGAAGGGCGAGGATGCCAATCAATTGACGCCAATCCTGGCAGAGGTCGGCGAAGTCTTTCTTGAAAATGACTTTGAGGAAGATTTTGTCATCAAGAAAGGCGATCCTATTTTCAAATTGGGACAGGGGACGACTTGGGAGAGCAAGGCGGGGATGCTGGTCGGAACACAATCGACACCCGCGTATCAGGCAAAGAAGAAAGAGCAGGGAAATGGGCACCTTGGAACCGCGCCGCGCCTTCAATTCAGTGGATCACCCAAGGACGTGATCATCAACTATTCCTTCAAGATCTCAGGAGGGAAATTCACGAAACTACTTCCTATGATCGAAGCAGGTCATCACTTGCGGAGAATCTATTTTGGCCCGGAAGGAACCAAAATCCTCGTCGACCACGAGAAGACCACTATCGCGGAGAGTGAGTTTGTCCTCGAACTGGACAAGTGGTATCACGTCATGGTTGAGATCAAAGATGATGAGTTCCTCGTCAGGTTTCAGGATGGGCCTACGATCTACGGTGAAGACAAAGGGGTTGGGGCAGAGTTCGCCAATTATAATATAGGGATCACCGCCACGAACCTCGGCACGATCTATATCGACAATATGACGATATGGAAAGCCGGAGACGTGAAAAAGGATTGGTCGAAAACCAAAGCGGCTCTAGCTCCTCAGTAGCGGACGGTTTCTCGATCAGCTCAATTCAGAGTCTTTTGGAAGAGGCGCGTTGGGCGGGAGAAAAATAAGAAGTGGGATCATCCAGTGGGCGCTTCTCACGACAGTCTCCATGAGCCATGGATCGAGAGTTGGGCCGGTCACGACGCGGGCGAGGGCCGTAAGCGCTCCCCAGGCGATGAGGTAGTAGAGGGTGTATCTCCGCAGTGGCTTGAAAGCGAGTCCCAGCGCCGCGGCAAAGTCAAGGTATCCGGCCGTGCTCAAAAACTTCAAGACACCGGCCTCGCCAAGACCGAGAAGAGAGGCTGTCATGATTTGATAATTCAGTGGAACGGGATGGAAGCCGACGGCGTACAATCCGTGTCCCACGAAGGTAAGCATCGTTCCTCCTGACGCAGCGATGAGCCAGACCCGCGAAATCAGCTCTTTCCTCAGAGCTATGAAAAGCAGTAGCGGACATCCCCATTGAAGCGTGTGCTCGATCGCCATCCCCAGTTGATTGCCACTGTCGATGAATCGCGCAAAGGAATCCAGGAAGAGGGCTCCGGCCATGGGGATGAGAAGCCACCTCGTCCATTTTAATTTTGGAGCGGAGGTGAGCCACGGCACCGCCGCGCTCAGCATGAGGCCGATTCCGAAGATCTCCAATCCCGTCGTAATCGATGCGTCTGAGCCGAGCGCGAAATCATGCCAGTTGATTCGTTCGCTCCACCAGAGCTCGTTCCAGAGGAGCCCTCGAATGGGGCTGTCCCATTTCCATGTCAGCCAACCGCGGGCGAACACGGTAAGAGAGAGACACAGTTTTAAGAGTGAGAGCCAGTGATGGGGCCGCATCGGTAAAACAGAAGTGAGTTATCTATCTGTCTCCGGGAATCGTGAGAACGACACCACCTTCGGGGTCCCACAATTTTAAGCCGGATGGAGCGGTGAATGGATTTTTTGGATCAATCGATTTCATCTTCGAAGGATTGTTCACTTTTACGGTCTTGATTTCCATTTTCTCCGGGCTGACCTGAATCCAGTCGAAGCCGTTGAATGAATCGGTAGCGATTGTCCACGGTTTGCCATCATCAGCAGCGCGAAGTGGCGCTCCCCAGCAGCCTTCCCCAATATAAACGGTGGCATTTTTATCGTTGAGCGATCGGGTGAATCCTTCCACTCCCGCGTCGTCAGGCTTCAAGGGCAAGGTCCGCTTCATGACATGAGAGTCCGATTCGATCGCGAGATCGAGGCCACACTCGTAAAAGATATCGGCCCAGAGATATGGGTTGTCCCCTTCGGACTTTTTCGAGACGTGAGGCCTCATTGGTTTGTGATATCCAGCGACAAGGTGGGTCACTTCTTTCCTATGTTTCTTCAGTCCCTTTGCCAGCCATTCTCCCTGTTTGCCGTTGGCGGGGATTTCTGAGTTCAGTGTGAAGTAGTGAAACATGTCACCGCCTATTCTCCAATCGTAGTAGGCATCCAGAGGGGTATCGAAGTAATTGTGGATCGAATCAATCCGCTTTTCATGGTTCCCCCGATGGGGAACAATCGGAATGATGTTTCCCTTTTGATCGATCGTTTCCTGCCAGTCATCAAACCACTCGGTCCACTCAGCTTCGGTATCCTTGCTTATCATATCGCCTGTGAAAGCGATGAAAAGGGGCTGCAGCTTGGCGCAGATCTGATTGGCATGAACTCTTGGCTCCCTAAAATTCCGGGAGTCTCCCCCGGCGATAAAAGTGAACGGCTTTGGCTGGTTCGATGCCGTCTCGAAGGTAAGTCGACGGCTCACTCCGGCTTCGTCTTTGATGCAGAAAAAGTAGCGAGTGTCCGGGGTGAGGCCCGTTAGATGAGCGAAGCAATTATTGATTGATTCGTTGTAACGATGAGTCCGGTGCACTTTTTGAGACTTCGGATAAAGATGATGTTTCCGACCGAAATCCTCAGGGCCGAAATGAACGACTCCGGGAGCGCCCTCTTTCTGGTTCCAGCCTATCGTCGCTTCAGTGGTGGGGTCAGTTGACCAGACAACACGGAATTTCTCCGTCTTAGAATCGTTTTCAGTGATGATTCCCACTCCGTTCTGTCCGAAGAGGGAAGAGGTCAGGAGGAGGATGCCCAGGCAAAATGTTAGTTTCATTTAATTGAGGATAGGAACGTCATATTCAGGTAAATATGAAGGAGCGCAAACAGTGATCAAGCGCAGAACGACCTCCTTCACGATAAGCTGACCGCCGCTTCGGTCGATTGCAGTCAGAAACCGGCAGGCTTTTTGAATGGCTATTCACCTCAGGAAGGGGATAAATATTGAGTATTTGACTGAGAACCCCGGCGCCAAAAGACGAATCGGAGGGCCTTTTCAGCTCGCTTACGCCAGTTGACCTGCGAGAAGCCACGCCGCAAATTAGCGAGTGATGAAACGATTGGGAACTATAATGCTCGTGCTTTCTGCTTTCGCGCAGACCGGCTCGGCTGCTGATCTTGATCCACTCGTGATTTTTAATCGTGAATGTGTCAGCTGCCATTCGGAATCAAAACAAAAAGGTGGGCTCCTCATTGATTCTCGTGAGTCTCTGATAAAGGGAGGCGACACGGATGCGGCGATCGTTCCGGGGAAAGCCTCGGAAAGCTACCTCGTGGAAACCTTGTTCCCCGATGCGGATTCTCACATGCCTCCTAAGGAGCAACTCGATCCCCGCGAAATTGCCGCGATTGAAAAGTGGATCGATGAGGGTGCGAAGTGGGACACAGAAAAATGGGTCTCATTGCAGCTCCCGGAAAAGCGCGAGGTGAAATTGGCGTCCCTTCCGGAAATCTACGCTCCTGTCTTCGCAATGGCGGTTTCACCTGATGGCAAAACTCTCGCGGTGGGGCAGGGCAGTCAGATCGACTGGTATGCCATCATAAAACCGGACGAAAAAAAGGAAGCCTGGGAGTTGAAATTCAAAGTGACTTCCTCTGCGCACTCAGACACGGTTCAGGCTCTCACGTTTTCAGAAGACGGGAAGACGCTGGCCTCCGGTGGTTTTCGTTCGCTCCTGCTCTGGGACGTTGCCGCGCCAACCGAAGCGCCCGCAAAATTAGAGGCGCCTTTTCTCGGGCGGCAGACGGCGTTGCTCTTTCTCGATTCCCCGCCCCGAATTCTTGCGGCTGATTCACTTCCCTCGCAGCTTGGACGTCTTCATGAGATCGATCTGAAGACCAAAAAAGTGAAGTCATTCGACACCGCTCATCTCGATTCCATCTACGCACTTTCACGAAGTGGTTCGGGGAAGCTCTACGCGACCGCTTCGTCGGATAAGCTCGTCACGATTAGGGAAAGTAAGACTCACGAAATCACGACGCGTCTTGAGGGGCACACCGGTTATGTCCTCGCGGCGTCCTTCTCGCCCAACGATGATCGCATCGCGACCGGGGGCGACGATGAGGAAATTAAGGTCTGGAATCTGAAAACGGGCAAAAAAATCAGCGCCTTTTCCAGTTCCCGATCGGGCCCCATCTACGGAATCTCCTGGCTGAGCGATCCGGCCAACCTGAAAAAGAAAAAGGAGGAGAAGGATCCTGAAAAAGCCAAAGAGATTAACACGGATCGCATCTTTGCTGTTTATGAATCAGGAAAGCCTGCCGCCTTTATTGACCTGAAAGAGCATGAGGGTGAACAGCGCTCCACCGGTGCGAAGGAGCGGGTATTTGATTCGGTCTCCACGACGCTCTTTGCGATGACGGTTCATCCGGAGAAGCAATGGCTCATCGCCGGTGGTGAAAATGGAAAACTTTTCCTCTGGGATGAAAACGGGAAGCTCAAACAAACCATCGAAGTGCCGGATCGTAACCCTCAACTTGCTGACGCTGGTGAATAGAATTCGAACAGTTGGGCTTGCCGTGTTGGTGATGGGGGCTCTCGCCCTCGCTGAAGGGGCCCCCGAAGGGAGTCCTACGATCTCATTCACGAACGACGTCCTTCCGGTGATTACCAAAGCGGGATGTATTGCCGGCGCCTGTCATGCCAAATCGGATGGGCAGAATGGCTTTCAGCTTTCTATTTTTTCCTACGATACCGATGCGGATTATCGGGAAATTGTTTTTGATGCGAAGGGGCGTCGTATCTTTCCCGCCTCCCCTGATCATTCTCTTCTCCTGCTCAAAGCCACGAATCAGATTCCCCATGAAGGCGAAAAGCGATTTGAAGTTGATTCGGAATCGTATCGAGTGATCCGACAGTGGATTGCCGAAGGGGCTCCCCGCGCTATTCCTGACGAGCCGGAACCCACTGGCATCACGATTGATCCTCCGGCTCAAAGTTTCAGCAAAGGTGAGACGCGAGCGATCAAGGTAATTGTCTCCTATTCGAACGGCACGAAACGCGACGTCACCGACCTCTGCGAGTTCACTTCCAATGATGCCGCCTTTGCTTCAGTGGATCATCATGGAAAGATCACCGCGGGCAGTGTCCCCGGGGAGAACAGTGTCATCGTGCGCTACGTTGATCAGGTCGCCGCGGCCCGGGTTGTGATTCCACCGGATCGGCTCTTGCCCGAAAGTGACTACGCATCGCTCAAAGTGAACAACGAAATCGACGAGCTCGCCTATGTCAGATTTCGTGAGTTGGGTCTTTTCCCGTCCGATTCCTGCTCCGATTCTGAATTCATACGTCGGGCAACGCTTGATGCGATCGGCAGGCTGCCAACGATGAAAGAAACGAATGCCTTTCTGAAGAGTGAGGAACCTGAGAAGCGCGCAAAACTTGTTGCGACCCTTCTCAGTGATGAGCATCGATTCGACTATGCCAATTACTGGGCAACGAAATGGGGTGACCTCCTGCGACCAAATACGCAACGCGTCGGAGTGAAGCCCGTTTATCTCCTCGATGACTGGATTCGGCAGAAGTTTCGGGCCAACACCCCGTGGGATGAGTTTGTAACCGAATTGCTCAGTGCGACCGGGAGCACCCACCAATACGGACCCGTCGCGGTGATTCGCGACAAGCGCGAACCGGCGGATATGGCTGAGTTCATCAGTCAGATCTTTCTGGGCGTCAGGCTCGGTTGTGCGAAGTGCCACCACCACCCTTCCGAAAAATGGAGCCAGGATGACTACTACTCGATGGCGTCGTTCTTCGGATCGATGAAGCGGAAAGGGCAGGGGATCTCGGCACCGATTTCAGGTGAGCCCGAGTTCTGGTGGTTTGAGCCCGGCGGCACCGTGAAGCATCCTGTTTCCGAGGCGGTCATGAAGCCTCGTGCTCCGGATGGCACTGAGTTCGAAGAAATGGGCGAGAAGGATCCGCGCTCGGTTCTTGCGGGATGGATCACGGCGCCGGAAAATACTTTTTTCGCACGGGCGATCGTGAACCGGATCTGGGCGGAACTCTTTGGCAAAGGAGTCGTCGATCCGGTCGATGATTTCCGGGAATCGAATCCACCCGTGAATAAGCCGCTCCTCGACTGGCTCGCGAAAGACTTCGTTGAACACGGCTTCGACCAGAAACACACGATCGCCACGATTCTCAATAGTCGCGTCTATCAGCAGAGCTCGACTCCCAATGAATTCAATTCGGCTGACAATAGGAATTTCTCACGCAGCTATCGCCGGCGTTTGCCTGCCGAAGTGCTTCTTGATGCGCTATCTAACATCACCGGCCAACCGGAAAAACTTCAAGGTCTTCCGAATGAGAGTCAGGCCATGGAGCAATGGAATCACCTTCTTCCGAACGATTTTCTTGATGCGTTCGGTCGACCGAACTCAAGCGCGGCGCCTCCCCTCGAGCGCAATCCTGAGGGCAGTGTCGTTCAGGCTCTGCACCTCATGAATTCGAAGGTCCTTCAGAAGAAGTTCGCGGGGGAGAATCCCTGGATAAGCACGCTTGAGAAAATGACTGCAGAAGAGGCCGTCGCAGGAATCTACCTTCGCCTCTTTTCGCGGTCCCCTGAGGACGATGAAAATAGAATCTCCCTCAATTATCTCGCGGGAGAAGAGACTCCGTCGCGGGAGAAAATCGAGGACTTGATCTGGTCGCTCGTGAATTCCGCCGAGTTTGTCCTAAACCACTAACCTTCCCATAACATGTTTCGCAACATCATCGCATTGGCTCATCCGGGAAAGAGCGAAGCCGACCCGATTCCTTTCATTTTTCTAAATTTGCGTATCCTTCGGGTTAACCCTTTTAGGATTCAAGGTGAAGGTAAAAGAACCGGCGCGAATTTCGCGAATCGCTTTGCGCGAACAGTGGGCGGTGCGGTTCCGTTGTTTTTCCTCGCACTTGCGCCGATGGCTCATGCCGAAGATTCCGTGCGTATTTCCGACATTGAGGTGACGACCCTTCGGGAGAATCGTGATGGTTCAGAAGGGACCACCTGGTTTCATCCGAGAGCGGCGATGGTTCCCTCCCCATCGGGCACTCCGCGCGCTTTGATGTGTCTGCAGACCATCGGCGGGTCGGACTACTTTGGACCGGTTCATTGGTCGGAATCCTCCGATGAGGGGAAGACCTGGACTGAGCCGTCTCCGATCAAGGCGCTCGGGCGCGTCCCCGTTCGGGGATACGAGGGGCTTGAAGCGGGCGTTTGTGATGTCGTTCCTCAATATCACGCCCCTACGAACACGGTTCTTGCGATGGGGCATGTCGTTTTCTATCGCGGGCCGAAATTTTCAAGAAAAGATCAGCTCCCGCGGTACCCGGTTTACTCAATTCGCGATGCCAAGGGAAACTGGTCGGAGCGAAAGATTTTGAAGTGGGATGACCCGCGTGGAGCCTTCATCTATACCAACAACTGCGGCCAGCGAGTCGTCGATGAAAACGGGGACATCCTTATGTCTTTCACCTTCGGTCCAAACGCGGCGGGTCGATCCGTCGCGGGGGTGCGGTGTGACTATGATGGTAAAAATCTCACGATTGCTGAAGTCGGGCCCTCATTGACCAATTCGGTGAATCGGGGGCTCCTGGAACCTTCGGTGACGCGGTTTCAGGATCGCTTCTACATGACAATTCGGGCGGAAGATGAAAGAGGTTACGTCAGCGTGAGTGATGACGGCGTGAACTACGCGCCGCAGAAATCGTGGGCCTGGGAGGATGGCGAGCCACTTACGATGTCGACGACGCAGCAGCATTGGCTCACGCATTCCGATGGCCTCTTCCTTGTCTACACAAGAAAAGACGCAGTGAACACTGCGGTGATGCGATGGCGATCTCCGCTCTGGGTCGCGCAGGTCGATTTGAAGACGCTCACCTTAATTCGTGAAACCGAAAAGGTCGTCATCCCCCTTCATGGCGACGGGGTAAATGAGCCGGATACGGTTCCTCTGATGGGGAACTTTCACATCACAAATGCGAGCCCTGACGAATCCTGGGTCACGGTCGGAGAGTGGATGCCGAAAAATGGTGCTCTAGGGAATCTCATGCTTTCGAAGCTTAAATGGTCGAAACCGAATCGGCTTGCTCCCAAATGAGCCACTGTGGGCCCCGCAAATACGCCGTTGGTGTCGCAGGCGGTTGGTGCGTAACTATCTAAGAGAAACATGAGTAAACTGCGTTCACCACTTAATTGCGAAGGACTTGGTCGTCGGGATTTCATCCAGACGGGGCTGGGAGCATTGGGCGGATTCGGTATCGCTGACATGCTGAAGCTGAAAGCGGAGGCATCCGCCAAAGGAGGCAGCGAGACCCGCTGTATCTTTGTCTGGCTCGATGGGGGGCCGTCTCATTACGAAACTTTCGACCCGAAGCCTGATGCTCCCTCCGAGATACGGGGCGAATTTGGCACGGTTCCGACAACGGTTCCGGGCGTTCATTTCTGTGACAAGTTCCCGAAGCTCGCGAAGACCTTCGACAAGTTCACGGTGATCCGATCGATCGCTCACAACCAGAACAATCACGGAGCCGGAAATCATTATCTCATGACCGGTCGTCCGACCCCGGTCCCGGTTGGTTGCGGCGCCTACGTGACCTTTCATCCGAGCATGGGTTCGGTCGTCAGTAAACATCGCGATGTGAAGCACGGGCTTCCGGCTTATGTTTCTGCACCGAGAATGTCGCGCTCCGGTGGTCCTAATTTTCTGGGAGCGCAACATGCTCCGTTTGTGATCGGTGACGATCCGAACAAAGACAGCTTCCGCGTAGGCGACGTTTCGCTTCCTGCAGAGATCGAAGACGGACGGGCCAAGTCCCGTGTCGAGCTTCGTCGGTCCCTTGACCGGATGCGTCGCATCACGGACACCGCAGCGGAAGATCCGGCGGTCGCTTTCGACGACTATTACGCGTCCGCTTTTGATCTCATTACCTCATCCGAAGCACAGGATGCTTTTGATATTTCGAAAGAACCGGAAAAGACGCGCGAGACCTATGGGCGGAATGATTTTGGCCAGCGTCTCCTCATGGCCCGCCGCCTCACCGAAGTGGGGGTTCCCTTTGTCACGGTCTACAATGGCGGATGGGACGACCATCGCGGACTCTTTGATAATTACAAAAAGACCAAGGCTGAGCGGGTCGATACGGGGGTAAGTGCTCTCATCAATGATCTCGCGGAACGCGGCACACTCGACAATACGATAGTGGTCTTATTGGGAGAGTTTGGTCGCACTCCGAAGATTAATAAGGATGCCGGTCGTGACCACTGGTCGTTCGCAATGAGCGTGCTCATGGCGGGCGGCGGAATCCCCGGCGGCCAGATCGTCGGGGCGACCGACGTGAAAGGTTACTACGCGAATGAGAACATCTACGCGCCGGAAGATTTTGCGGCGAGCATCTACACGAAGATGGGAATCGATCCTACGACGACTCTTCATGATACCTCGGGGCGTCCGGTCCAGTTGGTGAACAACGGGAAGCTCATTAAAGAACTTTTCGCGTGAAGCGGTTCGTCCTTTTTCTCCTGATCTTTCTGCCGGTAACAGGCAGCGCAGCACCCGCAACGCTCGATGCGATCTGGCCTCCCGGAGCCAAGCGTGGCACCGAGATTGACGTCACTCTCACGGGGAAGCTTGAGCCCTGGCCTTGCCAGCTGAATTTTTCTGAAAAGGGATTCAGCTTCACTCCGGACAAAGAAAAAAAAGGTGCCGGAAAACTGAAAATCGCCGCCGATGCCAAGATTGGGCCGGTCGTGATTCGGGCATTGAATCCAGAGGGCGTCAGTGCCCCTCAGTTGTTCATCGTTGGTGAGCTGCCTGAAATACTTGAGGAGGAAAAAGATGAGAACACGATTTCTAAAGCTCAGGTCATCGACGTTTCGAAGCTCCCTCTCGTTATAAACGGAAGACTCCCCGCAAACAATGAACTCGATTCTTTCACGGTCGCGATGAAGAAAGGGGAAACGATCCTCGCCGCGGTCGAAGGTTATACGATTCGCTCGTTGATCGATCCGGTGCTCCATGTCTATGACGCCGAGGGTCATCGCCTCGCAATGGAACACGACGGTGCCGTCCACCTTGACCCTCGTATGGAGTTCACCGCGCCCGCAGGAGGTGACTACATCGTCGCCGTGACCGCCTTTGCGCATCCCCCCGCAGCCAGTGTCTATTTTCGCGGCGGGAAAAATGCTCAGTATCGCCTCTACCTCGCTCGCAATTGGGAAGCGTTGCCTAAACGTCTTCTGCCCGAAGATCCGGGGTCCGATTCGAAGGAGGCCAAGATCACCGTGGGAAAACCCGTCATCGGCACTCTCGCAAAGCCGGGCGAGCTCGACCGCTCTACCTTTGCCGCAAAGAAGGGTGAGCAATACCTGATCAAAGTGGAGGCCGCGAGCCTCGGATTTCCTACGGATCCCGTTTTGCGAATCGTCAAACCGGATGGGGCGGAGCTCAAGCTGATCGATGACGCGAACAAAGAAAGTGATCCCGAGTACCTTTGGAAAGTGGCCGCAGACGGAGATTACGATATTGCTGTTACGGACCGCTTCCAAAGAGGCGGGCCCCAATTTCGCTACCGGGTCAGTGCCTCAGCGCCTGAGCCACATTTCACGGTCACGATCGAAAAGTCCGAATACATTCTCGAACAGGGGAAATCTCTCGATATCAAAATCAAGCTGACCCGCTTTCACGGACACAAAGAAAATCTTGTTTTTGAAATTCCGGGTTTGCCTGACAAAGTCACCTTTACCGGTCCTGAAAAAGTTCCCGAAAAAGGTGGCGATATTACCCTCAAATTGGAAGCAAAAGAGGATGCCCCAGCGTTTCAGAAGCCCCTCACGATCCATGCAATCGAAGCCGACAAAGACGGCAAGAAAACCGGTAAACCCGTGGAGGCGATTCACTCCTTCAAAAGTGATGCCAATTACCGTGGACCCTATGCCGTCATCGAATTGCCGTCGGTGTCGCTGACGATTCCTCCGAAGAAAGAGGAGGAGCCAAAGGACGAAAAGAAAGAGAAGCCGAAAGAGAAGCCGAAGGCCAAATAGCCGTTTCCGACTTAATCGATCAGATTGCCCTCGACGATACTTTTCTCTGCCTCACCGAGATCGATTGCTTCTACGGGAGGATCGGAGCGGCGATTGATATCAGTGATCGTATTCCCCGTGACCATGATAGCGCGGCATTTTCCGGAGCCTTTGACGGCACCTGCATCGAGGCCCGAGAAGTTGTTTCCGGAGACAATGACGTGTTGGCTTCCTTCGAGGACAATGCCGGTGCCGATGTCGATGTGCATCGGTGTTTTTCCTTCGGGTGGCCGTTTCTCTTTTCCTCCACCGATATAGGTGTTGGAAAAATTGTTTCCGGTGATCGTGATTCGTCCGCTCTCTCCGCTTAACTTCACTGCGAATTCGTGGGTCAGGACAAAGGTGTTCCCCGTCACAGTGCAACCGTTGGCATCCTTGAGATGAATGCCCCCTTTGATGTGATGAGTGATCACATTAGCGGAAATGGTAATCCCGTAACAGTCACGGTCGAGGACGATGGCGGTGCCATTGCATTCTTCGATCATGTTTCCGGATATGACTGAACCATAGGTGTTTTCGATGACGATTCCGTTGCCGAGATGATCATCAATGTTGTTGCCGTTCATGCAGAGGTTGTAGGCGTCTACACAAACGACTGCATCCTGATTCTCCTCAAACTGGTTCGCGTTCACGATGATATCGTGAGCGCCGTCGATGAAGAGGCCCGCCTTTGAATTGTAGGTCAAAATAGAGTCCGAGACGCGGGGGTCTTCATAGCAATTGATCAGCGCAATCCCATGCCCGGCATGGTGATCGATCGACATTCCCTCGAGATAGATTTCCTGAATCGATTCGGCATAAATGCCGTCGCCACTTTGTTCGTTTCCGCTGATCCGGAAATTTCCCAGCTGAATTCTCCAGAGCTTCGCCTTTTTGTCTTCGGACAAGTTGGGCGGCTGAATCCGAATAGCGGGTTCGCCCTCGGTATTGGTATTTTTGATATGAGTCGACGCCCCGCTTCCCTCGATCCGCGTTTCCGCGGTGGAAATCACGAGTGGTTCGGAGATTTCAACGGTTCCCGGGGGAAGCGTTACGATGCCACCCGTCTCGGGCAGTGCGTCAAGCGCTGCCTGAATGCTTGGGAAATCGGCCGCATTGACCGAGATCGGGGCTTTCTCATCCTGCGCTGAGAGGTTGGTCACGGTCGCAACAAGACAGGATAGAATAACGAATTGAACGGGCTGCAGGAGTTTTATGACCATCGTTTAGTTTCTATGCAATTAATTGAAGTTCAATCGGGAACATGACCGGATACATTTCGAAACTCATTGTTTATAAAGTTTTTCGATGTTGCTGAGCCGAGCTCGCCAGTGAAAACGGAGATATCCGTGTATTGCCAAACGGTCGCTAATCCGGAAGAATCTACTATGAAACTATTCCAGGGATTTGTCGCACTTCTCGCAATCACTTCTCCTTCTTTTGCCGAAGAGGCCAGCTTGCTTTTGCACGATCGATCGCTTCCGGTTCTTTCTGCCCCCGGCTTTACTGAACCACTCGACGACAGCTTTCACATCGCTAAAGGAAGCTGGATCCCAAAGGATGGTGTTCTCGCGGTTCTGGATCTACCGAAAGAAAAACACATTCCGGTTTTGCATCACCTGATCGGTCTATCTGACGCGGTTATCGAAGTGGAGTTCTTTCTCGATGGTCCCGGTTCTTTCCTTGTCGGCTGCGACTCAAGTAAACACGTCGGTCGCGTCGTCATCAATGGAAGGGGCATGAGTATCGCAGAGGATTCGGTGAAGCCTTCTCACACCATCGCCACTTTACCCTTCGTCGTGAAACCGGGCCAATGGCATCATCTTCGGGTGGAGTGGAAAGGTGACCGAATCGCGGCCAATCTCGATGGTAAAGAACTGAGTGCTCAGCACGCTTATCTTGCGACACCTAAGTCTCGAAGTTGGCTCGCTGCGGGGAAATCCGTCAAAGTGCGCCATCTCAAGATCAGCGGTGTGGAAGAGGGTAAATAATTCTCGACCCGCTTTCGATAATGAAACTCACCCCGCTTACCCTTACTGCGATCCTCTCGCTCGCAGCCCCAACTGTCTTTTCCCAAAATGCCCCATCGAAACCGGCCCCCACAACTTTGCCGGAATCACTGATCGCGTCGCTCGAAGCCCATCCCAATCTGACTTACGCAAAGTATGGGGATCGGGCGATGGAACTTGATCTCTTCCGGCCGAAGGATCGCCGAGAGGATCTACCCGCCATCGTCTGCATTCATGGAGGCGGCTGGTTCAAAGGGGACCGCTCCTCGATGACGAAGCTGGCTCAGGCAATCGCGGCGCGGGGATTCGTCACCGTGACGATCAGCTACCGACTGAGTGGTGAAGCGAAGTTTCCCGCGGCTATTCAGGACTGCAAAGCGGCGGTGCGCTGGTTGCGGGCCAATGCGAAGACCTATGGGATCAATCCCGAGGCGATCGGTGTCACCGGCCTTTCGGCAGGAGGTCACCTCGCGGCATTGCTTGCCACCAGTGGCGACCTTGCGGAACTCGAGGGAGACGGCGGCGACGCGGATCGTTCGAGCGCGGTGCAGGCCTGCGTCGCGATGGGCGCACAGAGCGATCTCGAATCCGAACGCGTTCGCGAGTTGAGTGGAAAAGCTGATGATCCATTTTATCGGACCTTCCTCGGAGCGCCCCAGGCAGAGGCTCCGAAAATCTATGCGCTCGCCTCGCCCCGCCATCATCTTGACAAGACCGATCCACCCCTGCTTTTCATGGCCGGTCAACGCGATGATCCGAGCACGCATGCCGACGAAGCCCGCGCGGAGGTGCGGACCGGGACATAGGTAACACATTGACCGGGGACGTTGGTAACACTTTTTGCGAATATAGTTCGGTTAGGATTCGGCGCAAGCTCTCATCTCGTGA
>Ga0222650_1000562_pt1 | contig 27615 bp, 25 predicted proteins | sample AntAcemetagen367_FD_179820 | JGI IMG/M metagenome (GOLD analysis project Ga0222650, IMG submission 179820) | Saline water microbial communities from Ace Lake, Antarctica - #367 | ecosystem: Environmental > Aquatic > Non-marine Saline and Alkaline > Saline | place: Antarctica: Ace Lake... | reverse complement strand
TAAAGAGGAAGCCGATGCCGTTCGCCATCGTCTTGGACACATCGCGCGAGCGCCCGATGATCTTAGAAAAGTCGTAATCGAGCCCCTTGACTGTGATGCCGAGCTCTTCACTGTGCTGGATTTTATGAAAGAGCTCCGCGCTCTTGAGTAGCGCCTTGGAGGGGATGCAGCCCCAATTCAAACAAGTGCCGCCGGGGCGCTCTTGCTCCACGCAGGCAACTTTTTTGCCAAGTTGGCCGGCGCGGATAGCTGCGGCGTAGCCCGCTGGGCCACCGCCTATGACGACGAGATCGTATTTTTTAGTGGAAGACATAAGCGGAACTAAAAGCGACAAGTTCTGCACATAGTCAATTCTTATGGGTTAAATATCAATCACGTCGTCATCCTTGAGCGGTTTTTTGCTCTGTGGCCGGGGCTGCGAGGCGGACGCCTGACCGCCCGCATTGCTGCCACTGCCGCCGATGCCACCACTGCCGCCGATGCTGCCAGTTCTACCCATGCTACCGCTAGCGCGGACTTGTATGCGGCTTTTGCCAAAGATCACATTGGCAGCGACGCCAGTCAGGCTCACTACAAACGCACCAGCGAGTGCGTAACCGAAGCTATCAACTGCAAAGCCATCGACGAGATTACCCACTAGCAGGAAGAGCAGCGCGTTGATCAGCCAAATACCTAGCCCGAAGGTGAGTATGATGAAGGGCAACGCGAATAGCATCAGCAGCGGCTTTAAAAAGACGTTGCACAAACTGAGTAGCAGCACGGCCACCAGCAGATCACTGGTATCTGCATAACGGATGCCGGCAAAGACGTGCGATGCGATGAGGACGCCGAGTGCGATCAGCAGCCAGCTTTTGAAAAGTCGTTTAAAATCCATGAGTTTTTATTGGGAAGCTACAGTCGGGTCGACGGCGACATCCATTGAAGGTGTGTAGCGAAAGGTGTGGGTGACAGCCTCTTCGCCCTCGGGCGCGGGAAAGACTAAGACGACGTGATAAAGATGCGGCGGCACAATAATGGCGGGCGAGCCGAGGCCGACTCCAGAAGCAAGCGTGCTGAGGCTATGGAAGGAGCGGCCACGCACGGAACCGGTGAATCGGACGATTGCGGAGGCCTGCTCTGGCTCGGCAATAAGGCCGTTCTCGTCGATCCAGTATAGGTGTAGCTTATTCTCCACGATGCGAAAATTGATCTTTGGTAAATCCTCGCCGCGCTCGATGTAGTAGCCTTGCTGGGTGACGAGATCGCCGACTTCGTAGGGGGGCAGCGAGACTTCGGTCGGAATCTCGGCAGGAGTCTCAGAGAGGTCGGCAGGGGCGTCGGCAGGGGCGTCGGCCTGAGCGCTTTGCGCGCTTAACGAGACGGCGAAGGCGAAGGCGAGCAGCGGGATGGCTAGGGATTTCATGGTTTGAATATGTGGCACTGTGCGGGAAGATCAACCTTCACTCTTCGCCTCCCGAGCTTGGATCTCGGTTTTAAGTTTTTTTAGCTGTGTCATGCGCTGGGCAGTAGCGGCTTCTGCGCCAGCTTGGCCGGGTTGGTAGAATTGCTGTGGCTCTAGCATGTAGTCCTGCCCCGACACGCCCTGCGGATAGTCGTGGCTGTAGCGGTAATCCGCCCCGTGCCCGAGGGCTTTATTTGTTTTGGTATGGGCGTCGCGCAGCCACAGCGGGACGGCTTGAATGGGCTGATCACGGAGACTTTTTTTCACAGCTGCGATGGCACGTGTGACAGAATTACTCTTCGGGGAGGTGGCGAGATAAACAACGGCGTGGGCGAGATTGTATTCACACTCGGGCATACCGACTTTTTCGCAGGCATCAAAGGCGGCCACGGCGACGGTGAGCGCATGAGAGTTGGCGAGCCCGACATCTTCGGAGGCGAGTATGGTGAGGCGGCGGGCGATGAAGCGGGGATCTTCGCCGCCTTGCAGCATCTTAAAAGTCCAGTAGAGCGCGGCATCGGGATCGGAGCCGCGGATGCTCTTGATCATTGCGGAGGCGTGGTCGTAGTGCTCGTCCTCGTCGCGGTCGTAGCGGATCTGGCGCTCTCGGGCAAAGACCTCGACTGTGCTGCCATCGATATGGGCACCAATCGGCTGGCTGAGCACGAGGGTTTCGAGCGCGTTGAGCGCGCGCCGCAGGTCACCGCCAGAGAAGTCGGCCACGGCTTGAAAGACGGAGTCGTCGGCGGTGCAGCGGTGGCTGCCGAGGCCACGCTCGGTATCGGCCAGCGCGCGGGCGAGCACGAGGGTGATGCCCTCGACGGCGACTGGCTCTAGGCGGAAGAGATGGCTGCGGCTGAGGAGCGGCGGGTTGACATAGAAGCCGGGATTATGCGTGGTGGCTCCGATCAGGCGGATGTTGCCCGCCTCCACATCGGGCAGGAGGAGGTCTTGCTGCGATTTGTTAAACCGGTGGATCTCGTCGATAAACAGGATGGTGCGCTTGGCGGCTTCGTAGCGAGCAAGGCGCAGGATGTCGCGCATCTCGGCGACATTGGAGAGCACGGCATTGATACGCACGAATTTGCTCTGAGTCTCGGCAGCGATCACTTCGGCCAGCGAAGTCTTGCCGCAACCGGGCGGGCCGTAAAAGATCAGGCTACCGAAGTTATCCGCCTGAATGAGGCGCGGGAGGAGGCTGCCTGCGCCGACGATGTGATCTTGGCCAATTACTTCCTCCAGACTACGCGGACGCATGCGCACAGCCAAAGGGCGGTGCCTCGGCTCTGAGGCGCTGGCCCCAGAGTCGGCAAAGATATCGGCCTGATCCACGTCGATTGGCATGGGAACACTGTCGCCACTGCGCTAGAGCCTTGCAAGTGCGAAGAAATTCGAAAGTCTAGCCATAGATCGGTTGGAATCCCATTTTAGGCGTTTGTATGCCCTTTAACATAAGGTTAGGGCGGGGAGAACAGCGAATCGAGGCTGCCCTTTGGGCGGATTAACGAGCAGACTCGATCCGTAGGACGGAGCGAACGCAGCTGGTTAGTGGATACAAGAGACGGCTAAGGATGGTCAGGTTTTGTTAGAATGCGTGGACTGGTGCTTTTCTGGCCCCGTCGTTGCCCCAAAGAAGCTCAAAAGGAAAATGTAGTATTCCTCATGATTTAAACAGTGATTTAAAAAAGTTGCCAACGCCAAGCAATCTCTAAGGCACCGTTATTCTACAAATGACAAGTGAGCCCCCAGGGTTCAGCCGAACACCTGCCGCCGGAGTCCTTGAATTACAGCCAGATCACCCCAATTGGAGCCACGCATCGCATTCACCTTCGGCGGATGCTTGCGCCCACGCTCCATTTGCCAAGCGCCCGTAAAGCCCCGCACATACTCAGCAGATCCAAGAATCGCGCCATCAGTAAAATACCGAACCCGACAGCGAAGCATAACTACCCTCGGCAATTGCCCATCCTCCTGATCTAAAACCTTTAACGCACGTTCCCTCGTTATCTCAGGCAAGCCAGTATCAGACGCGCGCTTCCCAAAGATTAGCAGTCGATGCAGCACCAAGGCCTCCGCTAAACCTGCACCCTTCGGCAACCGATCGATCCACACCCGTAACAGCCCAGCCCTTGATGCCATTCGACGGTCAGAGTTCGACGTTGAACGGTCAGCGCTCGGGGAGCGAAGTGACGAAAGAGCTTCCGCATAGCCACAAAAACGATAATCCTTCGGATCTTCGACAATGCCAGCTCGCACAGGGTTCAAATCAATATACGCCGCCATCGTCTGCAATGGGTTACCCTCACCCTCAACCAAGACCGATTTAAAACGATCAGCCCAGAGCGTCCCGAACCGCTTGCCATGATGACGATTATACCAAATAGAAAAACGCTGTTTCACAGTCTTCATGAACTCCGACAAATCGCCCATTCGAGCCAACAATTTCTGACGGACTTCAGCCCCTTCATCACCGCCAGCCCGCAGCAAGCGTTCAATCTCAGCAAAAGAAGCCACTTGGTATTTCGTCGGCTTGGGATAGAGCACTTTAAAACGACGAAGTAGCTCTGCATCAGAGACAGAGTCCACACAAGGAACCTGAATTAACACATGAAAATGGTTCGACATGATGCAATAAGTTAACACCTCCACTCCACAAAAGTCCGCCACTTGCCAAATCATCTTCCTCAACATCTCCTTCTCCCGATCCTTAAATAGGAATGCATTCCCCACTGTGCGACTCATTGCATGGTATACAGCACTGACTCCAATGACCTTCATTCTCCTCAATCTTCTTCTCATGCCTCCCAAAATAAGCACTTGTCAGAAGATAGTCAACCCTTATTTTATTGCCTGGTTATAATTTTTCAGGTTTGGTTATAGTTTTTCAGGTTATGGATTTTTCCAAGAAAATGACTTCAGGGGGATTTCGGATATAGAAAAAGGTAACACTGGCAAAACGGCCGTATTCCTGCTAGAAACAACTCTATGAAAACCAAAGCCGAAATCGTCGAAAACTGGCTCCCCCGCTATACTGGAACCCCTGCCGAAGAATTCGGTCAATACATCCTGCTGACCAATTTCCGCAACTACGTGGAACTCTTCGCCGAGAAATTCGGAGTTGAAATCAAAGGCGAGGATCGGCCGATGCAGACCGCGACGGCTAACAACATCACCATCCTCAATTTTGGAATGGGCAGCGCCATGGCCGCGACCGCGATGGATCTGCTCTCCGCCATCGCTCCCAAAGCGGTGCTTTTCCTCGGCAAGTGCGGCGGACTGAAGAAGAAAATTCATACCGGCGATCTAATTTTGCCCATCGCGGCCATTCGCGGCGAAGGCACCAGCGACGACTACCTGCCACCAGAGATCCCAGCGCTCCCCTCTTTCCGTCTACAAATCGCCGTCTCTCACATTATTAAGGAGCACGGCCTCGATTACTGGACTGGCACGGTTTACACCACGAATCGAAGAGTTTGGGAGCATGACGAAGCGTTTAAAGAAAAGCTCTCCATCATGCGTGCGGCTGCAATCGACATGGAAACGGCGACCATCTTTCTCGTCGGCTTCGTTAACAAGATCCCCCACGGTGCCCTCCTACTCGTGTCCGACAGCCCGATGGCACCCGAAGGAGTGAAAACCGCAGAAAGCGACGATCAAGTCACCGCCGCCTTCGTGGAAAAACACCTCGCTATCGGTATCGAGTCCCTTCGCGAACTGATCACCTCCGGCGATTCAGTCAAGCACCTGCAGTTCGACCGCTGAGTGTTTTAAAAGATGGCGCGAGAGCAGTTGAAATCGGTTGTAAACCACTGAACCCGCAATTTCGACCGTAACGTTTTTTCTCCAAACGTAGCCCCGCTAGTCCCACTGTATATTCGTCGACAGACGGAACGCGAAAGCACGGAAAAGGCATAGAGCCCCTAAGAGGATAAGAAAGCGTTTACCCTCTCCCTGGGGGATTGCTCCCCACCTGCTGACTCGCTGGACGACAGCCCTAGGCATCTTATGTCTCTTTCCTGTAGGGAGATTGTTTGAGAATCCTTATTTTATTGCCTGGTAATAATTTTTCACGTTGCCTGGTAATAATTTTTTACGTAATTTTTCACCGAATCTCGTTCGGCTCGGCGAGGACTGAATCTAAAAGTCACTCAGGAAGATTTAGTCGGACGACTCGCAGCGAGAGGCGTTTCAGTGAACCGCAGTGCCATTTCAAAAATCGAGAGTGGCATAAGACCTGTCTATGATTATGAAATAAAAGCTCTGGCTGAAGCCCTGAAAGTCACACCCAATTGGCTCCTTGATGATTAGTGGAGTATATCAGTCTTCAGGCAGGCTCCTAAATAAAACCGCTCAGCCGCAGCCGCCTAAAGGCGGGACTCCAACCTTAATAAACGCAAAGCCGCCTAAAGGCGGGACTCCAACCTTAATAAACGCAAAGCCGCCTAGAGGTGGGACTCCAACCTTAATAAACTCAAAGCCGCCTGAAGGCGGGACTCCAACCTTAATAAACGCAAAGCCGCCTAGAGGTGGGACTCCAACCTTAATAAACGCTAAGCCGCCTGAAGGCGGGACTCCAACCTGATACGACGATGCCGACTCGAAAACCGATGCCTACCCGCGCGCCTGCGCTCTTTTTGTTGGTGGGTATCGTGGTCGGTCTCTGGCTCGCTCGCGAAGTGGCGGCACCGGTGGGGTTTGCGATTTCTACGGCTTTGATTTTATCGGTGCTGAGCGTCTGGTTATCGCACGGCCGAGCTGGCACTGGCACTGGCAACGGCTTATGGCTATTGAGTTTTACGGGGGCTGCGGTGCTGGCGTTTTGGGCGTACGGTACGCTACGCCAACCAACAAAGCCTGACTCGGCGGAGCTGAGTCTACCGATTCGTGAGGCGTCTCTACACTTCGAGGTCGAGCGCGTGATGCAGGCGCGTAACGCCTTCGACAATGCTACTGGCATTGGCCGAATCGTCGAGGCGAACGTGACTAGCCGCCTAGAACGAGGCGAGAAGATCTTCTTCCGGCTCAAGCTAACCGATGCCGATGCGCCCGAGGTACGGCGCGGCAGCGAGCTGCGAGCGACGGGGGTGTTGACGGCGATCCCTGATGAGATCGAGCCGGACAGCTTTGAGGGCTATTTGAAAGACACCGGCATCCACTACCGCTTCGAGCGCAGCAGCGAGCTGGAGCTGGTGCGCCCACCCGCGCGCTTCGACCAATTTTGCCAGGATATGAATGTGCGCTTTCAAGACTACTTGCGGCTGGGCGCACCGGGCGAGAGCTCGCTGGAGGGCATCTATATCGCGATGCTGCTCGGCCTGAAGACGGAGTTGAGCGACGAGCAAAAAGACCGCTTCCGCATGACGGGGACGATGCACTTTTTCGCGATCAGCGGGCTGCACATCGGCGTGATCGCCACGGTGATCGCGCAGTTTTTAATCCTGATACGCGTGCCGCGCAAGATCAGTCCATTCATCGGGCTGCCCCTACTCTATCTGTATGTCGAGATCACTGGGGCGCCGCCCTCGGCGGTGCGAGCCTTTCTGATGGCGCTGTTTTTCTGGGCGAGCTTCGCCTTTACGCGGCAACGCTCCCCGCTTGCGGCGCTGGCGGCCTCGGCGGTCTTTGTGTTGATCATCGCCCCGGCGCAATTGTGGAGCCTCGGCTTTCAGCTTTCTTACACGGTGGTGCTGAGCATTTTGCTGCTGGGGCTGCCGCTCTATGAGACGGCTTCGGAGAAATTCGCGCCCTTTCGCTATCTGCCGCAAGAGAATTGGTCACCCACCCAGCATGTTTATGCATGGGTGCAGGATGCCTTGCTCCTGCTTTTTGCGATCAGCTTCTCTGCCTGGCTGGCGAGTGCGCCGCTGAGCGCGGCATTTTTCGGCTATCTCTCGCCCGGGGCGATTTTCTTGAATATGATGCTCGTTAATTTGGCGGCCATTACGATCAGTGCGGGCGTGATCTCGCTCTCACTGGGCTTGGTCGGGCTGGAGAGCCTGACGACTTTCATCAATCACGCCGCGTGGATGACAATTCACGCGATGGATCGACTGGTGGCGTGGAGCACGGAAATCCCTGGGATGATTATCCACTGCGAGGGCTTCGCTGAATGGATCGCCTATGCCGCGCTCATTCTGTATTTTGCGCTGCTGTTCTGGTTGCACCGCGAGCGCAAATATAGGCGAGCCGTGTCGTGGTTTTTACCGCCAGTGGTGATCGTAGCGAGCTTGCTGTTTGGGCTGACGCGGTTCTGAGGTTTCTGGAGTGCCCGCTCTGAGGTTGTCTCAAAACTAGAAAGCCATGGCGTTTCGCTATCCAACCGGACCAAAAGCTCACGCTTTCGGCTACATTTACCGAATTTGTAGTAGAACCCAAAGGACATTTTACGAGCGCACCACCTCACCGAAAAAAGCCCCGCTCTTTCGAGGCGGGGCTTTGGGAAATTTGTAAGTCTGTCGAGCGTTCTGACGCGACTAGCCTTGGCTGAACTAGCGGCGGCGGCTGAACTTGTTTTGGAACTTCTCGACGCGGCCTGCAGTATCGACGAAACGCTTCTCACCGGTGAAGGCGGGGTGCGAGTCAGCAGTGATGTCGCAGATGACGACTTGGTATTCGGTGCCGTCGATGGTTTCCGTCTTGTTGCCACGCATAGTGGAGTAAGTCAGGAATTTGTGACCCGTGGAGACGTCGACGAATGCGATAGGATTGAGCTTGGGATGGATTGCAGCTTTCACAGTGAGATGGCTTCTAATGAAGTAATAAAGTATAATGCGGAGAGCCGCGGTTAAAAATGGTGATCCTTTAGCCCATTAACCCTGACGCGCTTTGAAGCGAGGATTGGACTTACAGATTACATAGACACGACCCTTACGGCGAACGACTTGACAGTCAGGGTGGCGGCCTTTGAGAGATTTGAGTGATGATACTACTTTCATGGCTAAAATTTAAAGAATGGGAGAGAAAAGGGTGCGCGCCTCCCTCTGTCAATGGCAAAGGCAGAAATTTTTTAGTCATTGATTTAAATGCCATCAATTCCGCGAGGGATCGTCGGGGGCATCGGCCAGCAGGCGCAGTTCGGGGCGCTCTTGGCAAAGTAGCTCGTGCCAGTCGATCTGGCCGGGTGCATTTTTCAAAATCGGCAAACAGCCCGAGAGCACCCATGAGCCTTGCGCTAGCTCGGCGTCGAGCTGCCCCTCGCCCCAGCCGGCATGGCCGAGGAATCCACGTAGCTGATAGCCGGCATCGGCGGCGAGCAGGCTTTTGGCCTTTTCCCCATTGATGCCGAAGTAGAGCTGGAAGGTGCCGGCTTCGGGGCACCACTTCCATGCGGCTAGAATCAGCTGCTCTGTGGCGACCGGCCCGCCGACGAAGAGCGGCACTTCGGCCAGTGGCGATGCGCTCAGCTCGGGATCGTATTCTCCGAGAGTCTGCCCGGTGGGTCGGTTGACGACGACTCCGAGCGAGCCCTCCTCTGCCGAATGTGCGGAAAGCAGAATCACAGTGCGGCGAAAGTTGGGGTCGAGCAGATTTGGGTGTGCCAACAGCAGCGAGCCGGCGTGCGGCCCATTGACTTGTTTAAAACTTTGATCTCGATCTAGACGCATTCGACTCCTCCTAAAGTTGCTCCAGTTGCACGCCGCTCCCGCCAAGTAAATCTTTGACCAGGTCGTCGTTGCGATAGTCGCGGTGGTATTTGATAAGGCTGATCCCAGCGGCGGCTAGAATCTTGGCGCAATTGATGCACGGAAAGTGGGTGATGTAGATGGTGGCTCCTTCTAGCGAGACGCCGCGCCGCGCGGCATCGCTGATCGCGTTTTGCTCGGCGTGCACGGTGGCTTGCTCATGCCCGTCGCGCACGCGCGAGGTGTGCGGCGCGCCCGGCAAGAAGCCGTTATAACCCGCCGCGACGATGCGGTTTTTCTGCGTACCACCGGAGACGATGACGCAGCCGACATTCAAACGCTCGCAGCTGGAGCGCGAAGCCATCAACAAGGCTGTCGCCATAAAGTAAGCATCCCACGAGGGGCGCTGCGTCCACGACTGCGTCAATGCCTCAAGTTGATCGAGGATCGCGGCATCTTCGTTGGTTTTAGTTTCGCTCATATTTCTATAAATTGCCCTAACAAGGCTCAGGGGTAAATCCGAATTTCAAACATACCCACTGGCAAGCCCGCCGAGAAGCCAGACTCTAGTAGCCAGGTGTAGGCCGCCGCATCGAAGGCGACATCGCCCGAGCCCCGCGACAAGGTCGGCCGCCCGACGGCACGCCCGCCCGACTCGACGCGCAAAAAGTAAGTGGCCGGCCGCACCGCTTGCAGTGATAGGAGCCCGAGCTCCACCGGGACGGTTTGCAGCACTTCACCTGCGAGCGAGCGCACTTCGGCAAAGACGCCCGTCGGCTCCATCGCCTGCGGTATCGCCGCCTCTTGCCCAAAGCCGCGAAAAAGATCCCAAAACCGGAGCGCTAGCAGATCGATCGGCGCTTCCACGGCGTAAGTCTGCCCGGTTGGCAGGCTGCTCGGCACCAGCGCGGACGTGAAATCAATCTTCGGCTCGTAGGCCGGAAAGCGCAGCAAGGCGCGCTCGCGCGAGGGCGGCTGCAAGTTATGCGCGGCATTCCACTGGCCGGGCACGAAGAGCGGCGCGGAGTCAAACAGCACGGCCTGCTCTTCTAGCTCCGCTCCCGAGAGCAATGTATCCGGGGAGACAAATTGCACGAAGGGGCGGATTTCCTCCCGCGTCGGGAGAGGATTCGAAATTACGTGAAAAACGAAGAACCCGACCAAGTGCACGCAAACACCCAGCAGCAAGGCGACCCGCAAAATAGGCGAGAGCAACTTCTGCGAAGGGCGAGTTTCCGGATTCGACTGGGCGCTTGCTACCCTCATCACATCACCGACTGGAAGTCTGCATTCACCGCGTCGCCCACCCCGCTGCCCCCAGCACCCGAAGGAACGATGGAATCAGCATTCTGAATATGCTCGCCCGCGATCTGCACTTGCACAAAGCCTGCATCCTGCGCCATGCGGCAGAGTCTTAAAAAGAGCTGCAAATCCATCGAGCCCTCCGTCTTAACTAACAAAACGACCTTCTCCCCCGACGCCCCTTCGATGTGCCTGCGGAAGCCACGCTCGACGGAGTTAAGCTCGAAGACCGCCCCATCAAAAAAGAGCATTCCTCGATTCCCGATCGTGAGCACGGCCACGGGCAAATTACTCGGCTGCATCTGCATCTCCGAGTCCGGCAAATCGACCCGCACGCCCGGCACCATTACGAAGCGTGTAAAGAGCAGGCTAAACAACAGCGCAATCACCAGCAAGTCGAGCACCGGCACAAAATCCAGCTTGATCGGCGGCCGCTTCAAATGCGCTATCAGGCCCAGCGGCTGAGTGTAGGCGTGGCTGGAAGCACGGTTGAAGCCCACTGGCTTATCTATCTCGGGAGCTGCCATACCTTTACTCCGCCGCCTCCTTAGCATCTTCTTGCAGCGCTGGATCCGTCGTCAAAAACTCGTGAATATCGTGCCCCATCCACTCAAAATCGTGCACCAGCGCCCGCACCCGCCCATTTAAAAAATGATAGGCCAGCATCGCCATCACCGAGATCGCCAGACCCGTAGCCGAAGTGATGAGTGCCTGTGCCAACAAGCGGCTCAGCTCACCACTATCTCTATTAAAAGACTCCAGTGAGTAGAGCGCCTGCAAGGCCGCGATCAGCGTGCCCAGAAAGCCCAGCAAAGGGGCTACCCGTGCCAGCGCCGCGATGGTGCCGATGCGCCGCTCCAGCGAGGGGATTTCGACAATGGCCGCCGACTGAATCGCCCCCCGGATCGACTCGCGCGACTCACCGAAATGCAGCAAGGCAGACTTCACGATACGCGCCATCGGCCCCGGCGTATCTTCGCACAGCGTGAGCGCCTCGACCAGCCGCTTCTTACGCACCAGATTCTTAATCCCACTCAAAAAGTCCTGTGTGCCAATCTGCCCCTTGTGCAAATAGAGCGAGCGCTCGATGAAGAGCACGAAGCCCAGCAAACTCACAAAAAGCAGCGGATACATCACCGGCCCGCCCTGTAGGATAAAATTACTTTGAAGGTGTTCCATTTTTTATACTAATCTATTATTCGTTAAAATTATTCGACATCCAGCAGTCGATCTGCGCGCGAGATGGCGATATGGCGACCGGGCAGATTGTAGGCGATCAGCTTGCGGTAAACGCGGCGCGCTTCCACCAGCGCATTTTCTTTTTCTAAAATATCACCCAGCGCAAGCATCGAGCGTGCCACCCAGTAGCGCCCAGTCGCGCCCAGTTGCGCCGCTTGATTCCCATCCAGCAAGAAGCGCGAGACGCTCAGCGAGAGCACCTCCTTCGCCTCGGGGATCGACTCCGCCTTAATCAAAGCGAAGGCCCACTTGTGCGCCGCCTCCGCTTGAAAATCCAGCGGCAGATTCGGCAAGTCCAGCAGCCGCTCCAGGATGACCACCACATCCGCCAGCGCCGTCGACTCATTGCCCGCCAGCGCCAACATACAATCCGCGCGCGACAGCTCGGCCACGTAGCGCAGCTGATGCGCAGGGTAGCCGTTGATCAAATTCTCATATAATATCTGCGCATCGGCAAATTCATTCATCGAGCGCAGCAGATTCCCCTGCTTCAGCCGCGCAAAATAAAAGAGCGGATCGGAGGCGTAGCGCTCCGCCAGACCGTTGTGCAAGACCACCGCTTGCGGGTAAAACTCGGCACCGCGCCGCTCGCAGTAGAGCGCCGCCTCGAAGAGCGCTTGCGGCGCCAGCGGACTCTTCGGGTAGGTCTGCGCTAAAGTCGTCAAAGTAGTCTGCGCCGCCAGAAAATCGCCCACTAGACCATGATAGGCCGCCTCGATTAAGTAGGAGCGCTGCGCCGCCGCCGTATCGGCATACGTTTGCCGCAATTCAGTGAGCACGCCCATGCCAGCGTTGGCATCACCCGCGCGCATCAACACACTACCCTGCAGAAGCAAGAGCTCTGTTTTCAACAAACGCACCTCTTCCGGCGTGAGCGCATCCACACCGCTCACGTCTGCAGGTGGCATCGAGTCCAGCCGCGCCAGCAGCTTCGCGACGCGGTCGGCCAGACCCTCCGTTTCTTTCGCTTCCAAAGATAAATAAGTCTCCAACCAGCGCAGCCGTATATCCAAAGCCGCGGGCACCGTGCTCGGCGAAGAGTCCTCCAGCAGCTGCCGCACCCGCTGCAAGGCACGCGCTAGCTCCCCCTTTGCTTGCAGCGCCTGCGCCACGTTCCACTCCGCCCGCCAGCGATCTGCCAGATTGATACTACCACTGAAATCTGCCTCATCAATTAGCTGCGATGCCGAATCGATCATGCCCGCCCGCACTTGCGCCGAGATTAAGCGCAAAAACAAATCGCCATCCCGATTCGACGCCAGCTCACGGCTACGCGCCGCTGAGTAGAAGTCGACCGCGTTCGCAAAGTCACGATTCAAAAAGTAGCAATCTCCGATCAAACGATTCAACTCCACCAGCTTTTTAGTGTCCTTTGATTGGTCACGCAGTTGGATCAAAAAGTCTGCTGCGGCGCGGTATTGCGGCGGCTCACGCTCCAGCGCCGCATAGGCCAGTAAGCGATACACATTGTTGATCTCGCTGAGCCCAGGGAACTGCTCTAGTAGGATACGCGCATCACTCTCCGCGATCGCCATCATGTCTGGGTCTTTCATCGCGAGCTGGCTGCGCAGATAGTACATCTGCCCCAGCAAAGGGTGTGGCTCCGTGCGCGTGATCATTACCTTAAAAAAGTCCAGCAAGTCCGCATCCTGATCCGGCGTGCGCGCCAGTAGCTGTAGCGCGATACCCATCGCCTCGCGATTACGCCCACTGCGGATCAGCTCCTTCAGCGACGCGCGCCCACTCTCGGAGTCCGCCCCTAGAATGATGCCCTTCAACAAGCGCAGCTGCTCGCGCTCGCCCACAGCGTAGCCCGCAGAGATATTTTCCAGCTCACGCTCGATCGCACCGACAGCCTCGCCCACACGCCCCAGACTGTAGAGCACCACCGCATATTCGCGCACGTAGGGATAGACCGCCGCTTCACCTTCAAACCTATTAATTTTCGAGCGCAACTCCGCCGCCAGCCCCTCATCGGCCGGAGCCGCCAACAGTTTAAGCCGCATAATCAAACTTTCGAGATGCGAGCGCAGCATCGGTCGCTGCGCACGCTCCAGCGCGCGCCCATAAGCGGCAGCGGCCTTATCAGAATCTCCGTCCTGTTCTGCGGCCAAGCCCTGCAAAAGCGCCAACCAAGGCAAATCCTGCGGCGATAGCTGCGCCGATTGCTTGGGTCTGGAAACTTTTTCGAGCGCCGCGCGAAACGCATCCGTATCGATCCGCTCACCGCCGTCGCCATAAATAGCGAGCGCTAGGTAGAGCGCATGCGGCGCATCGTGAAAAGCATCCGGCACCGACTCCAGCTGCGCCCGCGCCGCCACGTAGCGCCGCTGCCCGATCAAAGCCTTGGCCAAGCTTACTCGCAGCGAGGCAATCCGCTCCTCAGGCAGATCGCCCGACTGCGCCAGCACCGAGCGATAGATCGACTCCGCTACCCCCGGCAGCCCCGAGCGCAGCGCACGCCCCGCACTATCGATGCGCCATTCCAGCTGAATCTCACTGTCCATATCCACGAGCGCGATGCGATCCGCCATCAGCGGTGCCTGCGCCTGCACCAGCAAACCCGCCCAAAGCGGTAGGATGCAGAAAGCGAAAATTCCGAAGCGAGTTAAGCGAGTAGAAGCCATATAGATTCCTGAGAGGACAAGCACTCGCAGCCAGAGTTGCAAAGCGATTTTCACAAGTCTCGAAACTGCGTCGGCGACATATCGGTGATGCGCTTGAAGGAACGGTTGAACTGCGAGATCGACTCGAAGCCGGTCTCGAAGGCGATTTCACTGACGCGCAAGTGCGGGTTTTGCAGCAGATGCTTCGCCTTTTCCACGCGGGTGCGGGCCAGGTAGTCAGTGAAGGTGATGCCGGTCGCCTCCTTGAAGACTTGGCAAAAATGGCGCGTGCTGGCGTTGACGGCCTGCGCAGCCTCGTCGAGTGTAATGTGCTCTTGAAAGCGTTCGCTAATATACTTTTTGGCGCGGCTCACCACTTGGTGCTCCGGCGCGTCCGCTACGGCGGCTTCTGTCGCGGCTTCTACTGCACCTTCTGGCTGGATGCTGTTACTAATCATAGCGAGGTGCTCGGCGAAAGTGGAAAGCAGGCGCAACATGGCATCGTACTGCGTCTGTTCGAAGACCTTAGTCTGGAAATAGGCCTCTTCGAGCGCCTTCAAGTTGACCTCACTGCCCCACGAAAGCAGCTGGCGCGTGGTGCGGCTAAACTCTTCTCGGTTAGGCTGATGCAGCAGAATCTGCCCCGTCTGGAGGAAGGCGATCAGCTCGCCACCCACCCGGATGGGCACGGCACTATCGCAAAGCCCGGCGAAGCAATGCAGCGATTTCGGCTCCATACCAGCTTTCTGCTCTAGCTCAGCCTGTATTTTGATACAGTTAGCACAGCCCGCGCTGGTTTTGGCGATCAACATGCAAAAGGGGTTTTCACCGTCCGCGTAGCCTAGCGCGTTTTCGAAGGCTTTGGCAGGGCGGATCGTGAGCGCCAGACCTGTGGCCTCGCGGAAGGCGCTTTGGTAGTCTCGGTAAAGTTGCGAGTCGCTGAGCCGATTCACCAGAGCATCATGCGCACCAGAGCGAGCGCGCATGTGGGGGGATTCGAGCTGAAGCGTGTCAGTTTCCATAGTGATAATTGAAGGTTTTGCAGAATATGCGCAGTTTTATGCGCGATATGCTGAGACAGGCTAGAGGCTGTTGTGTAATAATCAAGCTATGCATGCACGTCTCGTCAGCTACCTTCGGGATCACCGCGATCAAGTCATTGAGAACTGGTTAACCGAAGTCGAAATCCCCGCCCCCATCGATTCGACGGAGCTGGAGAGCGGCGTCGTGCCCTACGAGTTCTTCACAACGGCCTTCGATGCTTCGCTCAACCTCTTGGAGCACGGCCCCAATTATCATACCCACGAGCCCAGCTGCGATCCCCCTGGGCTGCATCTCAACCAGTTTCTCGGCATCACTTGCGACTGCAAAGCGCGCTGTTTTGGCGGGCGCGTCTGTATGGAACTGCACGATGCTGGGCTGGCCGCGTTTATGAGCGTCTTTGCCGACGATTGGGATGCCGAGCATGAGTTCAACGAGCTCGACCGCGAGTGCTCGAAAGACCTGATCAATCACGCCCTCTCTGGCTTCTTCGGGCGTGAGATCGAGACCTGCCACCACAAAACCTTCCGCAGCGACTGCCCCTTCGTCGCGCATCACTAGCCGCCACTCATGGACGTCCTCATACTCACCGTCTTTCTCAGCCTACTACTGGCTTCGCTCTTCCTGCTGTTCTTCATACGCGAACGCCGCACCCAAGGCCTCGGCTCGCCCGAGCAGGACGCCCTTCGCCCCTTCGATAAAGAAACACCCCAAGACACCCCCCGCCGCTAGGCCTATTTTTTCCACTTTTAGCAGATGAATACAAACCACAACACAAAGACCATCGTCTATGATGACGATTCCGTAAGGAAGTTCATGATCGCCTCCATTACCTGGGGGATCGTCGCCATGACAGCCGGCGTCCTGATCGCTTTCCAGTTAAATTACTGGCAGATGAACGGAAAAATCCTCGAAATCATCACTTTCGGGTGGCTCAAAAACGAGGGCATCGAGTTCCTCACCTTCGGTCGCCTGCGCCCGCTGCATACCAATGCCGCCATCTTCGCCTTCGTGGGGAACATGATGTTTGCTGGCATCTACTACTCCACCCAGCGCCTCTGCCGTGTGCGTATGGCCTCCGATCTGCTCAGTAAGATCAACTTCTGGGGCTGGCAATTTATCATCCTTTGCGCCGCCATCTCCCTGCCCGCCGGCTTCACCCGGGGCAAAGAATACGCCGAACTCATCTGGCCGATCAACATCATGGTCGCCGTCATCTGGCTTATCTTCGGGGCCAACTTCTTCTGGACCCTCGGCAAGCGCAACGAGAAGTCGATCTACGTCGGGCTCTGGTTCTACATCGCGACCATCGTCACAGTCACCATGCTCTACGTAGTCAATCACCTCTCGATTCCGACTAGCTTTACTCACAGTTATCCCATCTTCGGCGGCGTGCAAGACGCCCTCGTGCAATGGTGGTATGGGCACAATGCCGTAGCCTTCTTCCTGACGACTCCGATGCTTGGTATCATGTATTACTTCGTGCCGAAGGCGGCGAATCGGCCCGTTTATTCTTACCGTTTATCGATTATCCACTTCTGGTCACTCGTCTTTATTTACATTTGGGCCGGCCCGCACCATTTGCTCAACACCGCGCTGCCTGAGTGGCTCCAGTCACTCGGCATGGTGTTCTCACTCATGCTCTGGGCACCTTCTTGGGCTGGCATGCTCAACGGCCTACTCACGCTACGCGGCGCATGGGATCGGCTGCTGACCGATCCAGTCCTCAAATTCTTCGCCGCCGCTGTCACCTTCTACGGCATGGCCACCTTTGAGGGCCCGCTCCTTTCGATCAAAGCGGTCAACGCCCTCTCGCACTACACCGACTGGACGGTAGGCCACGTTCATAGCGCCACCCTCGGCTGGAACGGCTTTCTCGCCGCCGGCATGTTCTACTGGCTCGCGCCGCGCCTCTGGAATACCAAACTCTACTCCAAGTCCATGGCCAACGCTCACTTCTGGCTCGGTATGGTCGGCATCCTTCTCTACGTCGCCTCGATGTGGGTCGCCGGCATCACCCAAGGCCTCATGCTCAGCGCCACAACCGAGGGCGGCACCATTCTGCAATACCCAAACTTCCTCGACACCCTGCAAGCCATCCGCCCCGTCATGCTCTTCCGCGCCATCGGGGGTGGGTTCTATCTCCTAGGCTTCGCCCTGCTCGCCATTAATATCTGGAAGACCGCCCGCAGCGGCACCCCAGTCAACGGCACCGTCGAGGTCGCGATCGAGGACGACGTTCATTCCATGGGTAAAACCGCTGGCGAGAAGCGCTTCTTCGCCTTTCTCAATGCCCCGGTCATCTACGCATTGCTAATCATCACCTTCATGCTCGTGGCCATCTTCGGCACCGGCGTCGTCTTCCTCTTCGGCACTTTAATGACGATCTTCATCGTCATCGCCGCCTATGCGCACTTCGAAGTCAGCAAAGCCGCCTGGTCGGAGTGGTATAGCAAACTCCTCGATCACGGCTTCGCCTTTACCATCCTCACCATCCTCGCCGCCGCCATCGGGGGTGCCATCCAGATCATACCGACCGTCACCGTGCAACGTGCCGACAATATCGAAGGGCGTATCCAGATTGCTTATACACCTCTCGAACTCGCCGGGCGCGACATCTACGTCAGCGAAGGCTGCTACAACTGCCACTCGCAAATGATCCGCACCCTCGTGCCCGAAGTCATGCGCTACGGCGACTACTCGCACCTCGGCGAATCCATCTACGACTTCCCCCACCAGTGGGGCTCCAAACGTACCGGCCCCGACCTCGCTCGCGAGGGCGGCCTCCGCTCCGACGACTGGCACTACTGGCACATGCTCGACCCCCGCGGCGTCTCGCCCGGTTCCACCATGCCCAACTACCCTTGGCTCTTTGAAAAAGATACCAAGGTGAGTCAGCTGCCCAAAAAGATCCGCGTCATGCGTATGCTAGGTGTCCCCTATCCCATCGATCTCTCCGAGGAAGAAATCCAAGCACAAGTCGATACACAAGCCGCCGAAATCGTCGCACGGCTCGCCGAGAAAGGTGCCTTCGTCGAACCCGAAAAGGAGATCGTTGCCCTCATCGCCTACCTACAAAAGCTAGGCTCCTACCGCGACACTAACCAGCCAATCGAGGCCAGCGAACCAGCCGAAGCCAGCGAGCCAGCCCAAGCTGCTGCGGCCAGCGAAGAAGTCGCCACCGCCGAGTAAGCTTCCCCCGTATTCATCATTCATTAGCCATTCCATACCATGTTTAAACGAATCATCTACGACGACTGGACGAGTATCGTCCCGCACATCTCATTCTGGCTGACCTTCGGTGTCTTCCTAGTCATCGTGGTGCGCGCCATGTTCCTCCGTCGAGCCACCGTCAAGCATCTCGAATCCCTCCCTCTGCAAGAGGATGAATCCCCCCAATCAACCGTAAAAAGCAAATGAGCGCCGACCCAAATAGCGAAGCCGACCTCGTCAAACAAGAAGACCTGCCCGAAGGCGTCATCCTCCGCGAGCACGTCGTCGACGGCATCCAAGAATACGATCAACGCCTCCCCATGTGGTGGCTCATCATCCTCTTCGGGGTCATGGCCTACTCCGTTATCTATTGGCTCGTGCTCGACGACCGCAGTTTTTCAGGCGGCGTTCACGATGCCCTCGAATCCAAGCTCGAAGTAATCAGCTCCGCCCGATTGGCTAATTCAATCGACGTCACAAACAACGATCTTTTCTGGAAGATGGCCGACAACGCCAGCTTCGTCAGCGCTGGCAAGGCCAGCTACGAGAGCAACTGCATCGCCTGCCACGGCGCAGACATGAAAGGCGGCATCGGCTTCAACCTGATCGACGACGAGTGGATTCACGGTGCCACCCCCGCCGAGATCTACGTCAGCATCTCCGCCGGATTCCCCGACAAAGGCATGCTCCCCTGGGAAAACATCCTAGGCCAAAAGCGCATCTCCGAAGTCGTCGCCTACGTACTAAACCGAAACCCGGGCATCAAGCCGTAAGCTTTATATTTAAAGAGATCGGTCGGATCAGTCCAATCCGACCGATTTCATAAAAACCAGAATGAAACCCAACCGCCCAACCAGAGAAGCACTCACCACCATCCAACAAGATGGCTCGCGCTTCTACATACAGCCAGCCGATGTCAAAGGCTTCTTCACCCGCTGGCGCAAGATTTTCGCGCTCCTGCTCATCGGTATTTATGTATTGCTCCCATGGATACCGATCAACGGCAACCCCGCCGTCTTCCTCGATGTGCTCAACCGCCGCTTTCACCTCTTCGGTCTCAGCTTTGCCGCGCAAGATCTCTGGATGGCCTTCTTCTTTATCTCGGGCCTCGGCTTTTCGCTCTTCTTCGTCACCTCACTCTTCGGTCGCATCTGGTGCGGCTGGGCCTGCCCGCACTCCGTCTTCCTAGAGCAAGTATTCCGACCCATCGAGCGCCTGATCGAGGGCGACTCTCACGCCCGTAAAAAACTCGACCGTCAAGACTGGAACGGCGAAAAGATCGCCAAACGCGGCCTTAAGTTTGCCATCTACGTTTTCATCGCCGCACTCATCGCCCACCTCTTCCTCGCTTACTTCATCTCCATCCCCGAGCTCTACCGCTGGATGACCACCAACCCCCAAGAGCACTGGGGTGCCTTTGTCTTCATGGGCGTCGCCACCGGCATTATTTTTCTAAACTTCGCCTGGTTCCGCGAGCAGCTCTGCCTCGTCATCTGCCCCTACGGTCGCCTCCAGTCCGCCCTGATCGACGACGACTCACTCATCATCGGCTACGATGAAGAACGCGGCGAGCCACGCGGCCCCGCCAAAAAAGACGGCGTCGGCGATTGCATCGACTGCCTGCGCTGCGTCCAAGTTTGCCCCACCGGGATCGACATTCGGCAAGGCCTCCAGATGGAGTGCATCGGCTGCGCCAACTGTATCGACGCCTGCGATACCATCATGACCAAGCTCCACCGCCCCAAAGGCCTCGTCCGCTACGATTCGCAAAACGGGCTCACCGGTGCCAAACGCCGCTTCTTCCGCCCCCGCATATTCATCTACGCCGCCCTCATGTTAGCCGGAGCCGGCGCCTTTACCCTCTCCGCCATGCAGCTGCGCAGCGCCAATATGAATATCGTCCGCATGACCGGGGCTCCCTACTTCATCACCGACAGCAGCGTGCGCAATCAATACATGGTGCGCGTGATCAATAAAACTAACGCGACCAAAACTTATATCATAGACAGCCAAGCCGAAGGCCAGATCTACACGATGGAAGGCAACGAAGACGGCATCACCGTCGAGCCGATGGGCGAAGAAGTCCGACCCGTGATCATTTCCATCGCCCGCGAAAACTACGCTGGCCAGTTTCCCATCACCCTCTCCCTCATGTCACCCGACGGCGCGAGCACCATCATCACCCACGAGGTCGAGTTCCTCGGCCCCAACCCCCAGCTCTTAGAAAAATACAGCCAATGAGCGAAAAAAAGAAATTCGCCTGGTCGCTTTGGATTCCCGTGATCCTAGCCTTCGTCTTCGTAGCGACCGCCTGGTTCTTCCTAATCAAAGTCGCGCTGGCCAACCCAGTTGAGACGGTCCCGATCGAGCAAGCGCCCTAGCCGCGCATCTTTTTGATCAGTCGGATCCGACCAATCAGTCCAATCTAAAAAAGTCGCCAGAATAATGCTTACCGCCACCAAAGCCACCTGCACCCACTGCGGCACCCCCTTCACGCCGCGCGCGGAGGAGACCTACTGCTGCCATGGCTGCGAGTATGTGGCGCAGGTCTTAGCCGATAACGACCTCATCCGCTTCTACGAGCTCAAGGGCGACAAAGCAGTGCCCCCCATCGGCTCCAAGGCATTCACTGAGCCTGAAGTTGCGCCACTCATTGCAGAGCTCGAACGCGTCGAATCCACCACCGAAAAGCCTGTCGTCGGCACCCGTTTCAGTATCGAAGGCATCAGCTGTATCGGCTGCGTCTGGCTGATCGAAGCCATCTTTCAGCGCCAGTCCGGCAGTGCCCGCGTGCGCATCGATCCCCGCGCCAGCGCCGTCGAAGTGCACTGGCAGCGCGGCCACTTCGACATCGCTGCCTTCGCCCGCCAGCTCCAAGAGATCGGCTACCGGCTCAGCCTCTACAGCGAAGATCCCAAGGCAAACTCCGGCAGCCGCCACCTAGTCAATCGCATGGGGCTGTGCGGCTTTTTCCTGCTCAACACCATGCTGTTCACCCTGCCGACTTACCTCGGCATGGCCAAAGATTTTTTTCTCGCCCCACTCTTTCAACTACTCGCGGCCACCTTCGCCACCCTCAGCCTTATCACCGGCGGCGGCTACTTCATCCAACGTGCCTGGCAGGCCGCGCGCAACCGCGTGCTCCACATCGATCTCCCCATCGCCACCGGCCTCCTCGCCGCCTACGCAGGCTCCCTGCTCGGCTGGGCGACCGGCTTTGAGATCCTCATCTATTTTGACTTCGTCGCCACCTTCGTCTTCCTCATGTTGCTCGGGCGCTGGCTGCAAGAGTTTGCCCTTGAAAAGAACCGCGCCCACCTGCAACGCCAAAAGACTGGTCTACGCAACGTCACCCTCATCGGCGGCCCCCAAGACGGCCAATCCATCCCTGCCAGCCAAGTCACCGCCGCGATGGAATACAGCGTCGCCCCCGGCGAGATCAACCCCGTCGCCGCCGACCCGCTCGAGGCGCAAGGCAGCCTCAGCCTAGAGTGGATCAACGGCGAGGCCGACCCCGTCGTCTGGCCGCAAAACCGCACCGCCCCCGCCGGTGCCATCAACGTCGGCCTGCACGCCCTCCGCTTCCGCGCCCGCGAGGCCTGGCCCGATAGCCTCCTCGCCCAACTCCTCCAACGCCCCGAAGACAGCTTTCAAGAACAGCGCCTCCAGATCATCCTTAAATATTATATCGCCGCCGTCCTCATCATCGCCGCGTTTGGCAGCATGACCTGGCTACTCGTCACCGGCGACCTGCTCAAGACCACCCAAGTGCTCATTTCCGTGCTCATCGTCTCCTGCCCCTGCGCCCTCGGCATCGCCCTACCCATGTGCGACGAGTTCGCCAACGCCCGCCTGCGCCGCAGCGGCCTCTTTATAAAAAGCGCCCAAATCTGGGCACGCTTACAAAAAGTGCGCACCGTAGTCTTCGACAAAACAGGCACCCTCACGATGGACATCCCCCGCCTGCAAAACACAGAAGCCGTCAAAGCCCTCGATCCCCTAGCCATCCACGCCCTGCACCAACTTGTCGAGCACAACCGCCACCCCATCGCCCGCTCCTTGCGTGAAGCGCTGCTAGCCAGCCACTCGAAGACACTAAAAAACAGGCAGGATACCTGCGCTACGATCAAAGAAACCATCGGCCAAGGCGTCGCTTGGACAGACGCCGGAGGCAATGAATGGACGCTCGGCAAACCTTCGTGGAAACAACTGGAAACTGAAAACCGGGTAACTGAAGAACCTAACCCCCACAGCCTCCTCCGCCAAAACGGCCTCACCGTAGCCGCTTTCAACTTTCAAGAAGACGTGCGCGACGATGCCCGCGCAGCCGTCGACGAGTTACGTACCCATAATCTGGATACAGCCATTCTCAGCGGCGACGCCCCCGCGCGGGTCAACCCCATCGCCGCGCAGCTCGACATCCAAGCCAAGTCCCAGTGCAGCCCACGCGACAAGGCCACATGGATCGAAGCCAACGCCCCCCACACCGCGCTCATGATCGGCGACGGTGCCAACGACAGTTTAGCCTTCGACGCGGCGGTCTGCCGTGGCACACCCGTGGTGGACAAGAGCATCCTCGAAGCCAGCGCCGACTTCTTCTTTTTTGGCCGCAGCCTCCGCAGCCTGCCCGAGCTCTTCGCCGTCGCCCGCAAACGCCGCCGCACAGTTTCTGGCATCTTCGTGCTCGCCGTGATTTATAATATTAGCGCCATCGGCCTCTGCCTAGCCGGCCTCATGCACCCCCTCCTCGCCGCGATCTTAATGCCACTCAGCTCCCTAGTCACCCTAGCCATCGCCTGGCTCCGACTAGGACGCTAAAAACGCTTAAACACGCCAAAAACGCTTAAACGTAGGGGCGCGACTTGTCACGCCCGCGTTGGTTCGGCACATAGCCTCGGCGGGCGTGACAAGTCGCGCCCCTACGCGCCGAGCCTACGCGGTCTACGACCGATCAAACAAGCACCAGACCCGCGCCCGTGAATTGCTTAAAATCACTACGATTATTCGTCGCGAGTTTAGCTCCAGCCAGAAGTGCGGTTCCCGCGATCATAGAGTCAATCTTGAAGGACCGCTTCCGCCCAGTGTATTCAAAAAGCTGCGACGACATCTGGGCTTGCCCCTCTCCAAAAGTCCAAACAGATCATTCTGCGCGCCACGTTTTGCGATCGTCGCGCAGCTCTTTCATATAGCGAGCTGCATCCTCATTGGCCATACCCTGATTGGAAGCGTGGAGGCGATTTAACAGTGCAATCGGATCTTTTACCAAATCCTGCTCCGCTTCATCAGCCCGAGCCACTGAGCGGCGCACCACCTCGGCTTGGGAAACATTCCAACGCACAGACAAGCGTTTCAAGCGCTGGGCAGTCTTCTCATCCAGCGCAAACGTAGTTCGGTGTATCATGGTCTGCATACCATTACTAATACCATCACTTTAGTAAAAATCAAGCTTTCTAATTTCTCTAATAAATACCCTGTGTATTTATTGAGCGCTAAAAACGCTTAAACGTAGAGGCACGATTTGTCACGCCCGCGTTGGTTCGGCACATAGCCTCGGCGGGCGTGACAAGTCGCGCCCCTACGCCCCCCACACTGCAACTTTCTCAGATGGCTTGCGATTTGACTCAATTGCAGGCTCTCTAACTCATCTGCACCCCATTATGAAACGCTCCACGCTTATTCTCTGCTTCGCGGTCTGGTCGATCAGCCTGATCACCGCTTATTATGTCGGTTCGCGCGGCGAGAGCGCTCCAGTTGCGATACCCGCGCCGAGCACCCCGCAGGCTACGCTGCCCAAAGCAAATGCGACTAAAGCGGACGATGTTAAAACAACAGTTACCCCCCAAGCCACCGCGCTCGACGCCTATCTAAGCGGCGAAGATATCCCTTTGAACGAAGCCCTCCGCGACATCTCCATCCTCTCGGCACAGGCTAGCCTTGACCTGCTCGACCAAGCCTTCGCTCTGCCTACATCCGATCCCAACCGCTCGCGCTTGATTCAGGAACTACTCGGCCAACTCGCCGAGACCGAGCCGATGGCGGCGCTGGAACTGGCCTCACAAATCACCTCGCTGCGCGACAGTGAGCGCGCCCGCATCTCCGTGCTGGAAGTCTGGGGGCGCAACGATCCCGCCGCCGCCATGGCATGGGCGACCAACGCACTTTCTGGCGAGCCGACCCGCGCACGGATCTCACAGCTCAGCGCTATCTACCGGGGATTTGCCGAAAGCAGTCCAGCTGCCGCCTTCCAACAAGCGCTTCAGATCCAAGACGACAATCGCCTCAGAAATCGCCTGCTCGGTGAGGTGATCGAAACTCAAATCGAATCGGGCGGCCTTATGGCTGCGAAACTCGCGGTCGACCTCGTCACCGATCCAGACACGCAAAACGCTCTGCGGCGCGAGCTGGTCGATGAGTGGGCAGAGTTCGATCCGCAAGCCGCCGCCCAATACGTGCTTTCGCTCGGTGAAGACGCGCCCGAAAACTTAAAGACAACACTCGTCAGCGAGTGGGCGGAAAGTGATCCAGCAGCCGCGGCCGCCTGGCTCAGTAATTTGCCCGAAGGCGATCCCGCTATCGCGCGCGCCAGCGCCTCGATCATCCAAGAGTGGACGCGCTACGATCTAGCCGCCTCCGCCGAGTGGCTGAACAGCCTCCCTGCCAGCCCCGAGCTGGATCTCGCCGTGATCAGCTACACCTTTCGCGCCGCCGAAGAAGACCCCGGCACAGCCATGACTTGGGCGGCGTCTATCGACAACGACCGTCGCCGTAGCTGGATGATGGAGCGCGTCGCAGCCACTTGGAAGGAGCAAGACGCCGAGACTTTTAAAGCCTATCTCGACAGCTCCGAACTCGACGAAGAACAGCGCAAGAAACTAGAAAACGCCCAGCCCAACAGTGGCGGCTGGGGGCGCGGGCGAAATTGAAGTTTACCCATGCGAGGGTTGGAGTCCCGCCTTTAGGCGGTCCCGCATGATCAGGCCACTCAAACGCGGCCGCCTAAAGGCGGGACTCCAACTTATTGCGATGCCACGCATGATAGGCCACTCAAACGCGGCCGCCTAAAGGCGGGACTCCAACCTATTGCGATGCCACGCATGGTAGGCCACTCAAACGCGGCCGCCTAAAGGCGGGACTCCAACTTCTTCGATCAGCACCTTATGCAGGCTTCGAATGGTGGCCTTGTAGTCGGACTCGGCTACGATGAAGTTCATGTCCACTTGGCGCATGGATTGGCCAGTCGCTAGGATGTTGATGTTGTTCGCGGAGAGCGCGCCCGTTGCCCGCGCCATGATGCCGGGGATCGTCATATTACTGCCGATCGCGGAAACGAAGGCGACGCGTTGCTGATCGATCTCGGCATCGGGATAACGTTTTAACAAGAGACAACGGATGCGTTTGATCGTCTGCAAGTTGGCGTTGATGTAATGGGTGATGGTGTTGGCATTCACGCCCTTTGATACGATGTGCGCCTTACACTGCTGGATTGTTTCAACGATGTCTTGATCGTATTCGTGGAAATTACCCGCGATGTCTTGGTCAAATAAAGTAAAGGCGTAGATGCCAGTGCAGCCAGTGATGATCTCGACCTGCGGCGACTCGCGGGTGTAGCCAGTCGTGATCAGGGTGCCAGGATGCTGCGGCTCGAAAGTGTTTTTGACCACGAGCGCGATGTCGTTTTTACGGAGACCTTTAGCCGCCCGCGGATGTATCGCCTCCATCCCAAGATTAGCCAACTGATCGGCCACGTCGTAGTTGGTGCGCCCGATCGGCACGGCATTTTCGATGCCGACGATGCTGGGATCGCCGCTGCTCAGGTGAAACTCTTTGTGGATGATCGCCTCGCGGGCATTGGTTAAGACCGCGATGCGGCTAAAAGTCATCTCGCTATAGCCACGATTAAAGGACTTCATCAAGCCGCGCTGGCTGTGCGCGTAGCCTGTGACGATGGGAAACTCTCGGCTCAAGTCCAAGTCGGCAAAGGCCTCCTTAATTCGCTCATCGAGAGAGATATGCCGCTGCGTCTGCCAGCCGGTAAGATCGACGAAGCGCGCGGCGATGCCGTCTTCGTTGAGCAAGCGAGCGGTGTTCCACGCGCTGTGAGCCTCGCCAAGACTGGCCAGCATTTCGCGCACGGTTTCGAGATGAGCACCTAATTCAAAGTGTCCATGCCCGCACAGGAGGAGTAGGCCATCGAGACAGCCCTCGGCATCGTCGATCCGTTGCTCGATAAATCGGTCGGCCTCCTCAAGTGAGTCAGAGCCGGCAAAAAGCTCCGCGTTTAGGCGCTTCATCTCGGTGCGTAGGTCTGCAATCGCCGACTTCCAGCCCTCGCTCTGCATACTCTCAGCGAACAAGCCGTAGATACCGGGCTGCCCATTCTTTTTATGCTCCAGTAAGCGATTTGTGATGCCGCTATATGCGGAGACCACGAAGACGCGGTTGAAGTGATCGACCGCTGGCTGACCTTTGAGGATGATATTATCGCGCACCGATGTGTAATCACTGATCGAGGTGCCTCCGATTTTTTCGACTGTGTGCTGCGCAGTTTTCATAAAAGTTAATTTCCAGATATTAATTCGAGCGCTGGCTGCGCAAGCTACGAGCAAATCCGTCGACCACTAGCACCAGCAAGCCGACCAGTATGCCCGGCATACCTTCATAGACGGTGCCGTGCCAGCCGAGCCAGCGCCACAACAAGGCTGTCGCCAAGCCGGCGAAAATCGCCACCAAGGCACCGCCGTGGCTGGGCCTAGCGCCTAGACACAAATAAATCAGTAGTGGTGCAAAGGCACTGGCCAGCCCTGACCATGCCATGATCACGAGGTTGAATACGCTTTGCTCATTGAAGAGTGCCCAACCAAGTGCCGCCATTGTGATCAATACAGTGCCGAATTTGATCAGTTTGGTATTCTCAATCTTGCCCGGCAGCAAATCATGAGTCAGTGCGGAGGAAGCACTCAAGATCAGCGAATCGGCGGTCGACATGGTGGCGGCGAAAATCCCCGCGAGCACGATACCCGCTGCAAAAGGCGGCAACATTTGCTGCGCCATGGTAGGCAACGCCAGCTCTGCATCGAAGCTCCCCGGATCGAGGATATAGATGCGCGAGAGCATCCCCACCCCAGTCGCCAATAAGTAGAATGCAAGAAAC
>Ga0222650_1000560_pt1 | contig 27683 bp, 17 predicted proteins | sample AntAcemetagen367_FD_179820 | JGI IMG/M metagenome (GOLD analysis project Ga0222650, IMG submission 179820) | Saline water microbial communities from Ace Lake, Antarctica - #367 | ecosystem: Environmental > Aquatic > Non-marine Saline and Alkaline > Saline | place: Antarctica: Ace Lake... | reverse complement strand
TAAGGTGTAAAATCAATAGTTGTGCTTACCGCTTTACTTCGGCTTTAACAACGATGGTCTTACTTTTTCTTGTTTCTTTGCCTTCGGCAAAACAAGTGAAAGACGATGCCCTACTAAACTCTTCTGGTCTTGTTTGATTTTTTATCCAACAAGTAGTTAAGTTCATTATATTTACTGCGGAATTCGCATCTCGGGTTCTAAATACGGTTTGTTTGTTTTGGCAACTCACGCAATTAGAACACACGAAAAGACGATATACTTCCTTATTCTTTTTGTCTCTGTAATGTTTCATTTCATTATAACAATCACAACATTTCTTACTGGTATTGAATTCATTGATTGTAATAGTATCATATCTTTTATGGATTTGTTTCCTTAATCCCTTATTCATCGTAGGCATAAAATGTTTCATTTGTGTATCTCTGCTCCAATTTCCATAACCAATTAGAATATTTGAACCAAATGTTTCTTGGATTTTATTAAGGAAATTATCAATGCTTTTCTTACCATAACTATATTGCCTAAATTTCATTTTTCGCCAAGTTTCGTTTATGTAAAATTCAGTTGTTTCTTTATTGAGTTTATCCTTTTCTACTAAATATGCTTTGAACTTGATGTAATCAACAGATTTGCTATTTTGAACTGATAAATGAGTTTCTTTTTCAATAATTTTATTTCGTTTCTTTTCTTGTAATAATATTCGTTGGTTGCGTTTCCCATAACTTTCTATTTTCCGTTGTGATGCTGTGTATTGTAATTTATTACCATTCTTATCCATCATATACACCAACGAGTGTTTGCCTGGGTCGCAACCAACAATATTCCTATCGTTCAATGTATCTAATTGTTCTTTGGATAAATCTTCAATACCATAAAAATCTTGGTCTGGAATGATTGGAACGCGGCTACCCCATTTCTTATCTTTCAAATCTTTTCTAATAAACAACAAGCAACAAGATACTCCGTCAGTTTGTATTTGATGATGGAATTGGTAATGTTGATTTCTAAATATTTTATGGTTCAAATTCAAAAAGGCATTCCAAATATCGTATTGGTTTTCTTTTAGGTTTTTATGTAATTCCCCCTTTTTTATTCCATCTATTTTATTTGCTGGACAAAATAAACTAACCAAACTTGCTGTATCTAAAATAATATGTTTTGGAACAATATTAGTTCGTAGTGGTAAGGGTTGGAATAATTTACTTTCTTGTTTTTCCAATACTTCATTCATATACAACATTGCTTTCAAATATTCAAATGGTCTAACTTTCACATCATAATAAACAGACTTTGTAATATTGGATGGTAAAATGTTGAATAAATGAGTGGTTTTCCATTCATTGAAAATTTCATCCGTTTCATTATTCAAATTCATAAGTTGATGTTTCAACTTGAATAAAATAGATTTATCTTCTGTTAAATTTGTGGTTGTTTTATTGATAAATCTCAAAAAGTGCTGAATGAAATGTTCTTGTGCGTTGTTGGATAAAGAAGTATGAATTTGCGTTGCTAAATAAGGTAATAAAAAAGTAGTGTTTTTCAAATTGGTTTTCTCGTGATTTACTGCTGGCTGATATTCTTCCAAATAAAATCTTACCAACTTATCAAGTAGTTCTGTATTTTTACTTTTCACTCCTTGATTACTTCGTGTTCCTAATGATTTGATACAATACAAAATAAAAGTGTTATTAATTTCGGGTAAGGCAGTTTTATTTGAATAGCAATTCAGCACATACAACCGAATAAACTGGTAGGAATGTATCATCAAATCGTTCATTTCAAAAACAAGATTATTTATTACAGGTTGGACTAAATCACGATTGAGTAAAACAGATTTGAGTGGTATTTTGAGAGTTTTGTATGCGGATTTATCGTTATTCCTAAACTCTTTGAATTCGTCCTTCAACTTCTTCTTTTTGACCATCCTATATTCTATACAAAGATTATATTTTTATATAGTTATTACAAATAACTATATAAACTCCTAAATGTTTTCATTTTCGTTTTTGTTTTTTTCTTCAAGTTTCTTTAATTTTTCCTTTTTATTCAAGTATGCTCGTCGTGCGTATTCCTTCTTTTTTTCAGTTGATAAATTAGTAGAATAATTAGTTTTTTCTTTATATTCCTTAACCCGTTGCTTATGTTCGTCTTTATTATTTTCATAATATACTTTTCTACTTGCTGGTGCTGTGTATTTTTTGAGATGCTCTTTGGTTTGAATTAATTCATTTTGTAATTTTTTATTTTCTTCCTCTGTAATTTTTAATTTGTGTATTAGTTCATCAACATTCATAGTTAGTATAGTATGATAAATATTTTTTATGTAATTTATCATATTATTTATTTTCGTATTTTTGTGCGAACTTAAATCTTCAAAGGTGTATATAACAATACAAAAAAATACTCTATTTACTGACCCATATTCTACCACTTACTTTTTTTTACTTGTATTTTAGGACCGGCACCTCGCTTCTGAGCACTGTTTGGATCATATATTTCATCTTCTTCGTCACTATTAATATCCTTTGATAATTCCCAAAATTCTTTCGAACCTAATCTAAAATTACTGTGATTTTGTGCCTTGTACCAAAAAATTTGGTCCTGTAATTTATTTGATTTGGCATTATTGTTAATAACAAGACATTCGAAATTTTCAGTACATTGGTCCATTACTTGACAAAATGATTCAAACGTAGGAAACATACCCGCATAATTTTCCCAAATACGTTTTCTATTCGCAATATACGGCTCTCTCAATATAAATACAAAATCAATATTTGTTCTTAGATTGGGTGGTATACCTAACGGATATTGCATAGTAATAATTAACATGATTTTCCAATGGCGACCATTCATAAACAATAATCTCATTAACTTATCTTTTGTCCATTTGTTATCATACAAACAATCATCCAATATCACAAATGCTCTTGGGTCTATATTTGTGCGTTTATAAGCTTCCATCTCCTTCTTGATTTGCTTCAATACTGTTTTTTGACGTTTCAATATGTTTTCTATGATAGCACTGCTATATTCATCATGAATAAATAATTTAGGCACATGTTCCGCAAAAAAACCGTTACCTGCTTCTGTGCCAGAGATTACAGTTCCAATCGGAATATCCTGATGATAATATAATAAGTCTCTTACTAAAAAACTTTTTCCAGTATCTCTTCTACCAATTAAAACTACGACCGGACCTTTATTTTCGTCTGGTCGAAAGCTAATATTTTTCATATCGAATTTTTTCATATCCAATGACATGATTATCTTCTAAAAAGAAAAAAATAATTAATGATTTACGAGAAAGAAATAAGTTTAAATGTATTATAATATTTACTTTAAGAATAATAAAGAATGAACTTTTCTTTGTATTATCAAAAAAATAAAAACGAAGAATTGTTTCACAGTTTAGAAAACTCTACCTTAGGTTTAGAAAAACTACAAAATTATGTTCCATTATATGACAAATTCTTTTCATTGAATTCATCTAACTATAATAGCATTAATTTGAATCAAGCATACTACATTCATTCTATTAATGAAGAAATTGATAATAATGTATTGAATGTTAATGTATCTGATAATTCAAACAATCTTCTCAAAAGAGATGTATTCTGTAAATTCTCCCCTTTACTAGACCCACTTAAATATTTAACCGGGAAATATGATTTGTCGGGAAACCAGGTTATCACATTGCCACAATTCAATACAAGCAATTGTTTTCCTAAACTACTTGATAAAAATAATAGTGCTTACGTAGACGCATTTTTTTCGTATTTATCTAGTCAGTTATTACATAACTATGGCTTTTTGAATAGTATAGATTATTATGGTGCGTTTCTAAGCGAACAAAAGAAATTTGTATATAATATTTCAGATGACATTGACTATTTAAATGAAAGCGACTTTTTTCATAAAAATAATAATCATAAATTTATGATTGATAATAATGAACATGCTAAGGTTTTTAATATAGATTCACGGACTAATAAAAAAAAACTTGTGATTATTGGTAAGTTAGACAATATAGAGCTTGATACGTTATCCACCGATACTTTTTCTATATTTTCGGTTAATAGTGAACTGGGCACGGACACGGTCCCGGACCCTAGTCCTAACCCAGAACAAGAACAAGTTCCTGGACAACTCCCGATACAAATTGTAGATTTAAGCGACGTGTGTATTTATAACCATCCTTTGAAAAAATCATTGTCTCTTTCTACAACATCAACATACAGTTCCAAGTCATCTAATACATCGATTGACGATGCTGAAACTGATGGCCTAGATGATGACGATAAGGATGGTGATGAACATAGCGACGATGATGATGATGACGACTGTGATGATGATGAGGATGATGAGGACGATGTGTATTGTTCTATTTTCAAATTTCCGGTTCAGATGATAATACTGGAAAAATGTGAAAATACATTGGATTATTTAATGGAAAAAGATTTATTAGAACAACACGAATGGACTTCTTGCTTGTTTCAGATAATTATTAGTTTGGCCGTATTTCAAAAAACATTTTCTTTTACACATAACGATTTACACACGAATAATATTATGTATATTCCAACTGAAAAACAATTTTTATATTATACTTTTAATAATGTTACATACAAAGTTCCTACTTATGGTAAGATATATAAGATAATCGATTTCGGTCGTGCTATTTATAAATTTAACAAACATATTATGTGTAGTGATAGTTTCCATCCAAAAGGGGATGCTGCTTCACAATATAACTGCGAACCTTATCTGGATGATAAAAAACCTAGACTAGATCCCAATCCTAGTTTTGATTTATGTAGATTGGCATGCTGTTTGTATGACCATTTTGTAGAAGATATATTTGAAGCTGATGCTATCCTCAAAAAAAATAAGTTGGCACGGTTACTTAATACATGGTTAACAGATGATAAAGACAGAAACATATTGTATAAAAATAGTGGCGAAGAGAGATATCCTGAATTTAAATTATATAAAATGATAGCGCGAACTATTCATAAGGCCATTCCATCTGTTCAACTAGAAAACGAGGTATTTAAAAATTACATTGTTAGTAAGAAGAAACTCAATAAAAGTGCTAAAATAATGAATCTCGATAACCTACCTAATTTACAGTAAATAAGTAAATTATCACAAATGTTGTGTAATACATTTTTTCAATGCGAATGAATGACGTTTATTTTTATTTATTTTTTATTATTGTCTATAATAATAAAAAAATGTTCATCTCAATCTAATTTATCCTAAAAATCCTATAGAGTAGACAACCTGGAATGGACTAAAACGCTGGATTATCTACAAATGCCATCGTAGCCTTGCCACCGACTTTCACATCTTTGCTGTCAAACTGTGAATACAAATATATACCTGAAACGGAAGCAAAATATACAAGTAACGTTTCTTTAACGAGAACCTTTAATGGCTTCTTTTCATCGTCAGGCACAAATTTCATTTCTAAGAATTTGAATAGAAAAAATACTGTTGATATGGCTAAAGCATATACAAATACTTCTGTCATTTACATTAACTTAAAATAAAGTTAATGTGAATTTTACGAATTATGTTGTCATACTTTTTCTAAAAGTATATTTATGTCAATATTTCAATTTCTTCAAGACCAATTGGAACCTTATTTATATGTCTAGGCTTTTCTAAATCATGTACGTCGAGTTCGGTTAAACTTATTTTCTCCCCTATTTTTAATCTGTCACCATCTTCATCATCGTCTGCTTCCAATTGCCTAGCTCTATATCTATCTGTACTTATTTGTTCTAACCTGGCATCCGTCTTTGGGGCTAAAATATCTTCTCTTTTATTATCTATATTAATCGATTTGTCCATGTCATTGAATCGAATGTTTTCTGAATGTTTTCTCTCTGTCTCTTCGTTGTCAAGTGGTTCTATTTCTAGATTTACATTATCATTATTGTTATTAGATTCGGCCTCATCGGTTGATTGGTCTGCTTCTTTATCAAGCTCTTGGTCTTGTTCTTCTCCTTGTCCTTCCTCTTCTACTGGTTCAGTTGATATTATTTCTTCGCTTTCTTCCACTTGAATATCATCTTCAATTGATTCGTCCAAGTATACCTTTAAAATATTTTCAACCGGAATATTATCTCGAATAGTATTCAATATATGTTCCTTTACAATTAATTCCAATTCACGATTGTGTTTTTGTACTTGAAGTGGTCCGATATTTTTCTCAAACAAGTAAATATTAGTATATATTTTTCTGGCGGTATTTATGTATATCTTGTGAACAAACTCGGACAAAGAGGGTACACTTATATCAATCTTTTTTTGTTTGTTACCTACGCGCATACATGTCAAGCTTTTTAACTGGATAATATGAACACAGCTGATTAAATCATTTAAATAGCCACAATTGCTTTTTTCCACAATTCGTTTTGTTTCCTCTTCCACAATATTTGAATTCCATTTGGGAATTCGTGCTAAAAAGTTTTGGAATGTCATCAAATATTTTTCTAATTCATCGTTTTCATCACATAATTTCCAAGACTCATCGAAGATTGATTTAAATCCCTCTATTACTAGAGGAGTTAAGATGTTAATTAAACGCGCACACCACTCATTTCTAGACTCTTGTAAACTTGACACTGAATAGTCATCCATTTACATAAAAGAAATATTTTCTAAAGTATAATCTAAACGCTTTAATACAAAATTCAATATACAGGCCATCAATAATCGTTCTTCTCTAAATTCTCCCTTTATTTTTTGAATAAACACTAAATATTCATATTTTTTTAGTTCATCTATCTTCATATCTTTAATATACTCTACCAAGTCTAAAGCACTATAACCCTTTTCATATAGCGTCTCGCTTATTTCTATTACTTCATATTCTTTTATTTTGTCAAATTCGTTCTTGAATTTCGTTTTACGTTGCTTATCATATTTTGATACGGAAAAACAGGAATCTAGCTTATATCGATGTAAATTTAATTCCTTGCCATTTATTATCGGTTCAGGTATAAATATTTCGCAAAATCGAGACAAAATCGGTTTTAGTAATTTATACTTGTCATCTACTATGATAAAAAATCTAGTTGAATGACTAAATAACTCGATACATCTTCTTAGTGCGGATTGCGCATCAATAGTTAGCTTATCCGCATTCAATAAGATGATACTCTTAAAAATGCTTCCTTCTTGTAAATTTATATTTGTTCTGGCGAAAAATTTTAGTTCTTCGCGTATAAATTTAATGCCTTTTCCATGAGCACAATTGACTATCATCACATAATTTTTCATATAATTGGTTTCATTTCTATACACTTCTTTTAAGAAATTAAATAATAACGTCTTCTTACCGGAACCTGAAGTCCCGTGAAATATCAAATTGGGTATTTTCTTATTGTCTATGAAATTATTTAACTTTTGAACTATATTTGTGTGAATTGGTAGTGACATATAATACATAATTTATGTCATTACTTTTTAATTCTTTTTACGTTATTCATATATAATTATTCCAAATGTATATTATATAATAAAATCACAGAATGAATTGTTTAGTGTATGATTTATTCAGTGGCGTTGGATTTTGTAATCAATTATTTTCACTTGAAACTGCCATTTATTTAGCTAATATTACTAGTCGTAAACTTGTTTTATTAATAAAAAACCCATTATGTCATTGTGGTAGTTCTTCCTGGAATTATGGAACCATTCTGGATTTTTTTAGCGACGATTATTTAAAATATTTGCCTCATGGTGTAGAAGTACATTATGGTGCGGTACCAGAAAAATATACACACATCTTGAGTGATAAGGAAAAGACACATAATCTATTATTTGGACATAATTTTTCCCAAATAGGATTTATAGATAAGGAAATATTAACATTGTATAATAACAACATTAATAACGTCGACATTAAACATTTTCTACATGGTAGAAACCCACGTATTCTTGACTTGTCGACTTGGACAAATGAATATATTTACATAACGGAATCAAATGCTGCCAGGTGTTTTTCTAATTTTTTAACATCCACTACTAATTATCATTTAATGTCAAATATATGCGAATCTTTGACTCATTTACATGAATCATTTTATTGTATTTTTAATCAGCTGTCATATACCGATAAATACATTGGTATTCATTTTAGATTTGGCGACGCCAGATTGTCAACGAGCGTGGTAAATTCCCGATGTAATGATGATATTCGGCATATTATAGAAATAATAGAAAAACATGATGAATGTAATAAGGAAATTGTAATTATGGCAGACAGAAAAGACACATTATACTTGGCTAATATCAGTAATAATATTGGAGCCAATATTACGTTTACGGAAGATATAATAGAAAGTATAGATTTGGACAAATATTTTCCAAATATTACTAATAAATCAGTCATTCAATTTTTATTACAGAAATATATCTGTGAAAAGGCACACGTCTTTATTGGATATGAAGGTAGCACAGTATCACACCATATTCATTATGTAAATTATATTCAAAATAAACCATATCAATATTATACTCATAAATATATTGTTCATAAACCAGAGGAATGTTCATGGTTTCTCAATGGTGTATATGGTGGCGGAATAGGCTGGAAACTATTTTTTCCAGATAATATATTTTTGAATAAACTGAAAATAATTACTCTTACCAATGATGGTTATAAGCACCTAACTGATAATTTGTTAATTTCTATGGCGAAATTAGGTATAGAAAAATCGTTAAAAATATACTGTATAGGTAATGAATCATATTCCTATTTTAAAAATAAATATTTCTTTAACGAGGTAGAGCAAATAGACGCAAATGATTCATATTTAAATAGTTGGGTTGAATACAGAGCGTGCCAGAGCAAAGATGACATTGGGAAAAAACAATGGGCATCTATTACTTCCTATAAAATATATGCTATTCACAATGAATTGATATCTGGCAATGATGTTATATTCATTGATGGAGATATTGTCTTTGAAAAAGACCCTTTTAAATATATGGTGGACTCTCTGGAACCAGATACGGAATTATTAATTCAAAATGACCACCAAGATGCGGAAAATCCTAATATGTGTACTGGATTTTTCTGGATGAAGTCAAATGAAAATACCATTAATATTACGAATTTTGAGACAATTACCAAAAATATCGACAGTTTTCAAAACGACCAACAATATATAAGACGATTTTCAAAGAGTATAAAACATAAATATCTAGATTTGGGTGAATTTCCTAATGGCAAATATTATAGAGATAATTGTAAGAACATCGAACCATATATTATTCACTTTAATTATGATGTATCCGATTATAAGATTAAACGTATGAAACAATTTAATAAATGGTATTTAGATGACGAAACTTCCAATAGTATATTTAAAACACGTACACCACAAATGATTTCGGCAGTTGATACAGTTGTAAAAAAAACGAATAACACTGTGAATTATATACATAAGAGCAATGATTCTAACTCAATATGTGAATTTCTTGAAACACGTAATGTAAAAATTAAACAAGGGTATATAACACAGGTTGAAGAACATGCCAATCAATTAGTAAGCCATTTAAAAAGTATATGCGATGTAGAGCAAGTAAAAAATGTATTGGAAGTCGGTTTTCTAGCAGGACATTCAGCCGAATTATTTTTGAAATTAAATGACCATATAAAGGTAACCAGTATTGATGAAAGTGTGTTACAGAGTGTGAACGTCGGTAAAGAATATATTGATGTAAATTATCCAGAACGTCATACATTAATCAAGGGAAATAGCAATCATATTTTAAAAGACAATGTCATGACTCAGACAGAAATGAAATACGATATTATACTCATAGATGGCAGTTTTAAATATGACATAGTAAAGCAAGACATTATACTGTCAAAACAATTCGCACACGAGAATACAATTCTTATTATTAATGGTGTATTGAAAAGTAAAAAATGGGCGAAATATTGGACTTTAGAAATAACTGATGCCGTTGAAGAATTAGCTGGAAATGGTTTTATTGACAATTTACATAATATTGATATTGATGTTGGTAGAGGAACGATAACCTGTAAATATAGTTTTGGTTTCTCAAATAATACAACTTTAAATCCGGAAACAAATAATAATTGTAAACGTATTGTTATAAAATCAACACGTACGGCTGGGTTTTACAGTAATTTATTGGGAATAATCTATAACGCGTATATACATATTATAAATGGAATTGTACCGTATATTTTATGGCAAAACCCAAAATATATGGCAAATGAAGGAGATAATATTTTTAATTATTTTTTTGACCAACCGGAAATTATAGTTACAGACAACGATACCGTTATTATTGAAAATGGATTAAGACCTGAAAATATATTAAAATTTGCCAAGGCAAACAACAAATCTTTTAGGGAACAAATGTATACCATGTATAATCTAGTATGTAAAATAAAACCCGTGTTTAATAGCAAAATAGAAGCATATTCAAACGAATTAAAATTACCTACATTAGACGCGTTTCATATGCGTAAAACCGATAGATTTGTCGGAGGTAAAGGACTTATATACGCTGGTCCAAATCAAGATACAACTGAATCTTATATTAAATCTAATTCATTAACCTCATTTTACTTGGCTACAGATTGTGAAAACACATTTGCATATTTTAATGATAAATATGATTGTTGCTCTTATGCCACAATTCGTTCTAGTGGAACTATAGGTATACATAACAGTAATGTAATAAACCCTAATAACAAAATTATGGCTGAAGAGGCATTTATTGAGAGTTATTTACTATCGCGGTGTAAAACACTACATAGAGTTACAAGTAATTTTTCATTATTTTCATTAATAATAAATCCATCGCAACCATTTATTGATTTATCTGTTATGTTTAAAGATGAAATTATTAAAGAGCATAATTTGAGTGATATTTGCTTGGAAGATTTTTTACTTGGATAATGATATTGACTTTTTGATTCGTTATACAATATGTTATATATTATATATTGTATATTATATAATATATGATATTTATTTTTTACGAAGGAAGACATGGAAATTTTATATTTGAATATATTTTCGCCAAATATATTTCATTGTTAACTAGTCAACCCATTAATGATGAAATTAAATACTATACATATACAAATAATAAATTTATTCAATTTATAGATAAAGAAAGTGCTAACAATACTATTTCAACCAAAGACGACAATAATGACTTTTTGATTACTGATAAAAATGCTAGTGACATAATTGAACAATTAGTCCAAAATAAAGACTTGTTAAATGGAAAAAACATAATTTTAGGGAAGCGAACTGGATACTATCAAAATAGTATATTATATAAACACCATAATAATTTTATTCCATCCATTATAAATTATCCACAACCATCTAGTAGTATTTACGACAATAAAACAGTTGTTATACATATTCGTCTAGACGATTTTCATAGAAATGGAGATGATTCTGAAATATTATCTTTCAATTACTATGATAATATAATCAATAAATTTCAATATAGTGATATTCATATAGTTTATAATAAACCCGAAAATAGTTCATACAAAAAACGTATGTTACAAAAAATAGGTACGACATATTCTGATGAAGAATCTAAATATTTAAAATATTTTGAAACAAAATATAATGCTAACATGGTGGCTGGGGATATTTCATCTGATTTTAACTATTTCCGGAAGTTTACACATGTAATATTATCAGCAAGTTCTTTTGCGTTCTGGTCAACTGTGAATATTCCACATAAATGCGTAGTTCATGTACCTAAACACAAACAATGTAATGCTACTTGTAATACATGTGATATACTTAAATGGTGTGGACATGATGTATTTGAATATCCAAATGTAAAATTTGTTAATTTTAATGAACAGAGAAAAACAATTGGGCATTGTTTTCCGTCTTGTGAAGGATATGTTGGGGAAATAAATTATCCAACTAGACAGACAACCGTTTATCCAGCACATTTTAGTGGTATGAAATCCGGATTTTTTTCCAATTGTTCTATAGCATTGTACACGATAGTACGATATTATAATTTAACAAAAACTATGCCTGATAATATTGATATGAGTTTGTTATTTGAACTATATAAAAAAAATAGTCTAGATTATTCCCTTAGTACACGGTCGTTATGTAAACTTCTTTGTATAGACGAATGTATATGTACAACTTGTAATCCTTCTCTCAGTGATGATACATGGTCAGGTAGATATAAACATATATGTAATAAAACATTTTCTTACGAAATAAATATTGGGCCGCGATATTTTAATGAGTATATGAAACCAAATGAAGGTGTATTAAAACAATCTAATTTCAAACACTGGTCTCAATTTCATCCTTACACAAATGAATTAATAAATTGTGTTAAGCCATTCGCATTATCTACATTTGCTCCATCAGTTCATATATTAAATTTAGTTAAAGAATATGAATATAAATATCAAATAGATTATGATAACACTTGTGTGTTATTTTTTCGTGGAGGAGATAAAATATCCGAAACAAAACTGCCTAGCTATCAAGAATATATCGTAGAGATTAGAAAAAACCATGAACATACAAATTTAAAATATTTGGTTCAATCTGACGAGAGTGAATTTATAGAAGAAATGATGAATACATTTAGTCAGTCATTTTACTTCAAGGATGAAATAAGAACTTTACCTGCTAGTAGAAAGGGACATGTTGATAATTGTATTACTGACGTAAGCAATTTTGAATTTACACAAAAGTTCTTAGTAATTGTCATAATAATGTCAAAGTGTAAATTCGTATATTGTAATAGTGGTAATATATCTATTTGGATACGAATTTATAGAGAACTTAATGAAGGCTTTAATCAATGGATATTCTGGAATAATGAACGACTGTGGTTCAACCCAAATCAATAAATGTAATATCATACATACCTTGCTATAAATTTATCTTCTGAAATTCTTTAACTAGAAATCCGGTAACTTGTCGTTTTGATGCTTTTTGATTATTTAAACAGTTATCTAATTGTGAATTATTGTCATCTCTATATGTAAACATAGGAAATTTATAAGTATACGCTGTATAGCTAGTATTAATATTAGCATTTCCATATATTCCTAACTTACCGTCCGAGGTTGGTAATATTTTATTTGTAAGTGTTTCAAAGTGTTTTAACATTTCAATACCACATTTTCGCGTAATAATATACGCCAAGCAGGATCCTACATTGTCTATAGTTCCCCATTTAAAAAATTCAGGTTGTTCATGCCATGGGTTGTCTGGTTTATATATTGGCGCATAAATAATAGCTAATTGTATAATACCCGTATCAGATGGTGCTTTTTTTATTAACTCGTCGGGAGTACATCTCCAATATTTACTGTATTCAAACACTAAATCGTCTTCACATATAATTGCGTAATCATCTGTACTATTTGTTATAAATTCAGATATAGCCTTCATATGCGACCTATGACATGCTGTTTCTTTCGCATTCTTTAAGGATCCTCCCATATTAGTATAATTACTATATGGTAATGCATCAACACGTATGAATTCGCCTATACTGTTATTTGTAAATTCGTTTTCTAACTGTTCGCGACGTTCTGTAGCTGTTTCTAAATTAATGTAATAATATTTCATTTATATAATATATATTATTGAAATATTTATATTTTTTCTTTAATTATACACATTTGAAGATTTTACATTCTTGTTTTTTTTTACTCTGTGAAAACGGCGTTTTAGACCCTTGAAGATTTAAAATCGCACAATTCGGTAAATTAAATATAAAATTGATATAAAAAAGATATGTTGTATTCTTATATACAATATGAATACTATGTATGAAAAGTATATTGGCAAATATGGAAATTTCTCTCACATCCTCAATATTGAAATTGACAAAAGTTTAAGTGAAGATGAAAAACATATAATTCTTTACGATATATACGATTTAATTAATGAAAAAGATATTAAAAAAAATATATCAAATATGAATATCATTATCAAATGGAGGGTTTATGATAACTCTAATTTATTACATTACTATACAGGGGGTGATGGCATTCTTGGTGATGTAGCAATTTACGAGCATACAAAATTATTGTTAACTGACATAAACAAAGTAACAACTAGTGATAAGTTTAAAATTTATCTTAACAAACCGCTTACTAAATCTATTTGTATGTTGAATAAAACTATTTAGGGTGCCATTTTAAATCTTCAAATGTGTAAATTACCAAGGGTGTAAAATATTCAAATATGTATATCTGCAACATCTTCACCGACAATTGCTTCATCGATAATTTCTTTTAGTTTTCCCTTATCTCTCAAGGTCAATGCTATCATATGGTCATTACCTGGGTGTTCTATGGTAGTACAATTTGGTGACTCTAAATATATGGCATGTTTTTTATCAGCACCTTTATTTCCGTTGACAGAATAATGTATATCAACCGGAGACGAAAATGGGCGGAAATTATTTAAGTCCAATGCCTTTTGGTATTCTTCGTCTTCTGGATGTAAGGTTCTCAACCACTTACATGTATTGGGAGCATTATACACGTCACCAATCAAATCTTCTTTGCGGCCAGTTAGCACTGTTTGAGGACTAAAAGCGAGTACCTTGTCAAACCCCAACAATTGTCCATATAGAATGGCAGCATACCCACCAGCCGAGCATCCTAGACCAACAATGCGTTTATATTTTTTTCGGCTTATTAATTCTCTATACATATCAATCGTGTCTTTAAAACATGTTGTTGAATTTCTAATACCAGCAATATAATAACGACAGTTAATGTCACGCAAAAATAGTTTATCTATGTTTGTATATGATTTTAAGAAATTATAGAAAATAAAGGTGGGAATAGATTGCTTCCAACCCATACCAGCAAACGTTATCAATAAGGTATCTCCACCGTTATCTTCCATATAATAATCGTCCATATCTTTCCATGGATGTCCTTTATGCTTATCAGAATAATCTATGTCTCCTATGGCAATGGGTGTTACGCTATTTGCCTCTGTATTCTTTATTAAATCATTATATATAAGAGTGATATTATCCAAAATGGGTATATATCTTTCTATGTAACTAGAAAAGTTGCTATATTGAGAAATATCGTGCTTGATTTGACATCCTTCATCATCAAACATAAACCCGATTAATACTGTGCGAATACCAATTGTAACCGGAGTAACTCTATGTAATAATGACGAATCAAATATAATAATTTGACCCTTTTTCAATTTGAATTCTAGACCTAATTCGTCAAATACTAAACAACCACCTTCATATTCATCCGGGTCGGTTAAACTACATATTGTGGACATTTTTCTATACTTTGTATCACCTGTTGTATCTCTATGTGCTTGATAAAAGCCTTCTTGGTCTCCATAATATTTCCCTATTTTCCACGCCTCACGATATTTAATATCACCAAAATGTGTATTTATTTCCTTATACATATTATCAAAATAAAAATTATCTATCATTCTAAGAGTAGGGCGTTCATTAATATAAAAATCCTTGCGTTTTTTTTGTTTAATATCTACACGTTGTCCAACTTGACCATCGTGAAATTCTTTGTCTTGAATATAAGTCAATATATCATCAATAAATTCATTCGTTTCAATGTCATCATATAAAAAGATTGAAGTATTCATAAATTCTTTATAATATAACGCTAAGATTATTTTTATATTATATTTTTCGATTGTATATAAAATGGATTGTTTCATTTATTTCTAGATAGTGCGTTTTTATTTACACACTGACATAATGAAGTAAAACTATATGATAAAAGTCATCTGGCAAGTTCTCTCTAAAATGAATATGGTCGGTACCTTGAAATATCATTAGACCACCCGCATTACAATCCACCTCAATACATTCTTCTTTCGGGGGTGTAAAATCTGATCTTCCTTTGTGTTTTACCGGCTGTTTCACCTTGTGTAGAAAAATTGGCCAATGTGAATTATCTGGTTTGTTAATAAGGAACGATACTGTATATTCACAGTCAGCACGGTCGGTGTGAGCGGGTAAATCTGAATCATTTACGTAGGCGGATAAATAAGTGTAACTAGGCATTACTTTCTTACCCACAATTTTTTCAATTAAAGGTAACACTTCGTAATGTAATATTCTAGATAGAGGTTCGTTATGTGACTTGAACCTTCTAGATTGCTTATCGCCCAATACATAAGTTCCATTTTCTATAGTTGTTGAATAATATTTTTGACAAATGGCCAAGGTAGACGTATTTAATACGTTTTCAACCACAACCGGACTATATTCATCAAACGTATATGATTTTTGTAAATTATCACTATTTAAAGCACTATAAATATTATCACCCTTTATGTCTGTTATTTCGCCATCTATTACATCTATTATAGATGGTTTTCGACTATTTATGTATTCTAATACAATCTTCTTAAAATAATTAAACTCACCTTTGAATGTATAATTAAAACTCTTTTCACCTCGCCAACTTTGCGAAATTTCATCATTTTCAAACCTTTTTAAAACGGTTTTAAGCGTTTCTGTGTAATCTTCTGGAACAGCGGATGCCTCTGTACTAGTAGTAGTATTCGTATTCGTATTCAATTCCATATTTGTACTTGCCAAGTTATCATTTGATTTAACATTTGTAATTAGTTCTACCGGTAAATAATTTGTCGTACCGTCTTTCTCTCGAATATAAATATTTAAGAAATAAGATTCATTGGAATTATTATTGTAAATAGTATGCTCCACTTCATTATCTCTACTATTTCGCGATGATTGTATTATATTATCATATATTAGCAACGACCCCATATTATTGGAGACAGTTTCATTTATCTTTATAAATTTGGTCTCCATAACGTTATTCAATGGAACTGTAATAGTATAGATTCGTTGTCCCAGTTTTTCAGTGTACTTCTTTCCATTTTCACTTGTAATATCATATGCTTCCATAAACGGTCCATGACTTTGATTAGGCAAATATTTAAATATATTCATATTTTCAAAGAAAGTTGCTTTAATACCCGTTATTTTTTCAATTTTATTTATCGCATTTGGTAAATTTTTATTATTAATCCAACAATTTAAAAATTTGGATGTTGATTTTGTAAAATCACAATTATCAATTATTTGCTTACATTCTACTTCGCTGAGGAAAGCATCTAATTTATATATTGATTTTTTATCCGTTATTTTTGTAAAAGGTGTTGTCAGATTTGATAGTTGCGTATATTTATATATCGGTTGACTAGTGGTTATCGGAGTCTCAATACTATTTACAACAGATGTGAGTGTCGTATCTTGTATGTTTGTAATGTTATTATTATTATAGTACGCCGGATTAAACTCTGAATATAATCTCTTTGAATTACATTCTTTAAACCATAAATTAAAGGCATATTTTTCTCCTTTTATTACTGGCATACCAGCATGTTCTGATAAAGGATGTTTTACGTTCGTTCCAGAATATGTATTTTCGAATACCAATAATTTCCCTTGTTTTGGTAAAACATTTACATTTACTCTATTTAATCGCGTAGAACCACCTTCTTCCACCTCATTTAAATATACTAGGGCAGTTTTTAATCGTGCGCCACCATATTTCATACATCTTAGTGTTTTGTCCGACCCATTATGCTCCCAACTATCATAGTGATTACGATATTCAGCATTTGTATCATAATATATTACCTGGTAGGCTTCGGCATTTTCTAATGGAATACCAACTACACTGGCTATTTTTTCACCAATGTTTTTTGTGATTTCATCGTGATTATGTTGAATCCAAGTATTTAAGCTAGTTCTACCGGTGGATTCAGTTCCTTGTTTTTCATAACTTACCAAGCTACGCACCATGGAGTTTTTTGAGATATTAATCATATGGTTACATTCGTCTTGTGTCAAAAAATTATCTATTGTCAACACCAATGGCTCTTTATTATGTATCTCCTCTATTGTAGTTTTTTTACTGGGTTCAACTATCAATAAATCAGATAAATCGATGGCATCCATTATAAATATAAATAGACAGTAAATGTTTATATTTATTTCAGTTTATATGTTTTAACTTTACATCCTTGAAAATTAATAACTACTCAAACTCTTGGTATAAGGGTTTTCCTTAAACGCGGTTAATATATCAGGATTAATTCTTTCACAATCTTGACAATTGTCGTAATATTGGGGCATATTGATTTTGCCGTATGTTTCTAAAGAGGGTATTGCGTTGTTTGTACCTCCGTTTCCATTTCTTACCCACATTCTATTATTATTTCTGTCGGTTTCATTCTTATCTATTTGAATTCTTTGGTCATGGTTTAACATTGCCATTCCACCTTGATTAGGTCTATTTACATACGTCTTGTTCACATTATTACGCTGATTATAGGCGGCATTATATAGAGGAACACCACTATTCATTCCACCATCTCCATAATATTCGCAACTGGTAGTATCTCTTTCTTGTTCGAAAGATTGTTGTTCTGATACTTTATAACCGCCGTCTTTCTGTCCCTCTACATTCAAGTGAGTATTATCTAACAGTCCCTCGGTCGTTTCTCTAATAGTAGTTGGTGTACGATCCGCTGGATTAAATACACGTGGCGCATTTACCGTCATTTGGACATTACCACTTGGATTAATATTTCCTATCACGTTTTCTTTTCTAGAAGGTCTTAATATATCCATCAAAGGGGCTACTGCGGATTTCATAAACCCACTGATAAACCCAAAACCTAGGTCGTTTTGTACAGTGGAACGATTGTTGGGTAATACTTTATATCCTCCAATACCATAATCACCTGAACTGGCTGCCCCATTTCCTCGGGCAGAAGGATTTGTTACAGGAGTTGCCTCTAATTGTGGTCGTTTAGGCTGTTGATGTTCGCTCGGTGTATACATTTTTGTACCCGATGGATTTGAATCCGCGCCAAAATATTGTCTGGATGTGGTTGTTCTGTTCACATCTCGATCTACTTGAATGGAACGTGCGGTTTGTCCTTTCTCTAACCCGGTTGTAGTTAACCATCTGTCAGGAGTGTTGATGAAATAAGTGTCGGGTAAATATTTTTCTACCTTGCCTTGTGTTTCTTTTGTCGCAGGGGCGTTATTATAATAATGAGCGGGACCTTCATGATTCGCTAATCCAAATGTTAATTTGGGATTGGTCGCAGTACGTAGTTGGTCTACATTTCTATCTGTCCATTTATCACGTGCTGCCATACCAGAATTGAACCCTAATTGACCCTCTGTTCCATAACCCGCATCTAAACCAGGTCCAACCTTTTGCTCGTCCCATAATTTCACATTCGACATTTTTGAACCGGGTATAACTCTTGATTGGTAAAAATCAGTTTGATTGGGTGCGCCATGGGCATATCTAATGTCCTTTTGAGGAGTAAATAAGGGGGCTTGTTCTTGTTTTCTGATTTGCTGACTACCCGAACCTATCATATTATCCAATACTGTTTCTGATATATTTACGTCTTGTGTGCTTCCTCTTACTTTACCTCCAAAAAAGGGTGCCATATTGTTATGCTTAAAATTGGTCTTACTTACATTTTCTCCCGTTAAACTTGTGAAATTATTTGTTTTTGCTACATTTCCAAATTGATCGGGACCATTTTTATATTTTTGATACACATCTGGTTTGAAATAACGGTCTGTCACTGTGTTTGGGTCACGGTATACATTTGGATTATTATTATTAACGGGTGCTAATTTTGGATAATTAATAGGGGGTGGTTCATTATTGGGCAATGAATTTACACGTTTCCCCATGCTTTCATAACCTTCTTTTTTATTTTCTTGATTGGATGCTACAAATAATCCTCCTAATGCTAATAGTGGAACAGCTAACTCCATTTATATATGTTATATATATATATTTTTTATATAACATATTACTTTTAATGAATTGGGTTTTGCGTGGGGTTTTGCTTAGGGTTTTGCCCCCATACGACAATCAATTGGTGAGGTTTTGTGTTATGTGGAGATATATTTATACTTTTCCGTTTATACTTTTCCGTTTATACTTTTCTGTTTATACTTTTCCGTTTATACTTGTCCACATGTTTGAGACACTGAACAATTGTTTACGTTGGCTCCCGAACCATATCCAGTAAATACATTCGATGCTAAAACATTGCCATTATTATTTGATGAAATACATGGGGCTTTTGCCACAAAATAATCTTTCTCTAAAATTCGCGTATTCAAGTTATTTTGAAAAGGAATACATGTATTTTCTTGTGGATTTAATGGAAGGATATAATTGTGATTTTGTTCTAAATCTCTGTACCACCAAGCAGGATTTGTCACTCTTGATTGTTCTGTAAACGGATTACATGTAGAATACTGAATAGGAGATGTCTTCACCTCTGCTTTTTTATAATTATTACTTTCACAATCTTTTGTCAATGGTCTTGTTAAACCCAATAAATCACTCTCTAAATTAATGGTGTTGGTCTGTAAATTGGCTCCCCATTGTTCCATTCGAATATGCGGGTCATCCATAAAGCAAGGATTAGCTCCCCATCCTGGTTTATTCAACATATATCTTCCTGCTCCAGTTGCTTCCTGTAATTGCTTTTTTATTCTACATGGGTCATCATGAAATCTAGTAAATGACATTTATATTTATATATAATAAATATTATTTATTATAAATATTTTCATATGAATTACAACAAATAACATTTAAATATATTTTAACGAAACTGTATATGTCTAAATATCCCGTTGTTATACTCTTTCGCCATAACAATTATTCACATATTGATGACTTTATTCATGAAAACACTTCTAACTTGGAATGTTCCATTACAATTACAAATACAATAGACGATTTACAAAAACTATTCAATCCAAATTATCATCTATTGGTTACGTACGGCGATAGTTATCAAGAATATGATTATATTTCCACTATATTGCCAAGTAGATTTTCCAGTCGTTGGTTTCATAAATCCAATATTACAAATATCGATGAATTTAATCATAATGTAAATTATTGTTATATAGATAATGTCATTCGTTGTCGTGAAAATACCAGACCCATTTTTTCCATATTCACTACTTGTTTCAAAAGTTATGAGTATATTGATACCGCATACAATTCTATTAAATCACAAAGTTTGATTGACTGGGAATGGGTCATTATGGATGATACACCAGAAGACGAACATTTTGATTTTCTAAGGAGTAAATTATCAGGAGACCATCGTGTAAGATTATATAAAAGGGATAAAAATAGTGGTAATATTGGCAATGTGAAAAACGAGGTCATTTCTCTCTGTAGAGGAAAATATATTCTTGAGATGGATCACGACGATGAAATATTAGTTGATTGTCTGCTAGATACCTATAACATATTTCAAACAGACGACCAAATAGGCTTTGTATATGGAGATACCATACATTTATATCGTGATGGCAGCAATTTCAATTACGGCGACTTTATTTGTAAAGGCTATGGAGGATACTATATGGAAAAGGTAAAAGGTAACTGGGCATACGTCTACAATACACCAAACATTAATAATATTACCCTTAGTCATCTTGTGTGCTTGCCGAATCATCCTCGTATTTGGAAACGGTCTGTTTTGGCGGAGCTAGAAAGTTACTCTGAATTTTTACCTATATGTGACGATTATGAAATATTGCTGAAGACTTGTTGTAGTAAATACAAGGTTGTTAAAAATAACAAGGCACAATATATTCAATATATGAATGATGGCGGCAATAATTTTTCCAATATTCGAAACGCGGAAATTAACCGTATTGGTCCTAAATATATCAGTCCCATGTTCTATGAAAAATACAATGTCCATAGTAAAATGAAAGAAAATGATGCGTATGAAGACGAACATTATATCACCAATCAATCTCAAATTTGGATGAGAGGAGAGAAATACGAACATAAAAAAATGAACCAGCGAATTAATTTGCAGTATGACAAACAATATTGTATTATTAATGATGTATTAGACAATCCTGATACACTGGAAAGAGTTAGAGAATTTTATAAAGACGAACGAAACGATTTTTTGTTTTTAAGTAATACATTGAAACACGGAGAGTTACATCAAAAATTGGAAACACTAGGTTTTGATAGAATGAAATGCTATTCTTTTACAGATTGTACGGAGGAACAACTAATCAACTATTTTAATATGATGTACTCGAACGATAACTGTCACAATGAAGTTATAAATTCCACCACGTCTATTGAAAGAAATTCATTAAGACAACGCGTATTTATTATTCATAACAATCGCAAATGCGGTGTAAATAAATATGTAAATGATATAATGAATGAATACAAGAAAAATGAATACATTTTTATAGAAAGCAAAGAAATGTTATACGATAATAATTATAATGACCATGATATATTATTCATACAAAATTTGCTCTATTGTGATATTAACATAAACGATATCATTAGTTTGTACAACAAGTTTCACTATAAAATAATAATAGCTATACATGATTTTATTTGGTTATGTCAAGAACAACATAACTATACAAACGATATTCCGTCTGCTTATTTAAAAAAAGATATTTCGGTCTCAAATGAGGTAAAGCAATTATTATCCTTAGCTGAAAATGTAATTATGAATTCTCAATTTACATATGACATTTATTCAAAGCATTTGGATTCATCCAATTTTATAATATGTTATCCAAATGACTATAAAATTCAAAATGGAATTAATAATGTCCCTGAAATAAAGAGGAGTTGTATTAATATCGGTATTTTCTCTCCCCTATGTAAGTTTAAAGGCGAAAGATATGTTCATTATTTAAAAAATAAATATGAATGCGATTCGATTCAATTCCTAATAGTGGGAAATAATGTTCCTTATTATAAAGAGAGTGAATTTTATGATTATATAAGAAACTATAATATCAATGGATTCTTACTATTGAATGAATGGGGTGAGACGTATGGTTATTTGCTTACAAAAATAATAAATTCAGGACTTCCATTATTATATAATAATTTTGGCGCAGTGAAAGAACGTTTATTCAATATACAACTCAAAAATATGGAACATTATTTTAAAGTATACGACAATGAAGGTATTGAAGATATTAAAGATATTGAAGTTCTATCAGACTATAGTATATTAGATTCACAATTTAATAATTTCATTGACTATATAAATACAAATCATGGCAAAATTCAAGATATGTATGAGGATTTTACAATAATAACAAGACCTATATACGATGAATTGTTTCTTCGTAAAAATTATACACTACAACCATCTATATATAATGACAAGGATACTGATAATAATGATAATGATAATGATAATGATAATGATAATAATAATGATAATAATACAATTTTAATTTATACAGGATTTGCGAATACATTATGGAATTATACATATTCACAATATAATTCATTAGGAGGTTCTGAAAAAGCAGTTGCTTATCTTAGTGAAGAATTGTCATCTAAATACAATATTATTATTTGCGGAGATGTCATAGACGAGATAGTTGATAACGTCCAATACATAAACGCATCAAACTTACAAATATTACTGAACACACAATTCTTTCATACAATCATAATATCAAGATATCTTTGTTTCTTTCAGGATTATCCGTATTATTCTTGTAGAAATCTATATATATGTAGTCACGATAGTCATGGTTTAATAAATCGTGTTTGGAATAATAGGGTAGAAGATATTAATAATGTTAACAAAATACTAATAAATAATAATAAAAACATAACAGGAATAATTGCTTTAACTGATTGGCATAAAAATAAATTAACCGAAATCTATCCATCCATAACAAATAAAATAAAAATTATAAATAATGGTATTCGATTGAGCGATTTTACTAGTAATAATAATAAAATACCAAACAAATTTATATGGTCATCATGTAGTAATCGAGGATTATCAGTTTTATTGAGCATGTGGGAGGAATTAATAAATGTTATACCTGATGCAACATTAGATATTTGTTCATATCATACATTTCCAACATCGGTTGAAGACCACGATATGAATAAAATAATACAAGCAAACAAATCAATTCTACATCATGGTAAACTGAATACAGTTGATCTATATGAATTAATGTCTAAATCAGAATTTTGGTTATATACAAATACTATCGAGGAAACGTCTTGTATTACAGCGTTGGAAATGCTAATGAATAAAGTAGTATGTTTATATTATCCTATTGCTGGATTAAATGATACGATTGGTGATTATGGTATACCTGTGTATAAAGGTAAAGAAATAGAAACAATACTTAATTTAACAACTGAAAAAAAGGAACTTATGCGAGAAAATGGCAGAGAATATGCTATGTCATGTTCTTGGAAAAATAGAGCCAACGAATGGTATTCTTTATTAGATAGCAATGAAAATGAAAATGAAAATGAAAATCTAATTGGTATACCAAGTAATACATATTATACAGTTGACAACTATCATTATACAAGCGTAGTTAAGTTTTTAACATACTCAGTGGATAAATGTATAATTAGTTCTCTAATAAGTAAAAATCAGATATGGGAACCTCATATGCATAAAATATTTGAAGAATATATTACTAAAGAAAGTGTTGTATTAGAAGGAGGATGTCATATTGGTACACATACTGTAAAGTTAGCTCTACTAGGAAAACAAGTGTTATCATTTGAACCTATGAATAAAAGTAATATTATATTACATAAAAATTTAAAAATAAATAATATAAACAACGTAACAGTATATAGCGAAGGATTGTCCAATAAGCCAGGCATTGCTTATTTTGAATGGATTGGAGATAATAATCCAGGCGCCTCTGGATTAAGTAATAATCCAATGGGAAAACCAAGTTATGCAAAGCCGATAGATAAATTACACAAAGTAAACCTAATAACTATTGATTCTTTACAGTTGAAACAACTTGATTTTATAAAATTAGATGTGGAAGGATACGAAATAAATATTATAGAGGGAGGATTAGATACTATTAAAAAATATAATCCCATTATTACATTGGAAGTATATGAAAATTTTACCGGGAAATTTAGTCTTGAACATGCTACGAATAGATTTAAACTGTTGATTGATAACGGTTATTCCATTCACCATATTCAAGGACCTGACTTTTTGTTTTTACCCCATCATCTCTCGGTAGAAAAGAAGAATACCTGAAATAGACGCCCATTCTCCTTGGTTGTACCAAAGTAATCTAGACTAGCGTGATATTGCTTTGAATTGAAGAGAACGAGACGATTAAATATATTTCCAACGCGATCCACCAATTCCCATTTGGTATAATCCTGTGAATTCTCATCTAATATTTTTTTATTTCCTATCGCCTCAGCTTCATCTGCTGTTCTTGTTCCATCTTTAAAACGGTAAATACCCGTTCCTGAACTTAGTGGTGCATTCGGGGTCAAATAGAGAACACCTGCCCAATTATTCCATCCATCATTGTGTATCCACGTTCGGTCACGACTTGTCGTATATTGAAATGCGCCATTGTAAGTATCATCATTATTTCGTCCATCAGTATCAGGTGACGACGGCATTGGCCAATCAACGATTTTCCCAGCAAAATGTTGAATATATCCTTCAATCATTTCTTTTAAATGTTGATTTGCTCTAGACGTTGTTCTCTGTCCAGGATAATTTCCTCGAACTTTGAACTCTTGTGTTAATATATAATCCCTTGTTTCTTTTGCGTTGGTGTAAAAATTGTCGATTATCATGAGATTACAATATATTGATTTTGGTTTATCATAATACTCTTTTGCTTTTATTGCTTGGTCTTGTGGTTGTTCTTGTTCTTGTTCTTGTTCTTGTTCTTGTTCTTGTTCTTGTTCTTGTTCTTGTTCTTGTTCTTGTTGTTCTTGTTCTTTACAAGTGACTAATGATGGCATATTGGTTAAATTCACGATGCTTTCGTTTTTTTCCATGACGTTATTATATATACACATAATAACATCGTTTTTTTATATTTGTTGTTTTTATAATTATTCTTATTCTTATTCTTATTCTTATTCTTATTCTTATTCTTATTCAGACATTTCTTCCATGTATACATTTGAATACGTCGAATTGTGTTTTCATAGGCAAATTAGTTAAAATATGAAGGAAACCGAATTATTACAATTCCTGAACCGCCCGCTCCACCAGTTGTCGATGCAGCCGTAAATGTTGTTGCCCCACCCCCACCACCACCTCGTGTATTTGTTCCTGGAAAACCATTTTGATCACCTGTAATAGTTGCTTGTCCTGCTCCATTTCCACTAACACCCACAGTTCCGACTCCTGGTGGTCTATCGTAAGCACTAGCACCACCACCTGCCGCATAAACGATTGATGTTCCTCCTGATATAGCATTAGATGAACCTGACCCACCATTACCACTTGTATCACCAGTAGCACCAGTAGTGCTAGCGCCACCGCCACCGCCTCCTCTTCCAGTTCCACTAATATTTGTTGATAGTGCGTTTCCACCTGCGTTGCCTTGACTCGGCGTAGTTGCTGGTGTATTTCCAGCACCTCCTGGAACATTGTCTCTTAACCCACTACCCCCACCAGAACCTCCAGAAACACCAGCAGTAAAATTATTAGCACCCCCTCCTCCACCTGCGGTTGTAATGGTGCTAAATATTGAATTTGAACCAGAAAATCCATTTTGAGCACCTGCTCCTCCTGAACCTCCAGCACCAACCGTTAAAGAATACGAATTAGAAAGCAAAACTGATACTCCTACTCCTGAATAATTTGTTAAATATCCACCAGCACCACCACCACCGCCAGCAGAACCACTTGGATCACCACCACCTCCTCCACCCCCTCCAGCAACAACCAAATATTCAACATCACCTGTAAAATTTGGAATAACATTTCCTGTACGTGTCGTTCCTGGTGCTGTAGGTGTTGTGTCTGTAAATGTATATATCGTAAATCCTCCAGTTACTGGACCACCCATAACCGTATTTGATGAATTTACATAACTAATATTAAAATATCCGATCAATCCACCAGACACATCAAATACTGCCTCTATACCAAAAGATACATTATTAGACAGAATAAACTTTATATAATTAGTATTTAATTTATATCCAATGTGTCTAATTAAACTATTAGAAATTGCTGGTACGGCTATTGTCAACTCCCCAGATAAACCTAAATACAATGAAGACCCAATATCACCAGTAACATTTAAACTGATGTCTGTACTGTTAGAACCTAACCACATTCCATCAGTACTACTATTCGACCCTCTCGCTATAGTAATCAATTTAGTCGCAGAATTGTTGTAATCTGCCAAGTCCCAATCACCACTCGGAGTTAAATAATATACTTTGTTTGGTGTCGTTGTAAGGGTTATTCCAGTTGAAAATAATACATTTTGTTGTAATAAAGGATCTTGTGGGCCGATTTCTCCTTGTGCTCCTTGTGCTCCTTGTGCTCCTACATTTCCTTGTAAGCCTATATCACCTTGAGCACCTTGTAAGCCTGTATCACCTTGAGCACCTTGTAAGCCTGTACTACCTTGAGCACCTTGTAAGCCTGTACTACCTTGAGCACCTTGTAAGCCTGTATCACCTTGAGCACCTTGTAAGCCTGTATTTCCTTGAGCACCTTGTAAGCCTGTATTTCCTTGAGCACCTTGTAAGCCTATAT
>Ga0222650_1000554_pt1 | contig 27825 bp, 22 predicted proteins | sample AntAcemetagen367_FD_179820 | JGI IMG/M metagenome (GOLD analysis project Ga0222650, IMG submission 179820) | Saline water microbial communities from Ace Lake, Antarctica - #367 | ecosystem: Environmental > Aquatic > Non-marine Saline and Alkaline > Saline | place: Antarctica: Ace Lake... | reverse complement strand
CCGCGGATATCTCTCCACCTGTCGCAAGCAAGGTCAAAACCTCTGGGACGCTTGCTTCCAAGCCGCCATCGGACAGCCTTTCCTTCCGACCATTCCAGAATCAGGTCAAGCGACCTGAACAGTTACACAGATTGTTGAAACCGGGGGATTTGAACTGAGGCATGGAGCGAATGATTTTGCCGACGAGTTTTTGGTTCTCACAAAAAGAGTGAGACTCGACGACTTTCTCCGGTTTCAAGATGAGTCTCAATTCGCCGATCACAAAAACGTATATAAAAATATCGTAAGAGCATTTTCTCGTCTTGGCATACAAGTCAGATTCATTGGCGTTGAACTAAATCTTGACGATGATGTGCATCCGGTCGAATCCCCGAAGATTTCAGAAATAACGTCCCCCGTCGTGGCGGCAGCATTGTCTGATGCGGAGACGATGATTTCGAATGGCAATTTTTTAGGTACAATCGACCGTGTTCATACGGCTTTGCATGGTTACGCTCGTTCTTGTTGTGCGGCGGCTGGCCTGGTTGGGCCTGGAGAGACTGTGGAATTGCCGCGTGCTATCAAACTACTTCGCGAAAATCATCCGAACCTGAAAGCTGTCGGACCTCATAAAGAGCATGTTGAAAAAGTGTTGAAGTCGATGGGCGCCATCTGTGACACGCTCGGAACCATTCGGAATCACGGCTCCCTTGCTCATGCCAACGAGAATCTCCTTACGGAGGCCGAAGCTCTACTCGTTGCGAATTCAGGTCGTACGGTTCTCCGTTACCTTATAGACAAAATCGAGAATCCGTCTCCATGACCCGCATCACCCAACAGCAACTTGAATCCTACCTCTGGGGTGCCGCCGTGCTCCTCCGGGGTACAATTGATGCGGGGGACTATAAGCAATTTATCTTCCCGTTGCTGTTTTTCAAACGTCTGTGCGATGTCTTCGACGAAGAGACAGTGACCGCGCTACGGGATTCCAAGGGCGATGAGGATTTTGCCATGTTCCCGGAGAACCATCGCTTCCAGGTCCCGCCGGAGGCCCATTGGCAGGAGATCCGGAAAGTCAGCCGGGATGTGGGGCGCACTTTACAGCAGGCCATGCGGGCCATTGAAACCGCCAACCCGGACCGGCTCGTTGGGATCTTCGGTGATGCCCAATGGACCAATAAGGACCGCTTGTCCGACGCCATGTTGCGCGATCTCATTGAGCACTTCTCCACTTTGGAACTCACCGTCGCCAACCTGACGGAGGACGACCTCGGCCAGGGTTACGAATTTCTCATCAAAAAATTTGCCGATGACTCCGGGCACACCGCCGCCGAGTTTTATACGAATCGCACGGTTGTCCATCTCATGACCGAAATGCTCGACGTGCAGACCGGCGAGTCGGTTTATGATCCGACCTGTGGTTCCGGCGGCATGTTGCTCTCCTGTATTGCTCACCTCCGTCGGGCCGGGAGGGAGTGGCGGAACGTCAAACTCTTCGGGCAGGAGCGCAATCTGATGACCTCCTCCATCGCCCGGATGAACTGCTTCCTCCATGGCATCGAGGATTTCCGGATCGAACGCGGTGATACCCTGGCCGAACCGAAATTGGTGGAGGGTGACCGGCTCCAGCGGTTCGACGTGGTTCTGGCCAATCCGCCCTATTCCATCAAGCAATGGAGCCGCGAGGCGTTTGGGGCCGATCCATGGGGACGCAATATCTTTGGTGTCCCACCGCAAGGCCGGGCCGATTATGCCTTCTGGCAGCATATCCTCCAGAGCCTCAAACCGAAAACCGGGCGCTGTGCCATCTTGTTTCCGCATGGTGTTCTCTTCCGGCAGGAAGAGGCGGAGATGCGCCGCAAGCTCATCGAGTCCGACCTCGTCGAGTGCGTCCTCGGCCTGGGACCGAATCTTTTCTACAACTCACCCATGGAAGCCTGCGTCGTCGTCTGCCGTGCGACCAAACCCAAGGCCCGCCGGGGGAAGATCCTCTTCATCAATGCCATCAATGAAGTCACCCGCGAACGCGCCCAGAGTTTCCTGACCGACGATCACCTGGCACGCATCGTCCGGGTCTATCAGAGTTTTAGCGATGAACGCGGTTTCACCAAGGTCGTGCCCATCGATCAGATCCGGGCAAAAGACGGCAATCTGAGCATTCCGCTCTACGTGTCGGGGGAAACGGCCACAGCCAAGGAGGACGCAGCCGAATACCGTGCCAACGGCCTACCCGATGCTCTTTCCGCTTGGCTGGAGAGTTCCGCCACCGTCCGGAAAAGCCTTGATGCCCTCCTTTCGACCAAATGAAGCCGCAGGTTCAATATTAAAGCGCGACTTTAAATTGTAGTTGCGAGTTTCAATGGAAAGCGGTATATCAACACCATGAGCAGTCTCCACTTTGGACCCAAGCTACCGGACCTTCCCGGTTTTCGGGTAGATGCCGTCTTGGGTGATACGGTGTTTGTGGTGCTGGTCGATCCACGGGACCTGCGTCGGTTTCGAGCTTCCTTGATGGAGGTCGCCCGCATTTCTTCCACCGACCGGCGACGGCATAGCATCTTAATTCTGGACGAACCGCAGATCAGCGACGAACGACTCCGGGAAGAATGGGAGGCCGCGCAAACTGTCTTGCAGCACGACATCACCGAAAGGCTCACCTTCGTCATCCTCCGGGAAGAAATGCCCGAGCAAATCATCGGATCTCTGTCTGAAGAGGAGCGATCTGCCATCGACGCGGTTGCGGAACACGCCCGGCAAAATGCCATCCGTTCCGTGCGGCGACCATCGGAGGCATTTTTTGACATCCTGCGGGTTCTCCTCATCAACTGGTTCCGCAATTCTGGCCCGCTGACCTCCAAGGAACTTAGCGAACAATCCGGGTTCAGCTATCCGACACTGGCATCCGCACTCCGAAAGCTGGAAAAACACCTCATCCGACACTCAGACCGCCGTGTGGAACTGAAAACCTTCCCAAAGGATGAATGGTCCCGCCTCGTCGCCAATGCCGACAAAGTTCGACAGACGCTTCGTTTCGCCGATCATTCGGGACAGCCGCGTTCCATCGAATCACTCATCACGCGCTTTGAAGCCATCCGCTTCGATGACATTGCCCTTGGCGGCGTTCCGGGCGCACGACATATCTTCCCGGCCATCGACCTCATCGGCACGCCCCGGCTCGACCTTACCATCCATTGCCGCACCCGCAAACCAGACCTGAGTTTTCTCCGTCGACTCGACCCTGCGTTGAAACCCGCTCGTCCTGATGATCCCGCTCGGTTGGTGATTCATACAATCCGATACTCGCATTCCTTTTTTGACAAAGCGTCCGACGGCTCCTTTTGGGCGGACCCCGTAGAATGCCTTCTCGATCTCCACGAGATGCGGTTGGAACCCCAAGCTGCAGAATTTCTCCGATTTCTCACCCTCCGGACGATATGAGCCTTATCGCGCCCCGCTCAGCATTGGAGAAAATCGCAGCAGCCATCCCCGAAGACTGTCGGGAAAACCTCGTCGTCATCGGAAGCTTGGCCGCAGGATATGCCTTCTTTGGAGACAACGCCGCACTCGCAGTCCAGACCAAGGACGCCGACTGTCTACTCTCCCCACGGGTCCGCGCCATCCCTGCGGGCATCGCCGTCACCGAGCAATTGTTTGCGGCAGACTGGACCTTCCATCCGACCGAAGAATTCCCCGCACCGGGTACCGCTGAGACACCGGATGCCAAACTTCCAGTGGCCCGTCTTCAGCCTCCCGGCTCACCTGATTGGTTCATCGAACTCCTCACCGTGCCGGAATCCCCCGAGGATCTCGATCAACGCTACATCCGCCTGCCCACAGCCAATGGCCACTTTAGCCTGTGCAGTTTTGGCTTCCTCTCACTGGCCGACTTTCAGCCACTCGAAACCGACTTCGGCATCCGGGTTGCTCGGCCGGAAATGATGGCCCTTGCCAACCTTTTGCACCATCCCATCATCGGTCCGCAGGCCATGAGCGGGCTCATCGGCGACCGCAAAATCAAACGCAGCAACAAAGACCTCGGCCGCGTGCTGGCGTTGGCACTGCTCGCCGAGCGGAGGAAAGAAGACACCCTGCTCACCTGGGGTCCGCGTTGGGCCGATGCCCTGCAAACTCGTTTACCTGCTCGCTGGCGCGAACTCGCACTGCAAGCGGGGAACGGCCTGCGGCAGCTCCTTGCGGGAAAATCCGAGGCCGATTTCGACGAAGCGCTCCACACCTGCGCCTATGGGCTGCTCGCGTCCAATCCACCCACGGCAGCCTTCCTCCACATCGTTGGCGAGCGCTTGCTCGTGGACGGTATCGAGGAACTGGAATCAATAGCAAAGGCAGAACAATGAATAGCAATCAAGACGACACAGCCGACTCCATATCCTCCAGGAGCGGGAATTCAGATCAACCCGAACTGCATTATGAAGACCGGTTTTGGGAGCAATACCTTGGCAAGAATCTGGTTTCTGATCCGGTCATCGCAATCGTGGAGTTGGTTACCAATTGTTGGGATGCTGGCGCAAAAAGAGTTGATATCACTTGGCCCGCAGATGCCGGTCAGTTTCTTCTCATCGACGATGATGGCGAAGGTATGACCAAAGATGAATTCTATCGGCGATGGGGAAGCTTCAGCTACGACCGCATTCGCCACCAAGGCGGCACTGTGCAAGTTGCCATTGGAAAAGAGGTTCAGACACGGCGTGTCTTTGGGCAGAACGGCATTGGGAGATTTGCCGCATTCTGCTTTGGGTCACAGTATTCAGTATCTACGACTAAGAACAATGAACGAAACACATTTTCCGTTCGTAAGGGCAGAAAACAACCCCTTGAGTTTGAACACATCGCATCCGACGTATCTGCGACTGCCAGCACATTGATTAAGGTTGAATGCAATGGCGGCAGTTTTCTTCCAGACGGCACGATTCGCACGGAACTCGGGCGGCGTTTTTTGACGGACCCATCTTTTCAGGTTTTTGTAAATGGAGTTAGAATCGCTTTCGATGACATCGAGAATAAAGGCCTTGAGGTGCTGCCAGTATTCATTCCCGAACTGAAGACGACCGTCACAGTTAAAGTCATTGACACGAAACGAACAGATCCTACCGGACGCCAGCACGGCGTTGCTTGGCATGTTTTGGGTCGTCTTGTCGGTGAGTGTGGCTGGAGAGACCCCGAACAAAAATCATTGATTGATGGGAGGCGAATCGAAGCCAAACGCTTCACATTCATTGTTGAAGCAGACATGTTGAAAGAAGTCGGCGCTGTGAAGGCGGACTGGTCTGGGTTCGAGGAGGAAAACCCTACGTTCAAAAGCGTAAACTCCGCTGTTCAGTCCGCCATTACAGGGCGTTTGCTCGAAGTCACAAAGGAGAAACGCGCCGAGACCACATCCATTGTGCGCCGAACCTTCTCAAAGGAAATTCGGCAGATGTCCCCTCTGAAAAGGGAGAAGTGGAACGCGTTCGTTGAAAAAGTCGCGGAAGATTGCCCGAGTTTCACTGAGCAAGAACTAAAAAACGTTTCCGGAATTCTCGCCAAGATGGAGGTGGCATCGAGTCAGTATGGTCTGCTCCATAAGTTACACGATCTCAATCCCGATCAGATTGATGACCTTCACCAGATCTTGGATGAATGGACCGTTGATATGGCCAAAATCGCTCTCGATGAGATTCGCAGCAGAATGAAGCTTATCGAGGAACTCAGATTAAAGACGGCGTTGGATAGCACATTGGAGGTTCAAGAGCTTCAACCATTGTTTCGTCAGGGTCTGTGGATCTTTGGTCCGGAATTTGAGACAATCCATTACACCTCCAACGAAGGCATGACGTCAGTCATCCAGAATTTATTTGGCCGAAAAAATCTCAAAGGATCTCGTAACCGACCAGACTTTGCCGTTTTGCCAGATGGAAGTGTCGGACTTTACTCTTATCCGGAATTTGATGATGAAGGCGGCGAAATCGGACCGTCCAAGCTTGTTATTGTTGAATTGAAAGCCCCCGATGTTCCGATTGGCGACAATGAGAAGGGACAGTGTTGGAAATACGTTCGTGAGTTGCTTCAAAAAGGATTGCTCTCTGAGCGAAGCCGCGTCCAAGGATTTGTTCTTGGCAGAACAATCAATCATGTTGATCGGGAGGAGCGAACTGAGCTGAACGGGCGTGTTCGGATTCTGCCGCTGGACTTTGGAACCGTGCTCCAGAGGGCTGATAGTCGTCTGCTCAAGCTCAGAGACAAGATCAAGTCCGCACCGTTTTTACAGCAGTCTGGAATAGAAGAATTCTTGGACGACTATACACATGAAGAAGGAGAGTTGCCTTTAAATTCATCCGAGCCAGCGATGGCAGAATGACAGCAAAAACTTCATCACCCTCCAATCTCCAGCCCAATCCCAACTGGGCCAATCTGCTCCTGTTTGACCGTAAGGGCTGGAAGCGATTGGCGTTCGGGGATTTTGCGGAGAGTATCGGGGCGCGGGTGGAACCCAAGGATACGCCGGAGGAGATTTATGTGGGGTTGGAGCATGTTGACCCGCAATGCCTGCACATCCGGCGCTGGGGAAAGGGCCGCGATGTTACGGGCACGAAATTGCAATTTCGGAAGGGGGACATCATTTTTGGTCGCCGCCGCGCCTATCAGCGGAAACTGGCCGTGGCGGAGATGGACGGAATCTGCTCGGCTCACGCCATGGTCGTGCGGGCTAGGGCGGAGTGCGTGTTGCCGGAGTTCCTGCCTTTTCTCATGATGAGCGACCGTTTCATGAATCGTGCCGTGGAGATTTCCGTTGGCTCGCTCTCGCCTACCATCAACTGGAGAACCCTCAAGTTGGAAGAGTTCGACCTTCCGCCGCTCGACCAGCAGCGCCGCATTGCGGAAATTCTCTGGACGGTGGATGAGGCGGGAATGGCCAGCGAAGCTTTGCAGAACGCAACATCTGAGACGTTGAGGGCGAAAGTCAACGGTGCGTTTTTTGACGGACAGGATCAGGCACAATTTACTGCTGACTGGCCCATAAAGCGTCTTGAAGAGGTGGTTAATCTAGACGCGCCAATCCGATACGGAATTGTGCAAGTTTTGGCCAATGTCAAAGACGGTGTTCCGACTCTCGCGATCAACAGCCTTTCCGGCGACTTTGTGAACGGCATCCATCGGACCGCCCCTAAAATTGAAGCAAACTATTCAGGCAGCCGGGTCGTTGAAAACGACGTATTGATCGCCGTGAAGGGCGCAACTGCAGGGAAGATCGGAATCGTGCCAAAACATTTTGAAGGAAACATCAGTCGCGACCTAGCCCGCATACGTTGCGGGTCATCCATGAACCCGAGACTGCTTCTCTATTTGATGAGATCTGAACGCTATCAAGCATACATCAGCAAATATGCGGTTGGTTCTACGCGGAAAGAAATTTCAATTCACAACCTGCGGCGTTTTGAAGTTCCGGTACCCCCGCAAAGAGTGGCCATGCGGTTGGGCGAGGAGTTTGATCAGCTTCAGTCCGCAAGTTCATCAGCCAATGGGGAATGCAAGGCCCTCGCCGCTTTACTCCGTAGTTTGATCAATCAAGTCGTATGAGCTTCAACGAATCCAACACCGTCGAGCAGATGATCCTCGACGCCGCAACAACACTCGGTAGAGGCGTGGACTCCACGGCCCACGAAGACCCGCCACCAGGGTGGGGCGGGTCATTGGGAGGGAAGTTCAAGCCAGCACGCTGGACCTTTGTAGCGGCAGCACAGGCTCCTCGGCAGTCTGTCGATGTCATGGTGGAACCATGGTTGAGGAAGGCGCTGATTGCGCTGAACCCGGAAATCGCAGAACACCCTGACCGGGCGGACGAGGTTATTTACGCGCTACGGGCGATCCTGCTTTCGGTTCAAGGGGATGGGTTGGTCAGGGCCAACGAGAATTTCACGGCCTGGTTGCGTGGGGAGAAGACGATGCCATTTGGGTCGAATGGCGAGCATGTTCCCGTCCGACTGGTGGATTTCACCTACCCGGACAAAAACCGGCTCACGGTCACGAATCAATGGATTTACCAGACTGGGACCATCGTGAAGCGGTTCGATGTCGTCTTTCTGGTCAACGGGCTCCCGCTCGTGATCGGCGAAGCCAAGACTCCGACGCGGAGCGCGGTCACATGGTTCGACGGCGCGTATCAGATCAACGAAATTTACGAGAAGGATATCCCGGCGATGTTCGTGCCGAATGTCTTTTCCTTCGCCACGGAGGGGAAGCTTCTCCGTTACGGGAGCATTCGCATGCCTATTGACCTCTGGGGTCCTTGGCGTGACGATGACAACCAGGGGGAAGGAGAATTGCATCAGGTGCGGGCCACGGTGGAGAGCCTGCTCCGCCCGGAGGTCGTTCTCGACATCGCTCAAAACTTCACCCTTTTCGCCACCGACAAAAAACACCGGCGCATCAAGGTGATCTGCCGCTACCAGCAATACGAGACGACCAACAAGATCGTGGCTCGCGTGGTGGCCGGGTATCCGAAGAAAGGCCTCATCTGGCATTTCCAGGGCAGCGGCAAATCCCTCCTCATGGTCTTCGCAGCACAAAAATTGCGACTGCACCCTCGGTTGGGCAATCCGACCGTGCTGATCGTGGTGGACCGCATAGATCTCGACACCCAGATTACCGCCACCTTCAACGCAGCCGATGTTCCCAACATGGTGGGAGTGGAGAGCCGGGAGGAATTACAGCAGTTGCTCCGGCAGGATGTGCGGAAGGTGTTCATCACCACGATCCACAAGTTTGCGGAAGTCGAGGGCGTCCTCAACGACCGGAAGAATATCATCGCCATGGTGGACGAGGCACATCGAACCCAGGAGGGCGATCTCGGCCGCAAGATGAGGGCCGTGCTCCCGAATTCCTTCCTCTTTGGTCTCACCGGCACCCCGATCAATCGAGCCGACCGCAACACCTTCTGGGCCTTCGGAGCGGATGAGGACGTGCAGGGCTACATGAGCCGGTATTCGTTTCAGGACAGTATTAGGGACAAGGCGACGCTGCCCCTGCATTTTGAAGCTCCTGCGGTAAAACTCAAAATCGACAAAGCTGCCATCGACGAAGCCTACAAGGAAATTACCGGCAACCTCAGCGAACAGGACCGGGATGATCTCGCCAAGCGGGCAGCCAAAATGGCGGTGCTGGTCAAAAACCCGGAACGCGTGCGGGCCGTGGTCGAGCACATCGTCGCCCACTACCAGACCAAGGTGGAGCCCAATGGCTTCAAGGCACAGGTGGTCGTCTTCGACCGGGAGTGCTGCGTCCTCTACAAAAAGGTCATGGATGAGCTTGTCGGCCCCGAGGCCAGCGCCATCGTGATGAGCAGCGCCCAGCATGACAATCCAGAGTGGAAAGAACACATCCGGGACAAGGATGCGGAGGAAAAGCTCCTCGACCGGTTCCGCGATCCGGCGGACCCACTCCAGTTCGTCATTGTCACCAGCAAGCTCCTCACCGGCTTCGACGCACCGATCCTTCAGGTCATGTATCTCGACAAGCCGATGAAGGACCACAACCTCCTGCAGGCCATCTGCCGGGTGAACCGCACCTACGGCCAAGCAAAAACCCACGGTCTCATCGTGGATTACATCGGGATCTTCGACGACGTGGCCCGTGCGCTCGACTTCGACGAGAAGGCAGTCCAGCAGGTCGTCAGTAACATTGATGAACTCCGGAAAGAACTCCCGGCCCAGATCTTGAAATGTCTCACCTTTTTCCCCGGTGTGGATCGCCGTATCGGCGGCTACGAGGGCCTGATCGCCGCCCAGCAATGCCTGCCGAACAATGGCGTCCGCGACAAGTTCGCAGGCGAATACACTGTCCTTGGCAACATCTGGGAAGCCCTCTCACCCGACCCGTGCCTCAATGCCTACGAGGTGGATTTCAAATGGCTCACCCAGGTCTATGAATCCGTGAAACCCGTCAGCGGGAATGGACGCCTCCTCTGGCACCGCCTCGGAGCCAAGACCATCGAGCTGATCAACGAAAACGTCCATGTCGAAACCGTGAGAGACGACCTGGAAGCACTCGTGCTCGATGCCGAGGTCCTCGACAGCATCCTCCAAAGCACGGAACCAGGGAAGAAAGCCAAACTCATCGAAATCCAACTCATCGCCCGTCTCCGCAAACATGCCGGGAATCCGAAGTTCAAGGAACTCGGCGAACGCCTCGAAAAAATCCGGGAGAAGCACGAACAAGGTCTTCTCAACAGTCTGGAATTCCTCAAAGGCATCCTCGAAATCGCCAAAGAAACCGTCGAGGCGGAAAAGCATGTGGACCCGGAAGAAGAACAAGACCGCGCCCTCACGGCCCTGACCGAACTCTTCAACGAAGTCAAAGGCAAGAATACCCACGTCATCGTCGAACGCATCGTTGCCGACATTGATGCCATCGTGAAACAGGTCCGGTTCGACGGGTGGCAGAACACCGCCCAAGGCGAGCGGGAGGTAAAGCAGGCCCTCCGCCGCACCCTTCTCAGATACAAACTCCACACCGACCAGGACCTCTTCGACAAAGCCTACGGCTACATCCGACAGTATTATTGAGCCTCACCCTTCCAGAATAATGGATACAGTCAGATGAGCGGCAGAAAAAATATCTCGCACGAAAAGGAGTTGAGTGAGCATCAGGATGCGATCCGACAGGAACTCAAAAAAACAAAGCCGCCGGCATTGCCCGAATCTGTGAAGCGTCGTCTAATTGCTCTGCTGGAACTCAGTAATGGCGCATCTCTCAATAACGCGGCGAAGAAAGCAACTCTCTCTCGCACAGGTACTCTAGCGATCAAGAATCGTATTCTAAAGGAAGGATTGAATGCCATTCTGACAGTAAAGAAACCGCAAACCTCATTTCGGAAGCCCATCCTATCGGAGGCCGAGGAGATTCGATTCATCAATAAATATCTGCGGAGAAAGAAAAAAGGGGGAAAAACATTTTCTATTAGGAACGTTCGGGCGATAGAGGGTTCGACGGATCTCCATTGGAAGACCAAGACGAGATTGCTCAAAAAGCATGGGTATATTGTCCTGAACTCAGGAGTTGTTCAAAAGCGGTGATGAAAGACGCAGAGCTGTCTCTCCCCAAGTGAATTTCTATGGGGGGCCGCAACTCAACAACCAACTTCTACCTTCGTCTTGACGATTTTTGGCTTCCGAAAACCACAGATTGGTCGGGCGCCTTCTTTCGTTTTTTGCCGCGTTCCGAAAATGCCAATTCGATCTCGTCGTCCTTCGGCAGGAGGTAGGCGTAATTCCTCTGCGTTGTTCCGATGTCGTCGCCAAGCCATGTTGCGACTTTGTAGAGTCCGACTCCGGCACTCACGAGAAGGGAGCCAAACGTCTTTCGCATGATGTGCGCGGTCATCCACTCCATACCCTGGCTGGTGGTCAAAGTTTCAAATGGACGACGGAAATCCCAGCGATAACGATACTTCCCCTTTTTCGTCTCGGGATGCAGCAAGTAGCCGCGGCCGGCTGAAAGCGCCTTCTTGAATTGCTTGTCTCCCAAAAGAAATTTTTTGAACTCTTTCGTCAGCGGGATATCCCGGAACTGGTGGTCCTTGGGATGCCAAAAGTCATTCACAGGGACATGGATGAGGTCCTGATCAAGATCGAACCAATCGGCTCCCGCCTCGATGATTTCGCCTTTTCTCAAACCGGCGTGAAAGCCGGCATACAAAACAAACTTCAAATCGGCGCGGTCACAGGCGGAAATCAGCCGATCACGTTCCTCATATTTGCAAAATTTCCGCCTGGCTTGGGGAACGAGCTTGGCCATTTTGACGGAGTCCACCGGATTCTGCCTGACCTTGTTGGTTTCGATGAGGTAGGCAAAGAATCCTCCAAGACGGGCCACATAAGTTTGTGCACTCTCCTCTGTGACGCCGGGCACCTGCACCATACAGCCTCCATTTCGCATCACCTCACGCTCCGATTTCAACCATTCATACCATCTCTGAATCTCTCCATGGGTGATGGATTTGACATGCAGGATTTGTGAATAATCGAGAAAACCATTCAGGACTCGGATGGTCTCGTCATGGCTGCGTTGGCTAAAATTCCCCATTCGCAACTTTTCCCTCGCGTAGGCCCGGATTTCTCCACGAACCGTATCCGTCGGCATCAACTCGGGATTGGCCCGATACTCCAGCGCCTTCTCAAGCGCCTCCCCCTCATCCTCGGTCTCCAGATTGATGCGATGTTGCTGCCCACTGTGAGAAAACCGAAACCAGTACTTTTTCCCCCGCAAAAATAGACCTTTTAATCGTGCCATATATCCTCACCTCCAACCTTGACAACGCGCCAGCCCGAAAAACTGTGCTAAAAAGTTGTGCTAAATCACGAGGCTATGGGAGCACAAGCGGTGCTATATTGCTAGCACAATAATTCTCTTCGCCGGGAGTATTGTCGCGCAAGCGATTGAATTACAACCACTTAAAAAATGGAGCCTAGCGGGATCGAACCGCTGACCTCCTCAATGCCATTGAGGCGCTCTACCAACTGAGCTAAGGCCCCGTGAAAGGGAGGGGAATTTTCGCCTGATGCCAAAATAAATCAAGCCCGAATGCACGAATTTTGCTCGGACGAAGGCAAAGAACATCTCGTTGATGAAAGCGATGGGAAGCACGGAAGCTATCGCTGCGGTTTATTCCTCCCATTCTTCCCATTTCTCCCCTTCCTCTGCGCCAAAAGTGGGCGGGAGGCGGACGATTGGAGAGATTGCCTCGAGAGTTTGCCTTGGCGGCTTCCTTCTGATTCGGTAGAGCTTTTCGCGCTCCATGCCAAAAGATACCTCGATCAAGAAAATCCTCCTCATCGGCTCCGGCCCCATCGTGATCGGGCAGGGGTGCGAATTTGACTACTCCGGCGTTCAGGCCTGCAAGGCCCTGGCCGAAGAAGGATATCAAGTCGTTCTCGTGAACTCCAACCCGGCCACAATCATGACCGATCCGGAATTCGCCGACCGCACCTACATCGAACCGATCACGCCCGAGGCGATTGAAAAAATTCTCGAGCGGGAGAAACCGGATGCCGTTCTCCCCACCCTCGGTGGACAAACCGCTCTCAATGCCGCCATGGCCCTGGTGGAAAACGGAGCCCTGGAGCGCCATGGGGCCCGGCTCATCGGCGCCCATGCCGAGGCGATTCGGAGGGGCGAGGATCGGCAGATTTTCAAAAATATCATGCTGGAGATCGGGCTCGATGTGGCCACTTCCGAAGTCGCCCACACCCTCGAGGAAGCCCGCGACATCGCCGGCCGGATCGGCTCATTTCCGCTCGTCATTCGTCCCGCCTACACCTTGGGAGGAGCTGGCGGCGGCATCGCCTACAACCGAGACGAACTGGAAGAGATTGTTCGTCACGGGTTGGATCTTTCTCCCGTCAGCGAGGTTCTGGTCGAGGAGTCGCTTTTGGGTTGGAAGGAGTACGAAATGGAGGTCATCCGCGACCGGGCCGACAACTGCGTGGTCATTTGTTCGATCGAGAACCTTGACCCCATGGGGGTGCACACCGGCGATTCTATCACGGTGGCCCCGGTGCAGACGCTTTCGGACAAGGAATACCAGGCCATGCGCGACGCGAGCTTTGCCGTCATTCGTGCCATCGGGGTGGAAACCGGCGGATCGAATATCCAGTTCGCCGTCCACCCAAAAACCGGTCGAATGATTGTCATTGAGATGAATCCCCGCGTCTCGCGCAGTTCCGCCCTCGCCTCCAAGGCGACGGGGTTCCCCATCGCCAAGATCGCGGCGAAACTGGCCGTCGGCTACACCCTGGACGAACTCAAAAACGACATCACCCGCGAGACCCCGGCCTGCTTCGAGCCTTCAATCGATTATTGCGTGGTCAAAGTGCCGCGCTTCACCTTCGAAAAATTCCCCCAGGCCAACGCCACCCTCACCACCCAGATGAAGAGCGTGGGCGAGGCCATGGCCATTGGCCGCACCTTTAAGGAGGCTCTGCAAAAGGCCCTCCGGTCGCTTGAGACGGGCCGATCCGGCCTCGGCGCCGACGGCAAGGACAAACCCGTCCTCCTTCCCGATGGCTCCCCCGACATCGCCTTTCTCGAACAAAAACTCCGCGTCCCCGGTCACGACCGCATCTTCTTTCTCCGCCAAGCCCTCCTCGCCGGGCTGGACGAAGCCCGCATTCACGAACTTTCCGCCATCGACCCCTGGTTCCTGGCCAATATTCGTCAGATCGTGGACGAAGAACTCTCCATCCAAGAAGCCGGGCTCGCCGGGCTCAACGACCGCACCCGATTTCGCCGGGCAAAAAAATTCGGTTTCTCCGACCGCCAACTTGCGATCCTCACCGGCTCGGCCGAACCTGAGATCCGCACCTTGCGTCAATCGCTCGGCCTCATGCCCACCTACCGCCTCGTCGATACCTGCGCGGCGGAATTCGAGGCCTTCACGCCGTATTTTTATTCCACCTACGGCGACGAGGACGAATCCCGTCCCAGCCAGAAAAAGAAGGTCATGATTTTGGGCGGGGGCCCCAACCGAATCGGTCAGGGCATTGAATTCGACTATTGCTGTGTCCACGCGGCCTTTGCGCTCAAGGAACTCGGTTGGGAGACCATCATGGTCAATTCCAATCCCGAGACCGTCTCGACCGACTACGACACGAGCGACAAACTCTACTTCGAACCCCTCACGCTCGAAGATGTCCTCAACATCTACGAAAACGAAAAAGCCGACGCCATCATCGTGCAATTCGGAGGCCAAACACCGCTTAATCTTGCCGCCAGCCTTGCCGCCAATGGCTGCACGATTATTGGCACTCAGCCGGCCAGCATCGAACAGGCCGAAGACCGGAAATTCTTTTCCGCCATGCTCACCAAGCTCGGCTTGCGTCAGACCCAGGGGGGCACCGCCACCAACGAGGCGGAAGCCATCGCCGTAGCCGCAAAAGTTGGTTACCCCGTGTTGGTGCGTCCTTCCTTCGTCCTCGGAGGGCGGGCGATGCAAATCGTCCACAACGAAGTCGAACTCGACCACTACATGCGCACCGCGGTGGAAGCCAGTCCGGAGCGTCCCGTCCTTGTGGACCGCTTCCTCGAAGACGCCACCGAGGTGGATGTCGATTGCATCTCCGACGGCGAGACCTGCGTCATTGGCGGCGTGATGGAACACATCGAGCAAGCCGGCATTCACTCCGGCGACAGCGCCTGCGTCATCCCCAGCTTTTCTCTCAGCCCCGCCGTGCTCGAAGCGATCAAGGAAGCCACCAAGGCCATGGCGATGGAACTCCAGGTGCGCGGCCTCATGAATGTGCAGTTCGCGGTCAAAAACGAGGAAGCCTATGTCCTTGAGGTGAACCCCCGCGCCTCCCGCACCGTGCCCTTCGTCAGCAAGGCGATTGGCGTGCCTCTGGCCAAACTGGCCGCCAAGGTCATGGCCGGAGAGACCCTCAAGAATCTCGGCTTCACCGAGGAAATCATTCCCCCTCATTATTCGGTCAAGGAAGCGGTTTTCCCCTTCATCAAGTTCCCCGGAGTCGATATCACCCTGGGACCGGAAATGCGCTCCACCGGCGAAGTCATGGGGATCGACGCCGACCTCGGCCTCGCCTACGCCAAAGCGCAAATGTCCGCCCAGCCGCCTTTGCCGACCGAAGGCAATGTCTTCATCAGCGTGAAAGACAGTGACAAGGACGCCGTCGTGCCCCTGGCAAGAGAATTTGCCGACCTCGGGCTGAAGATCTTTGCCACCAGCGGCACCGCCGCCCTCTTCCAAAAAGCCGGCGTGCCCGTGGAGACGCTCTTCAAGCTCCAGGAAGGCCGGCCCAATGTCCTCGATCTGATCAAAAATGGCGAAATCCATCTCATCATCAATACGCCCAGTGGCCAGCAGCCGCGAAAGGATGAAGTCATCATCCGCAGCGCCGCCGTGGCCGCCCGGGTCGCCACTATGACCACTCTACGAGGAGCCCGCGCCAGCGCCGCCGCCATCCGCGCCCTCAAGGAATCCGGCTACGGAGTGAAGACGATTCAGGAATACCACTCCTGAACCCCGCCTATTTGCGGGCAATCACCAGCAGTCCGGCCACGATCAAGCCTCCGCCGAGGAGAATCCGTGAGGTGATCGGCTCTTTCAAAATCACCGCCGCCAGCACGATGGCCACCAGGATGCTCCCCTTGTCGACGAGGGCGATATTGGCCACCTCTCCGACCTTGAGCGCCTTGTAATAAAAAATCCACGACAACGAGGTCGTCACTGCCGAGACGCCCAGCCAAAGGAGGTTGTGGCCACTCAGGGTGCCGAATGCGTCTTTCGGAAGTACCACAAGGGCAAACGCCGTGATGAGGACAAACACAAAGACCGTTCGCACGGCTAGGCCCAGTTCCCCGGAAATTCCCGTCAGCCCCATTTTGGCCACCACCGAGGTCATTCCGGCAAAGACCATCGCCAGGAGCGCGTGGAGAAGCCAGGGCTTCATCTTAGAACGGCGGTTGAGGGTTGAGGGTTGCGAGAGAGAAAGTTGGCATTTTATGAAGTCGCGGACTGACAAGCTCTTCGGGCAGGGCTGGAAAAATAACAATTTCCTTGAAAATCGCGACACATTTTCTGCCGTTGACTCCGGGCCTACGATTTCCATGATCGGCAACTCTTTGCCCATGATCGAAAAATATCTGCCCAAAATCACCCGGGAACTCGCCCTCCAGCCCCGCCAGGTCGCCGCCACCATCATCCTTCTCGAAGAAGGCGCGACCGTCCCCTTCATCGCTCGATACCGGAAAGAACGTACCGGCGAACTCGACGAAGTCCAAATCGCCGCCATCCGCGACCGCCTCGAACAATTGACCGAACTCGACAAACGCCGCGACGCCATTGTTTCCTCGCTGGTCGAACGCAAGTTGCTGACCGAGGAATTGCAGGCCAAAATCGAGGCCTCGGAATCCCTCACCACCCTGGAGGACATTTACCTCCCCTTTCGTCCCAAACGCCGGACCAAAGCCACCATCGCACGCGAAAAGGGCCTCGACCCCCTGGCCGAATTGCTCTGGCGGCAAGATCCCACCACCGACCCCGAAACCGCGGCGCAAGTCTATGCAGGCCGTGAGTACGAAATCGAAAATCAAAAATTAAAAATCGAAAATGCAACCGAAGCGATGGGCGGGGCGCGCGACATCTTGGCGGAACGGATCAATGACGATGCCGACGCCCGGCCAAAAATCCGCGACCTCTACCTCGCCAAGGGGAGATTGAAATCCAAGGTCGCCTTGGACAAAGAAGAAGAGGGCGCCAAATTCAAAGATTACTTTGCCTGGGAGGAAGCCGCTGCCACCGCGCCGTCCCACCGCATTCTCGCCATCCGGCGGGGCGAATCCGAAGGCTTCCTCTACTCGCGCCTCCAGCCGGACGAAAATGAAGCCCTCACTTTGCTGGAAAATCATTTTGTCAAAACCCACTCCCCCGCCGGCGAGCAAGTCCGCCTCGCAGTGCAAGATTCCTTCAAGCGCCTCCTGGGATTCTCGATGGAGGCCGAGGCCCGAATTTTCTACAAAAAGAAGGCCGACGCCGAAGCGATCCGGGTCTTTGCCGACAATCTGCGGGAACTCCTCCTCGCCCCGCCCCTGGGCCAAAAGGCGACCTTGGCCATTGACCCCGGTTTCCGCACCGGCTGCAAAGTCGTCGCCCTCGACCGTCAGGGGAAATTGCTCGAGCACGAAGTCGTTTATCCGGGAAAGTCCACCCGCGAACAAATCGAAGCCGCCGAGGTCCTCCACGCCCTGGTGAAAAAGCACAAGATTGAAGCCATCGCGATCGGGAACGGCACCGCTTCGCGCGAAACCGAAGCCTTTGTGAAAAAAATCCAACTCCCGCAGTCCATCCCAGTCGTGGTGGTGAACGAGTCTGGAGCCTCGATTTATTCGGCTTCGGAGGCCGCCCGAGAGGAATTTCCCACCCACGACCTCACCGTGCGCGGTTCGGTCTCCATCGGGCGCCGCCTCATGGATCCGTTGGCAGAATTGGTCAAACTCGATCCGAAATCCATCGGCGTCGGCCAATACCAACACGATGTCGATCAGGCCGCCCTCAAGCGCTCGCTCGACGATATCGTCGTTTCCTGCGTCAACAACGTCGGGGTGGAACTCAACACCGCCAGCAAACACCTTCTCAGCTATGTCTCTGGACTGAACGGCCGCACCGCCGCCAGCATCGTCGCCCACCGCGATACCAATGGCCCCTTCCAATCCCGGGAGGAACTCTTAAAGATTGCCGGCCTTGGACCCAAAGCCTTCGAACAAGCTGCCGGGTTCCTCCGCATCCGCGGCGGGGCCCACGCCCTCGACGCCAGCGCCGTCCATCCGGAACGCTACGAGTTGGTCGACCGGATGGCCCGTGACAATGGGGCCACCGTCCAGGACCTCCTCAAGGATCCCCTCCGACGCTCCCGCATCGACTTGAAAAAATACGTCACTGAGGAGGTTGGTCTTCCCACCCTGACGGATATCATTCAAGAGCTGGCCAAACCCGGCCGGGATCCCCGCCAGCAATTCGAGGCCTTTAGTTTCCAAGAAGGGGTGGAGAAAATGGAAGACCTCAAGCCAGGCATGAAGCTCCCCGGCCTCGTCACTAATGTGACCGCCTTTGGGGCCTTTGTGGATATCGGCGTCCACCAAGACGGCCTCGTCCACATCAGCCAACTCAGCGATCAATTTGTCGAGAACCCCAGCGATGTTGTCAAAGCCGGTCAAAAAGTCCTCGTCACCGTGACGGAAATCGACATGGCCCGAAAACGCATCGCCCTCTCGATGAAGAGCAGCCCAGAAATTGGCGCCGCCCGCAAACCCGGCGACCGTCGCGAAGGCACCGCCCGCGATGTCCAAAAACATTCAGGCCAACGCTCCAATAGCGGAGGCTTCGGCAATGTCGATTGGTTCACCGCCGCCCAGGGGAAAAAGCACTAGGGCGTCTTATTAACCGGAAACTGGGAAACTGAGCGGGTTGAAGACAACGATGGATTTGCCCGATGAACTGAGGCGCGAAGTGAAGTTGCGGGGCCGTGGCGCAGGGGCGGACTATAAGGGACCTCGTAACCGAGTATCTCAGTCAATGCGGAGGCATGAGCGAGAGGCAATCCCATGGGTTGCCCGTGAGTGGAGCGTCTCACTTTTCCGTTCTCGCGGAAAAAGGAGCGAATGATGCCGACGGGAGATCGTCGGAGGGGTCTGCCACCTCGACACCGGCAAAGTTGTCCTCCTCGACTGAAAAGGCTGCAAAATCGACTGAGGAGGGGCCAAAAAAATCCCCCAAAGAGAACACTTGCCATCGCAGTTGACTTGCGGCACTTTAGTCAGTTCCACTTTTTACCGACCCTTAATCCACTTTCCGCGCCATGAGCATCATCATTGATAAAATCGAAAGCGAACAACTCAAAAAGGAACTTCCCAAGTTCCGCATTGGCGACACCGTCAAGGTTCACACCCGTGTGGTCGAGGGCGACAAGGAGCGAATTCAGATCTACAGCGGCATTGTTATCGGACGCAAAGGCGTTGGACTGAATGCCAGTTTCACCGTTCGCCGGGTCAGCTACGGCGAAGGGGTCGAACGCGTTTTTCCTGAACATTCCCCGCGTATCGCCAATGTCGAAGTGGAGCGCAAAGGAGCCGTTCGTCGGGCCAAGCTCAATTACCTGCGGAACCGCAAGGGCAAATCCGCTACCATGGTGAAGGAACGCAACGATCGTCCTTCGGCCAAAAAGTAGCCTTTTTCACTTTCCCATGCCCTGTTCTTTCGAGCACGAACGTGCTCTCCAAGAACAGGGCATTTTTTTTGTGGCCGGTGTCGATGAAGCCGGACGCGGCCCGCTGGCCGGACCGGTGGTGGCCGCTGCGGTGATTTTTCCCAAATCGAGCGACCCCCTGCCCGGACTTGACGATTCCAAAAAACTCACCGCCCGGCGAAGGGATCTCCTCTATGAACACCTAACCCAGGCGCCCGACGTCCTCTGGGCGGTGTCAATCCAGGGACCCGAGGTCATCGATCAGATCAATATCCTTCAGGCGACTCATCGCGCCATGCGGGAAGCCACCCTGGCTTTGTCCCAGACTCCCGGCCACGTCCTCATCGATGGGCTTCCCGTCCCGAATTTTCCCCTTCCCCATACTGCCCTGGTCAAAGGCGACGGGCGCAGTCAATCCATCGCCGCCGCGAGCATCATCGCCAAGGTCACCCGGGATCGCCTCATGGAAGCGATCGACGTCAATTTTCCCCAATACGGATTTTGCCGGCACAAGGGCTACGGAACTGCCACCCACCTCGCCGCCTTGCAGAAACATGGACCCTGCCCACACCATCGGCGAAGTTTCGCTCCCGTCGCCCAGACGGTGCTGAAGTTGGGGCGCATCTCCCGTTAAGTGCAAACCAAAGGAGCGTGGACGCCCACGCTCCCGTGAAGATGCGTCTTTGCACATCAGAGATGCGCCCCTGAAGCTGTCAACCCGCTGAAATCAGTGTTCATCCGGGTTAACTGGGGATAAAATGAGAGCCATCTGAGGATGCGCACACCCAGCTCCAACTCGCCAGCGGGAACACCCCATTTGATCGGGGATCACAAAGGCATTGTCGAAATTCGCCCCATCAACCAGGGCGAACGGGTGGAAATTGTCTTTGATCCCAGTAAACTTTCGGCCGAGGAAATTCGCCGCATCGCCCTCGAGCATATTCAACCTGCCTCCGGCGGAATTCAGCGCTGCACCCTGCGGCTGGATGGAATGGCCTGCGAAGCCGCTGCCGCCAAACTCGAAACTCGGATCGAGAAAATCCCGGGAGTGCGCCGGGCCACCGCCACCTACATCGGTCGCGTCCTCTGCCTGACCTTCGATTCCGGCCAGGTGGACGAGGCCAGCGTACTCGCGGGGGTGCGCCAGGCCGGAGCCCGAATCGAACCCCTGGAAAGCCGCACAAAGTCACCCCGGCCATCACTCTGGCATCGCTGTCGTCACGGCGAACTCAATGAGGAACTTTCCTGCGCCCTCGGACTCCTCTTTCTCATCGCTTCCTTCCTGACTGAACACTGGCGGGGCCAAGGCGGTCTCACCACCTGGCTCTACGCGGGCGCCTATCTTTTTGGCGGTCAATATGGCGTCCGCTCCGCCATCGCCTCCCTCCGGGAAAAGACCCTCGACATCGACGTACTCATGGTGCTGGCGGCCATGGGCGCGGCCGCCGTGGGCGCTCCCTTCGAAGGCGCCCTTCTGCTCTTCCTTTTTAGTTTCTCCAATGTCCTCCAGCATCACGCCCTCGAACGCACCCAACGCGCCGTGGAATCCCTCCTCACTTTGCGGCCCGATCAAGCCCTCCGGCGGCGGGACGGCGTCACGGAAATGGTTCCCATCGATGACCTCGCCGTGGGCGACCATGTCATCGTCCGCCCCGGGGAATTGATCCCGGTCGATGGCACGATCGTAGAGGGCTCCAGCCACGTGGATGAATCCAGCCTCACCGGCGAATCCATGCCGGTGGAAAAAGTCGTCGGAGTCGGCGTCTTTGCCGGAACGCTCAATCAGTCCGGTGGGATCGAGGTACAAGTGACCAAAGAAGCTGGCGATTCCACCTTGGCCCGCATGGTCCGATTGGTGGCGGAAGCCCAGGCGGAAAAGTCGAACACCCAACGATTCCTGGAGAAAGCCGAACAAGGCTATGCGGCCGGCGTGATTGGCTTCACTCTGCTCGTGCTGGCCATTCCCTGGCTGCTCTGGGGGGACGCCTTTACCGATGCATTTTATCGGGCCATGACGATCATGGTGGTGGCGTCGCCCTGCGCCTTGATCATCAGCACGCCAGCCACCGTGCTTTCAGCCATCGGCGGTGCCGCCCGGCGTGGCATTCTCATCAAAGGAGGCGCCCATCTGGAAACCGCCGCCCGGGTGGACATCATCTGTTTTGACAAAACCGGAACCCTCACGATGGGAAAACCCTCGGTAACAGAAATCTTGACCCCGACCGGCAGCCAGGCCCCCACCGAGGAAATGCTTTCTCCCTCCACCATCGAAGCCCTCACGCTTGGCGCAGCCCTCGAATCGAAATCCGAACATCCCCTCGCCGCCGCCGTCGTCAATGCCGCCCGCTCCGCCCGGCTCACCATTCCGGAATCCGCTGCGTTTCAATCCACACCCGGGAAAGGCGCTGAAGCGGAAATTTCCGGATGTCGCTATCTGGTCGGCAGTCAGCGGTATTTTTCCGAAGCCGATGCGAGCGGGATGGATGCCTTCACCACCCGGGTGGCCGACTTGCAGACCCGGGGTCGCACCTGTATTTGGCTGGGAAAGCGCGAAGGAGATCACCTCCGCACTTTGGCGATTTTTGCCCTCGCGGACACGCTCCGGCCCGAGGCTTTCGGGATGGCCGCAAAGCTCCACAAACTTGGGATCAAAAAAGTTCTCATCCTCACCGGAGACCAAGCCCCCGTGGCGCGTTCCATTGCGCAGGAAGTTGGCATCGATGAATTTCGCGCCGGGCTGCTCCCCGCCGACAAAGTCGAAGCCATTCGCCAGCTCAAGAATGAGGGCACGGTCATGATGGTCGGGGACGGCGTCAACGATGCCCCCGCGCTCGCCACCGCGCACCTCGGCGTCGCCATGGGAGCGGCTGGCACCGATATCGCCATGGAAACGGCCGATGTCGTCCTCATGGGGGACCGCCTCGACAGCATTCCCCTCCTCGTCGGCACCGCCCGCCAGGCCCGGCGCGTCCTCAGACAAAACCTCGTCTTCGCCTCCGGAGTCATTCTCGTCCTTGTCGCCGCCGCCTTGGGATTCGCACTTTCCCTGCCTCTGGGCGTCATCGGCCATGAAGGCAGCACCGTGCTGGTCTGCCTCAATGGACTTCGCTTGCTGGCCTACCGGGAGACGGCCAAGCCCCCCTTGAAAACAACTGGCAGGCCGCCTTCGTCATGACCTCCATCCTCCTGCAACTGGCCCGGTTCAGAGACTGGCTCCTGGGCCAAGGCAATGAAGAAAGTCCGCACCTCGCGCTGGGACGCCGGGGCGAGGATATGGCTGTCGGCCACCTCAAAACCCACGGGCACAAGGTCCTCCGGCGCAATTTCCGCGCCCCCCATGGCGGCGAGGTGGACATCGTCTGCCGTGACAAAAACCGCAACGAACTCGTCTTCATCGAAGTCAAGACCCGGAGCAGCGACCAATTCGGTGACCCCCACGAGGCCGTTGACCGGAAAAAACGTCAACTCATCCTTCGTGGGGCCATGGCCTGGCTTCGCATGCTCGACATGCCAGACATCACCTTCCGATTCGATGTCATCGAGGTGATTCTGGACGAGGATGCTCCCGACCCCAGCCCGGACATCCGCCACCACGAGGACGCCTTTCCGCTCCCGGACCGATACACGTACTGAAAGCCTGGCCGTTCCAGCTGTCGGTCAGCTTTTTAACTGACTGATCCGGCGAAACATATCGTAGCGCTCGTCGATTTCCTTTTGAGAAATCGATTTCAAGCGCTCCAGACTAAAAGCCTCCACATTGTAGCTGGCAATCACGCTGCCATAGACAACCGCCTCACGCAGCATCTCGAAAGTGATTTCCTCGCCAGCCTCTTTGGCCAGATAGCCAGCCAAACCTCCTGCAAAGCTGTCGCCAGCCCCCGTCGGATCGTGGATATCCTCCAGCGGATAAGCCGGGCAACTGAAGAACTCTCCCTCCTGGCCGAAAAGGAGACACCCGTGCTCTCCCTTTTTGATCGCCACGTATTGCGGCCCCATGTTCTGGAGTTTGTGGCCCGCCTTGATGAGGCTGGTTTCCCCGGTGAGTTCGCGGGCCTCGCTGTCGTTGAGGATCAACATATGAATCCGGGCCAGCAATTCGACCAGGCGTTCCTTGGCGATGTTGATCCAGAGATCCATGGTATCCGCGATAACAAATCGCGGCAGCGTCACCTGATCGAGGACATGGTGCTGCAAATCAGGCGCGATATTTCCTAAAAGAACGATCGAGGCCTTTTTGTAACTTTCGGGCAGCGTGGGGGTGAAGTGCTCAAAGACATTCAGAGCAATGGAACGGGTTTCCCGGGTATTGAGATCCCACATGTATTCTCCCGACCAGCGAAAGGTCTCTCCGGGGACAATTTGCAGCCCTTCGAGGTCAATTTGACGGCTTTCGAAAAGAGCGATGTGTTCTTTAGGAAAATCCTCACCGACAATCCCAACCAAATTCACCGGGCTGAAAAATCCCGCCGAAACAGCGCAGTACGACGCGGAACCTCCCAGGAGGTTTTTGTGCTCCTCCAAGGGAGTTTTAATATCATCAAGACCAATGGAACCAACAATCAATACGGACATAAGGGGTTAAGACTGCCCTCCACTCCCGGAGCTGGCCAGCGAAAAAAGATTACTCACCCGGAGGCACCATCTGCTTCCTTTAAGAATGGCGGGAAAGAGGTCAACCAACCCGTCTGAAGCTGAGCTTCCCTTCCGAGAGTATCACACTCACTTGCTCGTCGGCGGAGGCTTCCTTGATGACGGCCTGCATCCGTTCCTCGAACTCTCCCCGGTATTTCGTTCCAGCAACAAGGAGGGAAAGTGAGAGTTCAATCATCCGACTGGATTTGAGCACCTCGGGCACCTTCCCTTGGACAATCCGCTGGGCCAGTTTGCCGTCACTGGCCAGGTGATTCAGGTCCCGTCCGAATTGTGCGAGAATGGACTTTTTCTTTGGCTTTGGGTCCGCTTGGTGCTCACGATGGCCACCATCGTCAGCGGGGATCGCTCTGGCCTTGGGATCAGCGGGGGCAGCTCCGCCTCCCCCGACAAGAACACAGGTTTCCAATGCCTTCACGAGCGCCCCGAGCCGGCGCCTTGGTGGCAGCCCTGTGGGAGTTCAAAACAAAATAATTTTGCCCATACACACCATGAGTACGCTCGCCGAAATTGAAACTGCAGCCGATTCTCTTTCCAGTGAGGAAAAGGAAGAACTGCTCCGCTTCTTGGCCATGCGGCTGCGAGGGAATCGAGGTCTGCCAAAGCCACGCATCTATTCCGACAAAGAACTCGCCACAATGCTCGCCGAGGACGAGGCGGACGGGGAAGTATTCCGGCAGCAGAGGTGTTGAATATCTTCCTCGATAGCAATGTTGCCATTGCGGCGAGCCTCTCGGCCACCGGCGCATCCCGGGAGGTTTTTTAGCACGCCTCCAGCCACGGTTGGCGCTTGCTTCTTTCGCCCTGAGTCGTGCGCGAAGTGCGTGACAACCTCGCCGCCAAGCCACCCGAGTCCGTTCGGGCCTGGGCCTTGCTCCGCAGGAAGACTATTCTGGAGGACGACGAACTCACTTTTGATGGCCGATTGCCTTCGAAGCATCGAAAGACAAGCCCGTCCTTTTCAGTGCCCTCGCGTGCGCCGACGTGCTGCTCACACTCGACCTCCGCGACTTCCGCGACCTTCTCGGCCAAACCTTATATGGCTTGCGGGTGCTCACTCCCGGCAATTTCCTCCGCATCGAGCGCGAAGCCGGAAAGCTGTCCTGAGTTTGCAGCAGCTCCGGTCCTCGCACCCCTTCGAGAAACTTCGCCAGATCCAGATCGCACTCCTTGCAAGAACCGATCCAGAAATGGGCCGGCCGGATGGATGAAAAACCCGCCGCAGATGCCTCGATCTCGGCGATGGACCAGGCGATATTTAAGGATGCGTTGATCATGCTTATTTTCTGCCGTTCAAGCTGGAAGATTTGCCCACCGTGCCTCCCGATGGGCTGCGTGCCGTCATCGCCTTCGCCGCCGCCTCGGCCGGCGACGACCTGCCGGTGTCGCCTCTCCCCGCCGTGGCCGCATGAAAGGTTTGTTTCGAAGTGAATACGTTCTTGTGCGGGTCAGGCCTTGCCTCTTGACATTCTGATAGCAAAAATTTGGGTGGTTCCGCGTCATGTCAATAGAGCCTGTCCGAGAAGCGGGAAATTTCAGAGAGCCTGAAAATCGAGTCAAATTTTTGACCCGAAAACCACAAGATATAGACATTTTCTGAAAGACGCATTTTCCCGAGAGCCATTTATCAATGACTTACGCAAAAATCGCTATTTTTGGACACACCTCGCTTGTGGTTGTCTGCGGTGTGATTGTTTAGGCTGCTTTGGCTGCGGCCTGCTGCTCGCAGGTCCAAGGAAGCCTCGCCACAACCCAGAGATTGTGAGCCAGAACGGCCCAATCCACTTGGAGTTGGCGATTGGCGAAGCCTTTGGCACGGGGAATGCCTTGCAGGAAGACATTCTTTAAAATTCCGATCCGGCCTTCGGTTTGCGCTCGCCGTTTCTGTGCTCCCACGAAGACTTCATCTTCCTTTTGCCTTCTTTGCATTTCCACGACATTCCGTGGACATAGACCATTGAAGGCGTTTTCGGTTTCGAGTTTCTTTCGAGAGGTTGCGCTATCGAACCCGCGATCCCCAATCACGCCACAGAGTTGGTCTGCGCTGGCTTCTTTCAGCATGGCATAACGCTCTTGGAGCCATTTGGCGTCGCCGGGTGCTGCTTCCTGCCTCAGCTCATGATCCAGGATAAATCCGCTGGCCGTCTCGGCGACAAAGAGGCTGTTGCCAAATTCAACGCTCGCACCGGCTTTGCCACGAACGATCACATGGATGTCATTTTCATAAAGACTCAGGATCTTGTCGCCATTGGCCACCTGACGTTCACCGATGATGCGCTCATGGGCTTGCTTGATTGCTGCGGGCAACTGTTCAAGGACCCGCTCCATTCGCCGCAGGACCACCTCGGCTTCTCTTCGCGTCAGATCGGTTTCCCCCCACCTTTCATCCAAGGACTTCCGGTATCTTTCGGCATGTTCCTTCACCGTGCGGCAAAGCTTCTTCATCTGCCGCAACACCCGCTTACGCGCCTTCTTGCTGCCGGGCTTGCGTCGGGCGGCCGCACTCATCGCCATCGTTTGCGCATTCATCGCGGCCAAAAAGTCTCCCGGTTCTGGCATCCTCAGAAGCAACCCGTGCTTCCGGATGACTACGATGGATTTCATCAGTGTGCGCACGGCATCTCGCAGCAAGACCCAGTCTGCCGGAAAGTGAACGTTGGCTTTCAGGCATGTCGTATCCACCCACGTCACGGCCAGATCGAGTTCCTCCTCCAAACCCATCTCCCGCGCTCGCGACTCGTCGGCCATTGCTTCCCTCAACTTTGCCAGCACCTTCTCCATCTCCTCGTGCGGCAGCCAGTTCGCATACGTTTGCAGCGAGCTTTTTCCGGGGACCCTCACGGTCTCCAGTTCTGGCAATCGGCAAAACCACCGAAATAACTCGCATTGCGCCAATCTCACGCTCATCTCCCGAAAATCTTCCCCGAGGAGATTCTTGAGCACCGTGCAGCGCAGTGCCTTTTCGCTTCTTGCGCTCTGCCTCACCAGATTTCCCGGGCTCGCAGTTTTGGTCTTCCCATACCGATCCAAGCTCAACCTCACAAAAAGCCGCTCAACCCCGCTCTCCCTCAATATCTTGTCTGTCCTCACCAAAAGTTGCTCCTGCTGCGCATAATCTTTGCACCCCAAAACTTTCGGAAGGGCTGGACGCAGGTGGTCTTGAATCAGTATAATCTTGTTCATCGTTCAGATTGTTTTTGTGTCGTAACAAAATTATAACCTGTCGATTTCGGGCATGGCAGCGTTTTTTGCGCTTCATGCCCGGACTTTTTTCCCGCCCTTCCCTCTATCTGCCTTGCTTCGCTATTCTCGGACAGGCTCTTTTTATCGGTTCGAGCTTAGAGCGCTTCACATGTTTGTGCCAGTCTTTGAAGAAGGTTTTAGCCGCGCCAATGTAGCGATAATCCCAGAACCCTGAAAAACTTTCCTTCAATCGCCATGCTTTGCT
>Ga0222650_1000552_pt1 | contig 27833 bp, 20 predicted proteins | sample AntAcemetagen367_FD_179820 | JGI IMG/M metagenome (GOLD analysis project Ga0222650, IMG submission 179820) | Saline water microbial communities from Ace Lake, Antarctica - #367 | ecosystem: Environmental > Aquatic > Non-marine Saline and Alkaline > Saline | place: Antarctica: Ace Lake... | reverse complement strand
AGAGTCTCAACGCCAGCTTCCACCACCACAGCGCCAAACCCTGGTCCGCCCTCCGCCTGTTGAAGACCCCGCCACCGGCAATCAATTAACCAGACAACCGCCCTGTGCCGGAACTACCCTCACAAAGAATCTCCTTGAAGCCCGACTTAAAACGCTCTCGGAGACTCAGATTCCGCTCATTCTCCTCGAACAAGGAGCCTGCCTCACCTGCGATGTCGCAAAAAATGCTCTTCTTGAATCCGGAGATGCCGCAGTAAAAGGAGCCGATTGGCTTCAGACTTAGCGCGCCGAGACCTGACGATAAGCCGGTCGCCGTTGATGGAAATATTTTAGCATCATCATTTTAGAGTTTGTCAATTGCGATTCTCCTTGCTAGACACGGCGCGTCATGCAAGCCACTCCAACTTTAACAGTCATCGGACTCAGCAGCGCTTTTTCGTTGGGAGCCACTTTTTATCCCATTGTCAGCGTCACCTCGGACAACCCGGGAAATGACTTTTTCACCGCCCAAAACCTGATCCAAGGGCCAGGCGTGGGTTACGAATCAGCCGAGCCACACGATAGCATCGGCGGAGGAGGAACTCACACTTGGGTGACCGATGCTCCGAACGGCGGAACCGGCGACTATTTCAGTCCACTTCCCGCTACCGCACCTCGGTTTGTTTTTGATCTCGGAGGATCCGTCCCTCTCAATGAAATCAGCGTCTGGGGATACGCGAACGGCAATGGCAACGGATTGATCTCTCTCGATCTGCGCTTCTCAGACTCGACCACTTTTACCGGAGCGCCTGTTTCCATTAGTGGCATCACCCAACCGTCTTTGCCGCGTCAGAGCTTCTCGTTTGGCGAAGTCACTGCGCAATATGTCGAGCTCGTCCCGACAGACAACCTCTTCGGCATCGCGCCTCCAGGAGGCGACCGGGCGGGACTCGGAGAAGTGGCCTTTGCCACTCCGATCCCCGAACCTTCGACCGGACTACTTGCCCTCATCGGCTTGCTTGGTCTCATCCGTCGCGAACGTTCCTAGTCGCCCAATTTTCAATAAATTTCAGTGGGATGCGGAGCGATCGGCATCCCACTTTTTTTATTCTCCAACCCACACCTCACTCACATGAAAAAATTCACAACCCTCTCCATCCTGGCCGGCTCAAGCCTGCTCTCTCCGGCTCTGGAATTCCTCCCCGTCACCGACGTCGCCACCCCGAATATGCTCGAAGGGAACCAAGCCGGTAACCCTCTTTCAAATATAATCGAGGGCTCCGGGTTCGGTTTTGACGCCAACGAACCCCATGACCGCCTCGGTGGAACTTGGTACACCGATGCTCCGGGCGGCGGCGCTGCCAACTATATCGAAATTAATCCCGGAGATGAGATCATCATCCTCGACCTGGGAGTGGACATGACTCTCTATGAGATCAGCTATTGGGGATACGCCGATACCAATGGCAACGGCATACGGGATTTTGAAGTTCGCTTTGCCACGGAGGCTGAAGGCGGCGGAGACGGTCTTGGCGACGAAGATTTCGGGACCTCCATTTCCTCGACCTTTTTGTTCGCCGCGCTGAATGATGCGACCAACCGCCAGAGCTTTGGCTTCGGCGAGGCCATCACCGCCCGCTATATCGAGGTCAAGGCGCTCACGAACTACTTCGGTATCATCGTTGGCGGCGACCGTTTAGGTCTCGGAGAATTTTCCTTTGCCGAGCCTTCCGCGATTGCATCGCCCGACATCGTGCCGACCGCAGCTCAAGATCTCGATCTCGAGTCTGGCACCCGCTTTTTCATCCCGATTCTCAATACCGGAGATACCAACCTGTCAGTCAGCGCCATCGCATTCACCGGACCGGATGCCGCAGCATTCAGCACCTCGACGCCCCTCCCGGCAGAGGTTTTTCCATTCCTCGCCAGACCGATCGAAATTCAATTTGATCCAACCGGTTTAGGGGGGCCCATCTCTGCGACCATCGTCCTCACCTCGAACGATCCCGATCAACCCACCCTCGAGATTCCTCTATCAGGTGCTCTTCCAGCATTGGGACCTGATCTTGTCGTCACCTCTCCAACCGGAGTGATCCTTGCGGATACAGGAACCCAAAGCTTCCAGATTCCCATCTCAAACGGGGGAGGAGAAAATCTCGCCATCTCCGGGGTCACTCTTTCCGGAGCCGATGCTTCGGCATTCTCGGTCACCTCTTTTCCCGCAAGCGTGACACCCGGAATGGAAGCCGAAATCGTAATCTCCTTCGACCCGAACCTGGCTGGAACTGGCGCGATCGACCTCATTTTGGAGGTGGCCTCAAACGATCCTGAGGAAGCGGTGACTGAAATCATCATCGAAAATACCGTACCCGAAATGCCCGAGGGGTTCTATGTCATCTCAGCGGTCCAGGCCAATACCAACGCCTCGGATTTTTTCGACCAATTAAATCTCATCGCAGGGATCGGAATCGGCTTTGAAGCAACCGTCCCTTACAATTCCATCGGAAGCGCCGGCGCAGCAACCTGGGTCACCAATGCCCCCAATGGAGGCACGGGCGACTACTTCGCAAATGACCAAGCGAACGCTGTCCTCATTTTTGATCTTGGTGAAAACAGGGCTCTCGGCGAAATCAACACGTGGGGATACGCCGGCGGCAACTCAAACGGAGCGAAGGACTACTCGCTACGATTCGCGACCGAGTCCGAAGGTGGCGAACCTGAACTGGGGGACGAGAATTTTGGAAATTCCATCACTTACCAACCCGCTTTTGAAGCTGCTTTCAGCCCGCTTGACCGAGACATCGAAATATTTGAGCAACCTGTCGTGGCCCGCTATGTTGAGATGACCATCACCGATAACTGGCAAATCTTTAACGCCGCTCCCGGCGGAGACCGCGTCGGTCTCGGCGAAGTCGCCTTCCCCGTCTTTACGGGATCAGTCAACCCTCTCTTGGGGATTGTCTCGGCCACCAAACGAGAGAATGGAGATTTCGCAGTCACCTTCTTTTCCTCACCAGGAGTTTCCTACGAACTCGAGCGCTCGCCCGCTGGTCTGATCTGGGAACGTCTCCCTATCGCCATCACGGGAACCGACGGCGACACCTCGACCATCACAGACACCAGCACGCGGGTCGACGAAAGCGTGGTCCTCTATCGCGTGGTCCAACCGTAAGAATTGAACTCAGAATCCCTCAAACGCCCCGACCGGAGCAAGCTTTCGCTCGGGGCGCTTTTCAATCTTTTGACCGTCTAAAACCATCGGGGAAAAGCGCCATCGAAAAGATACTCTTTGCATTCCACCCGTTTGAACGGTTTTTTTATTCAGGGTAGTTATAGCCCCACAAACGCCACCTGCCCGAATGAAGTATTTCCTCGTTATCACTCTCAGTTCCGCCGCCACCCTCTTTCTATCGGCGACCGAGTTTCACCCCATCTCAGCGATCTCTAGTTCTACCTCCGGAAGTGATCTCTATACCGTCAACAATCTTATTCAAGGCGCAGGCTCGGGCTTCACTGCCACTGAACCTCACGATAGCCTTGGCGGAGGTTCCACCAGCACCTGGGTTACCAATGCGCCCAACGGAGGAAACGGGGATTATTTTGCCAATGGCGTTGCTGATCCTGTCTTCATCATCGATCTGGGAGCAGACCGTTCCCTCAGCGAAATCAGTACTTGGGGATATGCCAACACCAATACCAATGGTGGCAAGGACTTCACTCTTCGCTTTGCCACCAACACCGAGGGAAGTGGTAATTTTGGAAACTCCCTCTCCTACTCCCCTTCCTTCGAGGCGGGCTTCAGCGCGGACCTGCGCAATTCAAATTCTTTCAGCCAAACGGTCAACGCTCGCTACGTCGAGGTCGTCTTCACCGACAATTGGAGAAACCTTCAAGTCGGCACTCCCGGCGGCGATCGCGTCGGCCTCGGTGAAGTCGCATTCGAAAACTCGCTACCTCCCGTCGACCCTCTCTTGCAAGTCGACGAGACCTTGAATCTCGACCTTGATGGCTCGGTCCAAACCTTCAATCTGATCCTCGCCAACTTGGGCGCGACCCAGGCTCTCACCCTCTCAACGCCGACCTTCAGCGGGGCGAACTCCTCTGCCTTTGCCATCCTGGCATCCCCTTCGAGCATCAACCCCTCGAGCAATGACACCATCCAGTTTTCTTTCAATCCCACCGGCATCACCGGAACCATCAGCACTTCGCTGAACTTCAACACCAACGATACGACACAAGCCACCCCATCCATCTCCCTGAATGGCTTCATCCACGACCCCCGCATTTCCGCGCCTGGCTTTTTTGACTTGGGAAGCTTTCCAAGCGGATCGCCCGTCCAGACGGGTTCGCTGGCCGTTGCAAATCTTGGTGGAGGGCAAAACCTGATCATCTCCGCTACGGAAATCACCGGAAGTCATGCCGGCAACTTCACCGTGGTGAACTCGCCGGCCACCATCGCGCCGCTTGGCGATGACACCTTCACCATCGAACTCAACCCCATGGGCGACGAGGGCCTCTTCTCGGCTCAACTCAAGATCAGCAGTAACGACGCACTCAACCCCGTCACCACGATTAACCTCAATGCCCTCATCGGCGACGCCGTTCCCAACTCCGGCGTCCGCATCAATGAGTTCGTGGCGAGCAACTCCTCCTCACTGCAGGATGGCGACGGAAATTCCTCCGACTGGATCGAACTCTACAACGCCGGCCCCGGCCTTGCCGATTTAAGCGCTTGGTCACTCACCGATTCAGCATCCAACCTCAACAAGTGGGAGTTTCCCAACGGCACCACCCTCGCCCAAAATAGCTACCTCATCGTCTTTGCCTCGGGACAAGATACCAACAACTACCTTGATCGCGGAGGCTACCTTCACACTCCATTCAGACTGACCACCGGAGGAGAATATCTCGCCTTGGTGGAACCAAACGGGACCACCATTAAGAGCGAATTCTCCCCGGAATATCCCTCACAGTTCAGCGACATTTCATACGGCGTCTTCGCAGAAGGTGGTGGCACTCTCGCTCTCACCGAGAATTCCAATGCCGAGGTCCTGATTCCTGATGACAACTCGCTCGGCCTCACCTGGACCTTCCCCGCCTTCAATTCCCAAAGCTGGCTCGCCCCCGAAACCGGCCCGGGCGTCGGCTTTGACACCGGCCCGGACTTCGCTCCCTTTATCGATGTCGACATCCAAAGCCAACTTCACACCAACGCCACCTCGGCCTTCGTCCGACTCCCCTTTGAAGTCAGCGAGAGCGCCCAAGTTTCAGGATTAACCTTCCAGATTCGCTATGACGATGGCTACGTTGCTTATCTAAATGGCACCCAAATCGCCTCCCGGAATGCTCCGGTCAATCCGGCCTGGGACAGCACCGCTACCGCCAATGCCAATGAGAATGACAACCTCGATCAGATCGATGTCTCCGCGTTTCTCTCAAGCCTCCAGAACGGAACCAACGTTCTCGCCATTCATGGCCTGAACCGCAGCTCCGGCAGTAGCGACTTCCTCGCCGATGCCAGCCTCAGCGCCAGGACTCCGCCCACCGGACCACTCCTGACGGGATACCTCGCGACGCCCACTCCCGGTGCGGAAAACCTCGGCGGATCCGCCAACCCCGGACCGGAAATTATCAACGTGAGCCACACCCCGCGGCAACCGTCCGCGACGGAAGATATCATCGTGACCGCCACCATTCTCCCCCGGCTCATCAGCATCGCTGAGGTCGAGCTTACCTACCGCGTTCAATATGGCGCCTCAACCACCCTCACCATGCTGGATAACGGCAGCGGTAATGACGTCATCGCCGGAGACTCTCTTTACACCGCCACCATTCCCTCCTCCGCGTATGGGCAGGAGGACATGGTCCGCTGGTTTGTCTCCGGAAGTGATTCCGCCGACAACCCCACCCGGGCCCCTCTTTTCCTCGATCAAGCCGGGAATAATCAATCTGCGGAATACTTTGGCACCGTGACCCAGGATCCCGCGGTCACCTCCGAACTCCCCCTCCTCCAGTGGTTCTCACAAAACCGCTCAGCCGGAAACACCCGTTCGGGAACCCGGGCATCGGTCTCTTTTCTCGGACGTTTTTACGACAACATTTTCATCAGGCAACGAGGGCAAGCCACCAACGGTTCAGCCTCGCAAAAGTTCGATTTCAACAAAGGCGATTCCTTCTATGTCAGTGAGGAATTATCCTCACTTGGCGAAATCAATATCAACGGCAATGGTGCCGATAGCACCTACGTCCGCCAACAGATGGGTTTTGACACCCACCGCCTCGCCGGCAACGAAGGCTCCCTCACCTCCCTCTGGCAACTACGAGTCAACGGAGGAAATGACCGCGTCGGCGTCGCGATCGAACAAGTGGATGGCGATTTCCTCAATCGCTACGGCTACGACAAAGACGGCGACCTCTACAAGTTTGTGCAACGGAGCAACCTGAATCCCGTCTTTTACGATACCATCACCGGAATCGAAAAGAAAATCGGTGACGAGTCCAATATTGACTCCGCGGTCGACCTCGTTGCCGGGCTCAATCTCCCAACCTCGGACCAGCGTCGAGAATGGGTCATCGACAATCTCGACCTCCCCCAGGTCGTCAACTACCTCGCCTCCCGGTCCCTCATTCAAGACGCCGATGACCTCCGCAAAAACTTCTACATGTATCAAGACAGCCGGGGTGATTGCCGCTGGCGCCTCCTTCCCTGGGATAAGGATTTCACCTTCGGCGTCCGAGGCGATGGCGGCACCTTCCTGCCCCATCCTTTCTTCGGCGACGAAGAACATAAAAAGCAAAACGCCAACCAATGGAACATCTTATATGATGTCCTCTTTGAAGAAGAAGTCACTCAACGGGTCTATCTCAGACGCCTTCGGACGCTCATGGATGAAGTCCTCCAGCCCTCATCAACACCCTTCAACGACCGCATTCTTGAGACCCTTGCCCGTGACACCATTAACCCAGCTTCGCCACCGCTCAGCAGCAATATCAACGCGGTGAACAGCTACCTCACGAGCCGCCGCAGCGTCCTCTTCAACAACTACCCCTCGCTCATCCCGGACAGACAGCCCAGCACACCATCTCTCACCATCGCTGAGATCGAAGCCAATCCCGCCAGCGCAAATCAAGAGCAGGAGTTCATCCGAATTCATAATAACGAAAATACTGAAATCGATATCTCCGGTTGGACTCTCACCGGCGGGGTAAACTTCACCTTCCATGCCGGGACTGTCATCGAGCGCAATGGCGATCTTTACGTCTCACCCAGCGGCAAGGACTTCCTCAACCGAACTGTCTCACCACAGAGTGGCGAGGAACTCCTCACCGTCGCGCCCTATTCAGGGAAGCTCTCGAATTTCAGTGAAGTCCTCACCTTGACTCATCAAGAGGGTCAGGTAATCGACTCGTTCACCACCCCAAATACACCCACCGCCGCTCAACTTTATCTCGTCATCAGCGAGATCATGTATCACCCCGCCGCCCCAAACGGCGACGCCGAGTATCTCGAACTCAAGAACATCAGCGATACCGTCACTTTGGATCTTGAGGGGATCTCGTTCACCGCGGGCGTCGATTTCACCTTCACGGCAGGAGCCGCCCTCGCCCCTGGGGCCCATACTCTTATCGTCCTCGACCAAGTGGCCTTCGAGGCGGTTCACGGCAACGGACGCCCCATCGCCGGCCTCTTCCAAAATGGCTCGCGTCTGAACAACGGCAGCGACCGCATCAAACTCGAGGACGCCACGAACAGCACCATTCAGGAATTCACTTATGATGATGATTCTCCCTGGCCTCTCGGCCCGGATGGCAGCGGCTTCAGCCTCGTTCTCATCAACCCAAAGGCATCTCCCGTTCACGATGACGCCACAAGCTGGCGCGAAAGCTCACTCCTTAGCGGAAATCCCGGAGGGCCGGATGCCGCGCCATTCTCGGGCGATCCCAATGCCGATCCCGATAATGACGGCCTATCAAACCTGCTCGAACACGGACTCGGAACGCCACCCACCATTCCAAATCCCAGCCCTTTCAAAGTCAACATCGTCGATGGCTTGGTAGAAATCCAAACAACGCTCAATCAGGATGCCGATGATGTCGACATCCACATTCAACAATCGAGCGACCTGGAGGAAGCATGGGAGGACGGAGAAACAGATTTCTCGCTGTTTTCAAGGACCAACAACGCAGACGGCACCGCAACCGTAGTCTTCAGAAGTTCCGCAAATTATCTCCAGGCCAACGACATCCAATTCTTCCGAATCAAAGTCACCCTAATCCCCTAATTGGTCGGGCTCGTGATCCGATCTCGAATCACTCTTGTTCGATCCGGAAGAACAACTTTGCCGACAGAAGAACACCCGCATGCCATCGCGTATACTGGGCATAATCTCCTTGGCTGGATTTCCGCAGAGGTGACTCTCTTGTGGCCATAAGCAAGCCGTAAACATACCGGAACCTCCAGCCATTTATCTGGATAGGTGACTTACTTTTGTGACAAGATCTCCATCGAAGAAAATCGATGAAGGGACTTTCATCCACCGCGATGCCCCCTCTTCACCCCGGATCTCCCATGTTACTTTTCTCGTCATCTTCTATGAGAATTCCAGCCACCCTCGTCCTGCTCATCCTGTCGCTAGCATCCATCCTCTCCGGTAAAGCCAGCAATATCAGGCCGTCTTTTCAGGACGAAAATGCCGACTCCCCTCGTTTCATCGGACAGGACCGGACCACCACTGACCGGGTGGCCTTTAGCGTCTCAGGGAGCAGTCCGGGCTGGACCGGCGATGTTGACTCGGCGACCTTTCTCGCAAGGCGGGGGTCGTTTCCGTCCCTTCGGGAACGGTAAATGTGCAGATCATCTTCACTTCATCCGGATCCCCCCACAGCGTCGGTGCTTACCTCGTTAGAAATTTTTCGGTATCTTCCACCCTCCAGGGGGCGACCGAAGTTATCCTGAAAAATGGCCTCCACCCGAATAGCGAGGTTTGCAGATGGTTCAAGTCCGGAAACAACCCGTCGATGGCGATCGAAGGTCCCGAATTCCCTGCCGAGCTCCGTATCATCGATAACGATCTCAGCGCCCACGCGGACTGGGGCCACCGTCCCTTCCCAGTCTCCGGGGGTGATCTTGTCCTTGAGTGGCAGGAAGCCTACAGCATTTCACAAGGAGGAACCCACTCGCTCATCTATGACCGCCTCCCGCCCGGCCAATACCGCTTCGAAGTGGAAGAACTCAGCATCAGCGGAATTCCTTCCGGTAAAATTTCATTCGCCGATATCGAGGTCCCTCGCCCGATTTGGAAAACCTGGTGGTTCTGGGTTCTTTGCTTCGTGTTGCTCGCGGGGCTCACCTTTCTCTCAATGCGCTCTGCCGTGAAAAGGAAGGTTCAGAGAGCCGTTCGACATGCCCGAATCATTGAAAACGAACGTCTGCGCATCGCCATGGATCTCCACGATGATATCGGCACCCGTCTTTCCCAAATTTCACTCATTGGCTCCCACGCCCGCATGAATGCACCCGATTCGGGATCAAAGGACTCTTTCCAAAAAATCACCGGACTCACCGGAGAACTCGCGGGTAGTCTCTCGGAAACCGTGTGGATGCTCAGCCCAAAAAATAACGAACTCGAATCACTCATCGGCTTCCTCTGCCGCACTGCCAATGAACTCTGCCGCAATGCCAAATTCCGCTGCCGCATTGATGCCGACTCCATTGACGAAGAACTCCCAATCAGCCAGGAATTTCGCCACCACTTCGTCCTCTCCGTGAAGGAAGCCTTGAATAATGCCATCAAGCATTCGAATGCTGACGAAATCCTCCTCCAAATCAAAATCGGATCTCGCGACCTCACCATCACCGTCACCGACAATGGGGTCGGAATCCCCCCCAATCAAAAACCCACCGGAAACGGCCTCACCAGCTTGAGACGCCGTATGAACGAACTTAGCGGAAGCTTTGCCATCACCCCAACGAGCACCGGCGGCGTGCAGATTTTGCTGGAAGCTCCCCTGAAACAACAAGAGTGTTGATGAGCGACAGATGAATGACCAAAGGAAAACAGTGGCGATTGTCGAGGATGACCGTCTCCTTCAGGAGCAACTCGTCAAGATCTTGGGCGAAGCTAAGAACATTGAGGTCCTCCTTGCCGTCTTCTCCGGGGAAGAAGCCCTCGAAAGAATCCCAGCCGCCGCCCCCGATGTCGTCCTCCTCGATATCAACCTCCCCGGAAAATCCGGCATCGACTGTATCCGCGACCTTAAGAAACAATGCCCCAATACCGAGATCCTCATGCTCACCGCCTATGAAGAAGAGGATAACATTTTTAACGCCCTCCGCGAAGGAGCCAGTGGCTATCTCCTGAAGACAAGCACGCCCGAAGAACTCTTCGACGCCATCCACGATGTCTACACCGGAGGCGCGCCCTTTTCCAGCCACATCGCGCGCAAAGTCGCCCAATATTTTCGAAAAGATCGCAAGATTGACGAAGAAAACGAAACTCTCTCACCACGGGAACGTGAGGTCCTCACCCTCCTTTCCTCCGGATACATCTACAAGGACGTAGCCGACCAGCTCAGCATCACCATTGAAACGGTTCGCACCTATGTGAAGCGTATCTGCGCCAAGCTTCATGTCCGAAGTAAGGTTGAAGCGATCCTGAAGTTCCGCCGCTAGGTTCTCAATCCTGCTTCGTCACCAAGCGAGCGCTCCCTCCCAGTCTGATGAGAGAGGCATCACTCACGATTGAACATCGCGGCCCAAGAATTGTCATAGCTCAACATGAAGCGATGGACCGTAAGGGCAGTTCTAATAATCGTCACGCTGTCCGTGATCGTCATCACGTTTGCCCCCCGCACTCCCCATCACGAATCAGTCGCCGGGATTGCACACGACTATCCGCAAAATGACGCCCTCAAGAAGCTCGGAATCGATCCGTTTGCATACCACCGCGTCTACCCCTCCGGTTGAGCAGGATTCCCGATTCGTGGTGTGGTCACATCTGCAGAAACCCTCGAAGTCGCTTTCAAAATCTTACGTGACAAAGGTCTCGAAATCGAAGACCTGGGTCAACTTCGCGAAATGCTCGACCTCTCCTACAGCGAAGATTTTCAATACAAAATCAAGATCACCGCCCCGGTAGAAATCGACGTTCAAATCATTGCAGAAGTTATCGTTCAGGTCGTCGTCGCAAACGATCATCCCATGATCGCGCACCGCCTCGAGAAACTCACCACACAAACCGAGAATGAGCTCAGCAAAGAAGAAACCAAAGACAATGAGGAAGACCACCGATGGCGGGTTTCACTCTTAAAAGGTCTCCATGACCTCAAAGCAAGGCCGCTTCCGCCAAGGCTACGACTAGGGGACGAGGCAACTTCTCCCATGCCGATATCGCCGTGGCAACGCTTTACGAGTGTCATGTCGGAGAAGCACTAGACTTGGGGGAGTGACCCAAACAAGCCTACTTCTTTCCGGCCTCCCGAAAGCGCGTCACCTCTTCCTCACGGTGACCCAATGCTTCGGGGTCTTCCGTAAGACGCTGAATCGCATTGCGATTGTCATCTACCGTGGCCATCACGTGATCCATCCGACTTTCCGGGTCAGGAAAAAACTCCAAAATTTCAGTCCGAAAACCCTCAAGCTCACCACCCCCCGACCGGCTGAGAGAATCATAAAGTTCTCCGAGAATCTTCACCTTTTCGATTGCATTGCTTCGCCGTTCCACGAACTGCTCAAGGATCGCGACCCGCTTGCTTTCCAATTCCTAAATCGAAGAGAAAAGATCACGGCGATCACCCTTGGGAAGTTCCGAATCGAGCATCTCATCCACCCAAGCGGCACCCCCAAGGCCAAGCCCACAAAAAACATCAGGATGATGACTTTCATACCTTGAAGTTTTCACAAAAACGTCCCGATGAAAGCTCACAAAGTCGCCCCTCGGAGAAGGGCGCTTCGCAGTTCATCGAGAGCGTGAGCTTAACAAGACACTCTCCTTACTCCACTGTCTGCACCAGTCCCAGTTGATCCAGGACCTCCTTCGGCGGACCAGGGAAAGCCCCGCCGATGGGAACATTCCCGGCATAGCCAAGAGCCTTCCAACAGCGTGGGTCGCTGTAGTAGGCACCAGCGGCGAGAGCGGTGAAGACATTGAAGAAATGGTTCCCTTTTGCCATCTCGTCGCAGGCCGCTTTCTTCTGTTCTTCACTCGCTTCGGCGAAGTTTTTTTGAAAGTGCTTCCGGCATTCTTCATCGAGACCTTTGAGCCCGGGGATGATCGCTTTTCGGTCACCTTGCTGACGCGGATATGGAGCACTGACCCATTCATCGATGAACTCGGCCACCCGTACTTCACTCGCGGCAGGGCCCATGTCATCCTTCGGGAAAACCATATCTGCGAGCGCGAGCGCCGCGGCCTTTTCGGACTTGGTGAAAGTTAACGGCCACACTTCGCCGCGCTCATAGCGCTTTGCCATGACCGGGTCCTGACCGTAGCCGGTCGCTCCGGGTTTCGTCGCTTGGGCGAGAGCAGCGGGCAAAGCCATGCCCTCCGCGGCCGCCACCGCGGCGAACCATTGTAGGACTCGACGACGTGGCAGACGGTTTTCTTGTTCTTGAGAGTTCATCTTAAAGGTTTCCTTTCCGTGATTCTTCGATGAGACGATCCGCGGCGCGCCACGCCAGAGCCATGATCGTTTCGGTGGGGTTCTTATCGGAGTTCGAAGCGAAGGGCGAGGCATCGCAGAGAATGAGGTTTTTGACATCCCAAGTCTGATTCCATTCATTGCAAACCGACTTCTTGGCATCAGCTCCCATGAGAGCACCACCGACTTCGTGGATCACTTCGCCACCTCTCAAGATCGCCTTGCGGGGATCCCGCTTGGCATCGAAGAGACCTTTGCCACCAGCAGATTCGAAGATCCCCGCAAAAGTCTTTTGAGCATGAGCCGACATGTTGAGCTCGTGCTCGCTCCACTTCCAATGCCACTTCATCACCGGAATACCCCACTTGTCTTTGACCTCAGAATCGAGTTCAGCAAAGGAGCCTTCATTGGGAATCATCTCCCCCCGGCACGCGAGGTGGACGAAGGAGCCATAGTAACGGCGGGCCGCCTCTTTCAGCTTGGTGCCATAGAGTCCCTTGAGAAAATGAGGGGGCACCGGACTGTTCCCCTTTGGCATAGAACGAGTGCCGCTGATCTCGATGTGATAGCCACGCGCGAAGTCGAGCTTGCCCGCTTTCTGCTCCTTGTAGAGCCACCAAGGTGAGTAGAAATGACACCCGCCGGCCCCGTCGTCGTTGTGTGCGGGGAGGTTTTCGAGCGCAGGGATCTGCCCCGACATATCCGACCCTACGGTGTCCATGATGTATTTCCCAACAAGACCGCTGGAATTGGCAATGCCGTCCCCGCTCGCGGAGTTAAGCAAGATCCGAACGGTCTCACCACTACTGGCAGCGAGGACAACCGCTTTCCCTTTGACGCGCTCCTCCTTGCCCGTCGTCTTATCGATAAAGAGAACCCCTTTCGCTTTGCCATCCTTCCCCACGATGACCTCACGGACATGCGCGTTCGGAATGATGTCGAGGTTTCCAGTCGCGAGCGCAGGCGGTAAATGAACGGTCGTGCTTTGGTAATTCGCGCGAATGCTGCACCCCCGGCCACAATCGGTGGCCCAGAAACAAGCAGCCCGCGAAGACATCGATTCCTCAACGATTTTTTGAGCCTTCGGATTATCGGGATGAAGTTCGGGCGCGAGCTTCTTACCATCTTGCGGCCGGGTCAAAACAGCCCGGTGAATCGGGATCACCGGCACGCCAAGCTTCTTGCCGTGCTTCTGAATCATGAGATCCCCGACACGTCCCTTCGGCGGTGGTTGTAAAACTCCGGTCGGTGAATCGGGGGTGTTTTCCATCCCTTCATTCGACCCGTAAACTCCGATCAATTTCTCAACCTTGGTGTAGTAGGGCTCGAGGTCATCGTAAGAAATGGGCCAATCAAAACCGAGACCATCTCTCGAGTAGGGCTTAAAATCATACGGCCCGTTCCTCAGCGAGATCCGTCCCCAGTGGTTCGTGCGGCCACCCATCATGCGGGCACGCCACCATCTAAATTGCTCCTCGGCCTTATCACTGGCCTGGGTATAAGGCTCATCGGGAACCTCCCAACCGCCGTCGATCGTGGCATCGAAGAAGCCGAAGTTCTTATCCGGTGTCGAGGAACCACCAAGCGGGGCATCTTTTCCGGTCTGGAACATGGGCGTCTCAGCCACGACGTCATAGGATCGGCCCGCTTCGAGCATGAGACATTTGATGCCAGCCAAGGTAAGCGTATAGGCCATCTGGCCGCCGCCGGCCCCAGAGCCAACGATGATGACGTCGTATTCGGACTTTGCTTTTGAAATAGGAATAGTGGGCATTTTTTACGGCAACTGTTAGTCCTGATTACGAGCGCCTTTGAGCTTCTCGTCGGTTCGAGGTAAGGAATGTTTCCAGATATTGAGCTTCTTTCCAAGGAGAGAAACAACCTCCGGATGCTCACCGGCACTCTTTTCGCTTTCGCCAGGGTCGCTGGAGAGATCAATCAAAAATCGTTTCGCATTCATGGGGAAGCTTATCGGGTGAACTCGCCGAAGGGTCGCTTGGGGAATTTTTTCAGCTCAATGGAGAGTTTCCCTTGCATCTGTTTTACGATCTCAAGGTCGTTATCGGCGACATTCTGTTTCTCCTCGGGATCGTTGGTGAGGCGGCAGAGTTGATCGGCCTCGAAGTAATGAGGATTCGCTTCTGAGGCGTAGTGTCCGAGATGCCCATTGCGAGTGGGGTAAGGCCGATCGAGTTCCGCCCCCTTGAACCCTTGGAACTTCACCCCGGCTTCGACCTTGCGTTGCAACTCCCCGGGATAGCGAACCACGATGTATTTCGAGTCCTTCGTCTTGACACAACGCGCATGACCGAGCTCACCGAAGAGGACCTTCCGCTCCCGAAATCCCTCACCAAAGAGAGCCGGCTTAAAGCTTCGTCCATCCATCTGGTAATCGTCGGGCGGCGTGATCCCACAGAGATCGAAGCCATACTTCTTAATCTCATCACACCAAAGTTGGTGGTTGTCCCGCATCTTTTGATTCACGACAGGATCGCGGGGATCAGCGTTCAGCGCATAGCTCTGCAAGGGCGAGTCCTTCTCGCTCTTTAACCAATCATGACGCACGACATGAGCCTTACCGACAAAGCCGGTCCGATAACCATTCTTCTGAAGAATTTTGGGAAGGTTCCATCGATCCGGCTCAAGCTCACCAATGTTCTCTACCTGAGTCTGTTCTCCGGGTGGGTGCTCCTTCATGAAGCGCTCCCCTTGACAACGCCCAGCATAACGCCCGGTGAGAAAGCTATAACGCGAGGGTGAACACACCGTGGAGGTGACATTAAAATCTGAGAAGAACATCCCCTCTTCTGCCATCTGATCGATGCGCGGCGTGTGAACCTTGCCACCCATAAATGCGAGCGAGTCCCAACTCTGGTCATCGGTCATGATGAGCACGATGTTGGGACGATCCGCTGATGCGTTGCCCAAAGTGAAGAGGAGGAACAAAGTGATGAAGTGCTTCATGAATTATTTTTGGCGAAGATAATCGCTTCTCATTCCTGCACGTCGTTCATTGCTAGCGGTTTCATAAATCGAGCGCAGGTGCTTCCGCATCTGGAACTTGCGGGTTGCCCCGCCGCTTCGAAATTCCAACGAGTCCCCTTTGATGATCCACGTCCCTGACGTCAGTTTCTTACCAGGACCTTTGGCGGTAAACTCTCCGTCCGATTGGATGATCACAATCTCTCGCTTGCGCTGCCATCGACCAACAACCACCCCTTTATCGATGGCTGCCACCGGAAGGTATCCAGCCACTTTTTTTCGAGTTCCGTCCCGAAATCCTGCACCTCGAACCCCTCAATTTTGAACCCGGCGGAGTAGAACTGAGCAATCACAAGCATGCCCCGCCGGTCACACAGCATCCCGGCAACAGGGCCAACCGTGGCGGGAGGGACGACGGTTTTCGTCCCTCCATTCCAGCCTCCACCGTGAACATGAAAGACAACGGAGCAATTTTCATCACTCTGATCGGGTCGATGAATGACAATTGGGATGGCGATCCCTTCGACCGTTTTGACAATCCCTTCGCTGACGATTGCCGCCTGAAGCGAGGCTCCAACTAAACAGCCGACAAGAATGGCGGTGAGGAGCTTCATTTCTTGCGACGACTAGAGGCCTGGTCCTGTCGAACCTTGAGGACGCGGCGAAATTCACCCAGTCGGTGATCAAGATTTTCCCGGCTTGCGAGATTCACTTTTTCCTCGGGATCGTTCGTGAGGTTGTAGAGTTCCTCGCCATCGTGCCACTTCCCATAACGCCACTTTTGAGTGCGCAGCGTGTAGCCCATTTTCTCGCCTCGCTTCACGACACTGTAGGCATAGTTTTTTCTCCCGAGTCGCTCGGGGTGAGCGAGCAATGGTCGCAGGGAAGCCCCTTGCAGATGCGCGGGACGCTCAAGTCCGGCAAGCTGAACCAGTGTCGGGTAGAGATCGATCAACTCGACCATCGCTTGCGATTCCGTGCCCGGCTTGGTCAGTCCGGGAACGCGAATTATTAAGGGAACCTTCGCACCAATGTCAAAGAGGCTGACCTTCCCCCACAGGAAATGATCACCGAGATGGTACCCGTGATCCGAGGTCAAAATAACGATCGTGTTTTCCAATTCACCGCTTTCCTTCAACGCGTCCATCACGAGTTTCAGTTGGGCGTCCACAAAGCTGATACAGGCATGATAGGCCTGCATGTATTCGCGACGCAGGGCCTCGTTTTCCTTGCCAAGTTCGAAGCCGAACTGCTTGTAGCGGCCATCGAGCGCACCTCGGGGAATGGTGTCCCAAAGGTCGGGCTTATCCGGAGAATAGACGATCTGAGCGAGCGGATAGAGATCGAAGTATTTCGAGGGTGCTAAGAATGGCACGTGTGGTTTCTGAATACCACAGGCGATAAAAAAGGGCTTTTTGCGATTGGGTTTCTCGCGGAGCCAGCCCGCAACCGTCCGGGCATTTTTACCGTCTTTATGCTGTTCATCGGTAAGACCGCTTCGGCCGTAGCCCGGAGGCGTCTGTGCCTCAAGCTTGGCTCCTACTTTCTTGGAAAGCTCGCGCCAGGCTTTCCTGTTTTTTCGCAACTCCACTGCTCCGTTTTCCTCCTCGAATTTCTTACGAGCTTCCGCAACGATCGGGAGTTCGTCATTTGCGTAGAAGTGCGACTCGCTCCAAGCCACTTCCCCCGGGTTATTTTGTGGATTATGAAAAATTTTCCCAACCTCACCCGTCCAGTAGCCATGATCCTTAAAATACTGGGGCATTGAAACGGTGCCGGGACGCGTCTGCCGAATATCAGCCTTGTTATCGAGGACGCCGGTCGACTCGGGGTAGAGACCATGAAGCATCGAGGCGCGTGATGGACCACACACCGGATACTGGCAAAAAGCCCGCTTGAAGGTCATGGCCTCGGCCGAAAATTGCGCCATCGTCGGAGTGAGAATGTGCTCGTAGCCCGAGGGCGTGACGTGCGTGTTGAGGTCATCACAAACGATGAAAAGAACGTTCTTCCTTTTCTTCTTTCCCCCAGTTTTCTTGGGAGCCGCTTGGGTCTCTGGAGTCTTCTCACCCCCCTTCTTCCAATGGAACGATTCGCCTTCAATGATGAGATCTTTCTTAAGATTCCGCTTCGGATTGGCCGGCGCGAATTCTTTCGGAGCTGATTTGCGCAAGAGGGCTTTCCTCTCGGCATACTCCGGTTTCTCGGCAAGGTTTTCCCACTCGTTGGGATCGCTCTTGAGATCGTAGAGCTCCTCCCCATCCTTGCCATAGGAGATGTAGCGCCAGTCTTGATTGATGACCGCAAACTCGCCGGGATCCATGTAGGGCAGGTAAACCTCGCGGTCCCTGGCCTCACCCGGTTTGGCGAGGATCGTCACCAACGAAGTTCCTTCGAGCTTCTGGTGAGGCTTCGGCAATCCGCACATTTCCACAAAAGTGGGATACATGTCGATGAGACTGGCGGTCACCTCGGTCTTCGCGCCTTTGGCCACGCCCGGGCCAGCCCAGATGAAGGGAACATTCGAGGTCCGCTCCCAGAGAGTGTGCTTTCCCCAATCGAATTTTTCACCGTGGTGGTAACCGTGGTCGGACCACAGCACGACGATGGTATTGTCAGCGTGAGGACTTGCTTCCAAGGCCTCAAGAACGCGCCCCATCATGGCATCGGCATAGCTCATGCAGGCGAGATAGCCATGAATGGCATCCTTCACCGCGCCTTTTTCCTCGAGTTCCTTATGAATTTTCGAACGGCCTGTCTTGGCCCGTTTGATACGCGCGGGAAGATCGTCGAGGTCGTCCGCTTTAGAGGGAGGTAACTCAATCTCATCGCGATCATAGAGATCGAAATATTTCTGCGGGCAGTAATTGGGAAAGTGCGGTGCGTAGATGCCGCAAGCGAGGAAGAAAGGTTTGTCGTGCTCCTTCTTCAGCTGCTCCACCGCCCAGTTGATACGGATGGTATCAGCCATCTCCTCTTCCTTCTCATTGGGCAAACCAGCCCACTCGAGAAAAAGCCCACCCGTCACCTTCTTGCCTTGGTTGAAGATGCTGGCCGGAAAAGGATCAGGAAAAGGGGTTTCCTCGCTCCAGGAATCAAGTGGCCAGCCCGCGAGGCGTTGCGATTGCTTCCGCAAAAAGAATTCGTCCCAACCGCGGACATCGATACTGCCCTCACGATGGTGGAAGAGCTTACCCGCGCCCAAGGTTGTGTAGCCTGCTTTCGAAAAACTGCTTTGCAGACCTTCGATTTCCGGATGGTCCGTGAAGTAATCTCCCGATTGATAACACCCGGTCGTCGAGGCAAACTGTCCCGAGAAGATCGCCGCCCGCGCCGGAGCGCAGAAGACCCCGGGAGTATGGGCGTTCGAAAAATTCACGCCGCGCGCTGCCAGCTTGTCGATGTTCGGAGTGATCGCACCCGGTGTTGTGTTGAGACACCCGATCCAGTCATTCATGTCATCAACCGCTAAAAAAATGACATTGGGCCGCTTCTTTGCGAAGACCGGACAAACAAACAAGGAGGCGATTAAGACACTCTTTAACCAAGTGATGTTGAGATGATTCATGACTACTTTTTCAGAAAATGATTTTATCGGGGGCATGACCAGTCCTCAAAGCGGGACCAACGCCAGTCTCACTTCGAAAGTGCCTCTCCTCGCAGGAGTTCCCCGCCCTTTTGGGAGAGTTTTAAAAAGTGATCTGAAGGGAGACCTTCATTATCCAAAAACGTGGATCCACCGCCCACCGGAGGATTGTTGCTCACCTTGAAGATCGCGGTTGCCTCATCGACTTCGTCAAACATCGCCACATAGGCGGTCTCGACTCCCGCGGCGCGGACCGCCACGAATTGGTCCCAGTAAAAACGCCCCCCTCTCCGCGGGATTGCATCGAGCTTCTCCCCCTTCATATTGTGCCAACTGAAGCCCGGATAGATGACAGGGAGATAAGCGATCTTGTTCTTCTCACACCATTTCCGGTCTTCCACGAGATTCCCGATGTGCTTCCCGTCTTTGAAGTTCACCTCATGGTAACGCCCCACCGACCAAGGACTCATGATGTCGGCCAGCTTCAAGACCCGGTGAAGATTTTCATCCTTGGTGGCATCACGCCCCTGCTCCCGCCAACCAAATGGCACCCCGAGCATAATGCTGCAGCCACCCCATTCAGGGTTATCCTTGAGCAAGCGGATAAATCCCTCGGCCTTCTCCAAACTGTAGCCACGATCATCGCCGAATCCGACACCCCAGATGGCTACGAGTGGCTTGCCATTCTGCCTGAGATAAGCTCGATCATTCGGATCAGTTCCCAGCTTCATCTTGGTGCGGAGGTGCTTCCAATCACGGGCGAGACGCTCAAAGTCATCATCCTTCAACCCGGACAGATCGTACATTAAGGCATAGCATCTTCCGTTCGCATTGGCAGCCTTCCGGCAATTCACCAACTTCTGATTGTCCGACTTGAGATGCTCATAGGAACGATACTCCTTTGCCCCCACCAAGGCGAACCGCTGCACAAAGGCCCCATCAATCCCGTAATCCTGCATCCACTTGAAGTGGCGATTGACCGTCTTACAGTTCATCGAACTGAAGACCTGCGCAGTGCTCCCATCCTTGTGCTTGAAGGAGGTCTCAAACTTTTCGTCCTCATCAAACCCGGTGAGATCCGGCCAAATATCAATCGTGCACGATCCCGGCTCAAACTTTCGGCCCTTCTTGTAATGATAAAACCCCATCCCGGAGCCATCTCCCGGAGTCCGAAACCATCCCTGATACCCCGTCAGGAGACGGCCTTGGATTCCCTCGGGATTTTTGGCCATCGCGCGAGTCGCTTCAGCAGGCTTCAAAACCGCGTAGGCCGCATCCATCGAAACGTCCTGAGCCGCGAGCTCAACTGACATCAGTCCCACCACAATTAGAAAAAGGAGTTTGAGTTTGCTCATTGAACCACCTGATACCTGCCAGGATTAAGAAATCCTTCAAACCCGCTTGCCCCCTTTTTCGGGGACACTCACCCTCACCTCATGAGGGAGTATCCCTCTTGTTTCTCTTCAAAAGAAAATTCCGAACAGCTTCGTAGGGAAAATCCGGCGGCTTATGAATCGCGCACTCCGTTAGGAATTGTCCGATGCCAATTTATTCAGCAGCGTGACACTCTCAAATTTTTCGTCGTCGTTCGGGAACAGCGAAAACGGTGTTTTTTCAACCGCCGGGCCGAGGGTCTTCAATCGGTCGGCAATTCCTGATTGGGAAGCGAAATCGTGCGACAATCCGATCTGCCCCGAACTCACGACAGTCTGCATCTTTGCGGTGTAGTTCACGGCGTCGCCAAAGTAGTCGATGTTCGCTTGAAGACGGACCGCCAGACAAATCCCCCGGTGGAGGGAAATTCGCAGGGTCAAAGGAACCTTGTGCTCATGATTCCCGGGGAACCTTTTCTGGATCTCGAGCGCTGCTTCGAGCGCATCCTCGGGGCGCTGAAATGCCGCCATCGTGGCATCTCCGATGGTTTTGACCACGGCACCACTTCTTGAGCCAATGATTTCCTGAAGAACGACAAAGTGAGCGTGAACCACATTAAAAGCCTTGGTGTCACCCAGTTCTCGATAGAGCCGTGTCGACCCGACGATATCGGTAAACAACAACGTCTGGTGTCCCACTTCCAGTTTCAGGCCGGAAGCGATCGATTCTTCAGAAAAAAGGTCCCGGAACTGTTGCAGGTTAAAAAGCTCCGAGGGACGAAGGGCCAAGGGATCCTCTGCGATTTTCTCCACGACCACGGCAATCGCCTCGGTCTCGGGATTCACCAACTTCAATTCTAACTTAGGATTCACCAGCACCGGAGATAGGGGGACCGCTTCATTGGTGTGCCACGTCAGCGATTCTGCGCCCGATGTCGTGTGAACTTCGAACAGGACCGGAGCTTCCTTACCGAGAGCACGCCGTATGCGATAGCGTCCTTCAGAAAGGGTCAGCCTGGTTTCATAGGCTTCGCCTGGCTCGAGTTGATGTTGCACAAAGATGTGCGGCTTTTTTGCGGGCTCGGCCGAGCAGTAGAAAACCTCCCGAACCACGCGGATCTCGGGGAGCACCCGGAAGGTCACGTCGATGGCCTCGAGCGCAGTGGCGCTGAAATCAATGTCGCAGACATCGCACCGGCCTAATTCTCGCAGATCTCCCAATGAGCGCGACTCTTTGCGCACCCCCTGGCAATGGGGGCACATCACATCCCACGAAAGTCGCAGTAACCCGGCGCGCGTCGACTGGAGAAGCAGGACCAGAAGGTCTTGCAACGGCAGGCCCCATTCCAAGACGAGTTGCTTGGGGCGAATGCGGAAGAGTTGCTGATCGGAGCCGGAGCGGATGAAGTTCGCCAAGCGCTCGCTCTCGTCTTCAGAGAACCCGCTTGCGGTGAGGTCGCGAATCCCCCTCTGGAGTCGACCTTCATCAGCTCCCGGGTCTCTCCGAGAAAGAGGTGGGACACTCTCGACGGTCTCTTTTCCTGCCACCTCATCCATTTCGCGAAGCGCGCGCTCATACCGTCCACGGAGCCAAAGGTTCACCCGTTTCAGAATCGGGCGCGACCACCATGATCGGGGTAACCACGCCATCGACACGGTGAGCCTAGTGCCCCCGTCGTGGTCATCGAGGAGATAGCGAACTCTCACCGCAAGGGCGAAACCCTTGCGGTAACGGCGTTCCGCGGCAAGCCATTTTCCAACCTCCCATTCCCACGGCACCTCGACCCACTCCTGTCGAAATATCCCGCTCCCGGAGCGCCCATAGCGTTGGCCCTCCCGTTCCTCGAACTCCATCTCCGGGAGTCCGAGCCGTTCATTCAGACTGCTGGTATCAGCGAGAAGAGGCCACAACGCTTCAGGACGGGAAGAAAGCTCCAGAATCCACGAGGCCTCCACAAGGCGCGCAAGGTTCTCCCATTGGACTTCCTTCGGATACGAACCCGAATCTTCGATACGCAGCTCTTTCACGGTTAAAAAAAAGCGACTGGAGAGAGGGACAAAAACGACACGTCCGTATTCTGGAGGTTATTGGAAGGTCCGACCAGACCTCAGTTTACGAGGCGAGGCTCACTTTGGAGCCCTTTGTAAGAAAACCTGATACTTTCAGGCTTTCAAACTCATCGAATTTCTTCAATCTTCGTCGAACAACTATGAACGCTTTCTCAACTCCCGAACTCCCCGCGATAGGAATCCTCGCCTCATTGGAAGACGAAGACCGCAAGCTCCTCGGCAACTACGGAGAGTTCCTCCCTTTGCAAGCGGAAGACACCTTGATCAACGAAGGTGAACCACAGGACGCCATCTATTTCGTCATTTCGGGCCTCCTCCACGTCCACACTCTTGAGGATGGCAAACGCACTCTATTGGGACGGGTCGGAGCCGGTGAGACTCTCGGTGAAGTCAATATTTTTGACCCTGAAAAAGCGAGCGCCAACGTCACTGCCAAGGAATTCTGTCAAATCTGGAAAGCCCGTCGGGAAGACATCGAAGCATTCCTCGAATCCTATCCCTCTGCTGCCGGGAAACTTCTCATTGGCATGATGGCCTCGGTTTCAAAACGGATTCGCAAGGCCAATGCCCGACTTTCCGCCACAGAGCTCAAGGCCGCAATCGAACACATGTGGAGGTAGCACGAGCTAATGTTCGAACACCTCAACCAAGGAGCGGGGTCCATCCCCACCCTTTTCTTCGCTTTTGCTATTTTCCACGCATTGGCGGATTTCGCGCTGCAGAACACCTTTATTGCTCGCTCCAAAATCCCCGGAGCCGACCTGTCAGACTTCTTTGGAAGTGGACGTGGCCCCCGAGGCCTCTGGGTTCATTCTCTCACCGCGCATTCGCTCCTCCACGGAGGCGGGGTCTGGATCGTCAGCGGATCGGCCGCTCTTGGGCTTACCGAATTTATTCTCCACTGGTTGATTGACTTCATCAAAGGTCGGGACTTGATCAGCTTTCACCTTGATCAAATCTTACATCTTTCCTGCAAACTGGGCTACGCAGCTTTCATCGCTTTTGCGATTATTTAACCCCCTCAAGCAACCGCTTTCATCCCCGGAGCTTCTTCGAAAAAAGGAATCACACCATCTCCATCGCGGAAGACACGGCGAACTTTTTAATTTTTTCCTGACTCTTTACGAAACGGATGCTGGGCATGAGAAGCATCGTGCCGCAACGGGTTCGAGATCGCCGGTTTCTCCTTGGTAAAACAGAAGTTCCTTGACTGGGGCCTCCCGATTGAATTAGTCGGTTAGTCACTCCAAACCATGAGTGATTATGTCTAAATATTTATTCTGCAACCTATCTGTGGCCCCATTTTTGGCCCTCACTCTAGTCTCCTCTGCCGGAGCCGTTGACCTCCTTGTCGAAGACTTCACCGCCGATGACGGTGGCTTCGTCCAGGAAGCAACCGGAAACTCGCCTATTCCATCCCTCTACAATTCCGCAAGCGGGACGTGGTCGATGGAAGGTGATGATTCCGGCCCGACCACCAATACCATTACCAGCCCTCCCATCGCAGTGGCTTTGTCTGCCGGGATTCAGGTGAGCTTTGATCATCGCTACAGTATCGAGGGCGACGATTACGATGGTGGCGGTCTCCAAATTTCGATTGATGGAGGCGAATTCAAGAATGTTGCGGCCTCAGCCTTCACCCAGAATGGCTATACCAACACGGGCCCTTTGATCGGGAATCATGTTTTGATTGGTCTTGATGGCTTTAGTACGGATTCCCCTGGATATGGCGAAGGAAATTTTATCACGAGCGTCGCGAGCGTCGGTGGGGTCGCCGCGGGATCCAGCATTCAGGTCCGTTTCGTGGGTGCCTTCGACGAAGGAGCACGGGGACCGGGGATCCCAAACTGGGAGATTGACTCGATAACGGTCGACACGCTCCCCGATACCGACGGCGATGGCATGCCAGACGACTACGAAGAGGCCAAGTCTCACGATAAGACGGTCGATGATTCGGGAGACGATCCGGATTCGGACACGTCGACAAACTTCGTAGAATATTTACGAGGAACCGATCCCGATGATGATGACACCGACGATGACGGCCTGAAAGACGGAGTGGAAAGCAACACCGGAACCTGGGTGAGCGTCACTGATACCGGCACCGATCCTCTCAACCCCGACAGTGATGGCGATACCCTCTCCGACGGAGCCGAGGACGCCGGAGGCACCTTCGTGAGCGCCACCCAAACGGGCTCCGACCCGAACAAGGCAGATACCGACGAAGATGGTGCTGCAGATGGATTCGAAATTGCCGAGGGAAGTGACCCCAATGATTCCAGTAGTTTCCCAGCTCTTCCAGATCTTCCCGAGCCTCTCCTCTACTACCCTTTTGATGTTGAGGATGCCACGGCTGTCGAGAACCTTGGGAGTCTCGAAACAGCAGGAACTCTTCAAGGTGGTGCCACCTATGGCGACAGTTTAGATCCGACCTACGGAACCGCTTTCGTGGGCAACCGAGATTCCGATAATGACGCTTATATTCAGACGGGCTTCACTGGAACCGATCTGGGCTTTGGTCCGAATTCAGTCTATACCGCGATGGCATGGGTTAAGTGGGCCGGAGCATCGGGCAATCTCGATCACATGGTTTTTGGTCAGGAAGACGGCCCCGGAAACAACAATCAACTTCACCATGGTATCAGGGTCGATGGAAGCGCTCCCAACGTCCATTACGGCGGCTGGGGTAATGACCTAAATGATGCCGGGACGGTGGCAGAAGAAACCTGGACCCACCTTGCCTGGCAGTTTGACGGAACCGACAAGGTGGTCTTCGTGGACGGAGTAGAAAGCGCCCGCGGACCTGGTGCCACGATGGCAGGTCATGCCTTCCCCGTAATTATCGCCGGTCATGGCCGTGATGCTCCCGATCCTGCCGGGCAGAGCTTCAATGGCGCCATCGACGAAGTGAAAATCTATGGCGAAGTTCTTGCAGAAACCCAAATTCAGGCTGCCATGATTCCGAGCGGCGGCGGCGGACCCAAGGGGCTGGAAGTTCTCTCGATCGACTACGATCGTGAGAATGAAAATGTCACTCTCACTTTCACATCGAGACCGGGCCGGAGCTATTCTCTCCTCTGGACCGCTGACTTTCAGGATGGGCCCAATTACCTCGAAATTGATGACGGAATCAATGCCGATGCTGTCGAGAATATCACCTCGTATACCTTCCAGGCCCCAAGGCCGGATGATAATCCGGGTGGAGAACCAGCCGCCAAGGCCTTCTTTATCATTCAACAGAACTCGTAAATTCCTGGGAATTGGATTCGCAGAAAGGGCTCCGAAATGCCAAGAAGAACCCTCGTTTGTTCTGTAACATGAAATTTCCCCTCTCAGCCTCACTCCTCTTCCTTGCTCTCTCGGCCTCTGCCATTGCAGACGACTGGCCGCAATGGTTCGGCCCGCAACGCGACGGGGTTTGGCGGGAGACCGGGATTATCGACAAGTTTCCAAGTGGCGGACCCAAGGTCCTCTGGCGCACCCCCGTCGACCGTGGCTATGCCGGACCATCAGTCGTCGGTGATCGCGTCTTTGTCATGGATCGCAAGGCGCTCGACACTCGTAAAGCAAAAGCCGAAGGCGCGCGCACCGGAAACAAGCAAGGAAACGAGCGCCTTCTCTGTCTCGATGCCACCACCGGCAAAATGATCTGGGAAAAATCCTACGACTGCCCTTACACCATGAGCTATTCGGCGGGCCCACGGGTCACTCCGATTGTCGATGGAGACCGTGTCTACACCTTTGGCGGAGAAGGCAATCTCATTTGCCGCGCAACCAAGGATGGCGCCGAAAGGTGGTCTCACGACTTCAAGAAGCTCTTCGCGGTGAAAACCCAGACCTGGGGATTCGCGGCATCACCTCTCGTTCATGGCGATCTCCTGATCTGTCTCGGAAGCGGCGATGGCACCACTGCCGTCGCTTTCAATAAGGTCACCGGCAAGGAAGTCTGGCGATCCCTTTCGGCCCAACAACCCGGCTATTGCCCGCCCCGTATCGTCAAGCATGCCGGCCGCGCTCTCCTCATCATCTGGCATCCGGAGGCCGCCTCTGCCCTCGATCCCCTGACTGGAAAAATCTACTGGAGCATCCCCTGGAAAATCCGCGCCGGACTCACCATCGTAACACCACAGATGATTGACGAAGAGCATCTCTTCTTCACCTGCTTCTACAACGGATCGATGCTCCTCAAGCTCGAGAAGGATGAATCCACTCCCGTGATCGTCTACCGCACCGAGCGCGCTAGTGAAAATAAGACGACCCACCTCCACGGTATCATGAACACCCCCGTGTTGCGTGACGGTCATCTCTTCGCAGCCTGCAGTTATGGCCAGTTCCGCTGCATGGAAGCCCTCACCGGGAAGCGGGTGTGGGCATCCCTTGCCCCCATCGCCTTTAAGAAACCTACCCGCTGGGGCACCGTCTTTGTCACCCCTCATGAAGACCGCTACTTTCTCTTCACCGAGAAGGGCGACCTCGTGATCGCGAAGCTTTCAGTGAAAGGTTACCAGGAAATCGATCGCGCCCACGTCATCGAACCCAATGGCCTCGATCTCCGGCAACGTGACATCGTTTGGTCACACCCTGCTTACGCCAGAAAGTGCGCCTTCATCCGCAACGACACCGAAGTCATTTGCATCTCACTCGAGAAGTAGCAAGAAACGAACCAGCGGGGCTGGAAAAGGTCAAAGCCGAAGCTCCTCTTTTCCGCAAAGAGGGAGTGTTAATTTTTAACAATCCATTCATGATCGTCGAGACTCTCCGCTGAACCATCTCTCGCCGTGTCCCTCGAACAACTCGCCCTCCGCCTCAATCCCGTCGAAGTCCCGCACGATGTCGCCACCATGCTTGCCGAGGCTGACCGTCGCTGCGACGACTTCTTTGACGCTGGCCTCGGCCGACGCTACCCGCGCTACCTCCCCAGCGCTCCCGCTAGCATTCACGCTGCCATGGTCGCCCTCAAGGAGGCCGGCCACATCCGCGGCAATGTCTTCTGCGAATGGGGCTGTGGCTTAGGTGTCGCAACCTGCATGGCCTCCCTCATCGGCTACCAGGCTTACGGCATCGAGATCGAACCCGGACTCGCCGAGCTCGCCAAGCAACTCGCCGACGACCATAACCTCCCGGTCGAAATCCTCTGCACCAGCTACCTCCCCGAAGGCTACGAGGAATGCGACGGCGTCGGAGGTAAGGACCTCCTCTCCCCC
>Ga0222650_1000549_pt1 | contig 27874 bp, 26 predicted proteins | sample AntAcemetagen367_FD_179820 | JGI IMG/M metagenome (GOLD analysis project Ga0222650, IMG submission 179820) | Saline water microbial communities from Ace Lake, Antarctica - #367 | ecosystem: Environmental > Aquatic > Non-marine Saline and Alkaline > Saline | place: Antarctica: Ace Lake... | reverse complement strand
CTGCCAGGTGGCACTTTGGTCGAAGCTCTCGGGCTCTGCGCCGGTGGGGTCCCTTTCCTGGTTGAACCAGTTTAGGCCCGGATCGTCATCCGGGATCCACTCCTTGATGGCCTGCCAAGGTGGCTCGATGGGCTCCATGGTCTCGATGTCGAAGGGCGGCGGCGGCGGGCGGGGGAGATGAATGATGCCTTCCCAGATACCGTGGAGCCGGAGAAAGAATTCGATTTCCTCGCGCCGGAGGATCTTGCGGACCGGTTTCATGGTGCCCGGGCAGCACGGACACTGGAGGGGATCACCGCCCCAAACTTTGAGGATGAGGTCGCGCCAGAGGGGGCGCATGTCGCGGGATCGACTTTTGGGCGGCGCGGGGATGAGGAGGATCTGGGCGGGCGGCGGTTTTTCGGGTGGAGGCTCAGGTTGGGATGGCCGGATGATGCGGTCCGGGATGGGGGAGGTTCGGCCGCGGGTTTTGTTGGAGTAGAGGCCGTAGTAGCGGACGGTTTGCTGGCCTTTCGGTGGGAGGTGGAGCAGAGCGGCGGCGATGAAGTCGGGGGCTTTGAAGATCTCGAAGTTGCGCTTTGTAGTGTGATGGAATTATTGGTGTCAGACGATTTGCAGGAATAGTTGTTGTCCGGGGATCCTTGGTTGCGTAGGGTGGCTGGGTCATGAAGAAACTTCGTCGATTTTTGGTTCCGAAGAACTCCTCGGGGGAATGTCCGCCCGTTGCGATTTATCACGTCGTTACTCGAATTGTGGATCGGCGCTTTGTCTTAGAGGCCGAGGAGAAGGAGCAGCTTCGGGTGCTTTTGCGGATGTATGAAAAATTCAGTGGGTGCAAAATTTTGTCGTATTGTTTGATGAGTAACCACCTACATGTGCTGCTTGAGGTTCCGCCGGGGTGTGAGAAGGGGGAGTCGTTGGGGCTTTCTGAGGAGGAGCTTTTGCGGAGGCTGGGCGGGCTGTATTCACGGAACTATACGGCTGCGGTGGCGCGGGAGATCGAAGAGGCGAAGGCCTTGATCTCAGGGGAATATCCTGGTGTGGGCGAGTTGACGAAAGTGGCGCAGGCGCGGAAGGTGCGGCTTGGGGAGGAGTTGCTGGAGGCGATTCATGTCCGGTATTCCTTCCGGATGCATTCGTTGAGTGAGTTTTTTAAGGGGATGCTGCAACGGTTCACGTGTTGGTTTAATCGGGAGCACGGGCGATGCGGGACGCTTTGGGAGTCGCGGTTCCGGAGTGTCATCGTGGAGGATGGTTTGGCGGCGCGGACGATGGCGGCTTATATTGATTTGAATCCGGTCAGGGCGGGAATGGTAGAAGATCCGGCGGATTATCGTTGGAGTTCCTATGGGGAAGCGGTGGGTGGTGGTCGCGGGGCGAAGAAGGCCCAGGAGGGTTTGATACGGGCGATGTATTCGTTTGGGAGCCGGGAGGTGAGTGCGCGGAGTTGGGCACAAGGGGGAGTGGGAAAGGAGTATCGCAAGATTTTGATTTCGGCGGGGATGGAGCAGGGAGAAGAACGCGGGAATGTTCAGACGAAACAGCGGGTGGTGGTTCGCAAGGGCATGGCTCGAGGGAAGGCCGAGGCGGAATTGGCGCGACTCTCGGAGGAGAAGACGCAGGACTTGAAGATCTCCAAGGTCATTCAATGCCGGGTCCGCTATTTCACGGATGGGGCCGTGATTGGATCGAAGAGTTTTGTCGACGGGGTCTTTCAGGCGAGCCGAGAACGGTTTGGTCCGAAGCGGAAGGATGGGGCGAGGAAACCGCGCGGGGCTCTCGGCGAAATGGCAGGCGAAATTTGGTCGCTGCGAGATCTCAAGCCTGATGCTCCTTAGCGCAGACATGGAGAATTCAAGAGACAACTTGGAAAGGGACCCCACCGGAGCAGAGCCCGAGAGCTTCGACCAACCTGTGCGCCGTAGCCTCTTGACCGCCATAGCTCCGCGAGCGACGGCGGTTGGCGAAGGAGTAAGCCCCGCCTAGCAGCCCAAAGAAATCCCGCTCGGCGACGGCCGGACTTTCGTCCTCGAGAATAGCTGACAGGCAAGAAACTCATGAGATCACGAAAATTACTCCAGGGGAATACGAGGCCTTTGTGGTTTTACTTTGGTAGCCCCAAGGAAAATATGCCAGGCATAGCGAAAACGAGAATCCTTCAAACGCCCGTATTCGTTGAGTTTAGCGCGCTTCAAGCCACCTCAAACTTGGGGCCGGTTTTGGAGAAATCTGCGTCCCGCTCGCTGAGAATTCAAACTCAGGGAACCCTTCTCGGATCACGCTCCGGAGGGTGAAAATTCTTAGTCGAAGGCTTCTTCGTCCATGTGGCGAGCAAAGTCCATGGACTCGTGAAGGATGCGTCCAATCTCCACGACCTCATCTTTGACCCGATAGACGAAATAGTGCTTTTCAACACCGAAAACACGGCACCCATGGGAGAGATCTTCGCGAGCTTTACTCCCAATCACGAAGGGGTCTTTTTCTAATTCAATGCGTCCTGCTTCGAGTAAGCCGAGATAGACAGGCACCTGCTCTGCTCCCCATTTTTCGATGGTGTATCGAAAGATCGATAAGGTGTCCTCATCGGCCAACAGTGAGAGGCGTGAACTCAACATCGCTTCAGCTTAGGTCATTTTCTTTGCCGTGCTCGTCGAGAGCCTGGGTCGCGATGTCAGCGAAGGAACGATCAGAGAACTCGCCTCGGTCAAGCTGAGTAAAGCCCCTTTGGACCTCGCTCTTGAGACGTTCAAATTTCATTCGCACAAGCTCGTCGTAGTCTTCTTTTGTGGTCACCACGAATGCAGATCGTCCATGTCGGCTAATGGCTACCGGCTCGGTGCGAGCGGTATCAAGAACGTGGCCAAGCTTCTGCTTTGCAGCGTTTGCAGTGAAAATTTCCATACGGTGATAATTGAGTCTCATCCAGATTAGGCGGTTTGGATGATTTTGCAAGTTTTGTTGATTTAGCCGAAAAATAAACAATAAATAAAAAAAAACATGCCAGGCTGGTTTTAAAAGCGACAAGGTTGAGGTTTGAGGTAGGGTGGACGGATGAGGTCGAAAGTGCTTGAAGGTAGGGGGTCTGGGGCGGTGCGCGAGTGGTCGCCTTTGGAGTTGGCGGAGGTGAAGACGCCGCGCAGGATTGGCTCGATTTGGCGGGCGAAGGGGGCGACCTCGCGGCGGCGGATTAAGTTTGATGACCGGGCGACTTAGTTTCTAGTCGCTCATTCGCGCCTAGTATCCCGGACGGTGAATGGGGAATTTCTCTTCGGAGCAACCGAGAAAGAGGCTTTTCGCCGGATGATGTGGCGGATGTCGATTTTTTTGGGGGTGGAGGTGCTGACGTATGTCGTGATGGATAGTCATTTTCACATTCTGGCGAGGGTTCCGAATCGGGAGAAGTGGTTGCAGCGCTTCGAGGGGGAGGAGGGTGAGCGGCGGTCGCTGAAGCATTTGGCGACCTTGTATTCAAAGAAGTTTATTGCGCAGTTGGAACGCGAACTCCGGGAGTTTCGAGAGCAGGGCAATGAGCGGGCGGCAGGTGAGTTAATCGAAAAATTTATGAAGCGATTTTGTGATGTGAGCGTGTTTATGAAGGAGTTGAAGGAGCGCTTTAGCCGGTGGTTCAACAAGCAAGAGGGGCGGCGGGGGACGCTGTGGATGGACCGTTTTAAGAGTGTCCTGGTGGATGGGGAGGAGGCCCTGGCGACGATGGCGGCGTATATCGATCTTAATCCGGTGCGGGCCGGGATTGTCGAGGATCCTTTGGAGTATGAATGGAGCGGCTATGGCGAGGCGTGCGCGGGGAGCCGTCGGGCGAAGCGTGGGATCTGTAAGGCCCTGAATCACCCTCAGGATTTGTGGGAAAAGAAGACTTTGCCGAGGTATCGCATGTTTCTCTTCGATGAGGGATTGGAAGTTGAGGGCAAGCCGGAGAACGCGAAAAGACGGAGCGGGGTGACGGAGCGGGCGCGCTTGAAAGTGCAGGCTGAGGGTGGAGTTTTGAGAAGAAGGGTGGTTTTGCGAAAGCGGATTTCGTCGTTTACGAACGGAGTGGTTTACGGGTAGGAGAAATTTGTGAGAGAGGTGGCGGAGAGGTATCGAGCGTTGACGGGCCAAGAGAGGGCGCGAAAGCCCACGAAGCTGGGCGATGGCCGGGGGCGGTTTGTGATGCAGGAATAGCGAAAGATATTCCAAGCATATTTAGTCCAGGGATATTTAGGGTTTTTTGATGGACGTTTCTGGGGACCGTGCCAAGGGAATCGACCGTATCCCGGTCACTTTCGTCACTTTCGGATCCTTTTAGGGCCGGCTTTTTTGACTTCGGGTGCGGCGTCTTTCGGAAGCCACTTGGCGAGCGACTCTTTCATCTCGCGATGATCGGGAAGCTTTGCGAGGTTCGTGAATTCCTCTGGGTCGTTGCGGTGATCGTAGAGTTCTTCGGCTCCGTCGGCGTAGCGAATGTAGCGCCAGTCTTTCGTTCGGATGGCGTGGTTTTCATAGTAGCTGGTGGAGATGACGGGTGATTTGCGCGGAGTGAGAGGGTCGTCTAATTGGGGCCTGAGGCTGAGTCCTTCCAGATGTTTGTTCTCAGGGAGCCGACAAAGATCGACAAGGGTCGGATAGATGTCGAGGAGGCTGACCGCTTCCCGGCACTCGCTTCCTTTGGCAATGCCTGGTCCTGCCATGATCATGGGCGTCCGGGTTGATTCCTCCCAAAGCGTGCGCTTGGCCCAGTGTTGTTTCTCACCCAGATGAAAACCATGGTCACTCCAAAGGACGATGATGGTATTCTCCTTGTTGGGGCCTTCGTTCAAGCCCTCTAAAACCGTAGCAACGCACATGTCAGCAAAACTCACGCAGGCCAGGTAGGCGTGAACCATTCCGCGCCAGTCGCCTTTCTCTCGTACTTCCGCATGAGTGGGTTCGATGTTGAGCCTTCGGTTGAAATTAGGCGGGAGGTCGGTGAGGTCGGCGAGGGGTGCCTTGGGTAAGGCGATCTTCTCCCGGTCATAGAGGTCGAACCATTTTTGCGGAACAAACATGGGGACGTGAGGTCGAAAAATTCCGACGGAGATAAAGAAGGGTTTGTCGTGCTTCTGCTTGAGTGCGGTGGCGGCATTTTTCGCGAGAAGGTAGTCGGCCATCTGCTCGTCGGTTTCTGGGAAGGGGCCCCAGTCCCAAGCGCCTCCTGGCCAGTTCATTTGCTTTTTGGGGCGGGGGCCGCCGTGGCCACCGAGATTTACGTCGATCGCTTCTTTGAGATATCCTGTGAAGCCGTGGTGGAGGATTTTGCCGCCGGAGAAGGTCTTGTAACCGTGTTCCTTAAAGTAGGCCTGCATGCAGGGGGCGTCATCGAGGCGCGCGATGCTCTGAAACGAAGGCCCCAAGTCGTAGGACCCATGGGTCGTGGCGTGCAGACCTGACATCACGCTGACCCGTGACGGAGAGCACACCGGCACCACGCAATGGGCGTTCGCAAAATTCCGGCCCTGCTTGGCAAGTCGATCCATGTGCGGAGTTTTGACATCGGGGTGCCCTCCGAGAAAGCCGACCCAGTCATTCAGGTCGTCGAGGCAAATCATCAGGACGTTGGGCGGGCGGGAGTCCTTCTTATGGGTCCCCTGAGCGGCGGCGGAGGATAGGGCTCCCAAGAAGATTACCTGGATGATTCTGATCATTTAATGAGAAACCTACTCTGTTTTGGCGGCTTCTTTTTTAAAGACATCAAATTCCGGATTCACACATTTCTTGCCCCAACGCTTGTAGATGGCGCGGAGGTTCTTTTCTGCCTCGGGTTGTTCTCCCTTGTCGCCGGTTTCTTTGATCCAGGCTGTGAGTAGATTGCGGTGACGCTTGAGTTCCTCGGCGAACTTGGGATCGTCGGCGAGGTTGTTGACCTGATGAGGATCTTTCTCCATCTCGTAGAGTTCTTCAGAGGGCCGCTTTCCAAAGAAAGCCTGTTCGGGAATCTCACCTAATTCGCCTTTTGCATGGAGTTCGCGCAGGCGCTGCGTCTGGGCCTGGCCATCCCGGTATTGGGCTTGGAGAAGAATACGATCGGTGAGGAAGTTCCGGAGATAGCGAAATTTTTCGGTTCTAACGGTGCGGATGCGGTCGATCGTGAAGTCGCAGCGGTCACGGGCCGAGATGACGTGATCGCGTTTCTTAAAGTTCTCGCCGAAGAGATTTTGGCCGTGGAGATATGCGGGCAGTTCAATCCCTGCCAGGGCGAGGGTGGTGGCGGAGATGTCGAGAGTGTTGGTCAATTCCTGACGGACTTTGTTGGTGGGAATGCCGGGACCGGAGATGATGAGGGGAACGTGGACGCCTCCTTCGTAGCAAAACTGCTTGTGTCGAAGGGAGTGATTGTTGCCGTGGTCGGAGAAGAAAAAGACGATGGTGTTTTCAAGCAAGCCATCTGCTTTGAGCCGATCCATAATCGCTTTGACGTGCCCGTCGGTCACGCGAACGGTGTCATAGTGGTGCGCCCATTCCTTGCGGAAGAGTTCCTCATTGGGGAAGTAAGGAGGCACTTTCATGGTTGCTGGATCGACCTTGTCCTTCAGTTTTCTGGTATTGGTTTTTCCGCCTTTTAGTTGGATTTGGCCAAACCATGGCTGTCCTTTTGGAACCGCAGTCCAGTCTACTGCTCCCTTTTTACCGTAGAATCCTTTTTTCTGCCCGGGCGCCGGTTTTGGTTTTTCGGCGGAGTAGTGTTCGTTACGGTCGTAGATGAAGTTGTAGTCGTCCTTGCCTTTGTTGAAGGTGGCATAGCCGTGTTCCATGAAAATTTGAGGAAGGGTCTTGATTCCTTTCGGTAAATGAATGGCGGCCTCAGGGCTGCGTGAAGAACGATGTTGGTGGGTTCCGGTGGTGGTTTGATAGACCCCGGTGATCATCGCCGAGCGACATGCCGAGCACACCGGTGCGGGAACGTAGCATCGGGAGAACCGGACTCCATTTGCGCTGAGTTTGTCGAGTGTGGGGGTCTTGCCGGCATTCACCGGGAAGCCGTAGGATTCCATCCAGGGGGAGAGATCCTCGCAGAAGATCCAGAGAATATTAGGCTTTCCTGCCGCCAAAGCGGTCAGTGGGAAGGAAAGAGAAATCAAGAGGAGGAGGGAAAGGCGTTTCATAAATAGACGATTTGTAGCGTTGTCCTACGTAAGACAACAGAAAGATCTTCAGAAGAAAAGCGGAGAGACCTCGTGCTCTTTCGTTGTTTCCCGAGGGGCTTTTCGAGATAGAGTCATGCCATGAAGCTTCTTCCAGTCCTCGCCCTGATCCTTCAAGGCACCTGTTCTCTCCTTGCTGAAAAGAAACCCAACATCATTCTGATTATGGCCGATGATGTTTCATGGGAATGTTTCTCCTGTTACGGCGCTGAAGACTACAAAACGCCCCACCTCGATGCCCTCGCCAAAAATGGCATTCGTTTTCAGCACTGCTACTCCACCCCCATCTGCACGACTTCCCGGGTCAAGCTCATGACCGGGAAATACAACTTCCGAAACTACACCCACTTCGGCTATCTCAACCCCGAGGAAAAAACCTTCGCCCAACTCCTGAAGTCGGCCGGATACAAGACTGCGATCGCGGGGAAATGGCAGTTGAATGGTCTGAGCCATAATGCGCCCAGCAATCAGGATGCTACCCGGCCGCTCAAGGCGGGCTTTGACGAGTATTGTCTCTGGCAGCTGACCCAACCCAAGTCCAAGGGGGAACGATTTTGGAGTCCGGTTCTCGAGCAGAACGGTAAGATTCTCACCAAAAAGGAGACCCACAATCAATTCGGACCCGACATCATGTCTGACTTCCTCTGCGACTTTATGAAGCGCCATAAGGACGAGCCCTACTTCGTCTACTATCCCGCTGTTCTGGTCCACGATCCTTTCGTCCCCACGCCCGATACGATCGGCGACCGCCCCCGCACGCACGACTCCAACAAGCAGCCCAAAGACAAAGCCGCCAAGAAGGCCAACTTTGTCGCCATGGTGCAATACCTCGACAAACTTGTCGGCAAGATCGTCAAGCAGGTCGACGACCTCGGTCAACTCGAGAACACCATCATCCTCTTCACGGCCGACAATGGAACTCATGTCTCCCTCACCTCTCGCTGGAACGGGCAGGACATCAAAGGAGGGAAAGGGGGCACGACCGACATGGGCACCCACGTCCCTTTCATTGCATCCTGGAAAGGCCACAGCCCGACTGGTCAGATTTCAAATGACCTTATCGACTTCACCGATTTCTATCCCACCCTCGCGCAAGCGGCTGGCATTGAATTGGGAAAAGAAGACCCTATCGATGGCGTCAGCTTCCTCCCCCAACTCTTGGGGAAAAAAGGAACTCCACGCGATTGGGTTTTCTGCCACTACCAACCCTATTGGGGGAGATTTAAAGGCGCCCAATTTGCCCGCACTCAGACCCACAAACTCTACCGCGACGGTCGTTTTTACAAAGTTCCCGGGGATCTCAAGGAAGAGCGCAACCTTGCCCCGACCGAATCCAACCTACCTGCCCACACAAGTCTCGCCAATGTCCTAAAGTCCGCGCCACCGGCAACGCTCAAAGGCGGTAATAAGGCGAAGGAACGTCCTGTTTATCCTGAATCGAAACCTCTTGGCAACCCGGCCACTCCCGAGTAGCGGTCTCCTGAATTCGGGGTGCGACCGTTAAAGTTTGAAGTTGATCCAGACGGATCTTGCCGGAAGGAGAAAGGGAGGGAATATCATTTCACAATGAGCGCGAAATTTGAGGGGACAAAGGTGGTTTGTTTTGATCTGGGAAACACCTTGATTGAATTTGGCCCGAGACAGATTGCGATGCAGTATGAGCGGCTTACCGCAAAGCTCGTCGAGATGTTTGGAAGCTGCGACGCGATCAAGTTGAAGGAGATTCGGGATCGCCAGATCGTGGCCCCGTATCACGATCGCTATCGGGAGAACGACGTCGAGGAGTGTTGTCGGGAACTCATCGAAGGGATTTTCCCAGTCACGGCGACCGATGAACAGGTTCAGGAATTAGCCGAGGAACGCTACCGGGTATTTGTGGACATCATTGAATTAGCAGATGGAATCCTGCCACTCTTGGTTGACTTGAGTGAACGCTATCGCCTCGCTTTGCTGTCCAATTTCCCCTGTGGTCGGTCAATCCGAGAGGGGATCGAAAAGCTGGGGATGACCAAGCACTTCGAGGCGATCGTAGTTTCCGGCGAAGTGGGCTGGGTCAAGCCCGATCCTCGACCGTATCAGGTGTTGTTAGAACAATTGCAGAGCGATCCTGCGGAGTGCCTCTACGTGGGCGATAACTGGCTGGCTGATGTCCAGGGCTCCAAGAATATCGGGATGAAGTCGATTCTCACCACAGAACACCTCCCCTACGAGCGCTTCGAGCCCAAGCCGGGTGATCATGAACCCGATCAGCGAATTGCCCACATTAGTGAGCTCCGGGGCCTCCTCTTGGGATGATTTGGAAAAGTCTTCCAGGCGAGTTCTTTAATCACAGTCCTTCCTTATCTTTTCGTTGGCTCACTCTGCGGGCATGTGGTTTCCTAGGGGCAACATGAACCGACGCTCCTTCCTTAGCACTTCCGCAGCAAGCTCGGTTTTGGCCGGTACCGCCCAGACTCTCAGTGCTCTCGCTGCCGACAATGCCTACCGCGCCAACATTGGGATCCAACTCTATACTCTTCGTGATGAGCTGAAGGCTGATACTCCGGCGACGATCAAGGCCATTGCCGAGGCGGGATACAAGCAAGGGGAGATGTATGGCTTCCCGAATTGCGATGACATGATCAAGGCTGCCAGAGATCACGGTTTGGGACTTCACTCAACTCACTTCGAATGGGAGACCGCGATCAATCCCTCCGACGAAGGGTTTTCCGACTTCAAAAGAATCATCGAGAAGGCCAAGAAGATCAAGCTGACCCACCTTGTCGTGCCTTACCTCCAGGATAAGGATCGTAAGACACTCGATGACTATAAGCGAGTGGCCGACAACTTGAACAAGGCTGCCGTGATCTCAAAAGAAGCGGGGATCCAGTTGGCCTATCACAACCATTCTTTTGAATATAAACCGATGGGTGGCTCGACCGGGTTCGGCGTTTTTACCAAGGAGTTTGCGCCTGAGATGATGTTCGAACTCGATGTCTTCTGGGTCAAGGCGGGTGGAATCGATCCCGTTTCCTTGATCAAGAAACTCAAAGGGCGTGTTTCCCAACTTCACCTCAAGGATCTCAAGAAAGGTCTCGAACTTCCGATCTACGATGGCATGCCCAAGGAGGGCTTTAAAGAACTCGGCAACGGCATGATCCCGATGGAGCCCATCATCGCAGCCGGCAAGGCTGCCGGAGTGGCGCATTGCCACGTCGAGCAAGACCAGTCACCCAATCCGCTTGCGAGTATTAAGGAAAGTATGGCCTACTTGAAGAGTCTCTAGCTGCTCGTCGCCATTTCTTGCGCGTAAGTAATGACGATGAATTTAGCCGGTCGGGTGAGTGCGACTTTGGCGACAACACGCATGATTCCATCAAGGATGGCTTCTGCTGTCATGGTGGTTTCGAGTCCCATGGATACTTCAAAATCTTCAGCAGCGGTCGCTCCCAGCAAGTCTCCGTCATTCCAGAGGCCTTGCAAAAATTTCCATCTCATTGCCTTAACGGTGATCTAGGTTGAGCCGCATTCGCGTCAGCTTAAGGCATTAAGTGCTAATTCTGCCGGGGATTGGCGGGCTCGTTTATCTCTTTTAATGTGACGAACGTCGGGACGGAAGCCCCGCAGGTCGAGAAGACGATTGGCTTTGACGAAGTGGACTGCAGGAGGTCGGAGAGCTTCTCAAAACTCAAGCGCGACCGACCCACTTGCTTTCCAACCGGGTCGAGGGGCAATTGTTGAATGGAGCCTCGATAGGACTCAATCAGTTTTCGGGGCACTCGGGAGAGGAGGGAGACCGGGGACTCTTCCTTGGTGGCGGAGGGAGCGAAACGATGAAGGTCACTGCGATGACGAAGCTCAATGAGGCCGCCGCAGACGACAAGCTGACGATTAGTTTCTGGCAGTTTCTGAATAGTATCGAAGCTGCCCACGCTTTCTATGGGCAGGATCCTTCGGCGGGAGCGAGCCAGCGTGGCCTCTCTGCCCATACCCCGTGGCCTGATGGGAGCTTCTATTTTGACACTTCCGGTGGTCGGGTGTCCCAGAGTCATCCGAATCCTCAGTCCTATGTCAATCAATGGGCTCATTTTGCCTTGGTGAAGGACGGCCCCAAACAGCAGATCTGGATCAATGGAGGACTCTACCATGAGGAAACCGGCATGGGTCCTCTCACGACCGAGTTTAGGAACCTTTGGATTGGTTCCGACATCGACGGAGTCCGGTCGACGGAGGGACGGATCGATGACTTTGCCCTCTTTGGGATGCCGCTGGGATCCGGGGCGATCGGGCAACTCGCGAATCATGTTCGGGCGGATGCGCTCTATGATGAGGATCAGAATTTGGTAGCGAATCCGACCGAGGGGACCGCCGACGTAAAGAGTCTTCTTGAAATCGTGGGGTTTTCGGACGATCCGGTTTACTATTACGTAGTGGTTTCCGGCAACTATAACGGGAATGTTTAAGATCTCACTTGGGAGTCGCGAACTGCAGAGAATTTGACTCGAACCTTGCCGGACTGACTTTCAGTGCGGGGGCCTTTGACAAGGCCTTCAATTCGTTTGAGACCAGTTACCATATCGAAGTTACCAACGAGGTCACAAGTACGACGGTGACCCCGACAGTTGCCGCAAACACTTCCTCGGTGAACGTGAACGGTCTCGAAGCCGTCTCAGGCGAAGCATTCGGTCCGGTGGATCTGGAAGTGGGCCTCAACGAGTTTGCCGCGACCGTCATTGATGAAAGAGGGCTCACGAAGTCCTATACCGTGACGGTAAGACGCGCTGAGTTGGAAGATTCATACGAGGGTGAAAGCGGCAACAATTCCTTTCAAACCGCCTACGACCTCTCGGGACAAGAGGGGGACCTCCTCTCGACCATTAATGGTCAAGGCTTCGTGGGCGACGACGATTGGTATCGGATCGAAATCGCCCAATCGAGTGACGATAATGAGGAGATCCGGACCACGCATCCAGGCCCCGGAGTCTACTCTATCAAGGTCTATCCCTATCCCATCGATTCCGGACACCGAAACGCTTACGACCTGCGATGGAATGCCTTTCCTACGCCGTTCAAGATCACCGGGTTCCAAGCAATTGAGGGCGGGACCAACATATTTAGCCTCACTTGGGAATCGCGACCCGGTGACAGCTACCTTGTCGAAAAATCTCAGGATATGGTCCTCTGGACTCCGCTCCCGGCCAGTATTCTCAGCCAAGGAACGACAACTTCCACACAAGTGGACCTTTCCAGCCCCGCGATGGCTCCAAATTTCGTGAGGGTGCGGAGAGAATAGTAAGATATGGGATTCAAAAGGCTTGTAGCCCGTCTGGGGCACTCCCAGCGAAGCTGCTGATCACCTATGAGCGATAAACCAAGACGTTCCTCGGTATTCTTCAGAAATCCTCTTGGCGAAGCTCGTTGATTACTCCTCTTTCGCTGGCACTGGAGCTTTCTCGGCACCTTCCAAGGTTCGGAGATAGTGTCGGATCGCCTCGAACTGTTTGTCGGCATCGCCATCGTAAAAGCTGCTGTTGAGGGCCTTCTTTTTATCGACGGTATATTTCGGCATAATGGTCAACGGGGCGTGACGCTGGGGCCAGAACATCCAGGTGCGGTAGTAACCCGGGCGGAGGCGCTTGCTGGAAAGTTGGAGGTTGGGGCCCTGTCCTTCGAAGGCTTGCAGGGCGGGAACTTCTCCAGCGGCATGGCAGGCGTTGCAGGCATAGCCGGTGAGTCCGGCAATTTCTTTTCCGTTCGTGGCCAAGGCGGAATCGACTCTGAATTCCGAAGTGGAAAGGTCCATGCCGGCGCGGAAGGTGAGCCCCTTGGCAAGCGCGTCTGCGTGGCCCGGGAAGCCCGGCATGCGAGCTGACATCCAGGGTCTCACTTTTAGGCCTTCACCGCGGAGGAGGGACTCAAGCCAAGCGCTGTGAAACTTCTCACCCGCGAGTGAGATTTCGGGGAGTTTGTTCTCGCCGGAGTGGCAGGACGCGCACTGGAATCTCTCCATTGCGCGCGTGGTGTATTCGTGCGGGACGAATCGGCGGAGCGAGGTGTAGTTCTTATTTCCGTCGATGTTCTTGAAGGCGAAGAGGGCTTGCTTGTCTTCGAGGCTGAGGCCCAGCTCGGGGGCGTTGCCTTCCTCTTCAGAAAGGCATCCATGCCGCGATGTCGGCCGCTTCTTGTGCGTCCAAGCGAAGGTCGAGCAGCGTGGTGTGCCTGGCATATTGTTGGGGATGAAGGAGGAGGGCCTGGAGTCCTCTGCGAGTGTACTTGGCGCTCTTGGCAAGCTTCTCCGCCCAGGGTTTGAAGTGGAGTTCTTCGATGAGTTTCTCTCCTGTTTTGACGTCGCCCTTCAAAGCGGGCAGTTTCTTATCCTTCACGCTTGCGAGGTAAGCGACGATATCGTTTGCGTCATCGGGCGCAACACTTGGGCAATGGTCCTCGGGTTGTTTGACCCACTGGGCGAGCCAACCCTGGTGGAAGCGATTGCCAGCCTTTTTGAAGTCGGGGAGGCTCTCAAAAAGCTCCGGCATCTTCCCTGATTTGAAATGGTTCTTATCTGCGGCATGGCATTTCACGCAGTTTGCGGCGGCGAAAAGATTGCGTCCTTTACGAGCCTTGTCTTTGGCGGCGAGCATGGAGTTGGAGGTGTAGCGGTAGGCCGAGGGCTTCACCGGTTCCCACACAAAGTCGGAACCACTCCAGAGCAGGCGAATGCGGCTCATTCCTTTAGCGACTCCCTTGAAGTGACAGAAGATGGCCTGAGGCCCGGCCTCTAAGGCAAGGGGCGGGCATTCGAGAGGAAGGTTGCCTTCCATCACCTGCTTCCCATTGATCTTGAGACTGGCCCAGTCGTTTCCTTCCAATCGGAAAGCACGTTGATCACGGGCGTCGATGATGATACTTCCTTCGAAGACCGCCTTGGGCTCTGAAATGAAGACGGTGACCGATTTTTTCTCTTCAATGGTCAAAGCGAGGCGGTCGACGACCACGGCGTCATCAGCACTGCCTTTCGAGGTGCTGAGAATGAGACCGGGTTCCCCCCGGGCTTCCTTTTTATTCGGGGAGGTAGGAATTGTCGTTGTGCTTCCCGCTCCATGAGGTGCCTTCCAGTTGTACCGTGCCTTTGAATCCCGCAACCATCCGCAGGGTTTCGGTGTCAAAGACGACGGTGTGGTTTTCTGCTGAACCGAGCTTAATAGCTACGCCTTTGAGCACTGCGACGTCGCCTTTCGGACCAAAGCCGAGAAAGGTGTCACTGATGAAGGGGCCGGTATCCATGGCGTCCCGCCAGCTGAGCTTTGGATTTCCGGCGACTTGTTTCTGAGTGAGCTCGGCTCTCGTTTCTGCGGAGGCAATAAAAGCAAGATGGGACAGGAGTCCGCCGAGGATGAGTGCTCGTAGGGGTGTCATGGTGAGTGTGAAATTCATCCCGTGGGTCGGGATGAACCTCAAGATTATGGGCAACTGACAGCTCATCAACCTTCATTTTTAGAGAGGTTGCTTTGAGTCAAAGCACGTTACGCAAGGATCGGCCAAACCCCGAGCATCTCGGTCATCTTTTGTGAGTGAGGCTGGGGGTGATGCCATTGCTCCGAAGACAAAAATGACGTGGAGTTACCGACGAAACTTTTGCTTGGAAAGGAGGAACAAACAAGGCCAGCGTAGGCATTATCTTGGTGCAATGAATTTTAATTCACTCAGTCAAAAGCTTGCCCTTTCCATGATTTCGATTGGGCTGGTGTTCGCGGTGATTTTTGCCATCCGGATTTCGGGAGAAGGGGAGACAGGCGGGAACCTCGGCAAAGCAAAGAATTACGAAGTCCAAAAATCCTCTCGAACGAGCGCACCACAAAAGGCAGGAAAGACAGATCACTCCCGCGGTCCGGATGAGCTGCGGGCGGCCTGGGAGATGTTGATTCCGGAGCATGGCGAGAGTCTTTTCGACAAGCAGGAGATGAAGCGATTTCTCGCTTCCTTGAGCTTAGAAGAAACTGAATCACTGGCCCGCCAACTCCTTTCAGGGGAGTCCTATCCAAAATCGGCGACCGCGCGCTTGATGGGACGATGGGGGGAATTTGAGGCCTTGGCCGCCATGGCCTTTCTTGAAGAGGTTGAGGTCGAGAATGACTACTTCATTCATCATATCTATGTGGGTTGGGTGAAAACGGACGTCGCTGCGGCGTTTGGTCATCTTGAGGGCCCGCAACCAAGCTACGATGATTTTAGGACACTACGGCCGCTAGTTGGGAGTGATCGGAAAAGACGAGCGATCTGGAAAACACTGACCAGCCTTGAACCGGATTTAGCATTGAGTTTTCTCTTTCAACATTCAGTTGAGATTGGCGGGGAAATCGATCCTGATAGAGTAAATCTGACGACTGACGACCGGGATTCGGTCATCGATGCTCTTCCTGCTGATTCGGATTGGGCTGAAATCGCAGAACGATTTCTTGATCGCGAGTTTGTTTCGCGGAATCCTTCATTATGGAGGGTTGTTTTACAGATTGATGAAGACGTCAGTTATGAGGAAGATCGCCAATATCCCTCTGAGAATCAACGTGCTATCCAGATTGGGAACGGAGTCGGATATCGCTTGTTTTCAAAGTGGGTCTCGAACGATCCGCAGGTTGCCATCGAATGGTATTTGGTGCACGGATTGCCGCTTTCTAAATATTCAGATCGCGAGTTGATCACCATGACCGCGCTGCTTCGATCGTTGGGGCCGGAAGAAGAAAGGAAGTCGATTGAGTGGCTCGATCAACAAATGAAAGGTGGGGGTTTTAAAGCTGAAGCTAACAAGATCGTAAGGAGTGGAACATATATGGTTTCTCCTTCCTGGATGGGATTATACGCTCAGCTCTCTTCTCAGGAAGATCGTTTTGAAGTCATGAAAAATGCGGTAAGATCGAGGGGCGCAAATCTTAATGGAATTCATATTTTCGTGCCCCCAATTCCCTTGGAAACCACCAAACAATATCTCCCTCTTTTTAAATTAAGTCCAAGCCAGGAAGCAGAAATTCGGAAAGGACTCGATTTTTTTGAGGATCGAAAGTAAGAGGCCGCTTCGCCTATTTGGCGGCCTTCCCGGCTTTGATCACCTTGCGCTCTTTGAGGTCATACTTTTCACCCTTGTTCACCGTGACCCACTTCTTCTGGTCCGGAGTATTCTTCTTCCAGGATTTGGGATCGTAAACAAGAACCTGTCCCTTGTCCTTGCCGATGATCTCGAATTGATCACCTACGACGACAATCGCGACGTCTTCATCAATCCCGATTCCGAGCATCTCAGCTCGGTTAAATTCCTTCTGCATTTTTCCCTTAGGATCTTCCAGGACTCTCAAGAGGTCCTTCTGACGTCCCCTCGCAATGAGGTGTTGGTCGATCGCGGTGTTCCGCATGAAGCCAAATCCCCGTTGTACATCTCCGACCATGATGGTGTTTCCGCCGGTGTCGCCTCGAGCGAGAAATGATCCCTGAATGGTCGCTCCGGCCGAGGAACCTCCAATGGCACCACCACGTGCGAGGACCTTGTGGAATTCTTTTTCAGTACGAGTTCCGCCGTAGGCTTTCGTGAAACGCCATTGCCGCCCGCCGCCGAACCAAACGCCGGTTGCGGTGGTGAGAGGCTTTGCGAATGCTTCGGTGTCCGCTTTTTCCCGGTCATGGGTATGAAGAATGGTGACTTTGGCAACGCCCATTTGTTGAGCCATTTGAAGCGACCATGAGCGTTCATAGTCGAAGTTTGGATCACTGGATGCCGCGGTGGGAACGATGACGATTTCCGCATTTTTACGACCTGCCAGTTCCACAAACTTTGCGAAGACTTCCGGGAAGGTTCGGTCTTTGCCCCCTCCGCCCATGATGACGAGCGCCCCCTTTTGAGGACCAACAACCGTTTGTTGAGGCGCTTTTGCTGCCGACGAAAAGGAGAGGAGAAGGCTGATAGATGGTATCAGGAAAGAAAACTTGAACATGCTGGAGAGAGTCTCGCCAATGACCGCAGTCTTGCCAATCATTCTTCCGCCGAGATCCGGAAGAACAGGGGCTTGTCCGAGATTGCCGACAATGGACGGTTGTAGCGAATGGTGACGGTCTGGCTTCCGTCACCGTGGTCGCCGGACTCTTGGGCCATCGTGTAGGTTTCGGATGAAGTGGCACCATCAGAACGAGCGCAGGGGATCCAGGTCAGGAGATCATACGAAATCTGGACGGTGTAGGTGATACCGGGAGCATTGATGCGGAGGGAATAGGAAAAGGTCGGAGAGCTTTCATCTCCGCGATGCACGCCGACTGACGGGATGCGATCGTGATTCTCAACCCGGCTGGTGGGGTTCAAACCAAAGAAGAATTCTGATTCATTACTCCAGCCATCATTGTCGAAGTCCTGCGACCGGCCGGATCCGACGATGCGGTGGTGTTCCTCCCAAGCGGCGTAATCCGGATCGAGAAGTTCGAAGCTCCACCAATTGAGATTCCAGCCGCCTTTGGTGGCGAAGACCGTCAGGGTTTGGGGGCCTTGCTCCAAAATTGCGGTGTCGGTGATCGTGGTCCATTCCTGCCAGCCTCCGGTATTTGGGGCGGGCGTTTGCTGAATGTCCACGCCGTCTTTGCCAAGGGTCACAAGGCCTCCTCCCACCGCGCTGGCGACTCGGTAGCTGACGGTGTAGGCACCGGCCACCGGGACATCGATAGGGTAGCTCATCCAGTCACCGTCATCAATGTATCCAAGCGAAAGGCCTCCGCCCCAGTCCTCGGCTGTTTCATCCTGAACTCCCCACATGTTGGCATAGTATTCGGCTTCGATTTGCGTGGCAGGTGGCGCGGAATTGATTTTAAAATGATTGAGATTCCAGCCGCCTTCGGTGGCGTAGACATCCAGAGTTTGTGCCCCTTCCTCAAGCCAGATGAGATCGCTGACCGTCCCCCAGGTCTCCCACCCTCCGGTATCGGGAATCGCGGTTTGTTTGATGTCGACGCCTCCCCGGCCCAGCGTGATGATCCCTTCGTCGTTATCCGAGGCGACCCGGTAATCGATTTGATACCAACCCGCTGCCGGGATCTTGAAATTGTATTGCAGGAAGTCGCCGATATCGAGGTATCCAACGGCCCAACCACCACCGAGATCGTCGGCTTTCTGTTCGCGGAAATCTCCACCATATCCCTCGTAGTGCTCGGCCTCGACATGAGCCGGGATGCCATGATCCGGCCAATCCCACTTCGAGGCCCGAACCCAGTCGACGAAGTAGCCGACGCCGTAGTCGTCGCCCGCGGTCTCGTAGGCCGTGTTATCGATGCCCATCACGCCGCCCCAATCGCCACCAATGGCGTGATTTAAAATGATGAAAAACTCGGAATTGAAGGGCCACTGCCCGGGGCCGGTGTCCTCGTTTGAAAACCCGTATCGCCACACTCCGTCGATGTAGAAATCAATCCGATCATACCACCATTCAATCCCGTAGGTGTGATAGCTGTTTTCCTGATTCTCAATCCAACCACTCCATCCATAGTTATTTCCCAGTAGGAAATTGTGGTCTTTGGTATGGGCATTCGTGTGGGCAATGTCATTGTCCCAACCCACGTATTCGAGAATGTCGATCTCCCCCGAGTCCGGCCAGCCTCCGTAGAGTCCCTTCTGGGGCATCATCCAAAATGCCGGCCATGATCCATTGGCCCACGGCATTTGGGCGCGCATCTCGATTTTGCCGTATTTGGTGCTAAACTTTCCGGCCGTTTGAATTCTTGCCGAGGTGAATTCATAGGTTTTTTGATTTCCCTCGTCCCACCACCAATCGCGGCGCCCTTCTAAAATGAGGATGCCATCCTGGCGGCGACAGTTTTCGGTGCGATTCCAAGTGTACTTTTGAAGTTCGTTGTTGTTGGCTCCAGGCTCGAAGGCCTCGAAGTTCCACTTGCTTTGATTAAGCTCTCCATTGCCGTCAAATTCGTCGCTCCAAACCAAATTCCACTCACTGAAGGCGACCCCCGGAACCAGAAGCAGAGCGAAAAAAATGAGACGGTGGGTGGTAATGATCATAGCGCGATCCGGAAGGATACCGGCATTATCCCATAACTCAAGCGGTGGCCAGGTCTCTTCAAGAATTCACCTCGACGACGACCCGTCCTTGGACCCGACTTTCCAAAATATCAGCTCCAAGTCTCGGAATATCGGCCAGACCGGCGGGGTGAATCATCGTGCCGAGTCTTTCGAGGGGCAGGTCACTTGCCAATCTCTGCCAAGCCACGATTCTACCTTCAAAGGGTAGCCTGACGCTATCGATCCCGAGCAGGTTCACTCCGCGGAGTAGGAAGGGGAGGACACTGGCTGGGAGAGACGCGCCACCTGCCAGGCCAACTGCGGCCACCGATGCTCCGTATTTCAGTTGGCCAATAACACGGGCCAACATCGCTGCGAATCCAGCTGTCCCGATCGCCATGGCATTCCTGGTGTCGAGTCCCTCGGGGAGAGGAACCAGCCAATCGGCATTCACCCGTGCCTTTTGGGAAAATCCTCCCCAGTGCCTCTCCCCAACTCCCCAGCCAGTTAAAACAACCCGTTCGCCAGCTTGATACCGTGGATCCTCCGATGACTCAACGGTGCCGGCAAAATCGATTCCAGGAACGTGCGGATAATTTCGCACGAGGCCTCCGTCCGCCCGCATGCAGAGCCCGTCCTTGTAGTTGATCGTGGTGTATTCGACGGCGACGGTGACGTTTCCCTCGGGTAGCTGATCATCGTGCAGTTCCTGTAAGCGTGCGGAGACTCCGGACTCTCCGGTTTGTTCAGCGAGAATAGCTTGAAACGACATAGAGGGCTTAGAGTCCCACTTGAGTCATTTCGTTAAGAGTGAAACCCGCGACCGCCCCTTCGGTGGCGGCCTGGAAGTCGGTGACGTGACCGTTTTTCATGTGCTTTTGCCACAGCTCCCGTGATCTCCAGTTCTCGAAAAAAAAGAAATGAGTGGGTTTCTCATTGTCCTGATGAAGGTCGTAATTGAGGCAACCCTCTTCCGCTCGCGTGATCTCGATGAGCTTCGAGAGCTCGGTTTTGACCAAGTCGATCTGATCGGCTTCGGCATGGATGTGGGCAACGATGGTGAGCTTTGACATGGCTTCGATAGAGGTGACTTTATTCCCAACCGGAGATCGTGAGCTTGCCGATCGCTTTTTTTGATTCCATGCGACGGTGGCCTTTTAAGATGTTTTCGGGGTTGATGGGGGAGAGCGAATCGGTTGCGGTTGCGGTGATTTTCCCTTCGTCGACTAATTGGGCAACCCGTTTTAGGATATGGTGTTGCTCGATGATGTCATCGGTCTGGAACATCGAGCGCGTGAACATAAACTCCCAACAAATCGTGACGGACTTCAGCTTGAAGGGGCCTCCCATGTCGAGAGGGCGTTCGTGTCCAGTGATGAGAACAATGCTTCCCTGAGGTGCGATCATTTCGCCCATAGCAGCCCACGAATGATCGATATCGTTGAAGCCGGCAATGTGACGGACGTTTTCAAATCCGGCGGCACGAAGCTGTGCCGGCATGTCGCCGTGGTGATCGATGATATGATCAGCTCCGAGTTGGCGACACCAAGCGGCGCTTTCCTCCCGTGAAGCTGTCGCGATGACGGTGAGCCCGGCGAGCTTGGCCAGCTGGATCGCGATCGATCCGACCCCGCCCGCGCCGCCAATGATCAGCAGGGTTCGGCCCGCGTTCATATCCGGGGTGTTGGGGTTGATCCTGAGCCGATGGAAGAGCGATTCCCACGCGGTGAGCGCGGTGAGCGGAAGAGCTGCGCTTTCTGACACGTCCAAACTTGTAGGGTGGAGGGCGACAATGCGTGAATCCACCAGCTGGAATTCCGCGTTGGAGCCGGGGCGGGTGACATCGCCCGCGTAGTAAACATGATCACCTACTTTGAAGAGACTGACGTTTTCACCAAGAGCGCTCACGGTGCCTGCGGCATCGTAGCCGAGAGTCTTGGGAGCTTCGCCCTCGCCCGGCCGCACCTTGGAATCAACCGGGTTGAGCCCGATGGCTTCAATCTTCACCAAGATATCGTAACCACTCGGGGATGGCCTTGGAATATCGATGATCAGGGCAGAGCCCTCCGCGCTGCTATCTTTGATAAATTGAATCGCTTTCATAAATCTTAGGAGGGTTTTTTCATAGGTGTGATTTTAGAGGTAGCAGACCGTGGGCCGGGTTGCACAACCCATTCGGAAAACTTCTCCTCCTGTTAGAGGTAATCCGCTGCTAACCTCCCTCCTGTATGCGTCCTCGAAAGCTTCTCGCCCTCGCTCTTGCCCCGCTGATTGCCTTGCCGGTGATCTTTTCCTCGGCACAAGAGACTCTCAAGACCGATCCCCCCATCGCGATCCGCGCCTTTACCAATGCCACCATTTATCCCGTTTCATCGCCGCGCATTGTCGGCGGCACGCTGGTGGTGCAAGGCGATACCATTCTCGCGGTAGGTCCTGATGGTCAGGTCATTATCCCGGAGGGAGCCGAGCGTATCGACGCCTCCGGAAAAACAATTATTCCCGGGTTGATCTGCACCCACTCCCACATCGGGCAGGTCGCCGGCGGGGATTCCACCTCGCCCATCCAGCCGGAAGTTCGCGTTCTCGATTCTGTCGATGTCCGCGATACCTCCATCGACAAGGCGCGTGCCGGCGGCGTCACCACGGTCAATCTCATGTCCGGTTCCGGCCATCTCCTCTCAGGACAAACGATCTATCTTAAACTCCGCAAAGGGAACACCATCGATGATCTTTCCATCAAACTCCCTGACGGTTCCCTCGCTTACGGCGTCAAAATGGCAAACGGCACCAACTCCATCCGTGACAGCGGGCCCTTTCCTGGCACTCGCGGTAAATCCGCGGCCCTTGTCCGCCAAAAATTCATCGATGCCCAAGCTTATCTCGAGAAGCGCAACGAAGCTGACCCGGAGGAGCCCTTCGAACGCGATCTCGCGCTCGAAACCCTCGCCGATATCCTCGAAGGGAAGCGAACCGTCCATCACCACACCCACCGTCACGATGACATTCTCACCGTCCTTCGCTTGAAGGAGGAATTCGGCTTCAAGGTGATCCTCCACCACGTTTCCGAAGCTTGGAAAGTTGCTGATGAAATCGCGGCCGCCAAGGTGCCGTGTTCCATCATCTTCCTCGACTCACCTGGTGGGAAATTAGAAGCCCGCGACTTCGAGTGGCGCAATGGTGCCGAACTCGAAAAGCGTGGCGTCCTCACCGCCTTCCACACTGATGATCCCATCAATGACTCCCGCTGGTTCCTTCGTAATGCTGCCATCGGGGTTCGCGCCGGTATGTCCAGGCAGAAAGCGCTCGAAGCCCTCACTCTTTCCGGTGCCAAAATGCTCGACCTTGAGGAATCGATCGGCTCACTCGATGTCGGGAAACAAGCGGACTTCGTCGTTCTCTCCGGCGACCCGTTCTCAATCTACACCCGTGTTTTAGAGACCCACATCGAGGGACAACAAGTCTTCGACCTCGATGATCCTACCGACCGCCTTTTCGCCGAAGGCGGATACGGTGCCGGCCACAATCGCGAGGCTTCCGGCTGCTGCTTCTATCGCTAATCCCTTACTTTTTTTTGCTATGTTTAAAACACTCTTCTTTTTTGCCCTCGCCGCCGCTTCCCAAGCACAGCTTGCGGTCAAAGCCGACCTTCTCTTCACCATGACCGGCGACTTGAAGCCGATCAAGAACGCTATCGTCCTCTGCAACGCAAATGGCCTCATCGAGCGTGTCGGCCCCGCTTCAGACGTCAAAATACCAGCGGGCTATCAAACCCTGACCGCCAAGGTCGTGACTCCTGGAATCATCGATGCCCACGCGACCGTCGGGCTTTCGGGAATTCTCAATTCGCCTAAACACGATCAGGAGCAGCTTGATAAATCAGCGCCCATCCAGCCGGAACTCCGCGCCGTCGATGCCTACAACGGGCGCGACCCGCTTGTGAAATGGCTACGCGATCTCGGCGTCACGACCGTGCACACCGGCCACGCTCCCGGGACCCTCATCTCTGGTCAGCTTATGGTGGTGAAAACCAACGTTCCCTCCATCACCTCGATGAAGGACACCTTGATTCCCACCTCCGCAATCGCTTCCACCCTCGGCTCTGGAGCACTCAGTAAATCTCCCGGTACCCGCTCCAAAGCAATCGCGATGCTCCGTGCCGAATTTTTGAAAGCCCAGTCCCGCCAGCGTAAAATCGAGGCCGCAAAAGACGATCCCGAGAAGGATGCTCCGGATGCGAACCTCAAGCTCGATACCCTCGTCGATATTCTCGCCAAAAAGATCCCGCTCTTGATCAACGCCCACCGTCACCAAGATATCGCCTCCGCTCTCCGCCTTCGCGAAGAATTCGGTTTCGATCTCATCCTCGATGGCGCCGCCGAGGCCTACCTTCTCCTTGCCGAAATCAAAGCCGCCAAGATCCCCGTCATCGTCCATCCCACCATGGGCCGTCCCTTCGGTGACATGGAGAACATGACCTTCACCCTCGCCGCCCAACTTCACAAAGCAGGCATCCCATTCGCCTTTCAGTCCGGCTATGAAACCTATGTCCCCAAAACCCGCGTCGTCCACTTCGAGGCCGCCATGGCCGCCGCCTACGGCCTCCCGCAGGAAGCCGCCCTCGCCGCCTGCACCATCAATGCCGCCAAAATCCTGGGCCTCGCCGATAAGATCGGTTCCCTCGAAAAAGGCAAACACGCCGACCTCGCCCTCTTCGACGGAGACCCGCTCGAAACGACCTCCCACACCACGGGCGTCATCATTGATGGCAAGGTCGTTTCTTCGAAGTCCAAATGATTCCCAGAACCTCTGACTTAGCCATGCCTTCAAGGGGTTGCCCGTTTCTACTCACGCATAAGAGAGAGGGATGAGAGGCCTTGGGAGTGGCTTTGGGGCGTCATGATCCGGATGAATTACCAGGAAGTCGCCAAAGGCTCTCTATTCGGCCCCTTCTTTTTCCGAATTACGAGAGGTCATCTGCCGAGAGCACTTGAGCTTTGAACCAATTGCGGGCGAGTCTTTTGCGTCCCTTTCGTTGGTCATCGGGATAGGGCTTTTTCCAGTTCTCGTAAGAAATCCCGAGGACTCGGCAGACGCCTTTGATTGCCCGTTTGCTCCCACTCATTATCTCGCCGTAGCTCGACCATGGATACTGTTCGAGTTCTTCAGGCTTCAGAAGGTTGCGGGAGAGTGGCCATCGGTTGAGCCGAATGAGGCATGCCATGAGCTCCTCTCGATCTGTCAGTTCGAGACTCCGAAAGCGCTCGGTCCAGAGCGCGCCGGTGGTGTTTTGATGACGATTATGAGAGCGCGAGACCGACTCCTTGATTCGTTTCACAAAGACGCTGAGATCACAAAAATCGCGTTGATAATATGCGATGACCTTTTTGGAGACTTTCGGTTTCTCGAGCCGATTCTTCATTTCACGGAAAGTGTGGCGTTGATAAAGGCCCTCCGCGCGCCGCAAGAGTTGGTCCGGAGTGCTTAGCTTCTCGAGCCATTTTTTCCGTGAAGGGAGAGTGACCAGAAGATAACAGTGCGTGTCCATGATGACATAGGAGAGGACTTCGACGCCAAGGTGCTTACTGAAAAAGTGGATTTTCTTCTTCAGGAATTGCCTCGTTTCCCCATTCAGCAGGGTATCGGGCCCGGCAGTCCAAAACTCGAGACAGAAGTAGGTGCGTTTGTTTTGCTCGTATTCGCGCTTCCGCCATTGGGCCCCCTTGCCATCCCTGCGATTGCCGCGCGGCATGCCGAGCAAGCTCCACTCGTGGACATTCTGCGCGGTCATCTTAGCGTTAAGCTCTTCCCGGAGGGCGTGTTCTTTTTTCCAGATCCCGTCGAATTCCCCATCTGGAATTGACGTCATCTTGGGGCCCGGAGACATGGGAATGTTCCACTCGGCGGCAAGCTTAAGAACCACGCTGCGGAGCGGGTTGAAGCCAAGCTCGGCCGCGATCAGAGCGAGGGCCGCCTCGAAAGCGCAGGGTGTCTCCCGCCTTTCGAGCACCTTGCGAATCTTTTTTTTCTCGGTCGGAGAGAGTTCTTCCCGCCTCTTTCCACGTGGGGCGCAGAGTTTGCCACTCCCGGTTCTTTGGGGACGTAATGCGATCCGCCCTTCGAGTTGATAGGCCTTCCAAAGTTGGCGGAGATATTGTTTGGAATATCCCGTGTCGGCGGAAATCGACGTACGGGTCTCCCCGGATTTAATCCGCATCATCAAGGCCATTCTTGCGGTAGAGGTTGTTCCTTTTTCTTTATCGGACATCGTCAAGCAAGCTGGTGATCGACCATGAGCAAGGCAAGAAGAATTAATTTGCGGAACCAAGGAGTGGGACGACATCTCATCGCGGTTTGCGCGCAAGGATCGGCTCCGCCACACTGAGCAGTTTCCCCTTGGACGGTTCTATCTACGGTTTCCAAGGCTCTTCTTTCTGCCCCTTTTTCTGCTGAAGGAACTTGGCGTCGGTCTCTTGATACCAAGCATGGAGCTTAGAACGCATCGCAGTCACCCGTCCTTCATGGCCTTTCTGAACGTCGTTGAGTTCACCAATATCGTCCTTGAGATTGTAAAGATGAACGCGGCCGTCTTCGTAGCGCTCGACGAGCTTCCAGTCACCCATGCGGATCGCGCCCGCGGGAAAGCCGCCCTGGTTACTATAATGCGGGTAGTGCCAGTAAAGAGCATCGCGCTTGAGGTCTCCGCCTTTCAGGAAAGGGAGGAGATCAACACCATCAACCGTGCCCGTAATCTTGCCTCCGGCTGCCTTGACAAAGGTGGGGAAGAAGTCGGTGCTCATGACCGGCTTGGCACTGGTCGTCCCGGCTTTGGTCACTCCGGGCCATTTTACGATGAAGGGCTCACGGATTCCTCCTTCATAGATCCATCCTTTTCCTCCTCGGAGAGGGAGGTTGGAAGTGGGGGAGCCTTCCGAGGTCGACAGTCCGCCGTTGTCCGAGGTGAAGCAAATCACGACCTCATCTTCCAGTCCAAGATCCGTGATTTTCTTCATGACTTTCCCAACGGCTTGGTCCATCGCTTCCACCATCGCGGCATAGACGGCATGCTTTTGGAGAATGCGCACCTTGCGCGGCTTCTTGCCAAGAACCTGCTCTTCATCCCCAAATTCCTGTCCGTTAATTTTGGCGGCTTTCTTTTTATATTTCGCAACGAGATCAGGACGCCCGATCAGCGGCGTGTGTACTGAGTAAAACGAAAGCATCGCAAAGAAAGGCTGCCCTTTATTCGCTTCGATGAACTTGCAGGTGTCTGTCGCGAGGCGATCCGGCAAATGCTCCCCGTCCGGCCCGTTGCTCAATTTGGGATTCTCGTAGGGTGAGAAGTATTTTTTTCCAGTGTAGGGACCGCCTGCTTTATAGCCTCCCGCATTGACATCATATCCCTGGTTTTCTGGCCAAAACTCCTCCGTCGGCCCCAAATGCCACTTCCCGGCATAAAAGGTCGCGTAGCCCTTTTCCTTCAGAGCCTCCGCAATTGTGATCTCTTCAGTTTCCATGCGATGGTTCACGCGTGCTGGCGCAAATTTCCCGCTCCGGTTGCCCCCAAAAAAATTGGTCGCCTCCTCCCGCGTGGGATAGCGCCCGGTCTGGATCCCGAAGCGGGTCGGGGAGCAGACCGGATTGGCGGCGTAGCCATCGGTGAACTTCAGTCCCGATTTGGCAAGCGTGTCGACGTTCGGAGTCTCGTAAAAGGTGCCTGGATTGTAAGCCCCGATGTCCATGTAGCCGAGGTCATCGACCACGATCAAGACGTAGGACTTTCCGTGGAGAAAAGTAGTGGCGGCAAGAGTCAGGAAGAGAGTGAGTTTCACCAGAAGACATACCCCAGAGGCCGGATTCTCCTTTCAGCCGGTTTGGGATGGGATCGCAGGTGAAGGGGAATCCTTTAAGAACTCGCCAACGAAGCCGCCCAAGCCCGCTACGATTAGGAGATGCAAATCAGTGGCAAATGCGAACGAGAGGCAATCGGAGTCGAAAGCTGCCCTTTCGATTCCTGCCACTTCGCAGCAGAGAGAGGGGTGGGAAACGACACCATTCTTTAGCCAAGCGCCCCCTTTTCGGTTCGTCTTGATTGAAGGGGTGGCTCCACCTGAAAAGGGCGCACGGCCAACAGCCTCGGCAACTTTCGGCTACTGTTTTCTCGCGGCGCTGTTGGGTGGGGACGGGGCTCGCATAAAATGCTCTGGGGAAAAATCCGATTCATGGACACGCTTATCGATAAACTGGCAAAGGGGAAAGCGATTGAAAAAATCCGTTGTTCATGAAGGCCCGCGTCGGCTCTCAATGATTTTTTCTAACTCCAAATGATCCCGCTGTTCTCATAGAGCTGTGGGTGGAGCTTACGCTGAGTTTTAGGCAGAAGTCGGGGTCCTGAAGGGACACGGGACCAAAGCCCCAGATTTCAGTCCTGAGTCTTATTCATAAGTTTCCATCCTTCAGCGGTCTGGTTCCTAAGTGCTAAAGGTGCGAACTATCGTAGCCCGGGGCAAAATAGAGTGCCGCCCTGGGTCTGGAATACGGAGAATCAGGGCCAAGCCAAAGGTGATGACTCTCCAAAGAAGATCCCCGCAGGCCGTCGGTCGGTGGTGGAGCGGGAGAAGCGGGAGAAGCGGGAGAAGCGGGAGAAGTGGGCCAATCAATCGTGAAGCGATCCGTTTGG
>Ga0222650_1000548_pt1 | contig 27895 bp, 22 predicted proteins | sample AntAcemetagen367_FD_179820 | JGI IMG/M metagenome (GOLD analysis project Ga0222650, IMG submission 179820) | Saline water microbial communities from Ace Lake, Antarctica - #367 | ecosystem: Environmental > Aquatic > Non-marine Saline and Alkaline > Saline | place: Antarctica: Ace Lake... | reverse complement strand
GTGGCGCTGCAAGAGGTCGACGAAGACTCGCACTGGAATCAGCGCATCCACTTGCTAGACGCGCTCAAAGAGCAGGCCGGCTATGCGCACTCCTACCTCGGTGTGCACAATCGCCGCGCGGGTAAGCTGCCGCTCGCTTATGGCAACGGCTTGCTCACGAAGTTTCCCATCAGCCATGCCGAGCATACTGCCTTCGGGGGCGCCTCGTTGGGGGAAAAGGGCTTTATGTGTGCCGAACTCGAGACGCCGCACGGCATCCTGCCAGTGGTTAACTTACATTTAGACTTCCGCTCCCGCTTGCGTCGTATCGAGCAAATCCAGAGTTTAATCCAGTTTTTCGACGACAAAAAATACACCGAAGAAGGCACCCCGCACCTCTCGCCGATCATCTGTGGCGATTTCAATAGCCGCCTGGGCAAGCCCGGCGATGCCGTGCGCCACCTGTTCCGCTACCTGCAAGAACAATGCGCCTACACACTGCTGCCGAGCGGTCGCCGCAGCCGCACCTTTCCCTCGCTCTTGCCCGTGCACGGGCTCGACTTCATCTTCGTGCCACCCAGCTACCGCGTCTGCGCCAGCCAAGTGCTGCGCACTTACGTCAGCGATCACCGTCCCGTCCTAGTCGAGTTGGAAGTGCTGTAATTCAAGGTTGGAGTCCCGCCTTTAGGCGGTAGCGTATGAGAAGCCAATCCAACGCAGCCGCCTGCAGGCGGGACTCCCACCCAATCATCCAAAAATGTTCCGCTACACTCTTATCGCCGTCGGCAAAATGAAAAATCGCTCGCTAGGCGCACTGTGTGCCGACTTTTCCAAGCGCCTCAAGCGCCAGGGCAACTTCGAGCTAATCGAACTCAAGGACGGCGACGTCGAGAGTGAAGGCCAGCGCATCCTCGAAGCCTTGGCTAAGCGCAGCGAGGCCCGCATCTATGCCATGGCGGAGGAGGGCAAGACCCGCAGTTCGCAGAAACTCGCCGACGAACTCTACGCCCTGCAAGGCCGCCAAGCAGTCTTCATCATCGGCGGAGCCTACGGCCTCAGCAACGCCGTCAAACAGCGCGCCGACGCCCTGTTCGCGCTCTCGCCACTCACCTTCACACACGAGATCGCCCGCATGTTAGTCTGCGAGCAGCTCTACCGCGCCGTCTCGATCCAGACCGGCTCCAAGTATCACCACGAATAGTCAAAAAAGGTAGCGCTGCATGGCCTCATGCAGCCCGCCAGTAGGAGGTAGCGCTGCATGGCCTCATGCAGCACGCCAGTGGGAGGTAGCGCTGGCATGGCCTCATGCAGCACGCCAGTAGGAGGTAGCGCTGCATGGCCTCATGCAGCCATCCGCGCCCCCCATCGAACGCCCCCTCACTAATTAAGTTGATTCCATTCACCTGCGCTGCAAATAATTCCTCTTTCACAAATCACTTATCTTATTATGGCAACAGGACTACTTTTTTCCGGTCAAGGCGCGCACACCGTCGGCATGGGTCGCTCTCTCTATGAAAACTCCGAGATCGCGAAAGCGCTCTACGATGAAGCCAACGAGGTGCTCGGCTGGGATCTGAAAAGTCTCTGTTTCGACGGCCCCGATGAGGCACTGACCGAGACAAAAGTCTGTCAGCCCGCGCTCTACGTGCAGGGCTACGCGATCTTTAGCATCTTAAAAGCGCGCGGTAAGCTGACTGAGTTCAAGGCGGCCTGCGGGCTCAGCCTCGGCGAGCTCACTGCGCTCGCGGCGGCCGGTGTTTACGATTTTGCCACCGGCCTGCGGCTGGTGGCAGAGCGTGGCCGCCTGATGCAGCTGGCCTGCGATGTGACTAAGGGCGGCATGGCGGCGGTGATCGGCGGCACGCCCGAAGAGGTGCAGACTTTCTGCGACGAGTTCGACATTGAGATCGCTAATTTAAACTGCCCCGGCCAGATCGTGATCTCTGGCGACAACACCCAGGTGCTCGCCGCCGTCGCCGCCTCCAAGGGGCGCTTCAAACTCTGCAAGCCGCTCAACGTGGCCGGCGCCTACCATAGCCGCCTGATGCAGTCCGCGCGCGATGCCTTTGCCGAATTTATAAAAGACTTCGACTTCAAAGCGCCCGAGGTCTTTGTCTATACCAACGTCACCGGCCAGAAAGTCAGCGAGCCACAAGCGATTAAAGATGCGCTCGTCAGCCAAGTTGTTTCCTCCGTTCGTTTCGAAGATAACTTGCGCAACATGGCCGCCGAAAACGGCATCGATCAGTTCTACGAGTGTGGCCCCGGCAAAGTGCTGGCAGGCTTCGCCAAGCGGATTGATCGCCAGCTGGTGGTCAGCCCGATGTCCGAGTTCGAGGAGATTCCCGAGTAGCTTGTGACTCGTTTATTTCAAATCCGTAAAATGCGTATCTACTTCATGGGGATCTGCGGCACCGCCATGGGCAACGCCGCGCTACTCGTCAAAGAGCAAGGCCATGAAGTGCTGGGCTGCGATGCGGGCGTGTATCCACCGATGTGCGATGTGCTGGCCGATGCCGGGATTGCAGTTCTAGAAGGCTTCGATGCCGAGCGACTGGCCGCACTCAAGCCAGATCAAGTGGTGGTGGGCAATGCCATGAGCCGCGGTAACCCTGAGGTGGAGTGGCTGCTTGATCAATCCGAGGTCGCCTATCTTTCGCTGCCGCAACTGTTCCATGATACGGTGCTGCCGCAGCGTTGCCCGGTAGTGATCACCGGCACCCACGGCAAGACCACCACCTCCGCGATCGCTGCCTACCTACTCGAACGCGCGGGCACAAATCCCGGCTGGCTCATCGGCGGCGTGCCCCACGATCTGCCTAGCGGTGCCAAGCTAGGGCAGGGCGCACCCTTCGTGATTGAGGGCGACGAGTATGACTCCGCCTTTTTCGATAAACGCAGTAAATTCATTCATTACCGCCCTCAGATTGCCGTGCTTAATAATCTGGAGTTCGACCATGCAGATATCTTTCGCGACCTCGAAGATGTGCAACGTTCCTTCCGGCACTTTTTACGCATCATCCCCGCGTCGGGCTACGCGCTGATCAATGGCGATGATGCCAATATCGCGGCACTCTTGCCCGCGCCTTGGACGCAGCTGCTGCGCGTCGGCGTCGCCGAAGGAAATGATTTAGTGATCCGCAATTTCCAAGACGGCCCCGCAGGCGCTCAGTTCGATCTCGTTTGGAAGGGGGCGCTGTGGACACGTGTGCAATGGCCGATGCACGGCCTGTTTAATGCGCGCAATGCCGCCATGGCAGCGCTGGCAGCAGCGCTGGCCAGTGGTTACGGTGGCTGCGCCAGCCCGTGCGATTTTGATCTCAGCGCACTGAAAAATTTCGGTGGTGTGCGCCGCCGCCAAGACGTGCTCCACGCGGACCCCGCCTGGACAGTGCTAGAAGATTTTGCGCACCACCCGACCGCCGTCGCCGGCACCATCGAAGCACTGCGCGCCGCGTATCCAGATCGCAAGATGACAGTCTGTTTCGAACCGCGCAGTAACACCGCCGCCAGCTCACGTTTTCAAGGGGAGTTTCAGACGGCCCTCTCGGGCGCGGATCGCGTCTATTTTGGTGCCGTACATCGCGCGCAGCACATGAAGCCCGAAGAGCGATTAAACACCGTCGCAATGGCAGCGAAGTTAGAAGAGGGGCTCGGAGAAGCGCAAGCGTTTGCAAGTAATGAAGCGCTTTTTGAGCAATTGAGTTTAAATACTTCGAAAGAAACCGGGGGACTCATCGTCTTCTTCACCAACGGTTCGTTTGATGGTTTACCCCAAAGACTGGCCAGTCTTCACTAAACTCGGGAGACTTAGCAGGGGTCATTCCGGAATGCCCCCTCTGCTCTTCCCGTGACCGCAGCTCTGCTGCTCCAGTCAGTTAGAAATATTGTGCTTTTCCGGAAAGCTGTACTCACTTAGATCGCCGCTCGGATAGATGCGGGCATAGGCTTCTTGCTTGTCCCCAAACACGATAACGCAGCGTTGCCAGTCCCGCTCATCCAAGTAGGCCAAAAGCGGGAAATAGACTTCTGCACCGGCGAACACGTCACGTATTTTATGCGCAAATGACTTTGCTATCTCAATTCGATGCGTAATACTTAGGAGATGCCTAAAAAGAAAACGACTAAGAAAACATTTTCCAAGAAATCTAAAGCCTACCAAGCACCTGAGTTTTTGGTCGATCTGCTTAATGCGCGCTCGCCGACAGGTGCGGAATACGAAGCGCAAGCCGTCGTGGATCAATATGTGGAGAACGAGGTCGATGCCTACCGCCGCGATACGATGGGTAATCGCTTTGCTACGGTGAATCCAGGTGGCGACCCCAAGCTGCTTTTTGCTGGTCACATTGACGAGCTTGGCTTGATCGTTACCTACATTAACGATCAGGGTTTCGTCTATTTTGATACGCTGGGTGGGCACGATAAGACCATGATTTCAGGCCGCCGCGTGTCTATTCTTACGAAAGCAGGCATCGTGAAAGGCGTGACTGGTAAGCGCGCCATCCACCTGATGAGCCCTGAAGATCGCAAGAAAGTGCCCGAGACGCATGAGATCTGGATCGACCTTGGAGTGAAGAATAAAGAAGAGGCGAAAAAACTTGTCGGTATCGGTGACACAGCTGTTTATGACCAGAGTTTCGAACTGATTCGTGGTAGCGTGGGCGTCGCTCGCGCCTTTGACGACAAAGCGGGTGCTTACGCTGTGCTGGAAGCGGTGCGACGGCTCTCCAAAGACAAGTTCGCAGCCCGTGTAACCGCAGCGGCGACGACTCAGGAAGAAATCGGCACCCGTGGTGCCATCACGGCGGCTTTTTCGGAAAACCCCGATTTCGCCATCGCTGTAGATGTCGGGCACGCCACGGACTCGCCAGATTGCGACCACCGCAAATACGGCAGCTTCAAACAGGGCGGCGGGCCCATCGTCTGCCGTGGCCCGAACATCAACCCGATCATTTTTGAGCATATCATCCGTGCGGCGGAGAAGAACAAGATTCCGTATCAAATAGAGGCCGACCCGCGCCCCACCGGCACCGATGCGCGCGCGATTCAGGTGGCGCAGGCTGGTATTGCCACAGGGCTGCTTTCGATCCCACTGCGCTATATGCATACGCCCAGCGAGATGGTCGATCTAGAAGATATCGAGCACACCGTGCAGCTGTTAGTGGCCGTGGCCAAATCGCTTAAGAAGGGCGAGCGTGGTATCTGGTAGTCGAAAACAAAAAATAATCGGCTGGAAGGAAACCGTCGATCTGCCTGATTGGGGGATCGAGTCTATTATTGCAAAAAGCGATACGGGCGCGCGCCGCTCTGCACTGGATGTGTGTAATGTGGTCGAGTTAGCGAATAATCAAATACAGTTCGACATCATACTAGATCGAAAAGACCGCTCGCGCACGAAGACGGTGATTGCGCCTATCGACCACCAGACGCATGTGCGCTCCAGTAATGGCGAGCAGCACGAGCGCTATTTTGTGCGGACGAAAGTGGTGATCCATGGGCGCGAGAAGGAAGTGGAGTTCAGTCTCGTATCGCGCGAGAGTATGATGTGCCGCATACTTCTAGGGCGAAAAGCGCTGGAAGGTGATTTTCTAGTCGACTCTTCACAAAAGCACGTCACTCGACCTCGTAGAAAAGTCCGCGATTTAGACGACTAATCTTCAATCCTGCCCCTGCACCTAAACATCGAAACCAGACTTTAAAGCCTACCTATGAATATCGCAATCCTCTCTCGTGGCCCTAAGCTATACAGCACCAAACGCTTACGCGAAGCGGCGCTGGCACGTGGCCACAAGGTGCGTGTTTTTGACACCTTGAAATTTGGCCTTTATTTGCGCCAAGGTGAGCCAGACGTCACCTATGCGGGCAGGCCAATCACCCACTACGATGCCATCATCCCTCGTATCGGCACTTCAGTTACTTTTTTCGGCACCGCCGTGGTACGCCAATTTGAGCAGATGGGGACGTTCTGCCTGAACACGGCTGACTCTATTCTTGCTTCGCGCGACAAGCTCTCTTCGATGCAGGCGCTCAGCCGCCATGATGTGGGCATTGCAGAGACCGCATTTGTGCGCAACCAAAAAGACATTCTGCAAGCCATCCGAGAGATGGGGGGTGCACCGGTGGTGATCAAGCTACTCTCTGGGACGCAGGGGGTCGGTGTGATTTTGGCTGAGTCGAATAAAGTCGCTGAAGCAATCATCGAGACGCTCTCCAGTGTGCAGCAAAATGTGCTAGTGCAAAAATTCGTCTCTGAATCGAAAGGGCGTGACATCCGCGCCTTCGTGGTTGGGGATCGGGTGGTGGGTGCGATGCGCCGTACGGCAGTCGGCCAAGAGTTTCGTAGTAATGTGCACCGCGGCGGCCAGACCGAAGTCGTCAAACTCGACGACGCTTATGAACGCACTGCCGTGCGAGCCGCGCAGATTCTAAATCTTAAGGTGGCGGGCGTCGATATGCTGGAAGGCAAGGACGGCCCAGTGATCATGGAAGTGAACTCCTCGCCTGGCTTGGAAGGCATCGAAGGTGCCACTGGCTTAGACATCGCGGGTGAGATTATTCAATTTACTGAAGAGCAGATTAAGTTCGGCAATTTCAACGTGCGGGAAAGACTCTCGCTGACTAAGGGATACACCGTTACTGAATTCAGCATATCACCCAACGCGCCGATTGCTGGCGAAACGATTGAAACGAGCGGTCTGCGCGAGCGCGACATCGTGGTGCTACGTTTAACGCGTGGCGGTGAGCACATTGCCAACCCGCGGCGAGACCGCGTCATCATGGAGGGCGACAGTTTGCTTTGCTACGGCAGCCAGATTGCGCTCAGTACGTTTCTACCCGAGCGCTTGACTAAGAAGAAGCGCCGCAAGCTCAAAAAGATGCCAATTGAGGAGGTCTAGTGAAGTTAATGCTGAGTGAGCCACTCAGCGCCACCCGACGATTACAGTTATGCCAACTCAACGAAGCGCCCCATTTTTCATCGCAGGCGAACGCATCCCGCTCGGTCAGTCTAAGAACGTGGGTTTGATTATCTCCGAAACCTACACGGGCGATAAAGTACGTGTGCCACTGCGTGTGATACGTGCCAAGAAAGCGGGGCCCACTGTCTTCATCACCGCTGCGATCCATGGCGATGAGGTCAACGGCACCGGTATCATTCACGATTTTCTGTTTGGCGATGAGGTGAAGCTCCAGTGCGGCACTTTGGTATTGGCTCCGGTGGTCAACGTGTTTGGCTTCGAATCGCACGAGCGCTACTTGCCGGATCGTCGTGATTTGAATCGATCTTTTCCTGGCAATAAAAAGGGAAGTCTCGCCAGCCGCATTGCCTACACGCTGATGACGGAGTTGGTGGATAAGTGCGATTACGGCATCGACCTGCACACGGCCGCCTTCCAGCGCACGAACTTTCCGAATATACGCGCCGATTTGACGAATGCTAAGGCGCGCCGTTTAGCCGAGGCTTTTGGTTGCTTGATGGTGGTCGATGGCAAGGGGCCGCTCGGCTCCTTTCGCCGTGAAGCGACCAAGCGCGGCTGCCCGACCATCATCCTCGAAGCGGGTGAGCCTTGGAAGGTCGAGCCGAGCGTGTTGCAAATCGGCACGCAGGGCATACGCAACGTGCTTGCCGATCTCGGTATGATCAATGAGGTGATGGTGAGGCCTCCGTTTCTGGCCAAAGTGCGCAAGACGCAATGGGTGCGTGCCACGGTGGGCGGTATTTTAAAGTTTCACGTCAGCCCTGGCGACTTTGTCGAGGCGGGTCAGCCGATTGTAACGAATTACAGCATCATGGGGGTGGAGCAGAACGTGCTGCTTTCGCCCAACAATGGCATCATCCTAGGTATGGCTACCATGCCAGCAGTGAAGCCGGGCGAACCCATTTGCAACATCGCCACGCTCACTGCCAGCCAACTGCGCCGCTACCGCACTAAGTTGAATCAGGCAAAAGCAGACCCGCATGCGCAGGCGCAAGCCGACCTCGCCACCAGCATGAACGTGGTGGATGCGGTATAAATAATCACCTAATTCAAATCGTGGCTTAGTTCAGAATTTGTTGCAAATCGCTTTGCAAAATCACCTAGTTGATCGTTCCTATAATTTTTCGGTAGTTCATCTTTTTTCTTGCTGCTTTATGCCGCCACGCAATTTGCTTTTATTATGACAGCTTCGCACAAAAACACTACCCCGGCTTGGACAGTCGAGGAATCTGAAAACTACTACGGGCTCAAGCAATGGGGCGGTGGTCACTTTTCGATCGATTCGGAAGGCTTTATGCAAGTGCATCCTTTGCGGGATCAGCGCAGTATCCGTATCCACGACATCGTGAAAGAGGCCGCACAAAAAGGCCTCAAGCCGCCACTCACTGTCCGTATCCAAGACCTCCTGCATACCCGCGTGATCCAGCTCAACGAGCTCTTCCGCGAGGCGATCAAAGACGAGAAATATGATGGGCGCTACCGCGGCGTCTTCCCGATCAAGGTTAACCAGATGCGCGAAGTCGTCGAAGAGATTCAAGATGCGGGCAGGCCTTTTAACTACGGCCTAGAATGCGGCAGCAAGCCCGAGCTAATGATCGCCATGGCGATGCACAAAGACCACAAATCTTTAATTATTTGCAACGGTTACAAGGACGATGAGTTTATCCGCCTCGCGCTACACGGAATTCGTTTGGGCAAGGAAGTGTACCTCGTGGTCGAGCAAATCAGCGAGGTGGCGCGTATTATTCAGATTTCAAAGAAGCTTGGCGTGACGCCGCTGATCGGTTTCCGCATCAAGCTTGCGACGATGGGCGAGGGCAAGTGGGCGAGCTCTTCGGGCGAGGATGCCAAGTTCGGGCTGACCAGCCCAGAGATCATTGATGCCGCCAAACGCCTCAAACGTGCGGGGCTCACTGATAGTTTGCGGCTAGTCCATTTCCATATCGGCTCGCAGGTGCCGAATATACAGACCATCAAAAAGGCTACCGTCGAAGCAGCACGCTTTTACTGCGAGCTGTGCAAATTGGGTTTCCCCATGGAGCTGATGGATGTCGGCGGCGGTCTCGGCATCGACTACGACGGCTCGCGCAGCAATTACGAAAGCTCGATGAACTACACCATGCGCGAATACGCGCGCGACGTGGTTTATAATATCAAAACCGTGTGCGAGGACGCGGAGGTCAAAGTGCCCGATATCGTCACAGAGAGCGGGCGCGCCGTGGTGGCGCCACACTCCATTCTGATCACGGAAGTCTGCGACCGCATTTCTAAGACGGCCGTGCCGCCCAAGCCTTTGCCCAAGAATAAGAAGGTGAACCCGCTGCTGCGCGACTTACAGGCGATTTTAGATAATGAACACGCTTCGTCGCCGTTGGAGCGCTACCATGACGCACTTCAGAAAAAGGAAGAGGCCAACAGTCTCTTCAGTCTCGGTTATCTCAACCTGGCCGAGCGCGCTCAGGCCGACTCCACCTACTGGGCGATCTGCCAAGAGCTGTGCGATCAGGCCAAGCTCAGTAACTACACGCCCGAAGATTTGGTAAGCCTGCCGCAAATGATGGCCGAGCAATACGTCTGCAACTTTTCCGTCTTTCAATCGCTGATCGATCACTGGGCGTGCAAGCAACTGTTCCCCATCGCGCCACTGCATCGCCTCAACGAGAGCCCCGACGTGGATGCCACACTCGTCGATATCACCTGCGATAGTGAGGGCAAAGTCTCGACTTTTACGGATGTAGAAGACGTCCGCCACACCTTGCGGTTGCATAAACTGAAGCCAAAAGAACCTTACTATCTCGGCGTTTTTCTCGTCGGTGCGTATCAAGATATTATGGGTGATTTGCACAACCTCTTTGGGCGCGTTAACGAGGTACACGTCTTCTTAGAAGACGACGAAGAAGACGGCTTCTACATCGAAGACAGTATCAAGGGCTTTACTGTCAACGACGTCATCGGATTCACCCAGTATGATGGCCACGTGCTGAACCGCCGAATGAAGAAGCTGATCGATCGCGCCACCAAAGCCGACGAGATCAAACCCCGCGAAGGCACCCGCATACTGGACGAATACGCCGAGCTTCTACGCGGCCACACGTATCTGGCTACTTAGTTGAAGGCGGAAAGCGGAAGGCGGGAGTCTTGCCTTTAGGCGGCCACGTATAATAAGTTCCTCCCTCTAATGTCGAACACTCCTCAGCACATCAACTGGCCGCAGGCGGCAGACGCATTGCGTAAGCGGCTGGGGCCGGACGCCTTTGAGCCGTCTACACGGGCGCACTTGCGCCGGGCGGATCGTGTGCTGGTGGCTTGCTCGGGCGGGGCGGACTCCGTCTTTATGCTCTGCGCACTCGTCGCCTACGCCAAAGAGACCAAAGAGGCCAGAGAGGCCAGAGATTGCGGCGGTCTACAACTCCACGTAGCGCACTACAACCACCGCTGGCGGGGCGAGGAGTCGGCGGCCGATGCCGCTTTTGTCAAATCGCTCGCCGAGGCGTTTGGCTTGCCCTTCGTGTGCGGCACGCGCCCAGATAAGGAGGCCGCCTTCACCGAGACGACTGCCCGAGCGTTGCGGCTCGATTTCCTACGCGGTGCAGCCAAGAGCTGTGGCTGCAAATACATTTTGTTTGGCCATCAACTCGACGACATTATCGAAACACAGCTACAGCGCCTCGCGCGCGGCTGCGGGTCGGACGGGCTGGCCGCGCCCAGGCCAGTCGCCCGCTTCGGTGGGCTGGCGACTCATCTGCGCCCCTTGTTGCACTTGCGAGCAGGCGATATCCGCATGGCGCTCAACGCCACTTCTATCCCGTGGTGCGAGGATCGGTCAAACGACGATCTCAGCATCGCCCGCAACGCGCTGCGCAAGCAAATCATCCCCGATCTAGCCGATGCGCTAGCGCGCGATCCCGTGCTGGGCGCGGCACGCAGCCGGCGCTTACTAGAGGAAGACGCCGATGCGCTCGATGCACTTGCCCGCCAGCGCTTGCCCGCTGCTTATGCCCACGCCGCCACGCTGGAACGCAGCACCTTGCGCAAGGTGCCGCGAGCGCTCTTGCGGCGCGCGCTCGCGGAGTGGCTGAGTGGGCACCAGATGATTACCTCTGTCGGTGCGTCCGCCATGGATATTTTGATCGATACTGTGTGTAGCACCCGCAAAAGCTATCGTATGAGCGCGGGCACATGCTACATCCTAGTCGATGCCGATTCCCTGAGTTGGGAGGCGCTCGAAGCTACGGCCGCCCCGCAGGCGCTCCAGCCAGCCACCGTCCAGATCGGGGAGCCAGTTTTCTTATCCACTGGAGCACTGATCGCGGTGGAGCTAGTAGAGCTAAGCGATGATTTGCGCAGCCAGATTACATCGGGTGCGATCAACCCGCAGGTAGAGGCCATGATCGAAGCGAGCGGCCAGCGCGTCTTTAAGGTGCGCAGCTGGCAGCCGGGCGACCGTTTTTACCCGCTTGGTGCGCCGGGGCGCAAAAAGCTAAAAGATTGGTTTATCGACCGCCACATTCCGCAGGCGGAACGAAAAAGACTCCCCCTTGTCGTAAATGACTCCAACGAAGTCGTCTGGGTGCCCGGTTTCCCGCCCGCAGAGAGTTGCAAAATTAGTCCTACAACGAAGCAGGCTCTTAGGTTGACTTACCGAACAACAGATCCACTTTGACCTCTTTATGTCATCCGAGAACAAAAAGCCTAAAAAGAACGAACCCGATAGTAACGGCTCACCACAGCGCTTCCAGCCTAAGGTGTTGCTTGTTTATCTGATCATTGTTGCTGCGATATTAACTATCTGGTTTGCCAACCCCAGTGCGGGCGCCAACGTCAAACAATTGACTATTAGCGAGCTGGTCGAAGCAGTCAAAGCAGGTCAAATCGCCGAAGACGATGGCTTTATGGAGCCCGATCCTTCCTACGGGCGCGATGGCTATGTGATTAATGGCGAGATGACGAATCCCGGCTTTTCGTCGATGGATGACAGCCTCTCACAAGGCGGCGATATGGCCGCAAAAGTGCGCTTCACCGCCCGTGGCCGTTTGACGGAAGACGACTTTCTGCTGGTGCGCGAAGTCCTCAACGAGAAGCGAGCCAGCACCGGCTTGCAGGACATGTTGATTAGCTTTCTCCCGTTTTTGCTGATCATCGGCCTGTTGTATTTCCTCTTTGTGCGTCAGCTGAAAAATGCGGGTAAGGGAGCGATGAGTTTCGGCAAGAGCAAGGCCAAGATGCTCACCCGCGAGAAGGGCGCTATCACTTTTAAAGACGTCGCCGGTTGCGATGAGGCCAAAGAAGAGGTCGCCGAAGTCGTCGATTTCCTCAAAGATCCTAAGAAGTTTCAGCGCATCGGCGGCAAGATCCCGAAAGGCGTGTTGATGGTCGGCCCTCCTGGCACGGGTAAGACGCTGCTGGCTAAGGCAGTCGCCGGCGAGGCTGAGGTGCCGTTTTTCTCGATCAGTGGCTCCGACTTCGTCGAAATGTTTGTCGGTGTCGGCGCGGCACGTGTGCGCGATATGTTTGAACAAGGCCGCAAGAACGCGCCTTGCATCGTCTTTATTGACGAGATCGACGCCGTCGGTCGCCAGCGCGGCTCCGGAGTCGGTGGGGGGAATGACGAGCGCGAGCAGACCCTTAACTCGCTCCTAGTCGAGATGGATGGTTTCGATGGGAATGAAGGTGTGATCATTATTGCTGCGACGAATCGCCCCGATGTCTTGGATGCCGCACTGCTGCGCCCCGGCCGTTTTGACCGTCAAGTCACGATTGATTTGCCCGACCTCAATGGTCGCCACGAGATTTTGCTTGTCCACGCCAAGAAGATCGCCCTCTCCGAGGAAGTGAATCTCAAGTATGTAGCGCGTAACACACCCGGATTTTCCGGTGCCGACCTCGCCAACCTTCTGAACGAAGGCGCGCTGATCGCTGCCCGCTATAATAAGAAGGCCGTCGAAATGAACGATATGGACGAAGCCCGCGATAAGATTTCCTTCGGGCGCGAACGCCGAAGGTTGATGGACGACGAAGATCGCAAAATCATCGCTTTCCACGAAGCGGGTCACGCATTGATCAAAGGCGTCCTTGATGATGGGCACATGCCAGTCCATAAGGTGACGATTATCCCTCGTGGCTCAAGTCTCGGCTCGACGATGTTTATGCCGAAAAAGGATACCCTTAACCATTCTAAGCGCCGCTTGATCGATGATATCTGCTGCGTGCTCGGAGGCCGCGCTGCGGAGGAAATCGTGCTAGGCGATATTACCAGTGGTGCTTCAGGTGACATTAAGATGGCTAGTCGCACCGCACGCCACATGGTCTGCGATTGGGGCATGTCCGAGCTCGGCATGGTCGCGCTCGGCGAGAGCCAGAGCGGCGGTTACTTAGGCCACGGAGCCGTCACCGCCAAGAACTACAGTGAAGAAACCGCGCAGAAAATCGACCGTATCGTGCGTGATTTGATTCAAGACCAATACGCCCGCGCGCTCGAAGTATTGAACAAACACCGTAGCGCACTGGATCTCATCGCAGAGTCTCTGCTCGAACATGAAACGATCGACGGCAAACACGTGCTGGAAATCATCGAATTTGGCGAGATGCGCTCTCCGATAGTCAAGCGCGAGATTTCTGTTGAAGCGTCCGAAGAAGGGGCGCAAGCCGACGGAAAGCCGAAAAAGAAGGCCAAAAAAGACGATGGTAAAAGCGGCCTCACAGGCGATGAAGCACCCGCGCCTGCGTAAATCATTGCAGTCGTAGGCTTCCATGAATACCGAATTCACTTATAGCTTAGCTGATCTCGGTCAACTTGATTTCCCCGGCACACCGCTGGCGGTGATCGGGCACCCGATCAAGCACTCCGTAAGCCCCGCGATGCATAACGCGGCCATTGCTAAGCTGCGCCTGCAAAACTCTCGTTTTAATGATTGGGCTTATTATCGCTTCGATGTGCCGCCCGAAGATTTCGCGGCGGCGGTGCCACTCTTTTATAAGTACAACTTCCTCGGCCTCAACCTAACGATTCCGCACAAAGTGCAAGCGATGGATCTCATCCACGGCGTCTCGCCCGATGCCGAGCGCATGGGTGCGTGCAACACCCTAGTATGGGGGGAGCACGGCTACGATGGTTTCAATACCGATGGCTACGGCTTGAAGAATGCCTTAAAGGCCGACCTCGACGTCACCCTGCGCGGTAGCACGGTGATTTTGCTCGGCTCTGGCGGTGCCGCCCGTGCGGCAGCGGTGCAGTGTGTGCTAGAGGGTTGCCAAAAGCTCTACGTAGGTAACCGCAGTGTCGAGCGCTTGCAGCAACTGATGGCTGTCGTCCAAGCCATGCCCGGCGGTGACTGCGCCGAAGCCTTTGCGCTGGCCGAGCCGCCCGCCGAACTGCCTCAGCAGGGCGTCTTGATCAATGCCACCTCGCTCGGTCTCAAAGCCGAAGACCCCGCGCCTTTCGATAGCAGCGTTTTGCCCAAAGGCTGGGTGGTTTACGATATGATCTATAATCCTGATGCTACCCGCCTGCTGCAAGAGGCACGCGCACACGGCCTGCGCGCGGCCAACGGACTTTCTATGCTGGTGCATCAAGGCGTGCGCTCGCTCGAAATCTGGTCGCACGCCGAAGTCGACGCCCACACCATGCTACGCGCCGCTCGCCACGCCCTCGATTTACCACCCCGATTTCCATAATTAGTAGCCGAAAGCGTAAGCTTTTGGTAGATCTGGCCAAAACCTCACGGTTTCGGCTACATTCCCCTATGACGAATAACAAATGTCTTACATCGCCGACCCCAAACGCTACGATTCCATGCACTTCGCCCGCTGCGGGCGCAGTGGCTTAAAACTTCCTAAAATCTCGCTAGGCCTATGGCATAATTTTGGCGACGTGGATGATTTTGAAAATGCTCGTGCCATGCTGCGCACTGCTTTTGATCACGGCATCACACACTTCGACTTGGCCAACAACTACGGCCCGCCCGCAGGTTCCGCCGAGACGAATTTTGGCAAAATCTTTGCGCAAGATTTTAAGCCCTATCGCGATGAGCTCATCATCTCGACTAAGGCAGGTTACCATATGTGGGATGGCCCTTACGGCGAATGGGGTTCGCGCAAATACATGCTGGCCAGCCTCGACCAGAGCCTCGAGCGCATGGGGCTCCGCTATGTCGATATTTATTACAGCCACCGCTTCGATCCCGATACGCCGCTAGAAGAAACAATGGGCGCGCTCGACACAGCGGTGCGCTCCGGGCGAGCGCTCTACGCTGGCATCTCCTCCTACCCGCCCGCAGCGGCTCGCGAAGCGGCGCACATTTTACGCAAACTCGGCACACCGTGCATTATTCACCAGCCTAGCTACAATCTCTTTGACCGCTGGATCGAAGACGGCCTCACGGATGTGCTGCGCGAAGAAGGCATGGGTTCGATTGTTTTTTGCCCGCTCGCTCAAGGTCAGCTAACGGATAAATACATAGATTCCGTGCCCACCGATTCACGCGCCGCCAATGCAGCGTCCGTCTTCTTAGATGCCGAAAAAGTGCAGAGTAATTTACCTAAGATCAAAGCCCTCAACGAAATCGCAATCGCCCGCGGCCAGAGTCTCGCGCAGATGGCGCTCGCATGGGTCTTGCGCGATGGAGTGGTCACATCCGCGCTAATCGGCGCCAGTCGCCCGCAGCAGATTTTAGACAATGTCGCCGCGCTGGACGCCGCACCGTTCCCCGCAGCTGAACTCACAGCGATCGATCAAGCCTGCGCACTTTAAGCTTCTAACTTCGTGCGCCTATCCTGTGGTTTGTAGAAAATTAAGGTGTCGGCTTCCGTCGCTGTAATTTCTCGAAGGCCCTGTGTAAACAACGGTTTGAGTTGTCAGCGGGTGTATGCGTTCATGAAAGGCCTTTAAGCCTGAGAGGTGATCGGGTCGTGGCGTTGAGGCGGATTTGATTTCTATACCGGTGAGGCTTCGGGCATTGTCGATGATCAGGTCAACTTCCATGCGGTTGTTGTCTTGATAGAAGTAAAGACGAGGGCTGCGTCCATGATTGCGGTCATCTTTCAGATACTCAGCGATGACTAGATTTTCAAAGATACCTCCGACTAGTGGGTCGCGGGAGACTTGCTCTGGCTTGTGGATGCCCAGTAAATAAACGAGAAGCCCTACATCATAGAAAAAGATTTTTGGAGACTTGATGACCCGCTTGCCGAAGTTCTCAAAGTAAGGCGGGAGTTTGAATACGATAAAAGAGGCTTCGAGAATAGACAGCCAATGGTCGATGGTCTTTGCATTCACCCCAACATCATTGCCCAGAGAGTGTTTGTTGAGTATCTGACCAGTTCGCCCCGCCAGCAGGCGCATGAATTTGTCGAATAGAGTGGCGTCTTTCAGATGGATCAGTTGCCGCACATCCCGTTCAACGTAGGTCTGGTAGTAGTTTGCATAGGCCTGCGTTGAGCGCAGCCCTTCGGCGTGGATCTTCGGTAGAAAACCTTTATGGGCCAGAAAGGGAAAGCAACGGTCATCCTTCTTGAGGCTGAGTTCTGCGATGGATAGCGGTAATAGATGCAAGAGGGCGGTTCTCCCAGCAAGCGACTGCGATATGGCGGTTCTGAGTTCGAGCTGGTGCGAACCCGTCAGCACATATTGTGCTTTCAATTTTGGATCCGTATCTACGATCCCTTGCAGATAACTAAGTAATTCAGGCACGCGCTGAATTTCATCTAGAATGGCGGGTCTGCCAGTTTCTTCCAGAAATCCTTGTGGGTCGCGCGCTGCGAACTCTCTGATGTGGGGGATTTCTAGATTCTGGTAGGCGTAGGTGGGTAGAACCATTTGCGCCAGAGTCGTTTTCCCTGCTTGACGAGGCCCCAGAATGGTCACGATGGGATACTCCTTCAGTAAGGTTTTAAATTCCTTCTCTATGATTCTTTGGATCATAGCTCTAAGCTAGTCTTATACATATCAGGAGTTCAACTCTAAAAATGTATAAATTGTGCGTCATGTTTTCGATGAGGTCTTGTTTGAGCTGGTGGGTGCTTGCTTTGGTGCCGGGCTGGCCGTAAATGTTGTTTTTATGACGGTCAGCACGCTGGCGCAGGCCGATCGTGCTCAGAAATTAGACCTGCCCGAGTCCTCGCAAAGCGATGTGCCCGACGCCGAAAATCTGCCCAATCGCGGCACTCAAAAGAAAAGCAGAAGAAAAAGGCGACGTGCCCATCGTCACCATCTCGCCCGCCGAACCGCGCCCTGTGCGCAGATCGTCAAAGTGATGGACGCCTCCTCGCTCGCCGGCATCGAAGCCGTCAACTTCGCGCTGGGAGACGATTTGTAGCTTACGGCTACTCGATATTCTGCACCTGCTCGCGGATGCGCTCTAGCGCGTTTTTACCCTCGATCACGATGCGGGTGATTTCGATGTCGTTCGACTTGCTACCGGTAGTGTTAAATTCGCGGTGGATTTCTTGGCAGAGAAAGTCCATTTTGCGCCCCGTTGCCTCGTCGGCTTCGATAAAACTGATAAATTGCTCGAAGTGCGAAGCCAGCCGCGTGGTTTCCTCGCTGATGTCGGAACGATCCGCAAAAATCGCGATTTCTTTGAGCACCCGCTCGTCGGAAGGGTCGAGCTCCAGCTTTAACTGCTTCAGACGCTCCAGCAGAGCATCGCGGTAACGCTTCGTGCTGCCAGCGGCGGAGGCTTCGATCTGCCGGCGCATCTTGTCCAATTCGCTGATGCGCTCTTGGAGATCAGCCGCCAGTGCCGCGCCTTCTTGTAGCCGCATCGAGTCGATGTCGGCCAGGGCCGCTTCCAGCGCTTGCTGTAGCGCAGTTTCCAGTTCTTTCCAGTCGGGGAGGCCGCTGCTGTCCTTAAGTGAGCGGGCGAGGTCGAGGAGGAATTCGCTGCTCGGGTTAAATTCAAAGTTTTGAGACGCCGCAAATGCTCGTAAATCTTGGATGCTTTCCGCCATTGCCTTCGTGTTTAGGCGCAGCGCGTTGCTGCCGCCCGTGGTCGATTCCACTTTGATCTGAACATTCACTCGGCCCCGCTGGAAGGCACCGCACATCCACTCGTTGCACTTGGCCTCGTAGCCGCTCCACTCGCGAGGCGCGCTGATCTGCACATCCAAGGTCTTTTTATTGACCGAGTGGATCTCGACCTGAATTCGTACTCCGGCATCTGCCGCCTCCGCGCAACCGCACCCAAAACCTGTCATACTTCGCATTGGGCGGAATATACGGCCTGCGCGGTGAGAGGAAAGCTGAAAGTTTACCCGCGAATCCCCAACTTCTTCATGTTTAGATTGCAATTCAAGCCTGTTCAAATTTACTCCCTCGCTTCTTATGAAAATATTAATTGCAGACCGCATTTCGCCCATTGGTGTAGATTTGTTCAAGGCCCAGCAGGGTTTTGAAGTGATCGAAGCTTATGGTTCCTCCCCTGAGCAAATCCTTGAGCTCGCCAAGGATGTTGATGCGATCGCTGTGCGCTCCGATACGCGAATCACGGCCGAGGTCTTTGCGGTCGCTAAAAAACTTAAGGTGGTTGGGCGCGCGGGCGTGGGTGTGGATAATATCGACATCGAAGCCGCTACCGATCACGGCGTGATCGTGATGAATACGCCCACCGGCAACACCATCGCTACGGCGGAGCTCACTTTCACCCACATGCTCGCGGGCACTCGCGCCATCGTGCAAGCCTGCGCGGGCATGAAGGCCGGTCTCTGGGATCGCAAAAAATACACCGGCTCCGAGCTCAACCAAAAGACGCTCGGCATCCTCGGCATGGGTCGCATCGGGGCGGAGGTCGCCAAGCGCGCTATGGCCTTCCAGATGGATGTGCTTGCCTACGATCCCTATCTCACCGAGTCCCGCGCCAAGGCGCTCGGGGTGAAGCAAGCCACACTCGACGAAGTGATCGAAAATGCCGACTACATCACAGTCCACATGCCGATGACTAAAGATACCAAGCACATGCTCAACGCCGACGCGTTCTCCCGCATGAAGGATGGCGTACGTGTGTTCAACGTCGCTCGTGGTGGTATCATCGACGAGGCCGCCCTGATCGAAGCGCTGAAATCTGGCAAAGTCGCCGCCGCTGGGCTCGACGTTTACGAAGACGAGCCACCCCCTGAGGACAGCCCCCTGCGCAGTATCGAAAACCTCGTGCTCACGCCGCACCTCGGCGCCTCCACCCAAGAAGCTCAAGAAAATGTCGGCATCGACGTGGCCAAGCAAATGATCGAAGCCCTGACCGGGGGCATGGTGATGAACGCGCTCAACATGCCCTCCGTCGATCCCAAAGTGCTGGAAAAGCTCGGCCCTTACATGACGCTCGGCGAAAAAGTCGGCACCTTTTCGCAGCAGCTCGCGCCCGAAGGCGTCGAGAAGATCACCATCCGCTACTACGGCAAGATCGTCGAGCTCGACACCCTGCCACTGACCAACGCCATTCAACGCGGCTTCCTGCGCGAGATTTCCGACAACGTCAACAACGTCAACGCGCCCAAGAAGATCGAGCGCCTCGGCATCGAGACCGAGCAAGTTAAGCGCAGCAACCACGCTGATTTTAACGAGTTGATCGAGGTCGAAGTCACCTGCAAGGGGGGCAAGACCCGCACGATCGCCGGTACGCTTGTCGGCAAGAATCAGGCGCCACGCATCGTATCAATCGACGGCCACGGCCTCGAAGTCAGCACCGATGCCACGCTGCTCGTGCTCAAGAATAAGGATGTGCCGGGCATCGTTGGTTTTATCGGCGTCACGCTCGGCGAGGACAATGTTAACATCGCCAACATGTCGCTCAGCCGCGATAAGGGCGAAGGTTTCGCTGTCTCCGTCTTCGAGCTCGACACAGCGCCCTCCGCCGCCGCCGAAAAGAAGATCACCGAACACCCAGCGATCGAAAAATACCGCGTGATCAAGCTGTAGTCCAATCATCGTAATCGTTCTCGTAGTCGCTATCGTAGTCGTAGTCGCTATCGTAGTCGTAGTCGTAGTCGTAGTCGCAGTCGCAGTCGCAGTCGTAGTCGCAGTCGTAGTCGTAATCGTAGTCGTAATCGTAATCGTAATCGTAATCGTAGTCGTAGTCGTAATCGTAATCGTAATCGTAATCGTAATCGTAGTCGTAATCGCAGTCGTAGTCATAGTCGTAGTCGCTGTCGTAGTCGCAGTCGTAATCGTAATCGTAGTCGTAGTCGTAATCGTAATCGTAGTCGTAATCGTAGTCGTCATCGCAATAGTTCCCGTAGTCGCTCCAATCACCGTAATCCCTATCGTAATCTCTCCCATAGTCGTTCCCGTAATCGAAGTCACATGAAATTCGGCCATGAGCGACTCGATGTCTATCAACTTTCAGTGAAGTATGTTGGTTGGGCGTATTCGCTTAGCCGGCAGTTGAAAGGCATAGATCGCCATGCAAGAGACCAGCTCTTGCGTGCATCGCAATCTATACCACTAAATATTGCTGAAGGTAACGGGAAAGGCACTCAAGGAGATCGCCGTCGATTTTTCGAGATCGCTCGTGGCTCCGCGGCGGAATGTGCTGCGATTCAAGATGTGCTCGTAGAATGTGATATTTTAAGTGTAGAGCGCTGCGAGGAAGGCAAAACGATGCTACATCGGATTGTTTCGATGCTCACAAAGCTAGCACCGAGGGATTACACAATTTCTGAGGATGCTGCTGTTTATAACGACAACGACAACGATTGCGATCACGACAACGATTACGGCAACGATTGAGACAACGATTGCGATTACGGCAACAACAACGATTACGATTACGACAACGACAACGATTACGATCACAGACACGATTACGATTACGACTACGACAACGACAACATGTTGCGAGCACGACAACGACAACGACTACGATTGCGATCACGACAACGACAACGACAACGATTGCGACTACGACTACGACAACGACAACGATTGCGATCACGACAACGACAACGATTGCGATCACGACAACGACAACGACAACGACAACGATTGCGACTACGATTACGATTACGACAACGACAACGATTGCGATCACGACAACGACAACGTGTTGCGATCACGACAACGATTGCGATTGCGGCAACGTTTAGTCAGTGCTTCTCAAATGTCAGCCTTTTCCATCCTCCTCGTTGCTCTCGTCGGTGCGATCAGCTTTGCTGTGATCGTGGCGCGCAGCCAAAGCGTCGATATTTTTAAAGGTGTAGTCGTAATCGTAGTCGAGTCATCGTAATCGGTCTCATGGTCGCTATCGTAGTCGTAGTCGTAGTCGTAGTCGATTCATCGTAGTCCAATCATCGTCATCGTAATCGGTCTCATAGTCATAGTCATAGTCGTAATCGTTGTCGTTGTCGTAGTCGTAATCATAATCGCTTTCTGATATTTTAAGCGTAGAACGAAGCGAGGAAGGCAAAACGATGCTACATCGGATTGTTTCGATGCTCCCAAAGCTAGCACCGAGGGATTATACGATTTCTGAGGATGCTGCTGTTTATAACGACAACGACAACGATTGCGATCACAACAACGATTACGGCAACGATTGAGACAACGATTGCGATTACGGCAACAACAACGATTACGATTACGACAACGACTACGATTGCGATCACGACAACGTGTTGCGATCACGACAACGATTGCGATTGCGGCAACGTTTAGTCAGTGTTTCTCAAATATCAGCCTTTTCCATCCTCCTCGTTGCTCTCGTCGGTGCGATCAGCTTTGCTGTGATCGTGACGCGCAGCCAAAGCGTCGATATTTTTAAAGCTGTAGTCGTAATCGAGTCATTGTAGTCCAATCATCGTAGTCGCTATCGTAGTCGTCCCCGTAATCGGTCTCATGGTCGCTATCGTAGTCGTAATCGTAGTCATCGTAGTCGTAATCGTAGTCATCGTAGTCCAATCTTCGTAATCGCTATCGTAGTCGTCCCCGTAATCGGTCTCATGGTCGCTATCGTAGTCGTAATCGTAGTCATCGTAGTCCAATCATCGTAGTCGCTATCGTAGTCGTCCCCGTAATCGGTCTCATGGTCGCTATCGTAGTCGTAGTCGTAATCGTAATCGTAGTCCTAGTCGTAATCGCAGTCGCTATCGCTATCGCAGTCGTAATCGTAGTCGTAGTCGCTATCGTAGTCGCTATCGTAGTCGTAATCGCTTTCTGATATTTCAAGCGTAAAACGAAGCGAGGAAGGCAAAACGATGCTACATCGGATTGTTTCGATGCTCCTAAAGCTAGCACCGAGGGATTATACGACACTGAGGATGCTACTGTTTATAACGAAATCGAAATCGACAACGATCACGATTGCGATCACGATAACATTTAGTCAGTCTTTCTCATATGTCTGCCTTTTCCATCCTCTTGGTTACTCTCGTCGGCTATCTCATCGGTGCGATCAGCTTTGCTGTGATCGTGGCGCGCAGCCAAGGCGTCGACATTTTCAAAGAAGGCAGCGGCAACCCCGGCGCGACTAATGTGAAACGTGCCCTCGGTAAGAAGTGGGGCAATACAGTCTTCGCCCTCGATGCGCTCAAAGGCCTTGTCGCCGCTGGCTGGCCGCTCATCGCCTACGCGGGCGATCAACGGCTCGCTGTGATTGGGCTGATCGCCGCCATCCTCGGGCACAGCTTTTCCGTATTTTTGAAATTTCGCGGCGGTAAAGGCGTGGCCACCACCATCGGAGGGCTGCTCGCGTTGATGTGGCCCGTCTTGCTGATCGGGCTCGCTGTGTGGTTGATCACTTTTTACACCTCCAAAGTCGTGGCGCTGGCCTCGATACTCTTTTCGATTAGCTTACCGATCGCCGCCTACTTTATTTATGGCAGCAATGATGCCAGATTCTACCTAGGCGCCATCCTCGCGGTGCTCATCGTCGTACGTCACCGCTCAAACATCGCTCGCATGTTCTCGGGGAAGGAAAATAAATTTTAACCGTGACGCTGTGACGCCTATACTCGGTTGCGCCTTTACGACTTGGCGGCCTTCGCCTGTTTGCGGCGAACGTTTTCGTCCAAGATGCGTTTGCGCATGCGTAGGTATTGAGGTGTGACTTCGACCAGTTCGTCGGGGCCGATGTATTCGATCGCGCGCTCGAGTGAGAACTTGATCGGGGGCGAGAGCTGGATGCTCTTATCGGTGCCGGAGGAGCGCATGTTGTCGAGCTGTTTGGCTTTGGCCGGGTTGACGGGCATGTCCTCGGTGCGAGGGTTTTCGCCGACGATCATACCTGGGTAAACTTCTTCGCCTGGCCCGATGAAGAGTTTACCGCGACTCTGGATCATTTCCAGCGCGTAAGGCATCGACTTGCCTTGTTCCATACTCACGAGGGTGCCCGTGAGGCGAGTTACGATCTCGCCGCAATGTGGGCGATACTCCAAGAAAGAGTGGCTCATCACGCCGTGGCCAGAAGTCATGGTAACGAGGTCGCTCTCGAAACCGATGAGGCCGCGAGTGGGCACTTCGGCTTCGACGGTGACGCCGGTGTGGTGGTGCTCCATGTTGGTGACCTTGCCTCTGCGCTTGGCGAGATTTTCCATCACGCCGCCGAGCTGCTCCTCGGGCACTTCGACCCAGACTTGCTCAAAGGGTTCACAGCGCTTGCCGTCGATTTCTTTGTAGAGAACGGTCGGGCGAGAGACGAGTAGCTCGAAGCCTTCGCGGCGCATCGTCTCTACCAGAACGGCGATCTGCATGGCGCCACGGGCGTTAACAAGGAAACGGGTGCCATCGTCGGTATCTTCGATGCTGATGGAGATGTTGGACTGGGTCTCGCGGATGAGGCGCTCGCGAATCTGGCGCGAGGTAACTTTTTTGCCGTCTTTACCACCGAGGGGACCGTTATTGACAGAGAATTCCATCTGCACGGTGGCGGGGTCGATCTCGACAAAGGGGAGGGGCTCGGCATCCTTGGAGGCGGCGAGGGTATCGCCAATATCGACTTCGTCGAAGCCGGCGAGGCCGACGATGTCACCGGCGACGGCACTCGTCACGTCGTCGGTATTACCTGCGCCCGAGAAGCTTTTCATCTTGGTCACTTTGACACGGTCTTTTGTGCCATCTTTACGCAGGGCGAAAATGGTCTGTCCGACGGATACTGCCCCCGAGAGCACGCGGCCGATGGCCATACGCCCGACGTAGTCGTCCCAGTCGATGTTACTGGCCAGCATGCGGAATTCGCCCTCTTCGATCACGGGCGCGGGTATGCGGGAAACGATCGTCTCGAAGAGGTCCTGCATATTCTCGCGCGGGCCATTGACTGCGCGGTCGGCGAAGCCCATTTTGGCGGAAGCGTAAAGAAAGGGGGCGTTGAATTGATCTTCGTCGGCTTCGAGGTCGAGGAAGAGTTCGAGCACTTTATCGTGGACCCACTCTGGGCGGGAAGTCTCGCGATCGACTTTATTGATTACGCAAATCGTCTTGAGGCCTTGGTCGAGCGCCTTGCGGAGCACCCAACGGGTCTGCGCTTGCGGGCCACCGACGGCATCGGTCAGGAGCAGCACGCCGTCGACCATTTTCATCACACGCTCCACCTCGGCACCGAAGTCGGCGTGGCCTGGGGTGTCGACGATATTGATGGTGTATTCTTCGCCGTCCTTCGGGTTCACCCATTTAACAGCCAGATTCTTGGCTTTGATGGTGATGCCCTTTTCGCGTTCGAGATCCATCGAGTCCATCGCGCGTTCTTGCACTTTTTGGTTTTCACGATAGGTGCCACTTTGTTGAAGCAGGCAGTCCACTAAAGTGGTCTTGCCGTGGTCAACGTGGGCGATGATGGCGATGTTGCGGATGTTTTTGGCGTTCATGTGCTTGAATTTGCTGCGTAGAAATAGAAAACCCGCCGCGATATTAACGGCGGGGTGGTAGTTAAAAGGCGGCATAGATGGCTGAGTTATTCCTAAAGTCAATGGAAATAGAATTCGGTTGGAGTCTAGGGCATGGGGGTTCCACCTGTAAGAGCTATAAATCTTAAAGATTATAGGGATATTGGGTGCGGGATATGGGATTCAGGATACGATGTGAGTTGAAAACTTACTTTAAGCTGCTTACGAGTTGTCGGATGGATGCGACTAATAGCTTTTACGAATACACGCCTGCTGCGCACTTTCTGGTGACAGATGAGGATGCGGCGGATTTTTTGCAAAGTCAGTTTACCAATGAGCTGCGGCCTTACGAGGTGGGGCAGTGTACTTACGGGCTATGGCTGGATGTGAAAGGCAAGGTGATTGCCGATAGCGTGGTGTTGTGTGAAGGTGCGGCGTCTTTCCGAGTGATCAGCGAGCGCTGCCGAGGCGAGGCGATTGCAGCGCACATGGAGCGGCACATTATTGCCGACGATGTGGTGATTGAGCAGCGCGAGGTGAGTTTTGGCATTGAACTGTTGCAGGCGGGGGTCGCCGCGATCGGTTGGGAAGTGCCAGCGCGTGGACGATTTGTCGTCAGCGAGGGCGGCATCCTCTTCTGCGCGCGTGAAGGCATTTTTAATATGGTGATCGGCTCAGAGGCCGACTTTTTGGCGATACGGCAGCAGTTGACGGATGCCGGATTTTTGCCGCTCTCGCAGTCAGCTCGCGGTCTGGCGCGCGTCGCGGCAGGCATCCCTCAGGTGCCGGAAGAAATCGGTGCAGCCGACCTGCCCGGCGAAGGGGAGTTAGAAGATGCTGCCATTTCGTTTACCAAAGGATGCTATCTGGGGCAAGAGGTGGTCGCTCGTATGCATAATGTCGGTAAGCCGCAGCGCCGACTCTTTGTCGTCGCAGGCGCGGGCGAGGCTGCGCCTGCACCGCTGGCTCTCTATAATGCAGATTCCAAGCAAGTGGGTGAGCTTCGCTCCGCATACACGACCGCAGATGGCTGGCTGGGTGTGGCACTCCTCAAAACCCGCTTTGCGGGAGTCGGCGCAATTTTGCAAAATGAGGCTAACGAAGTAACTGTTAAAAAATCACTCAAGAAAGGATTTGAAAATGACTGATTCGCATGACGAGCAGGTATTGGAGATCGCGCAGATTTTCGTCAATTTAGGAGCGGCCGAAACGCAGGCGCATGTGATGGCTTCGCAGCTACTCAAGCGTGCCGCGCAAATAGCCGTCGAACGTGGAATTTCAAAAGTCGAAGCGACGGAGACCCTATTAAAACAGGTCATTGAAGCGCGACAAGGAGCTTGAATGCGCTCTGACAAAGGATTGAGGCGTGGTAAAGTGCTGGAATCCGCAAAAAAAACAAGGGTTTAGAGCGGATTTAAGATTGACGCTAATTATCTAAGGTTCTCTTACTCAGGGCGGTCATGAGACCAATCAACCTCCAATAAAATAATTAAATAATATGAACAAAGCAGAACTCGTTGCAGAAGTGCAAAAATCACTCGGTGCAGACACCTCCAAAGCAGCTGCAGAGCGCTCCATCCAAGCCGTTATTGAAGGCATCAAAAAGGGTGTTAAGAAGGACAAAAACGTTCAACTCATCGGTTTCGGTACTTTCTCTGTAACAAAGCGTGCCGCCCGTGATGGTATCAACCCACAGACTGGTGAGAAGATCAAGATCAAGGCTTCCAAGGCCGTAAAATTCAAGGCAGGTGCGGGTCTCAAGGCTGTCTTGTAAGGCTTTAATTCAAGGCTGTGGGCTAGGCGATTTCCCCAGCGCCGTTCACATTTTCAAAACCCGTAGTTTCTATCATAGGAGCTGCGGGTTTTTTCGTGACTATATTCATCCATTGAAAGTCCTGCTGGGCGGATCCACTCAAGTCCCGACTACATCCAGTGTTCCCGATGATCACGCCACGGGAGGGCGGCTGTCCCAGCCGCCGCGAATACCCGATGATCCCGCCACCGCAAGGCGGGAGGGCGGCTGTCCCAGCCGCCGCGAATACCCGATGATCCCGCCACGGGAGGGCGGCTGTCCCAGCCGCCGCGAATGCCCAATGATCACGACATGGGAGGGCGGCTGTCCCAGCCGCCGCGAATGCCTAATGGTCACGACACGGGAGGGCGGCTGTCCCAGCCGCCGCGAATACCCAATGATCACGACACGGGAGGGCGGCTGTCCCAGCCGCCGCGAATACCCAATGATCACGACACGGGAGGGCGGCTGTCCCAGCCGCCGCGAATGCCCGATGATCCCGCCACCGCAAGGCGGGGAGGGCGGCTGTCTCAGCCTGCGAATGATATAAAGCACTCAGAATTTTCTCGCGAAGATTCCTGAAATGCGTTTTGTGCCGAGTCTTATATGATGTCTCTAGCAATCATTCAACTGCCCTACATGGAACTGCACCTCATCTGGTTGCTGTTGATCCTTGCGGTGGGCTTCGTGGCGCTGACCTTCGGAGGCGATGTCCTGACGAGTGGGGCGGCGGCGATTTCGATGAATTTAAAGATCGATCCGATCGTGGTGGGGCTGACCGTAGTCTCCATCGCCACCTCAATGCCGGAGATGGCAACTTCGATGATGGCGGTCAAGGACAACCCGGGGATCGCCCTTGGGAACATTCTCGGCAGTAACATCGCCAACATTGGCCTGATTTTGGGTATCGCCGCCATCATCGCGCCGCTCAAGATCGAGTTACGGATGATCCGCCGCGAGGTGCCGATCTTGATCGGCGTGACGGTGATCTTCGGCCTGTTCGCGATGGGCGGCGGCTTAGACCGGATCGAGGGGGGCATCTTGCTGGCTCTGACGGTGGCCTATCTAATCTACGTCGTGCGCAGTGCTAAATCTAAAGACTCGGCGAGTGCGACCGAGCAATTCACCGCAGGCGCTGAAGAGCTCGCCCGCAAGACGACTAAGGCCGCGACCTTTTTCGTTCTCGGCGGGACTGCCTTGCTCGCATTTGGAGCCGATCTACTCGTGGGTGCTTCCGTCGAAATGGCGATGCGAATGGGAGCGAGTGAACTCTTTGTAGGGCTCACTATCGTGGCGATCGGCACCAGCCTGCCGGAGTTGGCAGCCTCTGTCTCGGCTGTTCGCG
>Ga0222650_1000546_pt1 | contig 27928 bp, 21 predicted proteins | sample AntAcemetagen367_FD_179820 | JGI IMG/M metagenome (GOLD analysis project Ga0222650, IMG submission 179820) | Saline water microbial communities from Ace Lake, Antarctica - #367 | ecosystem: Environmental > Aquatic > Non-marine Saline and Alkaline > Saline | place: Antarctica: Ace Lake... | reverse complement strand
AAATCGTCTTGAGCTCGGTGAGAGTGTCGGCCCATCCGAGCAAGGCGGCACTGCCGGGGAAGAGGTTCCCTTGAAAGTCGGTCCGGAGTCCGTAGCAAAGCACCGGGATCTCCAGATCGTCGGAGACCCTAGCTGCCGCCGTCGGGAGACGAACGGGACTACTCCCCTTGCGGCACTCCCCGAAGGATTCGTGCCGCTCGCCCGAGGGCGACTTTTCGAGCCAGGGCAACCTCTTGTTCAGTCAGCCCATATCCATGCCGCCGACCTCCCATCAGCCGATTGAAAATCGTCTGCGTGGCCTTGTCGGGATGCGGCAGTAGCAGATTGTGCCCCAATTCGTGCGAGCACGTTCGGGAAACAGAGCCAATTTCAAACCCGCCTTCTTCAACCAGAGGAAACCGCTGCGGTGGCTTTTTCCCACCGCTGGGCTTATTGCTCCAAACTCCCACAAAACAGTAATTTCCACCATTAGGATTCTCCTTGAAGGAGACGCCACCACCAAAGGAGGCAAACCCCTGGGTCGTTGAACCAACATAGGGCAGAAGGTAGAGGTTGTGGATGGTGGGATGCAATCGCTTCGGATCAATCAACGACTTGATCCGCTTGGTCCGGTCCTTGGTCTCTCGCGTCGACTTGGAGATGTAGGCGATCGTCTCTCCATGTCTTCCCTTGGGATCGATCTCCTCTACCGAAATGCTTTCAAACACCCATTGAATGTTCGCCGGGCGCCAGATCCTGTTGATCTCGGGCAAGACCCGCTCCTCAAGGTCTCCCGCAGTCACCCACAGCCCCATCGTCTCCCCGTCCTTCTCCATTTCGAATCCCGTGAGGAGATGCACGCGAATTGGAAGCTGAATCAGTTCGGAGTCCGCACCGGGCAACTTGATGAAACTCGCCGCCGCCACCTCCGACGGAACGATCTGAGACTTCGACTTGTCGACCGCTTCCTCAGGAGAAGCCGCGACTCGCAGCCACCCAACCGAGATCAAGAGTGCTAGCGGCGCAGCGAGGGAGCATTGAATTAATATTCGTCTTTTCATCCAAGGATTCGATTTCGCCTCATCTTGGCCTGTTCCCCATGAGAAAGCGATCACGGCGACACAATCTTCAACCGAAAGAACTCCTTATTTCCCGAATCCGGAACCGAGGGATCAAGCTCCACCGGCACCTGCAACAACCCACTCCCAATCGTACTTTCCGTGAAGAGGACGTCGTCGAAGACGAGGAGGCGGTCGTGGCCGAGCGGGATCGATTTCTGAGCCGACCACACTCCGACCACACTCCGACCACACTCCGACCGCTCCCCAAAAAATGAGTCGGATCGTGACTCAGAGACGCCGGTCCCTTAAAGAACAGGCAACACCTCCCCCTCCCCCCAACAATTACCAGAATCCATGAATCTGCGACCTTTCCTCACTCTCGCCCCTCTAGCTTGGGCCGCCGCTTTTCTGGCAGGCATGCCGACAGCCACCGCAAACGAACCCAGCGAAAAACCCAACATCCTCTTCATTCTCATCGATGATATGGGATGGAAGGATCTCGGGGTTTCCGGGAGCACCTACTATCAAACGCCCCATATCGATGGCCTGGCCGCCGAAGGTCTACGCTTTGTCAATGGCTACTCGGCTGCGCCCGTATGTTCACCGGCACGGGGAGCGATCTTTACCGGGAAATTTCCCGCACGGACGCAATTTACGACCGTTTATGCCGCCGCTGCCGGACCGGATGATCGTCTTCATGATACCAGTAAATACCGCGGCGAACGGGATGAGACGTTTGAAGCGCGCCACCGCCATGCCTTGCCCAAAGATGAGATTCTTTTTTCGCAAGCCCTTGCGGAGGGCGGTTACCGGACCGGCTTTTTCGGGAAGTGGCATGTTGGGGAATGCCAAAACTATTACCCGGATGACCGCGGCTTCGAGGTCGCTAAAGCATATCGGCATACCAAGACCGCGACCTCCAAGTCGGGGCACTGGATGAAGACCTTCTCTAAGTTTGGTGCGAACTTGGAGGGGGCCGACCGGAAGGCCTATCTCTCGGACGTGCTGACCGAGGAATGCCTCGATTTTATTAAGGCCAGTAAAGATAAACCCTGGGTGGCCATGTTATCGCACTACCTGGTGCACACGCCCATCCAGCCGGAGCCGGACAAGTTGGCGTATTACAAGAAGAAGCCGAAAACGGATCAGAATAATCCCGGCTACGCGTCCATGGTGGAATCGGTAGACGACAGTGTCGGCCGGGTGCTTCAGACCCTCAAGGAGTTGAACCTTGAAAAAAATACGCTGGTGATTTTCACCTCGGACAATGGCGGATTGGCCCCGAGATATACCTCGAACTACCCTCTAATGGGTGGCAAGAGCTCCCCCTTCGAAGCCGGCATGAAGGTGCCCTTCATTGTGAAGTGGCCGGGCAAGATCAAGCCCGGAGTCTCGGAGCAGCGGGTTGTTGGAACGGATCTCTATCCTACCATGCTGAGCGCCGCCGGGCTGCCTTTGCGCCCGGCGCAGCATCTCGATGGGCTCGACCTGATGCCACTGCTGACGCAGCAGGCACTCCTGAAAAATCGTCCGCTTATTGTGCATTTCCCCCACTACACGCATGCCACGGGGCCGTTCTCTTCCATTATTTCCAAGAATTGGAAGTTGATCCGCTTTTATAACGATGATGAAGGAGCCCACCTGCTCTACAATCTCGCCACCGACCCCAACGAGCAAGCCGATTTAGTGGCCACGAATCCAGAGAAAGTGGAAGAGTTGGCCGCGCAGTTGGAGCGTTCGTTGAAAGAGATGAAGGCAGAAATGCCCACTGAAAACCCAGATTACTCTGCCGGCGGCAAGGCCAAGAGAAAAAACCTGAAATCCACGAAACAACTGGCCGAAAAGGAACGCCGCACCTTTGAGTCACGACTTGAAAAATCAGCGACTGATTGATCATCCCAGCACAATTAAAAAACCCGAACTTCCGCAGGTGTCACACAGGGCTCTAGGAGGAGATTTGGGACATTTCTAGTTCCCCCCAAACTTGCAAAGATTGTCATCGTCAAGCATTCGCTGTTTCGTGAGAACGGCGCGAAAACCGTGATGGGGTTTTACGCCAACAGTTGCCAGAAGCAACGCAGCACGCTGTTCTGGACAACACACAGCGAGTCTTTCCTATCGAGATAATCCTCCCAGAATCCCTGAGCTTTCTTAATGTCGTGTTTCTGGCTGGATTTGTTCCCAGCAGACAGGAGAAGAATCACCTCTTGCCCCTCTCTGGCAAAGTAAACCCGATATCCCGATTCAAAATAAAATCGCAGCTCGGAAACGCCCTTTCCCACCGATTTATAATCCCCGAGATTTCCCGCCTCGACGCGCACCAAACGGGCATCGATTCCTTGTTGGGTTTTGGTCGGCAGATCATCGAACCACTCAATAAACGGCTTTTTGCCCGAGGCCTCGTTATAAATCCGGATATTAAACACAACTACGCCGGAACGAGTTTAACGGACACCTTGAAACCAAGGCTCCGAAGGGCGGCATTCAATGTATTGATCGTCGGGTTCCCCTCCTTGGATAGGGCCCGGTAAACTGTGCTGCGATCTACTCCCATTTCCTCCGCCAGTTTTTTGACTTTACCCTGAGCCTGAGCCACATGACGGATAGCCACAAGAAAAGCTCCGAGATCTCCGTCCCTCTCGTATTCCTCCAAGTTGGCTTCCAAGAAGCCAACGGCATACTGGCGATCTTTGAGACGTTCCTGAAGATCGCTTGCCCAGTTGGTTGATATGTCACTCATTTCATCTCCTCCTATCGTTGGCTAATGCCCCTACGTGTCGCATATATCCAACACCGTCTCAATGCCCAAAAAAATTGACCTCGCTCAAGCCGATTGGCTAATTGCCATAGATCATGGTCTCAGGAAAAGGGGCCAGGAAAAAGGCTCCAGGAAGGAATGGCACTATGGTGACCATCAGACCCTAGGGCTTGGAGATCTCCAAGCGGTAAAACTTGCTGGCATCCGGTGTGTCGGGATCGGTCACGGTGCGCTCGTCGCCGTCGTCGCTCACGCTGCCGCCGGTGAAACTGATCCAGTCGGGTGCCTGCAGGGTCGTGTTCGTTTTCAAGCTGTAGGTGCGATCATCAAAGCGCGGGCTGAAGACGATCCGATTCTGCCCGGCATTCAGCGGGTCCAATTCCACGCGCCACAGGAAGCGGGAGAGCGCGTCGTTGGGGATGACCCCGGCGATGAACTCGAAACGATTGTCCTGTCCGTCGCCGTCAGCGTCGATGCCGGCCGCCGCGAGCGGGTTCTCTGCTCCGAAATAGAGCACCTGCCAGTCGTCGTCGATGGCGTCTGCGGCGTAGCTCCCAAAGTCGTCGGCGTTGGTATTGTTCACCGTCAGCGAGAGCGTGCCGGTCTCGCCCGCGAAGCTGCCCTGGGCGGTCGCCGCGCTGCCCTGGTAGACAATGGCCGCGGTTGCGAGACCATCCGTGTCGATGCCGGTGAGTGGGCCGCTGGCGACACTCCAGATGAGCGCATCTGCGGTGAGCGCGATGAGGGTGTCGTCATCGAGCAATTGCGCGGCGCTGAGTTGGGTCGTCGAGCCTTCGTCCAGCGTCGCCGGTGCGGCGGAGAGTTGCAGGGCGGTCACTTCGTAGAGCTGGCCGAGGTAGCCAGCCTTGGCCGTTTGGGCGGGCGAGGAGACGGTGGAAATGCCCACCACTCCACCCACGCTGCCGTCGTTGGTGTAGCTCGTGCTGGTGGCGCGTTGGCCTCCGGCATCGGTGGTGTCGGTGGGGATTTTGTAGTTGGTCGACGTGCGCGGGTCGGCGTGGGCGGCCGTAGCCAGCACCAGCAGCGCGGCCAGGCCGGGTGTGCATTTCAGGGCAAGATTATTGATTTTCATGGGTTCAGTAAGCTGGAGTTTTGCTTTCGGGTGATTCTGGAGAGGGGCACGGCGGGGAATGGCTCGGAGCGTTCGCGTCATCTTGATCCGCTACTGACACCGAGCCATTGTGGGCATGTGTTCGCCTCATGGCAAGCTGCCAGGAGGCCAGGATGGCGGCCGGGTCAGCCGGGGCATCAGCTGATGCCCGGGTTGAGCTGGGGCCAGAACAGCCCGGAAGCCGTTGTTGTTGTTGGCGTTGTCCGGATTGTTGTTGTTGCGGTTCGCCGACCGGCAGTTGTTGGCATTGTTGTTCCAACTGCCGCCGCGGATCACGCGGTTCGAGCCTGTTGGCTGCCACCCCAAATCGCCGCACGACGTGCGAGCGAAAATTCCGGCTGCGCCACGGCAGCGTGAAGGCCACCAGCGCCGTCATCCGCTGCTGGCTTTCTAGATCTGTCCAGCGTCCCTCCACCCGCTCGAGCTCATGGGCGCGGAACTTCCGCTGGAAGCGCAGTTTACTCCGCCGGGCGAGCCGAACCTCGTGCGGGAAGACCCGGCAGCCGAGGAAATCCATGCCGTGGCTGGTCCGGTTCAGGGACACGTTCGCCTTCAGCTCGAGCCGCAGTTCGGTCGTGAGAAACTCCTCCACCCTGCGCCACGTCTCACGCATCCCGGCACGGCTGTCGCCCCAGACCACGAAGTCATCCATGTAGCGCACGTAGGTGCTCCCACCCAGTTGCTCGGTGATGAGCCGATCCACGGGAGCTAGGTAGTGATTGGCGAAATGCTGGGAGGTTAGGTTGCCGATCGGCAGCCCGCAGCCGGGGCTCGTTTCATAACTGTCCAGGATCCGTCGGAACAGTTTCATGACCGACGGGTCCTTGAACTTCCGCTCCAGCAACCGTAGCAGGATGGCGTGGTCAATGGAGTCGAAATACTTGCGGATATCCATCTTCAGAAACCACCCGTGATGTCGGGCGTGGGACGCGGCGCGCAGAACCGCCGCCTGCTGGCCCTTCCCCTCGCGGCAGGCGTAGCTGTCGAAAATGGCAGCCCGTTCCAGCGCGGGTGCGCAGACGTTCATCAGCGCGTGGTGCAGCGCCCGCTCGCGGAAGCTCGCCGCACAGATCATGCGCTCCTTCGGGTCCTTGATGAGGAATGTGTGATATTCGCCCACGGAGACCCGGCCCTCCAGCAGTTCGCTTCGCAGGTCCGCGAGGCGGCTGTCGAGCTGCTCCTGGAATGCCCGGCAGTCCGCCTTGCCTCGCTTCGACTTGGCCGCCTTCCAGAAGGCTCGCCGCAGATTATCCGGCTCGGCGATCGTTGCCATCAGGTTGCCTTGGCGTTTCATTGCGTTGGGGCTTGGGTCAGGAGTTGCACCAGCGCCTCACCGTATTTCTCCATGCGGGCCTCGCCCACGCCTTCGATCTCCTTCAGGCCCGCTTTAGTGTTGATCTTCTTCTGCACGACCTGCGCCAGTTGCTCGTTGGTGAACACTGCGTAGACCGGCACACCCTCCTTGCCAGCCTCGGCTTTGCGCCAGTCGCGTAGTCGACTGAAGAGCTCGAACTCCTCCGGCTTGAGGACCTCCTTGTAATCCACCTTCGGCGCCCGCGAGCCAACAGTCCTGCCTCCCGTTGCTGCCGCTGTGCCGTCTAGATATTCCACACAGAAGCTCCAGAACGAGTTCTCCCCGTCCGCCACGAATTCCTTTTTCACCGCCAGCACCCGATGACCACGCAGAAAGCCATTCATCTCGGCTTCCGCCTCGTTGACATTCTTAATCGGGATAACAAAGAGCTTTAGTTGCATGCTGCTTCTTAAAAAAATTCCGGCCGCTACGCGGCACTCCTACCTATCTTCACACTATCCAAGCAGAATCTTATCCAACCGCTCCACAGTCAGTCTGCGCTCGTCCCTCGCTTGCCACGCCTGCTCCGCTCTGCTCACTGACCTGGGGCCAGAACAGCCCGGAAGCCGCTGTAGTTGCTGGCGAAGTCCGGAAGGAGGCTGCCGCGGATCGCCGACCGGCAGTAGTTGGCACCGAAGTACCAACTGCCGCCGCGGATCACGCGGTACGAGCCTGCAGAAGCACCACGCGGGTCCGTGCCTCCTGCAAACGGCGTGCCATACCTATCCCAGCACCACTCGAACACATTGCCCGCCATGTCATACAAGCCATACCCGTTCACCGCGAAACTCCCAACTGGACTCGTCGCCGGACTTGTTCCGCCAACACTGCCGATCGCGTTGTAATCGTTCGGCCCCAGATCATAGCTGTAGCTGTCAGTCAGTCCGTAGTAGTTCGCCAGGTTCTGGTTGATCTTCATGCCCCACGGAAAACGCTGGCCGCTCAGACCACCGCGAGCCGCCTTCTCCCACTCCGCTTCCGTTGGCAGGCGATACCCGTTCGTCGTCCACTTCACCTGCGCGTTGGTCACGTTTACATTTCCCGTCTTGTAGATCGCCGTCTGCGCATCATCCGTGTAATACACCGGCGTCTTCCCCACCTGCTCGGAGCGCGCATTGCACCACTTCACGCAAGCATACCAGCTCACTGTCTGCACCGGATGATTCGGGCCCTTGCCGCTGCCGGCCTGCAGATCCGGGTAGCCGTTTTCCAAGGCCCAGTAATAGACCGACTGCCACTGGCTCAGCGTCACCTCGTTCACGTCCATGTAAAACGCCGACACCGTGGTGCTCACCGTGGGCGTGGAACTGCTCAACCCATCCACGCTGTCCCCCATCGTGAACGCCCCTGCCGGGATGAGTGCCATACCTGGCGGTGGGGTGGCGACGGCACTCGCGGGGATCGTCACACCCGGTGCTAGCGCACCCGCCATCATCGCATACCCCACCGCCGCGATGCGCTGGTCGGGCGTGAGGAGTTGCGAGCCATTCGCCGTGCCGTCGTCGAACCAGACCCGCAGCCGCACGTCGGGATTCGCGAAGACGGTCGCGGGGAGGGCGGTCATGTTCGGCAGCGTGGTGTCCCCGAGCAGCACCGAGTAGAGCCCCTTCGTCACCGTCAGGCTGACCGCGGCATCGGGCACCCCGTCCGCCGGGGTGGTGTCGGGCGCATTGCTCCAGTAGACGGTGCTGGCATCGGTATTGACGAGGGCAAACTTAAACGAGCCGGGGCCGTCGAAGTTCACCGCCGGCGTGCCGACCGCGATCCGGCCCTGGTAATTGAGGAACTGCGGCACTTGGGCCCGCAGCGTGGCATTGGTCAATAGGAGCAGGGCGAGAGCGCCTGCAAATCGTGTTATTTTCATGGATTCTGGATTTATCAGAGTGAATGGTCGTGGGGTTCGCGTGAGTCGAACCGGTCACCCTAACAGCAAAGCCCGGGACCACTGACTCAGATCGAGCGGAGTGCAAAAGACACCGACGATCACCAGTGACATCCCGAGACGACTGAAAAGACAGTTACAGAAACACAAAAAACCGGAGAATCCGTCAATATCATTTTAAGAACCGACTGCTAGCCGTGCTGATGAGCTTGTTCCCCATCATGCCCAGTTCTCCCCAACCCATGTCATCGGACATCACCAGAATGATGTTGGGTTTATCACCTGTGGATTCAGCAGCTGCAGTCCGCCCACCAACAAAAGCAAGCGTGAGTAGAAACAAGGTATAGGTTGTCTTTCTCATGGCTCTATTTTTTGAGCTTCAGCTTCCTCCATTTATTCACCGGTTTATAGGAAGGATCATTGTAGTCACCACCGGCATGGCTTTTCTTGACCGATTGAAAAAACTCAATCAACTCACGTTCCATCTCCACGACTTTTTCAGGCCTCGATTTCGCTAAATCTTTTTCCTCGGAACGATCCGCATCAAGCTGATACAGCTCACGCGAGGGCATCATCAATTTATAGGATCCCTTCACCAGCGAGGACTTTCCAGAGGCATAGCTAAAGGGGATGGCCCGCTGACGTTTCGCGGCATCACCGCTCAGGATCGGCAAGATGTTCTCGCCGTCGAGGGGACGTTTATCCGGCATTTCATAATCAACGAGATCCTTCACGGTGGAAAAATAATCAAGCGTCGAAAGGATCGCCGCTGATTGGCTCTCGGCAGGGATGTTTCCGGGCCAGACCGCAAAGGCGGGGACGCGGACGCCCCCGTCGTAGAGGGCCCGTTTGCGACCACGCAAGCCATCGGTGGTGCCGACCCGTCGCCCCCCTGGCTTTTTCCCCTCCGGGCCATTATCACTGCAGAAGAAAATTAGGGTATTCTCTGAGAGGCCGAGCTTCTTCACGGTTTGTGCAATGCGCCCGACCTGCTCATCAAGTTCGGTAATACAGCCATAATAATGAGCCGCCTCACCATGCCCCTCATACTGCTTTAAATAGTCCGGACCCGCTTCGATATCCTCATGGGGGGCATGAAACCAAACCACTGCCAAAAACGGAACCTTCTCAGCGGCGGCCTGCTCGATAAACGGAACCGCTCGATCCACGACGACGCGTGCGGCGCCCCCCAAGAGACTTTGATCATTCGGGTCAAGAGCCACCCCATCTTCATAAAACGGGTTGTTTTTTGCCCGCGGTCCGAGACCGGGGTCCCAAGTGCGAATCGCCGACTCGGTCACAAAAGAGTGATCGTAATCACGCAGCCAAGGGGGAGCAAAGTTCGCCTTGGGATTCCGCCTTTTTCCTTTAGGAGAAATCGTCTTACTCAGTGTCCCCAAATGCCACTTGCCGAAATGCCCAGTGGTGTAGCCCTTTGATTTCAACATGCTGGCGAGTGTAATTTCTTGTGCGGGCAAATGCGCTTGGTTGGCGAAATAGATGCCGAAGCGATCATGGTGACGACCCGTCAAACAGGTGGCGCGAGTCGGAGAACAGACTGAATTCCCCGCATAAAAATGGCTCAGCGTGACACCGCTTTTTGCCAAGGCATCGAGCTGCGGGGTTTTGATAATCGTGTTCCCGTTAAAGCCCGTGTCGCCATAACCGAGGTCATCGGCCATCATCAAAATAATATTGGGACGAGCGTGATTCTCTCCCTGCTTTTCAGCGACGGCGGTCACACAAGAACTGAGCAGCGCTAGAATTACTCCTGATTTTAACCATCTCTTTTTCATGATTCTAATCTTAGATTTTCTATTTTCTATTTTCTATTTTCTATTTTCTATTTTCTATTCTCCTAATTCGATGATCGCTTCGGCGAAAGCGGTTCCTGTTTTTTCGAAGAAGGCGGCGCTGCCGAAATAATGATACCCTTTGTTGCTGCCAAGTTTTGCCCAGGTGGCGGGATCCTCATTTTTATTCTTGAAGGCTTTTTCCGCATCGTAATCCCAGAAATCGGCGGTCTTCACGGTGATGACGTTGCCTTTGAATTCTGGCATTTGAGCGGTCGCGATTTGCGCGTCGGCGAGAATCTTGGTCGTTCCTTTTTGAGCAGTGCCATTGTGCCCCATCGCGCCAATCACGAAGGGCAGCTTGGGGGATTTCAAGTCTTTGCGGACATCTCTGATGAAATGCGCCATGTTTTCCTGATAGGTTCCTGTCGAATGATCTGAAAACTTATCGTTGTAGCCTTGGAACCAGACGAAGCCGACAATCTCATAGCCCTGTCCTTTGTAGTTAGGGGCATAGGTTTTGAGGTTCCCGAGTGTTTCATCAACGCTTCCCATCATCAGTCGGTAATAGTGTCCGAACTCCTGCAGGTATTCTTCTTTTGAAAAAGGCTTCTTTTTCTTTTTCGCCTTATCTTCGAGCGCTTGAATAAAGGCATCGCTTGGCTTCCTGCCACTGGGTGACAGGAAATCGCGGAAGAGTGACTTGCCGCCCCAGGCGGCCTTGATGATCAGCACGTCTTCATCCAGTTTGTCACCGATGGTCCATCCAAAGGAAAGCTCGGGACCAATCTTTTCGTTGGTGGCACCATAGCCAACGCTCAAGGGGCCATGCATTTTCTTTTCGATATGATTGATAAAGACATCCTCTCTTTTGACGAATGATCCACCTTCGTGGTATTTTTCGAAACCCAATTTGAGTTTGGGGTCTTTTAAGCGGTTCTCAATCACAGAGTTCGTGCAATGGCCTTGCATATTGGATTGCCCGGCCAGGATGAAGATCTTGAGCTTCTTGGTTTCGGCGCTAAGGCCGGTTGAGAGGCAAGCAAATGACAGGCTGCATGCGAGGATCTTTTGAGTGAGTTTTTTCATGATGGGTATTTTCGTTGTGTCTCGTTTTTCTATCGTCAGGATTGATCTCTATTCTGGAATCGCGTTCTTCAGCCGATTTACGATCTCGGGCATCTGCGCCGCGACGACCGTATTATTGTCGGGATTCACGGAGAGATCATCCACCGCAACGAAAAGGACATCGTAACGATTCGTCTGGGCTTGGGCAAAGGTTACGCCTGCCAGCAAGATGAAGGGGAGAAATCTAATCATGAGGAGAACTTGATGGAGGCGATTGCGGCGTCACCGGCTTCGCAAACGAATCAGAAAATTTCTTGAAGCGGGGACCCATGACAGAACGCCACGATTTTGGTAAATGTTTCCTCAATTCGGCACCTCTTTCCGTGTATTCTGGAACCCGGGCCAGATTGGTAAACTCGCCAGGATCCGATTCGATATCGTAAAGCTCCTCGCTGCCGTCGGCGTAGTGAATCAAGCGCCACTTCCCCTTCCGCAGCGCAAAGTTCCCCGGACCATGCGAGATCAACACCGGCTTGTCCCAAGCGGCCGAGGGATTCGTCAACAGAGGCTTGAGGCTGTTCCCGTCCAGTTCCTGCTCGACCTTAAGTCCGCACAGATCAACCAAGGTCGGAAAGATATCCTGCAAGCTCACCGGCGCTTCAATTCTTTTGCCCTTGGCCTTCGCTCCGGGCATCTTGATGATGAAAGGCGTCCTAGTCCCCCGCTCCCAGAGCGTCATCTTGCGCCAGTGGCTCTTCTCGCCCAGATGCCAGCCGTGATCGCCCCACAGCACGACAATCGTGTTCTCCAGGTGAGGGCTCTTTTCAAGAGCATCCAAGAGGCGGCCGACATTGGCATCGGCAAAGGAACTGGTGGCGAGATAGGCCCTGACCAGTTTCTGCCACGCGCCCTCCACGCTGGTGATGGCCTGGTGATCATCCGTTTTGTGGAAACCCACCATCGTCCTCGCAAATACTTTGCCCGCTTCGGAGAGATCATCGAGATCATCTTTCGGGACATGCGGAATCTCCACCTTCTTCAATGGATGTTGCTCAAAGTACTTTCTGGGAGCATCCCATGGCAAATGGGGTTTTTGCAGACCAAGAGCAATAAAGAAGGGTTTTTGGTGCTCGCGTTGCAACTGCTCAATTGCCCAGTCCGTTAGCCTTCCATCCCCAGTGTCACGATCGTTGTCAGTTTCCAGAATTCCGAAGTCGAGCTGAATCCCCTTTCCCAGTCGCTCCTTCTTCTTCTCCACTTTAATCCCCGGGATGCCGTTTCTGTATTCATGCCAGCCGCGAGTTTCGCGGAAGCTCCCGTGAAAGATTTTTCCACACCCAGCGGTGTAATAGCCGTTGTTCTGGAATGCTAGGTTCAGCGGCACTTGTTCTTGAGGAATGAGAGCTTTCGGGTCATAGACTTTATGGTGCCCGTAGGACCCGCTCTTGTGCGGGTAGATGCCATACATCAAGGCGGTGCGCGACGGACCACAGACCGGAGCCGGGCAATAAGCATGCATGAAGGCAGCGCCCTTTTCCGCCAACGCATCGATGTTAGGGGTCTGTGCTTGCGGATGACCACCCAAATAGCCGACCCAATCGTTCAGGTCGTCTACCGCAATGAAGAGCACGTTCGGCTTGTCGACCGAGCCGTCTCCGGCAAGCGCACTGCCCAAACAGGCCACCATTCCAAAGCCCACCGCCAAGGAAGAAAACATTCTCTTTGATTTCGACACTTTCTCTCGTTTTCTATTTCTGAGCATGGCGAAGCCCAAGGTGATCAGACTTAATTACTCGGAGCCACATTCGGGTTGGATTCCAGCGCCTTTTGCAAACGTTTGGCGATCTCGGGGTATTGCGCGATGACGTTTTTGCTCTCCCCGATGTCGTCTTTTAAATTGTAGAGAGTCGGGCCCTTGGACTTGCGCGCGGTGGCTTTCACCTTGAATTTCTCGACGCGATGGTATTTCCAATCACCACTGCGCACCGCAGACGTCCCGAAAAAGAAATACTCATGCGGTGTTTTGGCCCCTTCTTTTCCGGTCAGCAGGTCGATGATGTTTTTCCCATCCAGCGACATTTGCGTGGGTGGGGTGGCTCCTGTGATATGGGCGAAAGTAGGTAACAAATCCATGCTCAAGGCCATCTCACCACAGACCGATCCGGGGGCGATGGTGCCGGGCCATTTGATAAGGGTCGGCACACGTTGCCCGCCTTCAAAATGGGTCATTTTCCCTTCAAACAAGGGAAGGGCGCTCCCGGCATGCTCGCCTAAGACCAACCACGGACCATTATCGGAAGTGAACACAACGAGGGTGTTGTCTTCGATCTTGAGTTTCTTGAGGTGGTCGAGAATGCGACCGAAGTTGTGGTCGATCTCTTCGATGACATCGCCATAGAGGCCGTCCTGACTCTTCCCCTCGAATTCAGGGGAAACATAGAGCGGGATGTGAGGCATGGAATTGGCCAGGTAGAGGAAGAACGGTTTATCTTCTGCAACACTCTCCGAAATAAAGGCAATCCCCTCGCTCGCGAAACGCTTGGTGATGGTGCGCTGGTCGGCAGGAAATTCGACACACTCCTCATCCCGCATCAGCGGCACTTTGTTTTTGAACTTCCTTCTAAAGGTCTTTTTATTTTTGAAACCTTCAACCAACTTCTCAGGGGTAAACCCTTCGCGAAAGAGACAATCCTTACTGTAAGCCATCGATTTCGCGGGAGTCATGTCATTGCTATAGGGAATACCGAAATAGGAATCGAAGCCCTGATTGGTTGGGAGAAATTCTTTTTCATCTCCGAGGTGCCACTTGCCGACCGCCTTGGTCTTATAGCCCACCGTTTTGAGAACCTCTGCCATCGTGACATGTTTAGGAGCAAGCCCCACATGACCGCGATTGGGAAAGAAGACCCCTTTGACCCCGACGCGATTGTGATAACACCCCGTCAAAAGCGAGGCTCGTGAGGCCGAGCACACCGGCGAAGCGACATAGAAATCAGTAAATCTCATGCCCTCTTTGGCCATCTCATCGACCCGTGGCGTCTTGATTTTAGGCGCACCAAAGCAACCCAGATCGCGGTAGCCCATGTCGTCGTTGAAAACGATCATGATGTTGGGCTTGGTCGCCGCAGTCAGAGTGACCATGGAGGCCGCGATTGCCAGTAGAACGGGAGTGAAATTCATTGGTTTAGTCTTCATGCTGGATGTCTTCGTTGAGGATTTTTCCGTCCGTCCCATGGTGACGGAACGTCACCTGCGGTTTGCCGTCGACCCGGTCTACGTCCACCCGAAGGAAGCCGCCTTTGATCTTCAGATACTGATGCATCTCGGAGCGATTTTTCATGCTGAATCCTGTGGCGTGCTTGTCGGTCGTCGGTCCGCAGGAATACTCGCGCACGCCGGTTTTGGCATCGAGCGAAGCATACTGCCAGTGCCGGTCGCCGCAGACCACGAACATGTTTTTCTGGGAGCCGATGAACTTGCGCAATTCGTCGCCTTCGTGGGTGAATCCCTCGTTGGCGTGATTGTCGTTTTTCTTACCCCGGTCCGGCCCGACCACCGGGGTCGGACTGATAAGAATACGGAAGGTGGCCTCCGATTTCCGGACCGTCTCGAAAAACCAGCGTTTCTGCTCCTCCCCCCAGATCGTTTTCTTCGGACCGTCTGGCATATTGTTGGCCGACCTGAAATCGCGTCCTTCGACAAACCAAACTTGCAGGTCCTTGCCCCAGCGGACGGTGCGGTAGGTCTTCTTACCCATCGGAACCTGTTCGGGGAAAAGCGCGAGCCCCTGCTGCCAGGTCAGGTCGCCATAGTTTTGCCCTGGCCAGCAGTCATTCTTGAGCGTGTCGTGGTCGTCCTTCATGAAATAGCTCGCGGTGCGGTTGTGAAAGTCGCGCTGAAACGGCATCGCATAGAGCCGGTTCCATTTGAAGCGCGCCAGCTCGAGGTTGTCCGCGTAAGGTTGCGGCTTGTCGTAATACTCGATGTCGCCGGTGTGGACGAAGAAGTCCGGATCAAGCTTCTGCATCAGCGGGTAGATCTTGTGCCCGTTCGCCGGGTCATCGCGGCGTGGGTAATCTTGGCCAGTCACCACGGTAAAGCGGACGTGCGCTGGAGTTTCCGCGTTCGGGGCGGTCCGAAAGGAGCCATCCACCGAACAAGACGGCGTGCTACGGCCTGCACTGCGCCCCTGTGCGACCACGGAATACGCGATACCAGATTGCAGATCACCGAGCGGAAACTGGCAGGTGAAATCCCCCTTGGCCGCGACGGCCTTCCAATCGGTATACTTCACGGGAGCATCGCCACCGGACGGACGGATGCCAACACGCATTTCCCCCGCAACGCCGGGCACGCTCCCTTCCATCGCGGCGAGATCCTCAACCGCTTGAGACTTCCGCTCCTTGTTGACGTTCTTGGGAAACGGCTTGCCATCGACGTTGCGCTCGGGGTGGCGAGTGAGGCGGGTCCAGACGATCGCGGAGTCAGTCGTGACTTCGCCAATCTTGATCCCGTTGGCCATGTGGACCGCGGGGGCTTCTTCTGCGCAGAGCGGTGCGGCCCAAGCCAGGGCTCCGAGCGTTAGGGAGAGGGTGATCTTCATCTTCATGTTGATTTTGTTCTGAGTAATTCTTTTTGGGACCGACCGGCCTGCCTGTGGCTCTTATTGATTTAATCGGGTCCTGGGGACCTCCCAATCAACTTGAAGCGGATGCAGCCCCGGATCGTATCGCCAGGTGTCTGACTTTGGAGCGGCGTTGTAGCTGCTAGGCCCCTTAGGTTTATCGAAAAAATATTCATCTGCGAAATCAAAGATGGCCAGAAACTCTTCATTCCTAAAGTCGGAGTCTGACCGCTTCAGGCTCGCATAATTGTTTAGGATCACGGTCGGGTATCGCATGATCTTGGTCGGCCGACAGAGAATGAAGCCGAATGAGTGATCGAGTCCGTTGCTGGAAATGGTGATCCGATAACTCAGTTTTCGGCCTTCCACCTCACTGCCCGGTGCCTGCCAAGCTTTGTCCGAGAATTTTTCGACCGAAACATCCTTGGCTAAGGGTTTCGGAGGAATCCCTCCATAGAGATAGTGCTCCACCATCGAGCGCAGATACAAGCGCTGCTGTTTCCACTCTGAACGACTGCCGACCCGCGTTCCGTCGGGCCGCATAAACGGGTCGGGTATGATCTCATTTTCCGGGAAATCCTCAAGCGCCGGAAATGGGCTCTCATCATTCGATTGGCCGACAGCAAGCGAGCCAGACCACAGCAGGATCGCGGCTAAAGCAATCAGCTTGGAGAACGGAAGCGAAAGTGTTGATGAGTTCATATTGTTACGTTCAGGCCTTTTTTGTCGGAATTGGTTCCTCACCCCCCCGCGAGACTGAATGGACTGCCCGGAAGCACAATCACATTGATGATCCGTTATGCGGATAATCGGTGCACCTTTGCGGGAATCCACTCTTATTCCACGCTCTTTTTTCGCGAGCAACAGGGCGTAATATCAAATCACCTCAATCTTGGACCAAGATGCTTCTACCGCACTCAGCGCGGCAATCAATGGTGATTAGGAGTGCTGACGACTTTCCTCCGCTTTGGGGTTAAGCGTGTTCCACGCGGTGGAATTTCATTGGGCAGGTGTGCTGTGTAGGGGGAGGGACGCTTGAGGGAACTGTTGAAGAAGATCAGATGAGCCTCGCTCTTCACCGAGCCGCCTTTCTACCGATCCTCTTGGGCCTCCCTCTTGATCAACGCAATCGCTTTCTCGGCAAACCGTGTCCCGAGGATCCGATACCCCTTCGCGTTGTAGTGCAGATCGTGGATCACCTTATCCCCCTCCTTCCGGTCACAATGAGGTATCGACCCAAGCTCTGCATGGGTGGGATTCGGCAAATTCAACCTGTGTTTTGCGGATGTATTTTTTGCCTTCCCGTTGCTTTTTCACATCGAGGCCACAGTCGCTGACAAGATTGATTTCCTTGCAGGCAAGGTCCGTCTGCAGCTGTTTGAGCAGCTCCTCCAGAGAGGCATTGTAGGCCGTGTTGTTCAGCTCCGACTCACCCTGCACCCCGACGATAAAGATAACAGAGTTCAGCTCTATCACTTCACCGGAGTCAGCGTGAAGCACTTAATGCTCAGACCTTTGTTGGGAGATTTCAGAGTCAGCTGAAGCTTATTTCTCCCTGCCTTGAGATCCATCGCCACTGGTTTGGTTTCCATCCACTCACCCAGGGTAAAGGGTGCGTCGATCTCGTGCATATTCCGTCTATTTGCCCGGATCGTGAAGGTTCTTTCCACCGTGACAGTGACCACGGTTGCGGTGAAATTGTATTGTCCCGCTTCAGGAAGAGTGACTGTATAAGATCGCAATTCGGGGCGAATCCCGGCGAGGTTGTAATGCAATTGCACAAACTGATCGTCATGGCTTTTCATGAAGCGGACTTTCTCGGTACTCTCCGGCTTCGAGCAAGCTGCTACGGGGATGGTAATGACCCCGTCTTTATTGGTGGTGATGGTTTTGTCGGCCTCAGTCAGTTCCACCTGTGGAAATTTATTCGCTTCCTCTTCAGAGGAACCCTCATCTTCAACCCAATCCGAATTGACGGATACCGCAGCGACATTGGATTCAGCAAACTCGGAACCGACGGCTGCGAGCGCTTTCATTTCAGCATCTTGCACGATCGCCAATTTTTTATAGTGAGCCAATGATTTCCACAATCCGCCACCGACGCCGAAGTTCATGCGGTGAACGATCGGTTCCCCAAAGACATCACCCAGCCAATTCGCCCGGTGGACCTCGTGATACTCATCCGGCTTGCTGCGCGCTCTTGATTCCAATTCGAAGTCGAGACCACACTGTCCGCGAAAATGGTTGTGCGTCCAGTGTGCTCCAAAAACGGTGACCCAGCCATCTGGCGTCCAGTGACTGATCGCGGCATGCCCGGTTTGCGGAGCGGGACGAGAGGGAATCCCAAAAGCGTGGGTCGCAGTTCTGCCGGTAAAGGCCCGGGGACCACAGATACCACCGACAAGGAAGAAGCTCTGCATCGAAGTCAGCTTGTATTTTTCACGCCCGATTGCGCGAACCTCGCCGGCATTGGAAGTATAAGGAACATCGGATTTTGTGATGCGGCAGTAGCGCCACTTATAATCCAACTTCATATGATCGGGCCGGTAATTGCGGATCATTTTCCTCATCCACGTCACTGCCTCAAGAGGCCTGAAAGCAAAAAGAAAGCGGCAATCCCAAGCCGTTAGTGTCGAGAAGGCAGGATCAAGCTCACCATTGAGAAATGCCTTTTCATAGCTTAAGTAATATTCCACGATAGCCTCTGCCGCAGTTTTTCCTTCTGGCACGTGGTTTCCATCGGGATGCTCAAGCGAGCTCGCAAGTGCCCACAGGCGGAAAAAGTCCTGATCAACGGCATTCTTACTGGCTTTCTGGATCGCTTTGTAATTTCGGATCGCTTGACCATACTTGTTGTCGTAGGCACCGCCCAATTCCATAACGTTTACGATTAACTTGTCGTCGTTGAGAAGCAAATCGACATACGCTTTTTCCTCATCGCCTAGGCTGGAAAATGCAGCCATCTCGCGAGCACCAGTGGTTAACAGGGCGCATTTGGCAAGTTTGGCGTGCATTTCGTCACCCTTCAAGAAAGGCTTCATCTCGTTGAGCACCGCTCTTGCGGCGAACAAGGCATTGGTTTGAGCTTCTTCATAAGCTGGGTTGCCAGCACAAAACGTCACCGGTTTCATTTTCAGGTCATTGGGGTTTGGCAATGTTGGCAGTTTAGCAATCTCTCCATGAGCCGCGAAATAAGAGGCACTCGTCTCCTCATCCATTTCGGGAAGTGATGCCGCGATCTCTTTCTTGAGAGCGTCGAGCGTGCTGGTGTAAGTGGTCAGAAGCTTTTCGCCTTGCGGGGTAAGAGGTTCTGGCTTTTTAGCGGCCACGGAAACCTGGCACAGGCCCATCAGGGCGATCATAACCCAACTCAACACGGTGATATTTGTTCGTTTTTTCATAATCTCAATTGCTTTCTTTTTACTATTTACGTCTCAATTCTTTCAGTTTGTCGTGAAACTCTCCGTAAATCGATGTCCGATAAGGTGAGGGTTCGATAGCCGCGAGTTTTGAGGCGATTTTAGCCTCTTCGGTCCGGCCGAGACTTTCCAAGATGATTGCCCTCATGGTCAGCATCTCGATCCGGCTACGGCACGGATGGTCTTCGTCGTGGCGGAAGCTTTTGGGGTCGTGATCGGCGATCGCTTTATCGATGTCTTCCAACGCGGCCTCCCATTGTTTCAGCTTCATGTTCGCGAGCGCGCGGCCGTGGAACCGGGGGGCGGTCCAGGCGAAGCGTTCGTCTTTTTTCTTCGGGAATGGGCCCGCGAAGAGATCGGCCGCTTGCTGATAAGCGCCTTCTTCCAAGGCCTTGTAAGCGAGGGCAATGTCGCAGAGTTCAATCTGGACGGTCATGCCGAGGTAGGCGGAATAGCCGTGACTGAATGCAAATTGATGTTTCAGGCCGGTGGTGTGCCAGGCGATCGTGCCGTCACGGCGTAGCAGGAAAATGTTGGCGATGCAGTCGGCCGAGAGGATCCCGAGCTGCCGCACCAGCGGGTTTTTCAGGCCGCCGGGAACCATTGCGACCTCGCAGGTCCATCCCTGTTTTTTGACGAGGGCTTTGATCCGATCGGGATCGTCGGAAAGAAAGGCCACGACCACCTTGAGGTCTTTATGGATGTGTTGCTCGGCCAGCTGGGTGGCAAAGCGTATCGCGCCCTGAACTTCTTTTGTTTTGCCTTCGGCTGGTTTCCCCGTGATTTCGAGTGGGATTTCGGTATCAGGATCGGCGGGTGGCTCGACAAAGAGGACCAAGGTCATCTTGCCCTCGGTATCCTTCGGCAGATTCAAGGTGCCGCCTTCGAGTGTCTTGAGTGCGCTCGCCGGGAAGGGCGTGATCGAGGTATTCCAGCGATGGTTGACGATGTTGCTGCGCGAGTCCTTGCGTGCGCGCCGTTGGTCAATCGCTCGCAGCAGGCGGAAGCGGTGATACCTCTCGCGCAAGAAGGAAACGACGGGCCAAAGCCGCGGGTCATTCTCATCGTGCCTTTCGAAGAGCTTTTGACGGTAGTCCTCGTGCAGGTCTCGCGAGTGGGCCTCCAACGCGAGGATGGCAGCGGCGGCATAAGAGGACGCCGGGGCCTCGTCACCACCGGTCGCCTTGATGAATTCGGACAAGGTGGATTTGGCGTCCACGCCGTCCTGGCGTAGCGCGGATTTTGCGAGGCCGAACTGCGGAACGACATCCGCGCCCTTGGGCAGAGTGGTGGCCAGGGTGGCTCGTGCCTCGGCAACCGCAGCGTCGAGGTGTTTCGGCTCGATCTCGATCTTCCACATTCCTAACAATGCAATGATCCGTTGGTTCCGGACCCGCCAGAGATCCGGGGCCTTGGGAAACTGGCTGATTGTTTCACGGCAGAGGTTTTCCGCCTTGGTGTAACCGGCAAGGGCCTGCGCGGGTGTCAGTCGGTAACGCATCGGTGCCGGGGTGAAGCAGGCCTCGATCGCGTCGAGATTTTCCGGCGGCACAGAGTCTGCGGCGCGGGCGGGGGTTTTACCTGAAGCGATCACCAAGAAATCGCAGATGAACAACGACTGCAGTTGCGCCATACTGCGTGCGTGCGGAACGAGCTTATCTGAAACCAGCACCGCAGTTTGCGCGTGCGCTTCATTCCCCTTAATGCGGTCGCGGCTTGCCAGACTCGACATGAGCAGAGTGTGGCCGTGAGGGTTAACGAGGTAGCCAAACGGTTTTTCGACGCCAAAGATGCGGGCCAGCCGGCTCTTTTTTCCGTCGGGCAGATGCACCGCGGTCCAGCTCAGGCCGAGGTCGTGGAGTTGTTTTTCTCCGGCATCGGGCCGTTCGTCCATGTTGAAGCTAAAGACCCTCAAGCGGTCGGCGTAGGCACTTGTCTTCTCGTTGATTTTTTTCAAGGCCTCCTGATACTCCGGCATTTCCTGCGACCAGAAAACGACGATGCTGGTGTGGCCCAACTGATCGACCGGGAAACTCAGGGTGACCCCGTCGGCCCGTTTAAAGTTTCCGGAAAAGGGCACATCGGCGCGACCGAAGCCGAGGTTTTTGAGCCGAAACTGAATGACTTCCGCATCGCTCGCAAAACGTTCACTCATCATCGTGACGATGTCCTGTTCGAGCTCTTGGTCCTCGATATTACGTGCGATCATAGAGGCAATCATCAGGCAGTTGGCTTCGGCCGGGGTATCCCGGTAGCGGGCCATCAAGGCCGTGAGTGCCTCGGCCCGTTCCTCTTTGCCGGCATTCTCGCGATCCAGCTTCATGGTGGAGAAGAGTAGTTCGGCCTCCAGGCGGAGGTTGGCATAGGTGTCGGGCGCCTGCGCCAGCCTGCCGCAAATCTCAAAGAGAGACTTACGGTTGCGCTCGGTATTATCCATCCCGAGTAATTGCTTCTGGCTTTGAAGCATGATCGCGAGCACTTGAAACCGGTTCGGTGCGGTCGGTGAATCCTCGACCAGGGAATCACCCTTGCGCACGAGGCTCTTACAGGAACGTCGTTTCTTGGCCGCCGAGGTCTGGGTCTTGATCGCGACGAAATCTTGTTGCAGCTCGGTGATTTCGCTCTGCGGGATGTCAGCTGGGGCAGCCTGCACCTGACCCGTGAAGATCCCGAGACAAGCTAAGAGAATCAGGAGACAAGCTGACAACGATCGATTGGAATTGAGACAGGCTTTCATCATCTTATTTTTTCTCGCTGGTGGATCGGGCATACTGCTCGATGTTCAATTTCATGGCGCGGCTGACCGTATTCATAAATTCGCCGAGACCTTCACTCTTATGTTGCGGGTGAATGATCCCCGAGAGCGACCAGGCAACCGTTCCGTCGGGGCGCAGGAGAAAAATGTGAGGGGTGCGATCGGCGGACACGATTCCGAGTTGTCGCACAATCGGGTTCTTGAGGCCGCCGGGAACCATGACGGCCTGGCACGGCCACTCGTTCTTTTTCATCAGCGCCTCTACCCGATCTTTATCGTCGCTCAGAAAGGCGGCGATCACCTTGATCCCTTTGGTGACATCCTGGTCAGCCAGTTGGAATGCCTGCTGCATCACCCCCAGGATTTCACTCTTTTTCCCTTTGGCATCTACCGTGACACTGCCTTTGATCTCAACTGGGAATTCTCCGTCCGGATCAGTGGGCGGCTCGACAAACATGAGAAGGGTCAACTTGCCCTCGGTGGTCTGGGGCAGGTTCAACTTACCACCGGTGAGGGTGTTGAACTCCACCTTCAAAAGTTGGTTTTTCTCTATGGTAGAATCGAGATCAGCCGCGTTGGCCCGCAGGGCTCCCCGTACGGATCGACGGGCCCGGCTAGGAGGTAAATAATAGTTCGCCTTGAACAAGCGGACCCGGTGGTTTTGATCGCGAAGAAAAGAAACCACGGGCCAGAGCGCGGGGTCGGCCGGCTTCAATGCGAGGAGCTTTTCCCGGGAGTGCTCGTGCCGTTCACGCAGGTTGGCATCCATCGCCAGGATGGTGGCCGCGGCATAGGCCGGGGCCTTGTTTCCACCTGGGGTGTTGATCAGCGACGCCATGATAGGTTCCGGTTTAGAATCCCCCTGACGCAGGGATTTTTTTGCGAGACAGAACCGGGGCACAAGATCGGCTCCCGGTGGTGGGGTCGCGGCCAGAGCGGCCTGTGACTCCAAAACGGCAGTTTCAAGATGTTTCGGCTCGATGGCCAGATTCCACATCCCGAGCAAGGCGATGATCCTGCGGTTGCGCACGCGCCAGAGATCGGGGGCATCCGGGAAGCGCGCGATGGCCTCACCGCTGAGACGTTCCGCATTCTTATAATTCTCCAAAGCCTCAGCCTTTGTCAGTCGGTAACGAAATGGCGCAGCGAGGAAACATTCCTGAATCGCGGCGAGCACCTCTCCGGGAACCGACTTCGCGGTCCGGGGTGAGGTCTTCGCCAGGTCGGTATCGTCCACCAAAAAGTCACCCACCAGCAGTGATTGCAATTGCGAGAGATAGCGCCGCTCATCGAGATTTTCCTCCATCGGCATTTCCTCGACCTCTGTCCTAACGAGATTGGATGGCAAGAGGGCGTGGCCGTGGGCATTCACCCGCACCGCAACCGGATCCCGTCCGGCGTAAACGCGGTAGATCTGCGAGTACTTTCCTCCACGCAAGCGCATCACCGACCAATCCAGCCCGAGCCTCTTCAAGGTCTCTGCGCCCCCATCCGCCAGTTCGTCCACGTTAAAACTAAAGACCTTAAACTGCTTGGGAAAGCGGGCTTGCAGATCCTTCATCTCACGCATCTTGGGCTCAGACTCCGGCGATTGTTCCGACCAGAAGAACATCACGCAGGTGTGGCCCATGCCATCGATCGGAAAGGTGAGGGTGGTGCCATCGGTCCGTGTAAAGGTGCCCTTAAAAAGGAGTCGGAAGTGCGCGTAATCTCGGTTGGAGCGACGCCATTCGATGACATCAAGGTCACCGGCGAAGCGCTCGTCCATCGTTTTGTTGATTTGCGCCTCCAGCTCGAAGGCCTCCAACTTGGGCGCGATCAGGGTCGCCATCATCAGACTCTTGGCTTCGGCGGGGGTATCGCGGTAGCGCTCGATCAAGGCCGCGAGCGCCTGGGTCCGCGTTTTGACATCCGCCCCCTTGAGCGACATCTCCCTCTCCATGAGAATGAGGTCTCCCTCCAGACGAAGGTTGGCATAGGGGTCAGGTGCTTGAGCCAGCTTGGCGCTGGTTTCAAAAAACGCCTCCCGATTGCGGTCCGAATTGTCGAGGGTGAGCAATCGTTTCTGGCTCTCAAACACGATGGCGAGGATGCGGTAGCGATTGGGAGCCTCTGGGTTGGCCGCGACCAACGCCTTCCCCTGCCGGATGATCGTTTTGCAGGCCCGGCGTTTCTTGACCGCCGAGGCCTCGATGTTAATTCCGGCGACCTCTTGTCGCAGCGTGGCGATTTCGGCTTCCGTAATGTCAGCAGCTAGAGTCCCCTGCCCCTGAGCTGTGATCACTGGGGCAACTGCGCACAAGAGAGCCAGAAATGCGGTGGTGAAAGCGGATCGAATCAATCGGTTCTGCATCTTCATTGGACCTTTCAGGATGATCCCATTAAGGTCACCTGCAATTTTCAATATCCAACAACCAACAAGAAGAAGTGGTCCAAGTAGAGTATTAGGCTCAATCATTTTTGCCTTTTCTATGATCTTGTGCCAGATCTCCGCCTCTCGAAGCTCTTTAAGAGCCACCCTGAGTTTGTCGACAAAGTCAGCTTTAGATTCAGCGCTTTGAGCTTCGCCGTAGCTTGGCGCAGGAGACATCCCGCTACGCAACATCGGCGAAGAGACGTGCCTCCCGTCCTTCGTTTCAGGCAAGGCTTCAGGCAAGGCTTCAGGCACCCTTATGATCCGAACAGCATAGTCAACCAAACGATCTTGGAGGTCGTATTCCCTATCCTTCTTCATTGGATATTCCTTGTTGGAGGTTGGATATTCAATCGTTTCATCTGCCTCATTTTCCTTGATGTGGATTCAATCGGAAGTTTTCCCGGTTCTCACTATAGATGCCAAAGGGTGACGTGTTATGGGGAGTGGTTGGGGCAGCGGCTTTAATTCGCAGGGCGTTAGCCTCGATTTCTCTCCCAAGCTGGCCGAGGATGGTCGCCTTGTAGAGTTCCATTTCTTGGTGGAGTTCGCAGCGGTGCACTTTTCCCCAGCCGAATGTCTGGTGGGCCTCGATCGCGATGTCAATATCCGCCAAGGCGGCCTCCCAGTCTTCCAAGCCAAAGTAGGCGCGGGCACGGCAGTAATACCGAAACGTGGCCCACCAGTCGCCTTTGAGTTTCTTGGGGGCAAGGACTCCTGAAAAGAGTTCAACCGCTTTCCTAAAAGAGCCCTGATCGAGCGCACTTTTTGCCCCTTCCATTTGGAGCACATTGATTTGAGATTCCAGCCCATATCTGATGACCGACGACATCCGACTCCCCTGCACGGGATAGGTCAGTCCGGATACCGACCACGAGATGCTTCCGTCGGGGCGAAGGAGAAAGATGTTGGGGGTGAGGTCGGCGGAGAGGATCCCGAATTGCACGACGAGTGGGTTGTCGAGCCCTTGAGGTACAATCGCCACTTCGCATGTCCACTCATGTTTTTTGATCAAAGAGCTGATGCGGTCGGTGTCGTTCGAGAGAAAAGCTGCGATCACCTTGATCCCCTTGGCCTCATGCTCGTCAACCATCTGCGTCATTCGCTTGATGAGCTCGTCTTGAGCGGCTTCCCCTTCTTCATCGGCGGGTAGCTCGATGAAGGCCGCAAATGTCATCTTGCCGTCGGTGGCCTGGGGCAGGCTGATTTTATTGCCGTCGAGAGTGGTGAGCTCGATCCTGATGACGCGGGATGTGTCGACCGGTTCATCAAGCGCTGAGACGTTCCGATAGTTGGCGTGGCGTTCGGCACGGCTGAAGCCAAAACGGCTGAAGGTGGCATGGAAAGCGCGGTAGCTGTGGTGGCGGTCGCGGAGGAATGAAACCACGGGCCAGAGCGCGGGGATTTCGTTGTCCAATTTAAGAAGCGCTTCACGGTATTTAGCGTGGAAGTCGCGGTCGTTGCCATCCATCGCCAGCAGGGCGGCGGCGGCAATGGCGGCGGCGGGGGCCTCATCACCACCTGTGGCTTCGATAAAGGCCTCAAGTACGAAGGTCGCCGGAGCTTCACTAAGACGTAGATTATTTTTCGCAAGACAGAAATTTGGCACGACGCTGGCTCCCGGCGGCTGAGTTGAGGCCAGAGATGCCTGCGCTTCCTGGACGGCGGTTTCGAGGTATTTGGGTTCGGTTGCGAGGTTCCACATTCCGAGCAGGGCGATGATCCGGCGGTTGCGCACACGCCAGAGGTCGACCGCCTCGGGGTGATTTTTGATCGCGACCTCGCACAATTTTTCGGCATTCGTGTAGTTGGCCAGCGCCTGATCCTGACTCAGACGGTAGCGGTGCGGGGGTGCGATGAAACATGCCTGGATCGCGTCCAGAGTCGCTGCCGGAATGGACGGCGCCGGATTGGGGTTTTCAGCGACCAGAAAGTCACCGATGAAAAGTGCCTGCAGCTGGGAGAGGTAGCGGAAGCTATCGAGGCAGAGCTCGAGCGTCGGAGGGGTCGAGGTAAACGCAGCGGCCGTGGGTTGTTTTCCATCGGTTCGCGGAATCAGGGGCATGAAACCATCGAATTGGAGAGCATTGACGAGCTGGGAGTGCCCCTGTGCATTGATCAGCACGGCACCTGGATCGGTGTTGACGTAGGTGCGGTAAGCCGGGTTCATTTTACCACCGGGGAAGTGCATCGCAGTCCAGTCCAGCCCTTGGGTGCGCAGGAACTTTTCTCCGGCGTCGGGTAGTTCGTTGAGGTTGAAGCTGAACACGCGGAAGCGGCCCGGATAGCTTGTTTGAATGGCTTTCACCTCGGCGAACCGGGCGGTAAGCTCCGGGGTCTCGTTCGACCAGAAATACAAGAGGTTTGTGTGACCCATGCAGTCCATCGGGAAGCTCAACGAAGTGCCGTCGGCGCGTTTGTAGCCGCCTGCGAAAATGACATCGAGCAGTCCGGATTTACCGAGTTTTCTACGGTAATCGATGACGTCGTGAGTGCTCTGAAACCGTTCGGAGAGAGTCTTGAGGAATTTTTGTTCCAGATCAAAGGCGTCGAGCTTCGGCGCGATGAGGATGGCCATTTTCAGGGATTGGGCCTCGGCCGGGGTATTGCGGTAGCGTTTAATCATCGCTTCCAGCGCATGCTCTCGCTCTTTGACGTCGGCATTTTTCTCGGAGAGATTTTTTTCTGAGAGAATGAGGTCGGCGTTGAGGCGCAGGGTGGCGGAGGTGTCTGGTGCCTGGGCGAGTTTGGCGCATGTCTGGTAGAGGGCATCGCGGTTTTTATCGGAGTTATCCAAGGCGAGTAGGCGTCGCTGCGATTGCAGAACGATGGCGAGGACGCTGAAGCGGTTTGGTGCCGTCGGGTTGGCTTCAATCAGGGAGTTGCCTTTGCGGATCATGCTTTTGCAGGCACGGCGTTTTTTGGTGACTGAGGTCTCGGTCATTTGTGCAGTGGTCCCCTGCTGCAGCGAAGTGATTTCGGCTTCGGGGATGTTGGATGCCTGTGCCTGGGAATGACCGATGTGCAGGCAGGAAAAGAGAATGGTCAAGCACATAGCCTGGATGGTGGAGTTTTTCATATGACGTATGATTGTATGGTGCTTTTTTTAAACCGCCCTACTTCGCCAAGGCTACGAAGGGTTTGGGTGTAGTGCCTTTGGCCCACGACTCGGGTGATTCTCCGTAGCTAGGGTAGACCCTGCCTTCAAACTCATACTGCTTGCTGCCCGGTGGCAATAGATCCCAACCGAGGCTGCGGTTACCAGTGCAACTTTTGAGAATCAGCACAGGTGCCGTTACGGCGTGGCCCAAATAATGACCAATCCCAACTTCAGGGCCGATGTTTCCGCCTTGGAGAGTCAACCCGTCATTGGTAAAAACCTTCATGGTCCTCCCGTTGACACGGACATTGCGAACATCTTTACCTACCGTCCAATTACCTGCGTCATCAATGAGATAAGGGTAGCGCTTTTTATTTTTGCAGGCATTTTCCAAAGCGTTTTCATTGCTTCCAGAAACGCGGCCAGCGCCCAGCATGTTGGATTGCCCCAGCAGGATGTAGACCTGCCCCGGCTTGGACATATCCGCCTCTTCGCCATCGGGATTCGGCAACTCGTCAGGCAGTGCACCAATCTCGGTGGAACTCCCGCCGGATCGGCCGCCGTTCGTCTTCAGCCACGCGATGTCGTCC
>Ga0222650_1000544_pt1 | contig 28038 bp, 26 predicted proteins | sample AntAcemetagen367_FD_179820 | JGI IMG/M metagenome (GOLD analysis project Ga0222650, IMG submission 179820) | Saline water microbial communities from Ace Lake, Antarctica - #367 | ecosystem: Environmental > Aquatic > Non-marine Saline and Alkaline > Saline | place: Antarctica: Ace Lake... | reverse complement strand
CCACGCCACAAGCACCGCAATGGCCCGATATCCTCGCGGAATACCGTCTTTAAGAATATTTGAATATCAGGAAGCCCTGTCCACTTTTGCTCAGACAATTAAATCCACTTTTGCTCAGTCGCCGACAAATTTAGAGTTTAAAGTTTCCCTCCGCCGTCTAGCCTGCCTCATCTCATGGCAGGTTTCTTCAAAAAGCTTTTCAACACCATCACCGACCAGGCGGACGTCGACTGGGACGACCTCGAGGCGAACCTTATCTCCGCAGATCTCGGCGCGAAACTCAGCACCGGCATCACCGATGAGCTTTACGACCTGGGCCGCGAAATCACAGCAAAGGATGTCGTCGACGTCACCAGAAAACGCCTTTCAAAAATACTCCCGGAAGACAGCCCGGCACCGGCACCCCGCAGCGATGGAAAACCTACGGTGATTCTAGTAGTCGGCGTCAACGGCACGGGGAAAACAACTTCCTCCGCCAAACTCGGCATGTGGCTTAAAAACCGCGGCCATTCGGTCATCCTCGCTGCTGCGGACACCTTTCGCGCCGCCGCCGTCGAGCAACTCCAGCGCTGGGGCGACCGCCTTGAAATCCCCGTCGTCTCCGGCAAGCCCAACTCCGATCCTTCCTCCGTCTGTTTCAAAGCCCACCAGCAAGCCATTTCAGAAAACACCGATTTTGTCATCTGCGACACCGCAGGCCGCATCCACACCCGCCACAACCTCATGGAGGAACTCGGAAAAATCCGTCGCACCATCGCGAAGCAGGACGAAACCGCACCACATCTCACGCTACTCGTCGTCGATGCCTCAACCGGTTCCAACGCTCTCAACCAAGCCAGGGAATTCCACAAAGCCAGCCCCCTCGACGGCCTGATCATCACCAAGCTGGACGGCTCCGGCAAGGGCGGTATCGCCTTCACCATTTTCGACCAAATCGGAATCGCACCCCGCTTCATCGGAACCGGCGAAGAACCCGAAGCCTTCTCAATCTTCGAAAAAGAACGCTTCGTTTCAGAAGTGCTCTGACCCCGGAGAGGCGTCTCTCCGAGCGCCTGCACAACCCAGGGCATTTTTCCCAGTGCTTATCCAGCGGTCAGAGACACGCCGCTCCAAGGTGTCACTGCGCACTCGCCAGAAATTCTTTATCCAGAAGCTGCGCACGCGCCTCCCCGACAAGAAAGAGCGATCCGGCGACAAGCGTTGTTTCACCATATTCTCTAGCGGCGATCAGCGCACCGGAAAACGTGTCGTGACACTCGGCTCCTGCGCGCTCGTTCTCGGGCAACCATTTCACCAGATCAACGGTCGGTAGGCCGCGCATCGTGCCGACTTCGCAGAAGATGATCCTCGCAGTCAGTCCCTTGAGCTCGGCGAGAATTCCCGAAACGTCTTTCGACTCCACCGCTCCGAAAATCAGAGTTCCCGTTCCTTCGCCCACTTCGGAAATCCAAGTCTCCCGCAGAACTTTTGCGGCTTGCGGATTGTGCGCACCGTCGAGGATCACCTCGATCCCATGCGACCCGATACGTTCGAACCGTCCGGGCCACTTCACATTCAAAAGCCCGTCTGCGACGCTCTCATACCCCAGTCGGATGCCAAGCGCGTGCAGCGCGGCAAGCGCAACCCCGGCATTCCATTTCTGATGAACCCCGGCCAACGCGATTCCGTATCCTTCAAGCGGCTCCTCGATGAAAATCAACGGCGTCCTCCGCTCATTCGCCTCCTTTTCGAGAACCTTCCGCGCCTCATCTTCCTGTGGCGAGGAAACAGCAGGCACTCCCTCCAGAAAAATCCCCGCCTTCTCCGCCGCGACCTTCGCCAAGGTATCGCCGAGCCACTGCATATGATCCATCCCGATCGGCGTGATCACGCAGACATCCGCCGGCACCGCAGTCGTCGCATCCAGCCGGCCGCCCATCCCGGTCTCCAAAATGATCAACTCACATTCCCGCTCGCGAAACCACCGCATCGCCACCGCCAAAGTGATTTCGAAAAAAGTCGGATGCGTTTCCAGTCCCTCGCAAACCCCGCGAACCTCAGTCAACAGCTCCGCACAGCGTTCCTCGGAAATCATCTCCCCGGAAACCCTCATCCGCTCCCGGAAATCGATCAGATGCGGTGAGGTGAAAAGCGCCGACCGCATACCACAGGATCGCGCCACGCTATCCATCATCGCACAAACGCTGCCCTTGCCGTTCGTGCCCGCCACATGCGCGACCCGCACCCCGTGCTTCGGATACGCCAGGAACTCTTTGAGCAGATTCCGCGGCCCCTCAAGCCCCAGCTTGATGCCGAAGGTTTGAGTCCCGAAAAGCCAATCGATCGATTCCCCGTAATTCATTCGCGTCCTGCATGCTTCCCCAAAAATTCAAAATTCAAAATTCAAAATTCAACAATCGGACATCAAGGGGGACGCTTGCCTCTCACTCCCGGTATGCTTCCACCACCAGCCCCTCCACACGACTGAAATGGCGGGCGTTGTCCGTCACCAGAGAATGCCCGGCACCGAGAGCCGTTGCAGCGATCAAGACATCGAAATCCCCTATCATCTCCCCCCGCTGACGCAGGCTGCGCCGGATGCGGCTGCCAATACGAGACACCTCGGTCGTCACCGTGAGTTGCGGAAATGGTGCGAGAAAACGCTCGCCGTCCGCCGCCTTCTGAAAACCCTCCAGAAACTCCAGCGCTGTGATCACCGATACGCAGAATTCCTCGCCCGCCTGCCGCTCCAGAAAGCGCGTCGCCCCACCCGCTTGCCCGCGCTCCCATTCACGGTGCAGGTGAATCAGGAAACAGGCATCCAGGATTTTCACGAAGCCTTTCCCTACCATGCGGAAGGGCTGGCCGTCCGCTCTCCCATTCCAGATTCCGCCCATAGGCGCGCCGCCTCCCGGTCGGATTCCCTCACGCCCAGCTCACCCAACGCCGCTAGAATCGAACTCCCCCGCGCATCCGCAGGGCCGAACCGCGCCCGCCTCACCACCCCTGAAAAGGACTCCCCCTCACGCTTCGCCCGCCGCAGCAATTCATAAGCATCCAGTTCCAGAGAAATTGTCTTGGTAGCCATGTATGGAACCATGCATGGAGTAAACACATTATCAACCCAACAGGTTCACTCCCCGATCGAATCCAGCTCCGCGTAGTAACCCGTGAAGAAACCGATGATCTTCCACGCCACGAATGCCATGATACAGAAGTAGAGAACTTTCGGCACCATCACCGATGCCATCTTCATCGAGTCCTCGGCTTTTTCCTGGAACAGGCGCGACCAGTTTCCCATGTCGGTGTCCAAGGTTCCTGACTCCTCGCCTGTCGCGTAAGAGCGGGAAAAATCCGAAGGGAACGCCCGCTCTGCCATGAAACCCGGCCCGAGCGCATTTCCCTCCTTCGCAATAACAACCAAACGGCTACCCGCCCGCCGCAACATCCCGCTCTGCGAAGAATCCGCGGAGACCCTCACCGTCTCCACCATCGAGATCCCCGCCAGCAAGCAGGCATGGTAGACCTTGCAAAAACGCGACATCGCCATGTGCTTGCGCGCCTTCCCTATCCACGGAATACGGTTGATCGCAGCATCCAGCTTCGGGCTTTGCGGAGCTTTTTTTAAAACCATCTTCCCCAGGAAAAATATCACCGCCGCCCCCACATACAGCACCAACAGGGACATCAGGAAGCTTCCCGCGACCCCACCCGCCGTCCGCTCCTCTCCCATGATCGAGAGCGGCACCGTGCCGATGAAAATCCCCAGATGCAGCACGATCATCGGATAGATCATACCTTTCACCATTTCCCGTCGTGCCGAAGCCACCATGCCGAAGTAATCCGCCAGATGCTGGAAAGCCGGTGCCAATTTCCCGCCCCGCTCCCCCGCAGCAATCATACTCCGCTCCAGCCCGCTCACCGCACCGATATCGCGCGAGTAGGAATCTGTGATGCTCTGCCCGGCTTCCAGTCCCTCTTTCAGATGTTGCAGCAAACGCCTCTGCGCCGCCGGCAATCCAGTGCTCTCCATCACGCCCGCCGCCTTGCGGATATCAAAGCCCGCCCCCAACAGCTTCGCCATCTCCGTGTAGAACTGCTGCTTGCTGGTCGGTCCAAGTGTCATCGTAACTGCGATCCTAGTTCCAAACCGCATCGTTTCAAAGTTGAATCGCCTGCCGTTGACTCCGTCGGAAATCCAACCAAAGCCGTTTTTTTGAGCCGCATTTTGTTGAATCGATTCTCTCTACCCCGGTTCCGTGAGCTAGATGTTCATGGCTCCGCGAAGAGGTGAGCGCGGGAGAGCCAGCGGACCGGATCATTGCGGCGAAGGTTGCGCCTGAGTATGAAAAAATGACCGCCTTGGCCCAGCATGTCGGTGGTGTCCGCACAAGTGTTTCGGAACAGCTATTCACCCTTAATTTATCAAGCAAAACCTAAACTCTTTACTTGTGATGCAACGATGAAATGAATATTGAGGGGGAATGAAATTTTTGAAATCCCTTACCTTCCAAGGTGCTTTAGCCCTTGTGAGTTGTTTTCCAGCAGGGGCTGTGATCGTAGCGGGAACCTCGGGCTCGGGAAATAACAACAACACCCAATCCGGCCTCGATTCCTATCTCAGCAGCGCCTCGGTTGAGGCGTTCCCTTACTGGGACAATCTCGTGCGGGTAAGAAATGCCTCTGGCGTTTATCTTGGCTACAATGATTCAACTCAACGCGGCTGGGTACTGAGTGCGAACCACGTGACCACTCCAACTCAGATTACCGTCGCTGGGGGGACTTACACCGTGACTGGCGGAACCGCCCGGGTTGGGTCATCAGATTTGAAACTTTATGAGATTGGTGGTGGTCTCTTAGACCCCGCTCTTCCTACCCTTCCCACAGTCCCACTTGCGAGTATCGTTCCTGATCTCGGGGAAGAGGTCTTGATGTTCGGTCGCGGTTTCACTCCCGACAATACGTCGCCTTATGATTGGACCAATCCCGGTTCCAATAACGCAAACAGTATGCGCTGGGGAACAAATACTATTGAAGGTAAATTCCTGGTAAATATAGGTACGGCCATGACACCGAATCTGCAGCCTTACTTGGTGACCGATTTTGATGCTGCGGGTGATCCGGGAGTGACTGAGTTCGACGCGCAGGCATCACTAGGAGATTCGGGTGGGGGAATGTTCGTCTTGCGTGATGGCGTCTGGCAAATTGCCGGTGTTGCGCACTTTGTTGACGACGGCCCTGACTTTCTCGAAGCGGTGGCCACTGGTGATAATATTGTAGACCCTTCTCAACCCGGTGATTTTTCCGCATATTCAGATATCGCTACAAAAAAAATTGATATTGATATAATAACAGGAACGCTGGTTCCCGAACCCTCCACATTACTGCTGTTTTTGACCTCACTGCTGTTTTTCCTCCGTCGCCGGCGCTAAATACATGGCCTTCCGCCCCCCGACATTGACTCCGCGCCGTCCATCGTTTCCCATCCGTCATGCCCGTTGCGGATAAAAAATCTCCCATCTCCTCGAACCGTTGGATTCTTTCCTACCTGTTTCAGGAGAAAAAGATCTTCATCCCATCGCTGATAGCCCTGTTCCTGACTGCGGGACTCGCCCTTGCCTTCCCGTATTTCCTCAAGGAACTGATCGGTAGCCCCGTCGACGGACTCCGCAACGAAGTCCCTCCCGCCGAGATTCTCGCTAAAATCGACGACGTGATCCTCAAGCTTGTTGCCGTCCTCTTCCTGCAGGCGACGATCGGCTACTTCCGCGTGCAAGGTTTCATCCGGTCCGGCGAATCCGCGCTAAACCGCCTTCGCAAAGACCTGTTCCAGCATCTACTCCATCTGCCCGTCCCCTATTTCCACGACCAGCGTTCCGGCTCGCTTAGCAACAGCGTCTCCGCAGACCTTGCCCTTGTTCGTGAAACCCTTCTCACCACAGTCCCGCAAGCCGTACGCCAGACTGTTATCCTCATCGGTGGACTCGTCTTTATCTTCGTCGCCTCATGGAAACTCTCCGTCGTGATGCTCGGCTGCATCCCGGTCGTCGTTTTGATCATTGCTTTCTTCGGGAGAAAAGTCCGTAACCATTCCAAAGCCGCCCAGCATTCGCTCGCCGACGCCTCAACAGTCATCGAAGAATCCGTCCAGAACATCGCAGATGTCAAAGCCTACACGAACGAGGCCTTCGAACGGAAACGCTACGACTCCTCACTCCAATCCTTTCTCGCCGTCACCCTGCTCGGAGCGAAAGCCCGCGGCGCGTTCCTTTCCTTCATCATCTTCGTGCTTTTCGGAACCATCGCCTTCGTCGTCTGGTACGGCGCGCGCATGTATTCCACCGGAGATATCAACTGGGAAAACTTCTTCGCTTTCATCATCTTCTCGATCTTCGTCGGCGCCTCGCTAGGCTCCTTCCCGGAAATCATCTCCCAACTCCAGCAAACCGCCGGTGCCACCGAACGCCTTCGCGAAATCCTCGATCTTCCCGGCGAACGCGAAACCGGCACTCCCGAAGCCACCCTCACCGGTCGCATTTCGCTGGAAAACCTCTCATTCACTTACCCCACCAGACCCGAGATTTCAGTAATCGACGGAATCTCCATCGACCTCCCAGCCGGCCAGCGCACTGCTATCGTCGGCCCCTCGGGAGCAGGGAAATCCACACTCTTCTCCCTCATCCTCGGCTTCAACGATCCAATCTCCGGAAAACTCCTTTTCGACGGAAAGGACGCGCAGGAAATCTCGCTCGAATGCTTGCGCTCCCAAATCGCCATCGTCCCCCAGGAAGTCATGCTCTTCGGCGGCACGATTTTCGAAAACATCGCCTACGGCAAACCCGACGCCACCCCCGATGAAATAGAAAAAGCCGCCACCCTCGCCAACGCCCACGACTTCATCAGCGAACTCCCCGAATCCTACATGACCGTGGTCGGCCCGCGCGGCACGAAACTCTCCGGCGGCCAGCGCCAACGCATCGCCATCGCACGCGCCGTACTCGCCGATCCGAAGATCCTCCTGCTCGACGAAGCCACCTCCGCCCTCGACAGCGAATCCGAACGACTCGTCAACGAAGCCCTCGAGCGCCTCATGGCAGGCCGCACCTCTCTGGTCATCGCCCACCGCCTCTCAACCGTCCGCCACGCCGACCGCATCCTCGTCCTATCCAAAGGTAAACTAGTCGAACAAGGCACCCACGACGAACTCCTCGGCGCCAACGGCACCTACCGGTTTCTGGCGGAGACGCAGCTTTCATGAAACGTGGCGGCGGATTTCATCCGCGATGCCAAAGCTTCAAGGAGCGGCGGCATCCTTGCGCCGGATAAGAATGGAGAAGGGGTTGCCCTGATCTGGAAATGCCACGCATGGCTGGCGCCGACAGCCGTCCGATCCCGCAGCCATGCCCACCGGAATTGGTAGCCGATCCCATTTTGCCTGGAAATCCACTCCCGCCAACGCGGCTGCCTGATCTTGGTTTTCGACTTTTTTGGGAAGCCCTAAGTCCAGCGACATAAAGTGTGGCTACCAACTAGCCCTGAAACCAAAGTCACTTTCGGAAAATTAGCCAGAGAATCGTATTACAGGTAGCCACTAACGGGAGTGTTTGTCGGAGCCAGGGCCGGGACGGCAAAGTATGAAAAATTTTCTTGGTTCGACGGGTTGAAATCAGGATTTCAATCGGCCTCCTCCTTTGCTTCTTGAGCGTTGAGAGTTGAATTTTTCCAGAAATCCAAGCGTTCCTTGATTCGTTTCTCCAAGCCTTGTTCGCCTGGGTGGTAGTAGGTGCGGCCTTCGGGGAGGTAGGACTGGGGGACGTAGGCACCCTGGTAATCGTGGGAGTAGAGATATCTCATCGCTTCCTCGGGTTTGCCGGTCAGCTTTTTGGAAGTGGGGGTGCGGAGGTGCTCGGGGACGGCGAGGGTGCGGCCGGATTCGACGTCTTTGACAGCAGCGCCGAGGGCGGCGTAGGCGGTGTTGGATTTCGGCGAGGTGGCGAGGTAGACGGTGGCGTGGGCGAGTGGGATGCGGCCTTCGGGCATGCCTACGAATTCGAGGGCATGGTGGGCGTCGAGGGCGACACGGAGTGCGCCCGAATCGGCGAGGCCGATGTCCTCTGAGGCGGCGATGACGAGGCGGCGGGAGATGAAACGCGGGTCTTCGCCGGCGTGGAGCATTTTCGCAAGCCAGTAGAGGGCGGCATCGGGATCGGAGCCGCGGATGGATTTGATGAAGGCGGAAATGGTGTCGTAGTGGCCTTCGTCGCCGTAGTGCACGGCTTTGCGTTGGATGGATTCCTCGGCGATTTCCAGGGTGATGTGGACGGCGGACGTGGAGCCGACGGTGGCGAGTTCGAGGGCGGTGAGAGCTTTGCGGACGTCGCCGTCGGAGAGTTTGGCGAGGTGTGCGAGGGCTTCGGGATCGGCGGTGATTTCCTGGTTGCCGAGGCCGCGTTCGGGGTCGCTGATCGCTTTTTCCAGCAGGTCTTTGATTGATGTTTCATCGACGGGTTCGAGTTGGAAAATCTGCGAGCGGGAGACCAAGGGTGAGTTGACGTAGAAATAGGGATTGTGGGTGGTTGCGCCGATGAATCGGACCGTGCCGCGCTCGAGGTGAGGGAGGAGGACGTCTTGCTGGGCTTTGTTGAAGCGGTGGATCTCGTCGATGAAAAGGATGGTGGTTTCGCCGCGTAGATCGCGGTGGACCCGGGCTTGCTCGATCTTGGCGCGGATTTCAGCGACGTTGGATTCGACTCCGTTGAGTGATTCGAAACGGGAGCCGGTGGTTTTGGCAATGACGTTGGCGAGCGAGGTTTTTCCCGTGCCGGGTGGACCGTAGAAGATGAGTGAGGCGAAGCGGTCCGCCTCGATGGCGCGGCGGAGGAGTTTTCCCTCCGCGAGGATGTGACCCTGGCCGAGGACTTCGTCGAGCGTGCGCGGCCTCATGCGCGCGGCGAGAGGCTCCCGGATTTCGGGTTTATCAGCTTTCGCCTGTGGAGTGGAGAAGAGGTCGGCCATCACCTGAACTCTAAATTTCAAAAGCCAGAATCCAAGGGCAAACAAACCAAGAATCAAGCCATTGAGGGGTAAGCATCATGCTGACTTTCAAGTCACTTCGGCTGTCACCGCTCAAGCCCGACGTGTTTACCGCATTCACCGGATTTCAGATGTGGAGCATTTCATGAGCGGTTTTCCAAAGAAATCACTCCTTGCCAGTTGGCTCTCGCCCGATTAGGTTTCCCCGCGCTCCGGGAACACTGAGCGCTTAAATGTCCGGTGCCAGCTCCGGCTATCTTCAACCCTGACCTTACCAACCATGTTTCGCATTCCCTTCAATCGTGTGAACTGGATCACTTCCAGCTTCCTGATCGGCACAGCCCTCATCGCCCTGATCGGCACTCCTATCTACCTGTTCCACTACGGCTTTGTTGACGTCGGGTTCGGGTTCCAGTTCGCCCTGTTCTTTTTCTACCTCTGCGCGACGATGATGAGCATCACCGTCGGTTACCACAGGCTCTTCTCGCATTTGTCCTTCAAAGCCAAAAAAGTGGTGAAATTCTTCACCCTCGTATTCGGCGCGTGCGCGTTCGAGAACTCCTGTCTCAATTGGTCTTCCGACCACCGTCGCCACCACAAGCATGTCGATCACGACGAAGATCCCTACGATATTTCCAAGGGTTTCTTCTGGGCACACATCGGCTGGCTGCTCTTCAAACTCGATCCCGAGCCTCCCTTGGACAACGTCGCCGACCTCCGCAAGGACAAGCTCGTCATGTGGCAGCACAAATACACCCATTGGATCGGCCTTACCGTCGGTCTGATCCTGCCCGCCGCCCTTGGTTTCGGTTACAATTCATTGATGGGACTCGATCCTTTGCAGGGCGCACTCGGTGGTTTCCTGCTCGCAGGTGTCACCCGTATAGTCATCGCCCAGCATTGCACTTTCTTTATCAACTCGCTCTGCCACACGGTCGGCAGCCAGCCATACTCCAACAAACACTCCGCCCGCGACAGCGCGATCATGGCTTTCCTGACTTTCGGAGAGGGCTACCACAATTATCACCACGAGTTCCAGCACGACTACCGCAACGGCGTGAAGTCATGGCAGTGGGATCCATCGAAATGGACCATCTGGACGCTCTCCAAGCTCGGCCTCGTCGAAGGACTACGCCGTGTGCCCGACGGAAAAATCCTGCTTGCGGAAATGGGCGAGGCCCGTCGCCGAGCGGAAGAGCGTATCTCGGAGATCCAAGCGTCGCCCGGATACTGCCAACGCACTGCAGAGATGCTGACCCAAGTTTCCGAGAAGCTGGCTGCGAACTACCGTGAGCTTGAGCAAGCGGTCGCCGACCGTGTCCAGCTCTCCCGCGAGGTTCTTCAGAACTGGCAGGATGAGACTCACGCTTTAATGCGTCAGCTCTCGAAAGCGTCAAAGCCCACGATGGCCTGATCGCTCACGGGATGTCCTCGCCCCGAAGACATTCCAAGAATGACTCATCCACTGGGCTGAGGGAGTCCGGGAAAGAACAGGCCACAACGCCGAGAACCTATGCACCACGCGAGCACTGGTGTGAATCTCCATCCGCCGGGAAACTACCAATAAATGCGGCATCAAGAGTCGGGTCAAACGCGCAGGATGGGACAACGCCTACCTCGCGAAAACCCTAAGAATTTAAATGCGTTCGCTTGGCGGTTCCGTCCTTTTCCATCCGCCTTCATCCGCACCGACACCAGTTGCTGCGTCCGTGGAACTCGAAAAGCACTAGCTAGGGAGTTACGAGGCGGGAAACCCGAGTCCTTATTCATTGGAGATCTGCTCAGTGCGGAGGCACAATCGCTTGCGGAATCGAGTCTCAGCTTCGTAAAGCTCAGCGTTGGTGTGAAGCCTTCTGGAGGCAGGCGCACCCACCTAAGGCTGGATGGCAAGGCGGGTGATTTTGGTGCCATCGAGCGCGAGACCGGCCATCAGGCCCTTTTGATCAAAGAAGATGGCAAAAGCCCCACTGCTGATAGTCGTCGTGGAGAGAGAACCCGCCACGCCTTTATCGATGACGGTAAGGTTGGGTGAACTGCCAAGCTCCCAACCACCTGATCGGTTGAGGTTCTGGACCGCGTGGTCGTCCATGAGGAAAAGAGCATAACCATATTCCTGAAGGCCGGCCTGCAAGCCGTAGGATGCTGTAATGCTCCGGTAGTAGCCAGCCGATTGGCCACGCTGATAGAGGGCACCATCACCCCAGGCTCCCGCGATCAGAAAGCCTCCTTTTGTCATCTCGGGAAACACGAGAATGCCCGCAGCGTCTTTTGCCAGATCCTTGGCAACGGGGTTGTTGCTGTAAAGACGGTTGAGCGCGTCGCGGGACTCCATGTCGATTTTCCGGGCATCAACATTTGATCTCATACCCCTATTGCCGCCCGGCCCGGAGGCACAGGAAACAGTCAGCAGGGTAAGGGCGACCAAGACGAGGGAGAGGGATATATTTTTTGTCATGAGTGGTAGTGAATGGCTTCTAATGAGAATTTCTAGGCACTTCTTCGCGCGTGGTCAATATAGGGATGGGTTTTTTGTGTTTTATCGCCTGCTCCCGGGGGACCGTGGAGTAGAAGAGATTCGCGGGCAGACGGTCAAAGGCGCAACAGCTTGTGCAGACCGTTTGCCAAAAGCCCGTTCGTAAAAAACTGAATTTTCAACTTGTACTTTTTTGAACACCCCTTTTGATAATGCATCTGTCGCAAGCGTCACCTCCCGAATCCCGAAAACTGCTCCATCCCAGAGTTGCGGTTAGCCATCGGCTGTTGTCCTGGCCAAGAGGCTCAAAAACGCCTCAACACCATAATTCTGATGCTGTGTGGTGGAAGTATCGAACTCACCCTTGCTCATGCCGGGGAAACGATCCGCTCTCTCCAGCTCTGATCAGACGCTTCAACGGTTCCGGTATCGACGGGATCACCTATCGCCCGAAGTCAGGAAGACCCAGAATGATGGAATCAGGGGAAATCAGCGTGAAGCGTTCGCCCCGGAACTCGTCAAACTCTTCGGGGATGAAGAGGTGGAGCTTTTTTCCGGAGATGAAGCGGGCTTCGAGGGAGATCCCAGAACGCGTCAGCGCTGGGTAAAACGCGGCACGTGCCCGACCCAAGGATACTGCGGCGGGGCACGTGCGCGAGAACAATCGTGGGTGCGGTAAACCCCACCACCGACCAGCTCGTGAGCCTGATCGTGCCTCACTTTGACACAGGGGTCTTCCAAGCGTTCCTGAACACCATGGCAAACGGTCTAACTTTCATCCAGTCCTCCCCAGCCTCATCTTCATCGGAATCCTATCTTTCCCCTCCCCGATCAACCCGTTCACCGAAGCTAGCGAACCTGTTCCTTTCTGGCTGGTCTGGCATTGAGTGGTCGCTTAGAAATCCGTCATGACTTTGGTGTTCCGGGTGGCTTACGCGACAGTGGTGGGGGAATCGCTGTGGCTGGAGCTTTCTGTTCAAGCTGGCGAGACTGTGACCAAGGAGATACTTCCGATGGATTGGAAGGACCCGGATCATTGGGAGTTGGAGGTTTCCTCGGAGGGAGCGGAAGTCGAATACAACTATCTGTTGCGGCGGGAGGGTGAGGAGACGCTTGAGCTTCGTGAATGGGGTGAGGCCAGGGTTTGCGCGGTAGAGAACGGGCAGAGGTCTGTTTTTCTGGATGACTGGAGATCGGCGGGAAATGACGACCGGGTCTACGAGGGGAAGGTTTTCGGTGTCGTGGAGAATAATGATCGCGCGCTTAGCAAGGTTTCATGGAGCGGAGACCACGAGTTCAATCTCCACATGGCGCGAATTCCCGAGGGCTTGGTTCCGTGTGTGATCGGTGGGGTCGATGTGCTTGGCGACTGGGATTACGCGAAGGCGCTGCCCATGGTTGAGGTGGCAAAGAATCATTGGCAGGTGGGGCTGAATCTGCCTGTGGACTGGCGGGTGGAATATAAATACGGGCTTTACGATACGGCGGAGGGAAAGGCGATCGGGCTTGAGGACGGCGCGACGAATCGAGCGCTGGAAGCCGGTGCGGGTGCGGATTTCGTAAGGGTGTGTGATGAGAATTTCAGGCGAAGTGCGGATTTGAAATTCCGCGCGGCCGGGGTGGCTATTCCGGTGTTTTCATTGCGGAGTGAGCAAGGCTGTGGTGTGGGGGAGTTTGCGGATCTTAAGGCGATGGCTGACTGGGCTGCGGGAGCGGGCTTGAGGATGCTTCAGATCCTACCAATCAACGATACGACTTCGTCACGCACTTGGACGGATAGTTATCCGTATTCCGCGATCAGTGTTTATGCGCTGCATCCGATTTATCTTCGGGTGGATGAAATGAGTTATCCGCTGGTGGATGCGGGGGTTTTTGCGAAAGAGAAGGAAGCATTGAATCGCGGCAAGCAGCTCGATTACGAGGCGGTGATGGCGGTGAAGTGGCGGGTGACGCGGGAGGTGTTCGATAAAAATCACGATGCGATTCTGCAGGACAGAAAGTTTCTCGATTTCCTGAAGCGCAACCGCGATTGGGTTCTCGACTACGCGATCTTCTCGGTGAAACGCGATGAGTTCGGCACAGCAGTTTTTTCGGAATGGGGATCGTGGGCGGAATACGATTCGAAAAAGGCCGAGGCTCTTTCGATCAGCACCGAGGTGATGTATTTCGTCTGGCTTCAGTATGAGCTCGACCGGCAGCTTTCCGATGCGGTGGAGCACATGCATGCGGTGGGTGTGGCACTGAAAGGCGATCTGCCGATCGGGGTGGACAGGGATTCGGTGGATGCATGGGTGGCTCCGCATCTTTTCAAAATGAATACCCAGACAGGAGCGCCGCCGGATGCTTTCGCGGTGAAAGGCCAGAACTGGGGTTTCCCGACCTATGACTGGGACGCGATGAAGGAGGACGGCTATGCTTGGTGGCGGTCGCGGTTCGAGAAGCTCAGCCGCTATTTTGATGCGTATCGGATTGATCACATTCTCGGGTTTTTCCGAATCTGGCAGATTCCGGTTGAGGAAATCGACGGAATCATGGGTTGGTTTGATCCAGCGCTGGCGGTGAAACTGGAGGAATTCGAGGCGCGCGGGGTGGAGTTTGACTACGACAGATTCTGCAAGCCATTCATTCGGGAGGATTTGATCAAGGAGACGTTCGGAGAGTTCGCCGACGGGGTAAGGCAGGATTTCATGGTCGATTACGGACTCGGTTGCTACGGGTTTAAACCGCAGTTCTCAACCCAGCGGGGGCTTCAGGATTTCTTTTCAAAACTCACGCCAGGCGACTGGGCAAACCAGGACTGGCTGTGCGAGGCTTTGCTGGATCTGGTGGGCGAGGTGTTGTTTTTCGAAGTCGAGGACTCGGGCGGGACAGAGTTTCACCCTCGGATGTCGATGGCGGATACCCGCTCTTTTCAGGCTCTTGAGGAGGATATGCAGCGGCAGTTGCAGGAGATCTACGACGATTATTTCTACCAGCGTCAGGAATCTTTCTGGGAGGCGAAATCCTACGAGAAGCTCCCAGCCATGCGGGCTGCGAGCGACATGTTGCTCTGTGGTGAGGACCTCGGGATGGTTCCGGATTGCGTGCCGGGAGTGATGGCTTCGCTGGGGATGCTGTCATTGGAGATCCAGCGATGGCCGAAGTCGTCCGATGTTGATTTTTCCCATCCCGACCATGCCCCATACCAGAGTGTCGTTTCGACCGGAACTCATGACATGGAGACGCTTCGTGCGTGGTGGCGTGATGACGAGAATATTCGGGCGAAGTTTGCTTGGGAGATGTTCGGGGAGGGGTTTCCTGAAAAGGAACTTAACGGGACGATGGCGCGGCGTATCATCGAGCAGCACCTGCACTCACCAGCGATGTGGGCGGTGTTTCCGCTGCAGGATCTGCTGGCGATGGATGAGGGTCTTCGTAGCAATGATGTCGAGGGCGAGAGGATCAATGTTCCGGCAATCACTCCATTCTACTGGAGATGGCGTATGGAAATGACAGAGGAAAGATTGGCCGCAGCGGGAGACTTCAACAGCAAACTGGCGGAGATGACCGAGGCTGCAGGGAGGTAGTGGCTCTGAGGTGCGCCTTTTTTCAGAAACCGCGTAACGATTTCTCCGGATTGCTTCTGGTAAGGGTATGGACACAATGCCCCGAGACGATTCGATGGATAACCAACCGCCACTTTCCGGACTCGACCCGGCTGACCTGCTCCTGCAGGGCGTCGCGGAGGACACGATGCTTCATGACGGACCCCACGCGTTCCAGCCGCCGGAGGTGGATGAACTCGCGCCCTTGTTCCCGCAGTTCGAGATCCTCGGACTCATCGGCAAAGGCGGCATGGGTGCGGTTTACAAAGTCAGGCAGAAGGAGTTGGACCGCATCGTCGCGCTGAAAATCCTGCCGCCCGCCATCGGCGAATCCCCCGCCTTCGCCGCCCGCTTCGCTCGCGAGGCCAAGGCGCTCGCGAAGCTCAACCATCCCGGCATCGTCACTCTTCACGAGTTTGGCCACCGGGAGGATCTCTACTACATTTTGATGGAGTTCGTGGACGGGGTGAATCTGGCTACGCTGATGCACGGCGACCGCATCTCCCCGCGCGAGGCGCTCGCCATCGTCCCGCAGATCTGCGATGCCCTGCAATTCGCCCACGACCACGGCATCGTCCACCGCGACATCAAGCCGGAGAACATTTTGCTGGATCGCCTCGGCCGCGTGAAAGTCGCGGACTTCGGCATCGCGAAGGTTGTGGCGGCGGCCTGTGAGGATGCTCCAGGTGGCGGGGATACCCCTGCCCCAGCAGACGCCACCATTGCCGGAAATGTCATGGGCACGCCGCAATACATGGCTCTCGAGCAGATCGAGCATCCGGCGGATGTCGATCACCGCGCGGACATCTATGCGCTCGGCGTCGTTTTCTATCAAATGCTAACAGGGGAGCTCCCGGGGAAGGAAATGCAGGTGCCATCGAGCAAGGTTCGCATTGATGTGAGGCTCGATGAGATCGTGATGCAGGCTTTGGAAAAGAAACCCGAGCTCCGCTATCAGCAGGCAAGCCAGTTCAAGACGAAGGTGGAGACGGTTGTTCCGGAAAATGGGGATGCGGGAGTTCCGCGCGTCTCCCGCTTTTCCCGCACGGCCATCGTCGGCGCTTGTTGGGCGCCATTGGTCGCCCTCGCGCTGTTCGTGTGGTTTGCGTCCCAAGTGATGGGTTCACCCGGAGGCCCGATGATTTTCATTTTGCTTCCCTTCGGACTCACCGCTTCGATTGGCATGACGATCCTCGGATGGGTTGCCGTCTCACAAATCCGCCGCGCGGCGGGGAGGCTCCACGGTATGTGGCTTGCGGTGTTTGATGGGCTGCTTTTCCCGCTGCTGCTGATGACGGGATTGATCGGCTGGTTCTGGCATTGGTTGTTCCACGATTTGATCCGCGCCGCCATCATTGCGGGAGAGACGGAGCTTTCCACTCTGGAAACAATGCTTGTGGGCAACCCGACGTCCTTCACCGTGCTGGCGACACTGGTGACTTCGCTGATTGCGGGAACCCTGATTGTTCGCGGCGTGTGGCGGAAGGTGAAGACGAGCCATTCTGCTGTCCTCGATCACGTGCCGTCCCAAAAAGCTTCGGCAGGATGGGCAATCGGCATCGGTTGCGGAGTGCTGGCGTTGATGGCGGTCACGGTGGCAGTTGGATTGGTTATGTTTTTGTGGTTAATGCCCTACAACAAAGCGAAGGATACGGCATTCCAGGCACGGGCCGAGCTACTCGCGGAGCAGGGAAAGCCCGCTCCCACCCCGCCAATTGGAGATGTTCCGCCCGAGAGACGAGTGGCGCTGTATGATTGGAAAGTCCTCGATGCGGAAGGCAGTCTTGAGACGGGCGTAGTGGTTCAGAAGGACGGACGAACCTGCCTCAAGGTCGAAAATCTCAGCGACAAGCCGATGCAAGCCCGGCTGCTGACCATTGAAAAACCGCCGTTCGAGGCATCCCGGTATGAGCTGGGTGGCGAGATCCGTTATTCGGACGTCCAAGGCCAGGGGTATCTGGAAACCTGGAATGATTTTCCCGAGGGGCGCTACTTCTCGCGCACGCTGGAAGCCTCGGGGCCGATGGGCCAACTGACCGGCACCTCGGACTGGCGCGAATTCACCCTGCCTTTCGACAGGACGGGAACCAAGAGTGCCCCGACCCGAATCGAAGTGAACCTTCATCTTCCGGGACGGGGCGTGGTGTTCCTGGGGCCGCTGGAATTGATCGAAATCGCTCAAGACGATGCCGCCGGGTCCTCTTTTGCTGGAATCCGTGCGAGCAACGATAGGGTGGAGAATGTGGATTCGATTGAGGGGAAAATTTCTTTCCGGGAGCTGCCTGCCGCGAATCGGCTGGAGGTTCGTTTGGTCACGCCGGACGATCCGCAGGCCGTTTCGGCGGAGCTGCGCCAGAAGGACGGGGCCACGATCCCGCTGGAGCTGAGTGGGAACGTCATTGTCTGGGACCGGCACGTGGAAGACGCCGGCATCCAAAGAACCGACGAGCGTTACGAAATCCTGATCACCCTCACCGAGGTCGGTGCGAAAAGGATGGCGGCGGCGACCGAGGGCGCGGATGGGACCATGCGACTCGCGGTGCTGGTGGATGGTGAGGTGAGAATGGCTCCCTTCGTCCAAAGCAAGTTGGGCGGCCGGTTTGTCATCTCGGGCTTGGATGGCTTGGAAGCGGGTCTCGGTTTGGTAAGGGATCTGGTGGATTGGCCTGACGACTCTGATTTCTCGGCAATGAAAGTATGGCTGGAGAAGATCGACCAAGGGAAGGGCGGCGAAGCATGGGCTGTGGCTTCGGATTATTTTCGCAAGAACGTGACCCGTGAAAAATGGGAGGAAATGGCAACGTCCGCCCGGCAACCCCTCGGCGAATGGGTCACAAGAAGGCTGCTTTCCGCGAAACGATTGGAATCTCCGCCGGGAGCGCCTGAAGGACTCTATCTGGTCATTGAGTTTGACTCCTCCTTCAAGAACAAGGAGGACGCGAAGGAAGTCGTCACCTTGACGAAGGATAAAGACGGGCGCTGGAGGGTGTGCGGCTATTTCATCCTGTGACATCATGAAAAACCATCAAGCGCCGTGGGGCAGCTCCCTTATTGTAATGTGTTTTGGAACCCGGACCGCAGTGTCGTCACCAGCCGATCCTGATGATTTCGTAAAGAAAATGAAGCAACCCTGATGCCTTCCCCTAACTCCAACGACTTTTTCGCCACCACCCGCTGGACGATGGTGCTTGCGGCGGGGAAATCCGGCACGCCGGAATCGGCGGAGGCACTGGAGGGCTTGTGCCAGGCTTATTGGTTCCCGCTCTACGCCTATGTCCGGCGGCGCGGGCGCACGAAGGAGGATGCGGAAGATCTGGTGCAGGCGTTTTTCGCGGATCTGCTGGCACGGCGGGATTTCGCGAAAACGGATGGCGAGCGGGGGAAATTCCGAGCCTTCCTGCTGGCATCGTTGAAGAATTTCCTGGCGAACGAATGGGACAAGTCCCGCAGGCTGAAACGCGGGGGGAACATTACGCATTTCTCGCTCGATTGGCAGAGCGCGGACACGCAGTTCCAAGTCGCGGACAGTGCACGGGCCTCGCCGGACGAGGCGTTCGACCGCGAGTGGGCGCTGGCATTGCTGGCACGGGTGATCGAGCGACTGCGCTTGGAATGCGCTGCGGATGGAAAGGCGGAACGCTTCGAAAAGCTCAAGGTTCACCTCACTGCGGGCAAGGGTGAGATCCCGTATGCGGCAGCTGCGGCGGGGCTTTCCATGGACGAAGGGGCGGTGCGCGTGGCGGTGCATCGCCTGCGGAAACGCTACCGCGAACTGCTGCGAGAAGAGGTCGCCCAGACGCTCGTGGATCCGGCGATGGTGGGGGAGGAGCTGGCGGTGCTGCTCGGGGCGTTCGGGTGAGGTGGCCGTTTCCAGGAGGTGATAGAGAAAATCGCAGGGCTTGCTTGACCGTGGGGCGGATTGGGGGCTAGAACCGCGCGGTTTTTGCCAGAGATATCTTATGAACATTCACGAATACCAAGCGAAGGAGCTTTTTGATCGTTTCCAAGTGCCCAGCCCGAAAGGGAAAGTCGCCGCGAGTCCCGAAGAAGCTGCCGCAGCTGCGAAGGAATTTGCCGGTGCGAAACTCGTGATCAAGGCACAGGTCCATGCGGGCGGTCGTGGAAAAGGTCATTTCAAGAATGGCTTCCAAGGCGGTGTGCATCTCATCGACAGCCCGGAACAGGCGGCAGAGTTTGCTGGCAAAATGCTCAACGAGACGCTCGTCACGGTCCAGACCGGCGAAGCGGGCCGCGTTGTGCGCAAGGTGATGATCGCCGAGGCGGTCGATATCACTCACGAATACTACCTAGCGATTCTGATGGATCGCGAAAGCAACGGCCCTGTTATCGTCGCTTCCACCGAAGGCGGAATGAGCATCGAGGACGTCGCGCACGACACTCCTGAGAAAATTTTCCGCCAGGCGGTGCATCCACTCCTCGGCCTCCAGGCATACGAGATCCGCAAGATTTCCGCAGTGCTCGGCCTGAGTGGTGATATCGCCAAGCAGTTCGGCAAGCTTCTTAAAAATCTCTACAAACTCTTCATCGATTGCGATTGCGCGATGCTTGAGATCAACCCGCTTGTCACCACTCCCGACGGCCGCGTGCTCGCGCTCGACGCGAAGTTCGGCTTCGACGACAACGCGCTCTACCGCCATCCGGATATCGTCGCGATGCGCGACAAGGAAGAGGAAGATCCACGTGAGGTTGCGGCTTCCGAATACGATCTGAACTACATCGGCCTCGATGGGAACATCGCCTGCCTCGTCAACGGTGCAGGTCTCGCGATGGCAACGATGGACATCATCAAGCACTACGGTGGCGAACCGGCCAACTTCCTCGACGTAGGCGGCGGCGCGACCAAAGAGCAGGTGACCGCCGCTTTCAAAATCATCCTCGGTGACCCGAACGTGAAAGGCATCCTGATCAACATTTTCGGCGGCATCATGGACTGCAACGTCATCGCCGAGGGCGTGATCGCCGCAGCCAAGGAAACCGGACTTCCGATTCCTCTCGTCGTCCGCCTCGAAGGAAACAACGTCGAGGCCGGAAAGGCCACGCTCGCTGCTTCCGGAATCAACATCGTTGCCGCCGACGACATGGCGGACGGAGCCGAAAAAATCGTGAAAGCGGTTGGCTGAAATTTCCCCAAAGGGTATATTCGGAGCATGAAAGCGGAATTGGAAAAGGAATTGTCGGAACTCTCCCTGGAGGAGAAGAACGAGGTTTTCAACTTTCTGATGCCTTACGTGACCCCGGAGCCAAGCGCGGTCAAAGCATCTGAGCTAACGGAGGAATTGGAGCGAAGGCTCGAGGCCGACCTGAAAAATCCCGATGCTGCTGTTAGTCTTGAGGAGTTCAACAAGCGCTGGGCGCATATCGGATGAGCCATGACTTGTTCATCACGCCCCAGGCAAATCAGGACATCGAGGAGATCATGACGTTCTACGGGGTCGAGGAAAATGAATTGGCGCACAAATTCATGGGCGCTCTGCGGAAGTGTTTCGACGGGCTTCGCAAAAATCCTTTTCTATCCACGCCGTTCATCCGTGACGAAGTCCGCCGGGTCTTCTTGCAGAGATGGCCTTACCACGTGTATTTCCGCATCGCTGCAAATCAGGTGCGTGTCCTCGCCGTGATCCATACCTCACGCGATCCACGTTACATTTCGCAAAGAACAGGAGGCGACCGATGACCCTGAAGCAATTCTACGCCTGGCAGACATTTGGCGGAGCCAAGGATGTCTCTCGGCTCGTTGCTGCCTTGGAAGAGAGGGAAATTTCCCGGATGCTGGAAGCTCATCCATACATCGCCGGACTCATCCCGCCCGAAATTTACGACAAACTCGAAAAATAATTCTCCCAACCAAGAAAACACCATGGCCATCCTCATTGACGAAAATACGAAAATCCTAGTTCAGGGCATCACCGGCTCCTTTGGCGGAAAGCACGCACAACTTTCCCTCGACTACGGCACCAAACTTGTCGCCGGCGTCACTCCCGGCAAAGGCGGACAAAAATTTTCCAACACCGTGCCGATCTTCGATACGGTTTCCCAGGCAGTGAACGAAACGGGCGCGACTGCCTCCGCGATTTTCGTTCCGCCTCCGTTTGCAGCTGACGCAATTCTCGAAGCAATGGATGCGGGCGTTGAACTCATCGTTGCGATCACAGAAGGCATCCCCGTCATGGACATGATGCGGGTGAAAGAAGCTCTCAAAGGCTCGAAATCCCGCCTCGTCGGCCCGAACTGCCCAGGGATCGTGACTCCTGGGCTCGGCGAAAAAAGCCACGGAGGCTGCCGCATCGGCATCGCCCCAGGCTACATCCACAAGCGCGGCAACGTCGGCGTGGTTTCCCGTTCCGGAACGCTCACCTACGAAGCGGTTTTCCAGCTCACGCAAATGGGCTACGGCCAGAGCACCTGCGTCGGCATCGGTGGCGATCCGATCAACGGCACCAACCACCTCGAAGTGCTGAAAATGTTCAACGACGACGATGAAACCGAAGCGATCATCATGATCGGCGAAATCGGCGGCAACGCGGAAGCCGAAGCCGCCCGTTGGGCGAAGGACAACTGCAAGAAGCCGATCGCCGGATTCATCGCCGGTGCGACCGCCCCTCCGGGCCGCCGCATGGGCCACGCCGGCGCCATCGTCGGTGGCGAGGAAGACACCGCCGAAGCGAAGAAGAAAATTCTCGCCGAATGCGGAATCGCCGTTGCCGAAACTCCAAGCGACATGGCGACCACGCTCATGGAGCGCTGGGGAAAATAGTTTTACAGAACTATCTACGGGCCACCGATTTCTGGGAAGGTTTCAATCACGATCTGTTCAAGCTCTGCAATTTCGGACTCACTTAGTTCGGCGAATTCAGAGAGTGTGCGTTTATTTTTGGAGAAGATGCCCGCGTTCTGCAGGCAGAGCTTGATAAAAAGTTCCGCAATCCGATCCGGAAGGTCTATGACTTCACGCATTCGGGCGCGGCATCGGTCGTGGCGTTGCAGGTATTCGATCTCAGCTGGGAGTTCGGACTCGATAGTTTGTCTCACGAAGTCGTGGAAGATCGCATTGAGCGTGGTGCAGTCGATATAGCGGTAGTGATCAATCGTTTCTCCGTGCACTGTCATGCGTAGGCGGTCGTCGAGATCGTAGCCGATCTTGTCCATGAGGATGCGAGAGAAGGATTCCAGCGACTTGTCGTAGTCCTCCGCCCGATTGAGAATGACTGCGGAAACCGGCAGGATGATACCCGAAGGGCCGAATTCTCGCTTGGCGAGAACGTGATGCATCAGGAAACGGTGGATGCGACCGTTACCATCACTGAATGGATGGATATAGTTGAACAGGTATGAAATGACCGCCGCCGCCGTGATGTCAGGGATGGAACGATCTTCGAGAATGGATCGCGAGCAGGCAATGAATTCCCGCATCAAGCCGCTGAGGTCATCCGGCTTAGGTGCGGCGTAATGAATGCGCTCATTGCCGGGTGCGATGGTTTCGCCAATATAGATTTGTTCGTCGACAGTGTCGCGATACCCGTCGTTTACGAAACGGGGTTCGACGATCGCATTCTGCAGCTCGACGAGTCCTTCCTTGGTCAGGAAATCGTCCTGCCAGGCACGTTCGAGCAGATTGATGAAGTGACGGGCTCGTTGTGTTGTGGGTATTTCTCGTTCGATCGCATACGAACTCTTGCTTTCCTTGGCGTAAAGGTAGTTGACGGCGCGCTGGTAGATGGATGCTGGAAAATTAGAGACGGTTTCAGTGCACTGACTGCGTAAAGCCTCATTGATGCTGTGTAAGTCGGTTTCGTTGTGCCTGACGATGGGTGAAAACCGGATGGAGCCCATGAGATTGAGGTCGATCCGTTGCCGTTGGATTTTGGTGACCTTGCCCGTGAGGTAGATTGACGGATTCAAGAGAGGAATGTAGTTCCCCCTGTCCAAGTCAGGGATGGCCAGTTTTTCATTCGTGAGTGCCTCCCGAAGAAACCAGGCAACCCGCTTGTTTTTCCCTGTGGGTTTGGATTTGATGTAAGCGACCAGTTCGCCAGTTGGGAGCTTTGGAAGGAGGGCTCTGAGTAATTCCAGATGCAGGCCTTCGCGCTTCAATGCGAACTCCAGATGGTCAGGCCAGGTCTCACCCGGCCAGGCGGAGGGTCGATGGATATTCTGGGTAAAGCCATCGCGCTCGATGGTCTTCAGGTTTCCCTTCTCCCGCACATAGCTGGTGATCCAGTAGTCGAGCGTTTGGATACCAAACTTTTCCTTCAGCCAGATGTATCCTGCCTTCCTCATGCGAGCATCCTGCAGGAATTGTTACGAAGCTGCAATTTTTATTAAAATACGATTGTTTTGCGCAGAAACTGTTACAAAACCTCCAAAATTCGGAGAATTACTGTCCATTACATAGAGCCTGTCCCAAAGCCAGAGCCTGAGCAACCCGGTCGGTGGCGAACTCCCATTGTTGGTAGGTGGCCATGCGGTGAATCTTTGGGCTTTGTCCTACCAAAAACGCATCGGAAGGGAAATGGACGAATGGCTGCCCCTCATCAGCAAGGATCTCGATCTGTTCGGCACCATCGAACTGCTGCACGGCATGAAGGATCGTTTTGGAGGTGAATATCGGCTTTCAGGGCCGCGCAGACTGACCCAACCGCGATGTGATTTTGCGAGCACTGACCCGAATGGCATGCGTCAAAGTTGCGTAACTGCTGTCCGGAAAATCTCTTTCCCCAAGCGGTTAGCGCATTTCCACAACCTGCTGCCCTTCCTAAAAAAGCGGCTTCCACCGCAGACCAGTCCCTGTTGAGGCGTGTGAGAAGGTCTGTCGTCCGGCAATTTCCCATTCGCAGCCAGAGCAGACGTCCGTTATCGCCAATACGTGTGGCCAGGATGAAAAAATCCTCGTCTTTTGAGATGACGATCCGCTCCTCCTCGATTGCCTTTTTCCAGATCGTGCGATCATCTGCCTGAGCCATCCCCCAATCAAACAGGTGAACTGCATCGCAGTCCCGTCCCCTCAACCACCTTGCCAGGGTTCCCGGCAACTGGGCATAGCCAAGAGAACTTCATGCCGCCCCGGCGATCACCGTGTGGTCGGCCTGGTGCGCTGCATACCTGAGTGCCGCCACGATGTCGTCCGCCTCAAGGAAAGGATAATCCGTAAGAATCTCCTCATTCGAGGCGCCTGAGGCGATCAACCCGAGCACATCGCTCACCCGCAGCCTGTAACCGCGTATGCAAGGCCGCCCGCCACATTTGCCAGGTTCCACCGTGATGCGCTCCAAGAGATTCATAACGTATGCAAACTATTGCAGGCCCCAACGCACCGTAAGACATTACTAGCCTCACTCCCGCAGGGTGGAAGACAGGAAAATGGGAACAGTCGAAACCTTCCCCATCTCCAAAGAAGTCGAGGCGATGAGCCTTCCAGAGTTCTTGGGCAGATTTTGCGAGGACTCCAACGACAATTCAGTTTGGTTCGGCGCTCACGGGGCTTCTTGACCTCGCCTCGCTCAGACATTAGCCTGTGGGCGTGAAACCGGATACGGTCAGCTTTGAAGAACTGGATCGCGAGCATCGCCTTGAGCGTGCCCGCGATGCGGAACGGCTGCGCACCGGAGAGATCACCCCGGATGCCCTCCAGGAGGAAAACTCCATCTTCCCCAGGGATGCGGTGATCACCTTCGACTTCATCGAATACGCCAAAAGAGCCTATCTATCGAAATGAACCCGCCGGATGCTGGCTCCAGCGAAGTTCATGATTTCAGGGAGATTCTGAGCAACCCCATTGATGGCGAACTCCCATTGTTGGTCGGTGGCCATGCGGTGAATCTTTGGGCTTTGTCCTACCAATAACGCATCGGAAGGGAAATGGACGAATGGCTGCCCCTCATCAGCAAGGATCTCGACATTTTGGGCACTCTTGAAGTGCTCTCGGGCATGAAGGCGCGCTTCGGCGGGGAATATCGGCTTTCTGGGCCGCGCAGCCCTGTGGTCGGCCAACTGGTCGTTCGCTTGCAGGGCATCGAGCGGCAAATCGACGTGCTCCGGGAAGTTTACGGACTCCGGCGCTAGGAATTGGCGGGAGATGCCGTTACGCTCAAAATCGTTACCAATGGTGAAACACACGCAATCCGTGTCTTGCCTGCGATCCCCCTGCTACAGGCAAAAATCGCCAATCTTGCCAGCCTCGACCAAACCAATCGCAACGACTTCAAGCACGTGAACCTCATGCGGCTCGTTGTTCGGGAATCATTGTCAGAGTTCGTCGGTGCCGCCGAATCCGGTGATCTCAATTCGCGTGCCGCCGTCATCCCCTTGGAAATGGTTTTGAAAATCATCGGCTCGAAAGATGCCCTGAAATGCACCGCCTCCCATGGGATCGATTTCAGTGGTATCTGGCCCCGGGAACTGCTGGCTACCGCGAAAGACCCGCGGCTTCAGAATTTCGTGAAACACCGGCTGCCTCCACTCGCCTGATTCGCTGAAAGAGATCCTGCCGTAATATGGAGAAGGGGATTGCATCCCCTTTACACAACCCCAGCCACCTATCCCCCGCAAAGGGCTTACAAAGCCCTTTTCCTTATTCAAAAGCCACCTACCTCATCCCCGAAGGCGAAACCTTCCCCCTTTCCGAAGAAATCGCGGCGATGAGCCTTCCATCGTTCTTGAGCAGATTTTGCGAGGGAACATTGCAAAGAAGCACCTGACGCGAAACACTCAAACCCATGCAAACCGCGACCCTCACCGCCACCTCCCCGGTCGGCACGAAAATCACGATCCCGCGAAAAGTCCGCCTCGATACCCCGGCGGAAGTCGATTACTACAATGCTGGTGGCATCCTGCCTTACGTGCTATATCAGATCTTGGCGTAGTGGCGGCGGATTACATCCGTCACGTGCGAGGCTGTAGAACGAAAATTGATCGTGTGGATCAACATCAGAGTTACAATGCTTTTACTGGCTGACTTTCCCAAGCATCGGGTAGTGCCGATGATACTTTGAAAATTGTAAAATTGCCTCATCGTGCTTGCAGGCAGTATCGTCTATCCTGTAGCCCAAGCAAGAGGCCAGTCTGGAAGTCTTGGACGGATTTTTTGGAAGCTTACCTTCCATAAAAAGCCGTTCCTTAATGCTGAGATTTGGCACATTGATAAGCTCGGAATTGCCGCTATTAGAGTTACAGGCATCCAAAAACCTGAGTGCTGTCTTCGAACCTCCAAACGGCTTTGAGGAAATATAAAATTCGCACGTGACCATCTGTGCTCCATCTCGATATATTCGACTCCCCAAGTGCCAAACTCTTGTGGATGCAATATTACTTCTCTGTTCAAGAGCGTTTTCGATCATCCGAACACACAGGTTCGGAAATTTTAGGTCATCAAATATTTCGTCATCTTCAAATTCTTCCGGAAGATATGATTCAAATTTGACTCTGAAATCCTTGGCCTGCGCCTTCAAAGCGCGCCTACAGGATGATGCATCAAAGAGTTCGGTTAGATGATTTTGATCATGCCTCACATTTGCACTAGCCGTGACGCGGAGAAGGCTCCCAGGACTTAGACAATTAGCCAAACTGGTAATGTCTCGCAATTCATTTACTCCTATATTTGTGTAGTCAAGCCACCATATCATATAATCCGTTGATTCGAGATCTTCGTTAGCAAGAAAAGAATCTACGTTTCGGTGATGTAATGTGATATATGAAGAAAACTTATGGAATTTTTGCCTTTGATAAGTGTGAGCTTTTTTTTCCAGTGAGTGAAACGACATTGATGGGAAGCGATCCGAAAGAATCCGGAAATCATCCAGGAACGGACCGCCGAAACCGTAATAAGAACATTTCCGAGAGTTCAGAAGATCGAACTTCTCGAGTTCTCGAATTCTGTCGACGAGTAACGATCGATCAACAGCTTTGTTTGGTCGAAGATTGTAGGCTGGGTGTTTCATTTACAGAGGCGAGCGCAGTAGTTCGTTCTCGAAGCACTTAAGACCTACGCTAGAAGGATCAGATTTCTCATCTCCAAACAAGCCAATCGAGACTACTTCAAAATCTTCGGGTTCGACAGAGAATGAGATTCGGATTTGCCGAGGACTGTGCGGCTTTGGCTCGGGGTATTTTCCTGCAGATTCTCGTGCCTCTCCTTTGAACAGTTTTTCAAGATTTGAGTCACGTCGAAGACTAATTGTCGTCTGATTCTTCGCCATCTTGCGAACTTCACTAAAATCTACAGACGGCAAACTTGATACAAGCGAGCGAAGTTCTTTTTCCTGACCTTTCCATTTGTTTGTCATCTCGGTAAACCTACGTATTCCTTTTTTGAGGCTGACTTTGGCAGCAGCAAAGATGTCGTTATTCATATCAATTGTTCTTTTGTCGGTTCCCATCGGTAACGCATCTGCCCGCCCGGAAAACGTAACTACACCGGAAACGCCGATAAACTGGTTGTGGAAGTTTGGAACTGGAGGCTCCCCCCATCCAGTCCGCCAGTCTTTATTACAAAACAGAACTACGCGGTCGTTACAAATTACGGTAATACCAGAAAGTTCACGGCTATTGATTCCATCTTCGTCCCCTACAATCTTCCCAGGTCGAATTCCAACTACCCCAAATGCGGAAACAGCTTCTCCGATGAGTTCAAAAACATGAGGCTTGAGAATACTTTTTTTTCTTTCATCAATGTGTGTTTCGACATCAATAGGCTTTACCAGTTCTCCATTTATTTTCAGACGAAGGCCTGACTTGATTATGTAAGCGTAGTATAGAGCGATAGATTTTTGGATGCGCTCAACGAAATCAGGATCAGCAAACTGATTACGGACTTCCTCCCGGAGATTTGAAGTGGTCCCGCCAAACGGAGCCAGCGAATTGTTGATGAAATGAGCTGGTCGTGAGGGGGATTGAAACCCGATAAACGACCACGAAAATGAAACGAAAAAGAAGACATCTGACCGCTGAGTTCAA
>Ga0222650_1000543_pt1 | contig 28067 bp, 18 predicted proteins | sample AntAcemetagen367_FD_179820 | JGI IMG/M metagenome (GOLD analysis project Ga0222650, IMG submission 179820) | Saline water microbial communities from Ace Lake, Antarctica - #367 | ecosystem: Environmental > Aquatic > Non-marine Saline and Alkaline > Saline | place: Antarctica: Ace Lake... | reverse complement strand
TTTTCGCGAGGGAAATAAATCGTTCTTTTTGGTCCATAGGGTCTTCAGATATCCAGGGCATCCCCCAGTTTAATCTGTTACCTACGTCTCCGGTTTCGGTGTTACCAATGTCGCCGGTTCACACCCATGCCCGGTATCTCCTACGCCCCGAAATACAGCCGAAGAGACTAATCAGCCAGCGTGGAAGTCACGAAATCAATGCCCCCTCAGGATCACGGATGCTGCAACTGACTCGCTTTGAGCACGAAGTTCCCATGCTCCTCACCGTCAATATCGATCGCACGAAACCGAACCTGAGGATCCTCTTTCGTTGTCTCGAATTCCATGAGTCCAAAGGAACATTTTTCATTGTAGCCCCATACAAGGCCATCGGTTTTAACAACGCTGTGCACGTGCTTGTTCGTCAGTCTGGAACTCTCAAACTCGTATAGCGTGTAGCCATGCCGACGTTCCGTTTTTCTCAAGTCGGTGCGATGCCGATCCGCACAAACGAGGAAGACGCCCGCGACCTTTTCTTTCTCGATATGAGAAAAAATCTCTTCGCGCTCTTCAGGGAAGCCATCCCAGGGATCGCGGCTTCCGGGCTTGATATTCGGCGTGAAAGGCACCGGGGAAACGATCACTTTAAAAGTCGCCTCCGATTTCGCTAGTCCGTCGAGGAACCACTTTTTCTGAACCGGCCCTAACATACTACCACCTTTGAGATCCCGGTAGTAACGACCATCGAGCATGAAAAACTGAACATCGCCGATCGCGAAATCATACCAGCAACCGGGTTGAGCCTCTCCGCCTCCGTAGCCGGGGTTGGCCCAGTTTTGACGGAAGGTATTCCATACCGGCCGCTTCCACGCCGGCTTTTCGATTTCAGGCCCGGGGACGCAGTCATTGTCCGCGAAGTCATGATCATCGTAGATCGAATAGACAGCCACCTCGCGAATCAGATTCCGCCACTCGGGTCGGCTCTGACGTCGACTGTAGCAATAGTGGTGCGTCTGAAGATGCTCCGGCTGATCAATGTAGACATTGTCTCCCAACATCAGAAGCGCGTCCGGCTTGAACCCACGAATCGTGTCCCACATGTATTCCCACTCAGGGACGAATCCGGCCCCGCCTCCGAAGGCGACTTTGAAACGGGACGCCGTTCCAAGCGCGGGACGTGTTCGAAAAGCGATTCCCCTATCACGATCGACGAATTCCCCATCCCTCGCGACATGACAAACATACTCGGTGTCCGGCTTTAGATCCTGAAGATGGAAAACACCAGTGAAGTCAGTTTCCCTGCTAAACGCCAATGTCTCTGAGATAAAAGCCTGTCCGCTCAGACCTGTGAGAACTGCCAGCGCTAGCTCATCGGCCCCCTTGGTTCGCACCCAGACCCTCGCGCTGGTATCCGTGATATCCCCCAGCATTGGCCCGTGAATGATAGACGGGACGGCATGAATGCCCGGCAAACTCCCAAAATCAGGATGCTCGCGCAATTTTGACGTCAAATTCTGCGGACCAGCGAACAATCGTCCCGGTGGAATTCCTTTCCTGAGCGCTTCTTCAGCGACTTTCATGGCCTCATCCACCTCGTCCCCGGCAAGAAGCTTGAGCATTCCCACCAACGCACTCTCAGCCTCGCCCGCATAGACCTTCGGATTGAGAAAAGCCGTCTCGAACCCCTTTTCACTCCCTCTTGCCAGCGCCTGCATCGCATTGCGCTGTGCGTCGTGCTGAGAAGACCCCTCTGAGACAAAAAAAAGGACCACGAAAAGGGCCAGAACAGAGCATTTTCCAACCATTGCAGAGAGCATGCCGAAAGTCTGAATCGGAGTCTAAACAATGCCAATCGAATAATTCGGCAATCTCCGGCGAAAATTCAGTAAAAAAATCTCACGCTGAACACTTGATTCCACCAATTTTCCACGTAATAGTCACGTCCCGTGTAACTCCATGGTGTAATGGTAGCACAACAGTTTTTGGTTCTGTTTGTCAAGGTTCGAATCCTTGTGGAGTTGCCACTTCCCCGGCCCTGTCTGCCGGGGTCGCTTTTCTGCTCCTGAAAATGAAGGAATCCAGCTTTCTCCGCACCCTCCTCATCCTTGGTCGGATCTCTAATTTACCGACGATCTGGACCAATGTCGCGGTCGGTTGGTTTCTATCCGGCGGCGGTTGGACCACCGAACTGCTATGGGTTATCGCGGGAATGAGCTTGCTCTATCTCGCCGGCATGACGCTCAACGATGCTTTTGATGCCGAATGGGACAGGGAAAACGCACCTGAGCGCCCGATCGCCGGAGGACACATATCGGCGAAGACCGTCTGGGTGATTGGCTTCGCCCAAATGCTAGGAGGCGCGGCGCTTATCCTTTTCTTTACGAGTGTTCACCCTTTCCTGTTGGGCGGTTTGGTCTTTGCGATTCTTCTCTACAACTGGTTACACAAGCACTGGGCAGGATCGGTAATCATCATGGGACTCTGTCGTGCCTTCGTTTACCTGGGAGCTGGCAGCGCCGTAGCCGCTCAGGCGTCGAGCATTGAATTACCCGAGCCGGTTTACATCGTTGCCCTCGGGGTGATTCTCTACATCGCAGGGCTCACTTTGGCAGCACGCTCTGAACATCTAAAATCTCCCGGAGGGCTGCCCTTCAGCACTCGCATCATGCTGATGAGCCCGGTTCTCTTTCCCCTCTTCGGATCAAGAATGCTTCAACCGGGGTCGAGCCCTATCCAAATCGCGCTCATCATCATCGGCCTCTTTGGTATTTGGTCCTGGCTCGTGATCATGCTGAAAGCACTGCGGGAGAGAGTCCCTAAAGGAATCGCCTTTGCGATCGCCGGAATCGCTTTTTATGACGCTGCCATCGTCGCTTTCGCAGACTGGCGGGCGGCCGTTGCCTGCCTCGCTTGTTTTGCTCTGACGCTGTTTGCGCAGCGGTATATTCCGGCGACTTAGCCCCACTTCAATTCTCGCCACGAAGATCTGGACGATATTTAAGGGCTCCGCTACACTATCGTATGCACGTCATCGTCTCAATCATTGGTCCGGATCAAAAAGGGCTCGTCGAAAATCTTGCCGCAGTGATACGCAGTGCTTCAGGCAACTGGGAGGGCAGTCGCATGATTCGATTGGCCGGACATTTTTCAGGAATGGTTCAGGTCGCGCTTCCCTCTGACTCAATCGGTGAACTGGAATCGGCGCTGACTTCGCTGGAAAAAATCGGCCTCAAGACTTCGGTGATTCACGCTAACGAAGCTGCCGAGGGAGCGGTCGCTCCCGTCAAAACCATTCTCCTCGAAGTCGTCGGTAGCGATCGGCAGGGCATTGTGAGCGAGATCTCAAAAGCGCTCGCCTCACAGGGTGCGAGCATTGTCGAGCTCGCGACCGATTGCACTGATGCCCCGATGTCGGGAGAACGCCTTTTCAAAACACACGCTCGAATCGAAATCGACCCGGAGTTCGATATCGAAGTCCTGCGTCAACTCGTCGAATCCATCTCCGACGACCTTATGGTCGAAATGGATGTCGAATGAAGCTGCCCCCCCTAACTCAAAAGAGGCGCTCGCAAAAAGTGGCTTATGCCGAATGGGTTTGAAACCCGTTCTCGAAGCCTCTCAGGGCAGAGACTCCGGCGGATCGGCTGCGAAGGTTAAAAAAACCAAGCCACGAAGACCTTTTGCACCCGCCGCTAAAAAGGCTCGGGGCGTTCCCCCTCATCATCGACTGGAAGCGGAATCGGCAATCCATCTCCGGCTACCGAAAACGATTCGGGAGCTTTTTCGGGGCTTTCCCGAATCTCGGGAACGACTGCTCTCTCCGCTTGTGCCTGCGCAATCGTAGCTGCTTCCGGCTCGGGCCCGGGTTCCGGCGAAGCCATTTCTGCGACGACCTCTTCGACCGCTGGAGCCGACGGAGGCACCTCCACTTTTGCGAGCGGAGCGATGAGCCGCCCGGGCAGTGGACGAACGCGGTCATAGACATTTTTTCCCAGCTCTCCCGCGACCTGGTAACCCCGCTCAAACATTTCCATTTTCGCGTCAAGGTTATCGATATAATGCAAGGCCTGAGCCTCCGGCGTTTTCGGCACGACCGGTGAACCGAATTCGAGCTCTCCATGATGCGAAACAACAAGATGCAGTAAATGCAGACGAACCCGATCCGAATCCGGCTCGAGCGTTTCCCAGTTCGCGCTTTCAGGGCTGTCACTGACGAATTCCCGCCAGAGCTTATTCACGATCTCCATTCCCAGCGGAATGTGTCCGATCAGCTCACTCACCTCGGTATAGGGCATCGTAAATCCTTTAGCGGTGTAGGCATTTTCCCACAGCTTACCAACATCGTGGAAAAGGACCCCCGTCACGAGCAAATCGCGATTCAGGATCGGATACGCTTCACAAATCTGGACCGCGCTGCGCATCATTTGGGCGACATGCTCAACGAGCCCACCACGTCTTGCGTGATGGTAATTCCTCGCCGCCGCAGTTCGCTTGAAACGCTCCGCATAGCGCGCCAGAAAAGAATCACAAAGGAGACTGAGACGCGGGTCAGCGAGATTCGCAACCGCCCCCTCGATGAAGGCAAAATCGGCGCTCTGTTTTTGACGGAGATCATCCGAACCCGCTAGCACACCAGCGGTTTCCTCTTCGCTCAAGGCGCGGGCGGTCCAGGATTTCCCATCGACCGAACGCCCGTCATTGGCGAGGCCAAATTCGCCTGAAATCTCGTAAAACGAACGCGCTTGCAGCTGGGCGCATGAATCGAACATCGGGGCATTATTCCAAACGCGAAGAACGAGACTTTCCTCGGCATCCGAGAAAGTGAGCTCATAAAAGGGATTGCCGGTCTTGGTCGTTTTCTGCAAAGAACGTTCGAGCTGGGCGTGATACCGCACCATCTCGCCGATAGGTCCGGCCTGCTGCTTCAGCTCCCGAATCGTGATGATTTCCATGCCTTCACGCTAGCGTGGTGGCCCCAACGTCGCGAGAAAAAGTTCAGCCTGTTTCAACCCGAGGCGCCGAGACCGAGAGACTGCCAGAGCGCATCACTGTTGATAAAGAGATTCACGAGGTAGGTCGTGAGGACGAGCGATCCGGTAATCGCCGCTGGCGAAAGGAGACCCTCGGCGGTGAATCCGCACGCCATCACCGAGCTGAGGCAAAAAGCACCCGCCAGGAAAGCACGTTTCTTTCGCTTCGAACGATCGGCGAAAAATGAAAAACGACCTGAGAGAAGAAATCCGAGTCCCGCACTCACCGCGACCATCGCAAAGGGAAGCGCAGACCATCCCGCAAAAACACACAACGCTCCGACAAAAAGAGGAATGACTAAGAAATCAGCTGCTGAAGCGAACCGGCCCGCTCTGACCCACTCACGCCGCAGTCGAAGCAGCCCGACGCAAATAGCAGCACCACAGGCGATGCTTGCCAGCGGAAGGACCCACGACTGGTGACTGAATCCGCGATAGACATATTGATGGGCGCCGACCATCAGCAACATCATCGCGAGAAAAATCAGGTTGAAGGCCAAGGTGACTCGAAAGGACTTTTCACGACTGCAACGCCGCAAAGAAGAACGGCGGCGACGAAGTAACCCGCTTCCGCCGGGACCCCTTGTCCGCGATGACGAGTCAACCCGCTTCCGAAGAAAAATGGCAAATCCGGAATACGATCCGGCGAGCCGATTCCGCCCAATCATCGCTTCACGGGAATCAGGAAACTGAACACGAAACTGATCTTCTTCACACGACTCTTTTAGAATCACAAAATTCTCTCCCCCTCCAAGTTCAAGGATCACAGGAAGCCCACTCTCAGGAATATCGTCGATTTTGACGCGGCGACGCGAGGCGCGGAGATGATTCGCGGCGGCGCCTTTTCCCCAGGGAATCTTAGGGCCGCTTTTTTCCATTCCGTCAAATTCCGCAACGCCGTTTCGACTGACCACGCCATGATGACGACCAATCAAAGAAAGAGCGCGAGCGGATTCAGGAGTCACCGCTTGGAGAAAAGCATTCATCTTAAATAATCAGGTATGTCAATATAATATCTATAACCTTAATAATTAAAAGCAAAATTTTAGAGTTCATTCCCTAAATCCCCCTTTTCTGAGGAACAGGGGTTCACTCAGGCGCAACGCTTCATGCGTTTATTTGCCGACTGAAGATGGTATAATGCCATTTTGACGGCTAGCTTGGTGAAATGGCTAAGTCAGATCTTTTCAAATGCGGGACGTGAGAGAGGAGCGATGCGGGGGGCCGCCCCGTGATCATCGCCACGATCTCAGAATCAGAACGAAAGATCCCCGCCAGGATACGAAGCGCTTTCGCGAAGCACTTCCTTCCCCGCCCCGAATAATTTCATTCTCCCAATGCAATGGTTAAGAGGGTATAAGTTCACCCGTCTCACAGCGCAGCGCCATTCCACCCGGTATGTCAAAAACCTCTACTTCCACACGCGAATCCCTCTTTGATCGAACCGGTCGGAGCGCCAAGTCCCGCGCCGAATCCGGCCTTACCCGCGGTCGCAATCACTTTTGGAACCGGGTTCACCGTTCTTTCTTCAAAAGCGAGACGCCGCGAACCGAAGAATCGATGCTCCCCATGCTTATCGAGGTGTTCGCGGGGTTCACCAAGCTCGATGGCCAGGTCATGGAGGCGGAGATCGACTCCATTCTAGGATTCCTGCGTTACGACTTTCCCGAGACCGTTTACACCGAGCTGAAGCAGCTTTTCATGAAGTCGCTTCGTCGCCGCCAGGATCTCGAAGCCATTTCCGGAGATCTCGCCGGGACGCTCCCGCTCGAAGATAAAATCTTACTGGGCGTTCAGCTCTATGTGCTCATCAGTCGGGCCGGACTGCCGAAAGAGAACCTGATCACTTTTTACCAGTTCATGACCACACTGGGAGTGGCATCAGAGGCGATCAACATTGTCTACCAGCTCAACACGAGCGAACTCTCCCAACTCGAAAAGGCAGGGTCAGCGGTCTCCTCAGACAATGCGCCGAATGGCGATTCCCATCGACTCGAGTCGTTGGTCCTTTCAACGGAAGAACCGGCCGATGTCTCCATCATTTCTGACGACGGCGAGCATTCCGTCGTCGCGTTTCGATTTCAAAATCTCGTTCTCATTAAGAACCTCGGGCCTGATCCCATTCTTGCGCGGGGACGGCAGGTGAACGCGGGCGATTTCTGCCGTGTCTACGAAGGACAGCGCATCGTTGTCGGCGAAGAAAACCTCAGCTTCGAGAACCTCGTTTTCTATTTTAACAGCAAGAAAAACGTCTCCACCGTTCAACTCTATCTCGCCAAAGACAGCGGTGGCACCCAGTTCATCGAAAAGACCCGCAGCAAGCAAAGCTACATGCGAGTCACCTTCGGTCTTCGAATCGAAGTCGAAGTGATCAATAATTCCGATGCGGTGATCGGAGATCGCATCCTGACAAAAGGAGATCAATTCGAAGTCACGGCCCGTGACCGTCTCGATTTCCCTGATCACACCGAGATTTCCTTCGACGACCTGAGACGCAAAGCCCGCGAACTGGGAGGCCGATTCACGCTGCCGCCGAACCGAACCGCCTACCTCGTTTCCAACGATCCCGCGCAACTTTCTCCCGGAGACATTCTCCTGACCCCGGGCAATCCGGGGAACATTCTTCTCAGCATTAAGTGCGACTACACCACGAAAACGGGAACCCTCGAAATCATCGAGTCAGAGCGCCCCGTTGCCGTGGAAGGCGAACGCGTTCGGGGGACCGCTCCACTCAAAGACGGCAGTGTGATCTCTCTCGGAGGCGGCCAGTTTTTACGGTGCCACTTTTCCGAAGGAATCATCGAAGAAGAACGCAACGTCATCAACACGCTCAAGCTGCGGGACGTCAGCCACTCGTACGACCGCAAAATCTCCGCGCTCGATGGCATTTCCTTCTCGATCCAGCGTGGTGAAATGGTTTGTGTGATGGGACCGAGCGGTTGCGGAAAAAGCACCCTCCTCAAAGCCGTTGGCGGCCAGCTCAAACCCCGCAGCGGGCGCATCGACCTGAACGGCGTCGATCTCTACACCGCCCACGACGATCTGAAGTCTTACATCTCTCTAATTCCCCAGGACGAGACGTTTGACCCGCTCCTGACCGTTGAGGAAAACCTCGACACCGCCGCCGCGATCAGAGCGCCTCACTTCCCTATTGCGGAGCGCCGACGTCGCGTTGACTCCAAACTCATCGAACTGGGACTGAACGAAATCCGTCACCGACTCGCAGGTGATCAGGAAACCAAAAGCCTCAGTGGCGGCCAGCGCCGGCGTCTCAATGCCGGAATGGATATGATCGGCATCGCCGATGTCTACCTCTTTGACGAGCCCACTTCAGGCCTTTCCTCGAAGGACTCCGAGCACGTCCTCGAAACGATTCGCGGCCTCACTCACAATAAGCTTACTCTCGTCTCCATTCACCAGCCAAGCAGTCGGCTCTTCCAAATGTTCGACAAGGCGATCCTCCTCGACAACGGAGGCAAGCTCGCCTTTTTCGGGACACCGACAAAGATGCTCGAATATTTCCAGGCAGCACAGAGCCAGGAAGGTATTTTTACGAATTCGCCAACACCGCCGGGTCTTGACCTCGAAGGAGGAGCGGCGATGACGCCCGACTTCATTTTCGATGTCCTCGAAACCCCGCTTCGCGACCTCGGGGGTGACATCATCTTTGAACGGGATGCGCGGGACAACCTCATCCCCGCACGGCGATTCAACTCCACTTTCTGGTCCGATAAATTTCAAACCTACAGCCTTCTCGAAGAGGTCAATGTCAGGCAGATCGATACCGAATCTTCCCAGACCACGAGCATACAAAAAACACCGCAAGCATCGCCCCGAAAACTGCGCCACGACTGGGTTCGATTCGCAAACCAGTTCAAGCGGGCCTTTTTCAGCAAACTTCGAAACCGCGCCAACCTTGCCACGACGCTCCTCGAAGCCCCCGCCCTCGCCATCCTCATCGGAATGGTGATGCGCTATTCCGAAACCGGAACCTACAGCTACGCGAACGCTTTTCACATTCCGACCTACCTCTTCCTCGGGCTCGTGACCGCGCTCTTCCTCGGGATGACCAACTCCGCCGAGGAAGTCATCCGCGACCGCAATCTGCTCATGCGGGAGCGCCATCATGGCTTCCGCGTCACGGGCTACATCATAGGGAAATATCTATCGCTCGGCTTTTTTGCCCTCATCCAGTGTGTCATCTACCTCTTAATCGGTGATGCCATTCTCGGGATTCGCTCAATGTTTTTTCCCAACCTCCTCTGGATGTTCTCAACCGCCTTCGTCGGCGTCGCGGCAGGTCTCTTTATCTCCAGTCTCGTCAAGAGCCCCAAGACAGCCGTCAACATCATCCCCCTCATTCTCATTCCCAACATTATCCTCGGTGGAGCCCTCATTAAATACGATGAGATGAACCGCAGCCTCGACATCATTCAGAATATCCGGCAGTGGTTCGCGACCGAAGAGGAGGAAGAGCAGGCGAGCCGGCTTAAAGTGCCGGGGATCTGCCATTTGATGCCTTTGCGCTGGAGCTACGAATCCATCATCATCGCCCACGCCGACCAAAACCCGGCAAGTCGCCTCACCCGCTACATCGGATCAGAAATTCAGCGATTCAGCAAAATCCCGCTCGATCAGAAACTGACTCCGGAACAAAAAGATCGCCTCTATCAATTCAAACAGGCTCTCGCGGTCATCCACGGACTCGAAGGCGACACCCCGGGCGATGTCAGCAGGCAGCTCAATCATATTCGAGCCTCGCTCGAACTCGGCACCTTTGATCCGGAACCCTACTACGGCGAGCCAGATGACGATAAAGTGACCTTTTCAGCGAAGGACCTCTATCTGAATGACAAAGTCCAGGATCTCTTCAATCGGGCAGAGGTCGAAAGGCAGGACTACCGAAAAGCCGACAACCCGCCAAACGTCTTCTTCGGACGCGAACGACAGTTCCGTTTCCCGCCAGGATCAGCAGAACCGCTCATCAATATTACGGTCGACACCCTCAAGCTGAATTTTGCAGCGATGCTCATCTTCGTCTTCGGCGCCTTCTTCGCCCTGAGAGCGAGCCTCAAGAAACAATTGAGCAAGGTGTGATAGAGAGTCGCGCTAAAAGAACCCGCTCAAGCCTGCCTCTCTTTTTGCCCTCCGCGGGCGTTGAAAGCGGACACCTTCAGCCCGCTAAACACTGTCTAATTTCACCTGCGCAGAAAACCAAAATGCGGCGCAGCAGTTAAACATCCTGTTTTTTCGCGACTCCAAAGAACGAATCCGAGTTGAATATCCGCTCCAATCAGCGATAATCACGCCCGCCGTATCATCACGGCAAAACAAGTGCCCATAGCTCAGCTGGATAGAGCACCGGATTTCTAATCCGGCGGTCGTTGGTTCGAATCCAACTGGGCATGTTTTTTTGAGCGAGGACTTGAGACTGAACAGGGTTCAGTCGTTCCCCCGACTCTGTTAGATTGGACAAATCGGTGGTCGCCACCAAAGATCAGGGGTCGCCACCAAAGGTGGGTGACGCTTCTATCTTCAATCAAAAACGCACTAGGCTGCGAAGGCCAGTCCCGCATTAGAAGCGGCCGCCGGATAGAGTTCACAATCCAAAAGCATTCCCGCTTCCGACCTTCGAAAGGCTTCCGCAGCAACTGGTCGCCATCCGACAGGCCAACCGCTATCGCTTTCCTCAAAGCCATCCGGGTGAAGCCCCGGGGCCATGAAACACATGCTCGCCCATCCCCTGCAGAAGCGAACTTGAGAAATAGCGGTTATTCTTGAGCGTTCGCACAGGACCTCGCGAATGAAGATCGCCGCCTCATCGTGGGTTTCAGGGATGTAATCTTGCTTCATTTTCTGAACATTGCACAAGCGAACAGTAATGTAAAACTAAACAGTATGAAAAAAATGGAGAACAGAGGATTTCTCAGTAGATCAAAGATCAAAGATCAAAGAGCGGCGCGCGCGGGCGTGAGGAATCCCCCGGAGAATTCGTGAGGACCGGCTCGCAGTTAATCCCTGTTCATTGATCCGGTCGATTTTCCGATGCCAGTTTGCCGATCCGTTTTTCGGACAGCGCGCCGCGGTAGACCCGGAGATCGCTGAGGCCGCCGTTGAAGTAATCGTGCGGTCCAAAGCCGATTTTCCACGGGACTTCACTCGAAAGATCATAGTTTTCCGAATCAAATTTTTCGGAAGATGCGACCCACTTGCCATCTAAATACAGCTTGAGGCGATCGGGCCCCTTTACGGCAGCGAGGTGAACCCAACCTGCGGGCAATTGCCGATCCAGAGTCACGACCTCACCTGCCTTCAGCGACATCACTTGACCGGAAGGCAGTGTGCCCACAAAGAGCCGCCCCTGAAAAACCGCCATCGTCCACGCCCGCCGATATTTCACATCGGGGGTTAGATCGACCCGACCGATACTGGTCCAATTTTGTTTTCCATCAAAGCGGAACACTTCCGCGAGAGGCAGGGTTCCCCCGTACATCTTGCCGTTGTAGACCGCCATGCCCATGACTTCCTTTTCCTCGCCGAGGCGGCCGAGATCCTCCCACTCGTTATCGGCGACGTAGCGGAACACTTTCCCCGACGGCCACGTCCCCACGTGGAGGCGGCCTTCATTGATCGCAAAAGCGTAGGTCTGCGTGTTGTCCCCCAGTTGCCCGCAATGGGTCCATTTCCCGCCATCAAAACGAAAGACCAAACCGCCATCGTAGCTGGTCGCAAACAGATCACCATTGTAGACACTCAGTTGTTCGACACGCTTGCCGTCCGGGACCCCACAATCGGTCCACGTGTTCCCGCCATCGTAGCGAAAAAATCCAGCGGGAGCGTACATCGACGAGGCGTAAAGCTTGCCCTTGTATACAACGAGTCCGTTGACGCCTTCGCGATCCGGTAATTCTCCGACTTTGACCCATTCTTTACCGTCCTCATAGCGATAAATGGAACCACCCGGATTGAGGTTTTCCGACTCCTCGAGCGACGATCCCGCCAATCGGTATTTGGCTGTACCCGCGTAGAGCTTGCCCTCGTAAACCGCCATTGAAGAAACCGAATTGCTCTTGTCAGGCGCTCCGCAATCGATCCAGTCACTGTCTCCATCGTAACGAAAGACACGTCCCGCTGAATCCTTACCCGCAACACCAGTGCCGGCATAGAGTTGTTCATGATAGGTTGCCATGGAGAAAATCAACACCGCCTCGCCGGGACGACCGCAGTCTTTCCAATCCTCAAGAGCACTCCCGTTATCGATCCCGAACTGCACCTGCCGGTAATTTGCCTGACTGTTCGTAGCACCCACGTTGTGCTTAATGTTTAGCATGAACCCGGTGCGGGACTGCGGATCAAACTTGCTCATGATGTCTCCGATGACATCATCGAGGACAGCGTCCGTGCGCACCCAGGTCGCAATGCTGAAGGGATCTTTGCCCAGCGCAAGGGAGGGCGAGTTGGCGATCTCAACGTGATTGCCGCGACCATCGAAAACCGCTTCGCCCTCCCTAAATGTCACCCCGTGGGAGGTTCCGTTATGGCCAGCTCCCGACGCATCGAGCACGTCTCCCGCCAGCCTCCAATGGGCAATCAACCTTGCCTCATCGCTCTGAGCGAATCCTAGCCCGGGCGACAACACGCCCATAAAAATGACTCCAACTAACAAAAAGAAAAATCGTTTAAACATAAGTAATACCTTCAATTGAATTTAATCCTCACCCACCGGCGTTGCGCACTTGAACCTAGCGGGACGATGCATGAGAAACCGTTCGAACGAAGCCTCTTCCCAGTCAATTGCCTAACTGAGGAGATTCGCGCCCCTCAAGACCCATTAAGCGCTAAGCCCAGAGAGCTGGAGCGATTACCTAGTCGGGGCGTTTTAGTAGGTGGGCGTCTTAAAACCCGCTCTGCCAAAGGATTGGGCCCATGCCGCGATCGATCACTTCCCTGGAAAGGAGAGCGGAAGCGGCGCTCGGGCGTGAGGTGATCGTCCATTAGGCAGCATTTTAATATCCCGCCCCACATCACTCAAACAGGGAATTTTTTTGATTCCTATCAGCCGCCGCTCGGGCCAATCTTTCACCCCACTATGAAGTCCCTTCTTTTTGCTAAATCTCTCCTATCCCTTTCGCTCATTCCCCTGATCGGGCATTCGGCGACGGGAATTGTCTTCGAAGATCTCAACCAAAACGGCAAACGAGATCCCGGTGAACCGGGTCTCGCCGAGGTCGCCGTCTCAAATCAGAAGGAGGTCGTGAAGACTGATGCGAAGGGGCGGTGGACCTTGCCTCATGATGACGACACGATCTTCTTTGTCATCAAACCACAGGGCTTTGTTCCGCCGGTAAATGAGGTGCAGTTGCCGCAATTTTACTACATCCACAAACCAGCGGGCTCGGCAAAAGAAACGCGATACAAAGGGCTCGAACCCACCGGAGATCTGCCGGAGTCGATTGATTTCCCGCTCGTAAAAACGGCAGATGAACCCGAGAAATTCCAGGCGATCTTTTTTGGGGATCCCCAGCCCTCGAACATCGACCAAGTGAATTACATCGCCCATGATGTCCTGCCGGAATTGATCGGAACGGATGCCAAGTTCGGCGTCACCCTTGGGGATATCATGTTCGACAACCTGAGCCTGTTCGAGCCTTCGAACGCGAATATCGCGCTGATCGGAATCCCCTGGTACAATGTGATTGGGAATCACGACTTGAACCTCGAGGCAGAGACCGATTCCGAATCCGACGAAACATTCAACCGGTATTTCGGGCCGCAGTATTACAGCTTCGACTACGGGGCGGTTCATTTCATCGTCCTCGATGATGTCGATTGGGGGCATCATCCGGGGAAAGAGCGCAAGACATACCAAGGAGGTTTAGCTCCCGATCAGATTGCGTTTGTGAAGAATGATCTCGCACTGGTACCTGAAGAAAAACTGGTCTGCCTCATGATGCATATTCCTCTGATGGATGTGGGAAACCGGGCGGAATTGTATCGCTTGATCGAAAAGCGACCTTACACGATGTCGATCTCGGGACACACTCACTGGCACGCCCATTTTTACATCAATGAAAGCGATGGCTGGAAAGGCGAAGAGCCCCATCATCACATTGTAAATGTTACGGTGTCAGGCTCGTGGTGGAAGGGGCAAAAGAACGAAGTCGGAGTCCCGCATGCCACGATGCGGGACGGCGCGCCGAACGGGTATTCGATTATCACCTTTGACGGAGCGAAGCACACCCTCGATTTCAAAGCGGCGGGTCATCCCGCTGATTATCAGATGACCATTTTTGCTCCGGATGAAATCCAAACAACGAACACGGCAAAGACGCCGGTGTATGTAAATCTATTCAACGGATCCGAAAAATCGGTCGTGAAGCTGAAGGTGAAAGATCGCGGCGGATGGGTTGAGATGGAAAAAGTGGCGGAAGCCGATCCGTATTATGTAGCGATGCGTCAGCGGGAAATAGAGGCGAATCCAAACGTGAAATTGAATAATCCGGTTCCGTCCGGGCATTTGTGGAAACTAAATCTACCCGCTGAGCTAAGAGCCGGTTCACACCTCTTGATGATCGAAGGCGAGGACGCCTATGGTCGGTCTCACACGAGCCAGCGGATCATTCGAGTGAGGCCATAGTTTGAACCGACACGAGAGGGGAATCCTCATCGACTTGATCGAAAATCAGAGGAGCCCTCTCGAGGCTCTGCGATTTGGCACAATCGGCGCCTATTTCCGCGACGCCCCGAATTGCGCGGCTTTCACTGCGTTGATTCGAGAAAGGCGAGCAAGTCGCGCAGCTCGCGATCAGTCATCGCCATGGGGAGACCGGTCGGCATAAAGGACATCGGCAGGTCTTCGATCGATTTCACATCGTCGCGGTTGAAGGTGTGATTGCGGCCGAGCGCATCACGGATCTGTTCCTTGATATAGGAGCGCAAGCGAATCCCGACATAGGTGCTCCCGTCGTTGAGGGTGATGACGCGGGGCATGAACTGCGGGGCGATGTCCCTGTTGGGATCGAGAATCGCGCCGAGGAGCCAGTGGCGGTCCTCGCGGCCGGCGACGTGGCTGAGGTCCGGCCCGACGACATTGCCGCGCCCATCGGAGCGATGGCAGTTCGCGCACAGGGCAATCTTCGGATGGTGGAAAATGCGTTCGCCGGCGGCGGTGTCGGCGGGGGCTTCGATCGCGGTGAGGCGTTTTTGCCAGGCGGCGGTGTCGGTAATAGCGGGACGATCATTGAAGAGAGAGGCGGGATCAATCAGCGCTGCAACGAGAGCCTCTGATCGGGGAAACGGCACCGTAATCGCACTCAGTATCTCTGTCTGTTCATCAGTGAGTTCGATACCACGAAGGGCGCGGAGAGCTTCTTCGCGAGTAGCGGTATCGTCCTCGCCTGCGAGCCCGATCAACAGTGAGGTGTGTTCCTCCGCGACCATCGCGAGTCCGAGGATCGCTTCGGCGCGCATTTGCGAATCCGCCGTTTCATCCGCTGCCTGCACCGCAAGAATCTTTTGCGTGGCTACCGGGTTCGCCGCGAGGACCCGAACCACTTCCAATGACAGGGCGGGATCTTTCACCTCCAGCAACTCTTGCAAAAGCGTGAGGGTAAGCCCGGGAGGGAAATGAGCTTTCGGCGTCGTTTCATCCTTAACCGGACTCGTCGAACGGACCGGAAGAAGGCGCAGGGCAAAAGCCCGAAGAGTGGGCGAACTCGATTCGTCCTTCACCCTCGCGAGCAGTAATTCCGGATTGCGCAAGCCAAGCTCCGGCTGACCGCTCAGCGCCGTGTAGGCGGCGACAGCCCCCTCGAAGACTTCGTATTCAAGATCGCTATTCGCGAGCAGCTTATCGATCGCCGGGAGATAGGAACTTAAGTCCTCATCGGCGATCCAGCGTAAGGTCTCAAACTGCACGCTGGCATTCTTGTCCCCGAGCAAAACATCAATCCACGGCTGCGGGTCCACCCCCGCGAGTCTCAGAGCCTGAACCGCCTCGATGCGGTCCGCGTCCGACCACGATTGCAGATCGGCCACCTTCCAACTGCCGGCAAGGCGGCGGAGCGACGAAAGTGCCGCGCTCGAAAGAAAGGGATCATCGTCCCGGCTCAGTTCGAATAACTTACTTCGCGAAAAACTTGTCTCGCCCCGGCGCAGATCAGCGGCAAGCGCGGCGGCTTCATTGCGAGGCTCGAGATCGAGCGGGCCGACCCAGCCTGCTTCTTTGAGATCGATTTCCAGCTTCCAAAGCCGCCCGTAGCCATGGACCGGATAACGCCCGTCAACCCAGTCAGTGAGATAGAAGATCGCTTTGCTATCGTCTTCACAATACTTGTCCCGTGCGATCCCGACCGGCCTGAAATAACGGGAGCCGCGAACCAGCGTTACTTGCTTCGCTTCGAAGCCAGCCCCCTTTTGCGTAAGCGGGAAAAAGTCGATCCGGTGATCGCCCCACGATGGCACGAGGAGACCGCGACCGAGCGGAAGCAACCCGCAGGGCGCCTCGCCGGAAGGATGAATCATCGGCAAGGTCCCGCGCATCTCGCCATTCCAGCAGACAAATGGATGAGGCGTCGCGCCTCCGTATTTTCGCCGGTAGCCATAGTCACCGTCCTCGACAATGTGGAGAACCTTGCAGGGTGGGTATTCACCGGGATCATTTTCGCCGACAAAAATCTCACCATCGGCGCGAACGGTGACGCCGAAAGGATTCCAGAGACCTTCCGCTACTTTGCGAAGATCGCCGCCGCGGGAACTAACCCTGAAGACACCGCCGCGATCGATTCCTTTGATCGCCGAGCCGTCTTTAGACTTCAGCGTCCACGCTTTCGCAAAATTTTCACCGAGTCCGAAGACGAGTTCCCCGTTCGGAGCCCACGCCAATCCGGACAAAGCATTGTGCGGGTAAATTGCCTCCGAGACGAGTTCGACAAGGGTTTCTTCGAGATCACCTTTCCCGTCGCCATCGCTGTCACGGACCCGGAGGATACGGTCGCGTTCCGAGAGATAAACCCAGCCATCGGGACCGAGTTCCAGATCCATGGTTTGCTCGGTTGCGGCGTAGAAGACGTGGCGCGTCCCATCGGGATTAAAAATGAGTATTTCGTCCTCCTTCGGACCTTCATAGTCTTCGGGAGGCATGTGGGTGTGACAGGCCACCGCCCAGACACGGCCCTTTTCATCAACATCCACTCCCGTAGGTGTTGCGATGTCAGGGCTCTCAGCAACGACTGAGAGGCGCACCCCGGGTTGTAGAACTTCGATTTCAGAAGGCCGCTCGTCCTTTCCTTCGACCAGGCATGCGAGAGATAGAAAGAGGGCAAAGAGAACGCTGTGTTTGGTCATGAAGATGGGAGGAGAAACCGTGATCGCTGTAAAATTCCCGACCTACTTCGCTATTTCTTTCACCAATAAATTCTTCCAGTTCACTTTGATGCCGCCACCTGAGTGAATCTGAAGCGCGATCGATCCATTCGCCTTCCCGATTTTCTCATCTTCCAAATCGATCATCTCCTTTCCGTTTAACCAGGTGGTAACGTGTCCGCCGACGACACGGATTTTCATGGTATTCCATTCGCCAAATTTGAGGGCTTTCTGCGCCTCTGAATCGGGCTTGATTAACCATCCGCGTCCGTAGGATTCGTAAACGCCGCCGGAATTACTGTTCGGTGGCGCCACTTCGACCTGCCAGCCTGAGATCTTCGTTCCCTCGAGCGACGAGCGGAAGAATATGCCGCTGTTGCCATTAGCGGATTGTTTAAAATCAACGGTCAATTCAAAGTCCTTGTACTGCTTCTCAGTCGCGAGATAGCCATACTCAGCATCCGCACCGCTTTCGCAAACCAGCTCGCCATTTTCGACATACCATTTTTCGGTGCCGTGAACGCTCCAGCCGGTCAGGTCTTTGCCATTAAAAATGGGGGAACCTTCATCAGCTGCGATCACATTCGGTTGCACTGAAACCAGCCCGAGAAAAAAGGAGAGCAGAAGAATCGTTGTTTTCGTCATACCATGATTGAAAGCGCCGTCGTCGGAACCGTCAATCGGCGCAATTGCCGGAGTCGCGTAGGATGGTCAACGAGATTGCGCCTCCGATTGAACTGGGCAAAACTCGCGGGACGCCGGTTAATAGAGATGGAAACTCTTTGAATGATGAAATCTAAATCCACGTCCCCTTTTTCCCGCCGCCGGTTTATCTCCACTGCTGCGGCCGCAACGACCGCCGGGAGTATTTCGCTTCGGGGATTAATCGAACTTGAGGCGGCTCCTGACGGAACGGGTGAGACGGATCATTTCTCGTATCGGCTCGCTCCGAAGGACGGTCCGTATATCGATTCCCATCGCGATAACAAAGCCTTCGCCCGAAGCGAGGACAAGATTTTGCTCTCAGAAGACAATGGCAAGACGTGGTCGCACCGCCTCGATTTCCCGGATGCGAGTAAGGTCAATTTCAGCTGTATCCTCGGGAACGGGAACATTGTCTTTTCGACCGAAGCGAAGCTCTACCTGAGCACGGACAATCTCAAAACCTATCGACAGATCGTGGTGAAAGACCGGGACGGAAGCGACTATATCGAACACACACCGAAGGATCCTGAGAAGCCCGGTCACTATTATCATTCGCTCGACGGGGTTCACACCTGGGAAATTGAGGGAAAGGAAATACTCGTCTGGGGGAATTACACCAACGTTATTGGTGGGGTCGCTCCGGTGAATATTTACTATTCGACCGACAACGGCGAGACTGTAAAGATCGCTTATTCTTTTGGTCAGAATCCCAAATTTCAGGAAAAAGGCACCGATCTGGAAAAGGACCCACTGCTCGGCGCGGAAGACAATGAGGTCATTTGCCGGCACCTTCATTCGGTGATGTACAATCCGGAGGAAGACGCCTTCTACGCCTGCTCCGGAGATATCGATCGAGGGTTTGGGAACGAATGCCACTGGCTTCGCGGCACTTATGATCAGGGCTCTGATTCATGGGATTGGAAAGTGCTGGTGTCGGTCAATTCCAACTCACGTCACAAATCCGGCGGAATCCACTTTGTTGACGGAGAGCTTTATTGGGCCGCCGATGCGAACGGCCCCAAGACGATTCGTGAAAGCTATGATCGAGGGATTTTTCACTGTGCGCCGGGCGACATCGCCGATCTCGACAAGCACACGAGGATGCACAACCCCGGCTACGAGATTGGCGTCATGATCATCGAAGACGACTTTATCCTCGCGGCGCATTGTGCCCCGGCATCCCCCCACGACTGCGGATTTCTCGTCTCACCCGATCTAGGGAAAACCTGGGCGCAATACGACCTCAAGGAATTCGGCAAGCGATCAGGAGTGCGCTTTCATCAGAAAAACAGTGACGGCTGGTTCCGTGTCGATCTTCGCACCGGTTGGGTCGATCCGAGTGAGGTGCTTTTCATTAAGCCGAAGCCGCAGGCGTCATAATCGGCAGACCTATTTCAACGATTGGGGGAGAGAGGAGTGAGGCAGTTCAAGTGGCGTGCGGAAAGAGAGATTGAGAGCGGCAAGTCATTCCGGGCGAGTCCGCTTGTTCCGCCTTCACTTAGTATGCCCTGAAAGCAGCGCCCCTATTTCATGAACTTCCTCAGCGTCTTCAACCGCCCTTGATACGGCGGCGCGACCGCGAAGAAATCGCGGGAAAACCACCGACGGGTAACGGCGCGTTCGTAGGTGAAATTGTCAAACCCCGCCTGCCCGCGGTAGCGACCCATGCCGCTGGCGCCGACGCCGCCGAAGGGGAGGTTCAAATTGGTGCCCTGCTTGAGAACATCGTTAAAACAAACCGATCCTGACTGAACCGCGCCGGCGATGGTTTCCAAAGTCGAGCTGTCTTTGGAAAAGGCGTAGAGGGCCAGTGGCGCAGGAAGCGCACTGAGCCGGGCGAGCAGCTCCTCGAGACTCTGATAGGTGACCAGTGGAAGAATCGGTCCGAAAATTTCCTCCTCCATGACCGGGGAATCCCAATCGGCATGGGGGATCATCGTCGGAGCAAGATAGCGCTGATGAGGACTATCTTTTCCGATCCGAACCGCTTCGTCGGGAATGAGTCGGGAAAGGCGTTCGTAGTGCTCTTGATTGACGATACGGGCCAGATCGGGGCTCGGGGATTCAGGGTAGGCCGACTTTAGCGCGGCGGTGGCTTTCTCGAGAAAGGCTTGTTGGAGCGCTTCCGGGATCGCGACGAAGTCGGGGGCGATACAAGTTTGTCCGGCATTGATAAATTTCCCGGAAATAATTCGCTGAACCGCGATATCCAGATCGACATCCGAAGCAATCACGCAGGGGCATTTCCCTCCCAACTCAAGCGTGATCGGGGCAATGCACCTCGCGGCGGCTTCCGCGTAGAGCCGTCCGATGCGCTCGCTTCCGGTGTAGAACCAGCTGTCGAACTTTTCCCTGAGCAAATTACTTCCTATCTCAGGACCACCCTGAACCACCGTGAAATGTTCCTCAGCAAAAACTGAGCCGATGATTTCAGCGATGAGACGGGCCGTCTCCGGAGCAGACTCCGAAGGCTTGAGCATGACGACGTTGCCGGCAGCAATGGCGGAGATGGCGGGGGCGAGGGAAAGCTGCAGCGGGTAATTCCAGGCAGAGACAATCAGGGTCGTGCCGAATGGTTCCCTCCGAACTTCACTCCGGGAAGGGAAAAAATAGAAGGGATTACCGACTCGCCGCGGCCGCGACCAACGACGAAGCCTTTTAACGACCAGTCGAATCTCAGAAAGAAGGAAATAGACTTCTGAGAGATAGGCTTCCAACGGAGGCTTGCCCATATCCTCCGCAAGTGCTTCAAGGAGAGCGTCGCTTTGGTTTGCGATCGCGACACCCAAATCTTCGAGCACTTGAATCCGATTTTCGAGGTTTCGGGTTTGACCTGAGTCAAAATGAACTCGTTGTGCCTCCAGCAGAGCCGGAATATCGTAGACTGGAATGTTTACTGGTTCCTTGGACATTATTTAACAGGGAAAGATAAATCGGAATCTGACAACTTCGCTTCGTTGAAAACGTAACAAGGATTACGCCAAACGATTATCGGAGTCGAAAGGATTGTCGAAAAATCGACAGAAAGCTGAGGAAGAAGAATAAAAAACTGTCGAGACAGCTTGTCTACGACTTGAATTAAGGGGAAAATGACCCATCGGTATAACTAATATTGTGATGAGAGGACCTGATTCGAATGGATCCAGCGCGGAGCCCAAAAAGGTTATTATAGTAGGTGGTGGCCCCGGCGGAGTCGCCAGTGCTCTGCTTCTAGCCAGCCGTGGGATTGAAGTAGACCTTTACGAAAAACAAGATCGCCTTGGTGGTCGAACCGGAGCGCATGAGATAGACGGCTATCGATTCGACATCGGTCCGACTTTTCTGATGATGAAATCCCTTCTTGATCGGATTTTTACGGAGGCGGGAAAGAAGTCAGAAGACTACCTCGACTTTGTTCGTTTGGATCCAATGTATGAAATTCGCTTCGATGACGAAGTGTTTCGCGCAGGAGACAACACGGAGGATACCAAAGCTGAGATCGAGCGCCTCTTCCCCGGTCAATCGGCAGGAATGGATCGTTTTCTCAAACGGGAAGGTGAACGCCTCCACAAACTCTTGCCGGCTTTCGAGCGCAGTTTTCCCAGTGCGGCAAGCACCCTCGATCCGACACTGCTCCCTGCCCTGCCTCATCTATCCCTCGGAACGACGATATTCGACAATCTGAAGAAATATTTTTCAGACGATAAATTGGCTCTCTTGTTTTCGTTTCAGAGCAAGTACCTGGGGATGTCCGCCTGGGAGTGCCCGGGAGCGTTCGCGATGCTCTCCTACATGGAACATGAGCATGGTATTTTCCACACCATCGGAGGGCTAACCGAGATTCCCCTCGCTCTTGGAAAAGCAGCTGAGGAATGCGGAGCGCGAATCCACACCGGGACGCCCGTGAAAGAGTTGATTCTCGATGGGCGAAAAGTAGCCGGGGTCGAGCTGGAGAATGGCGAATGCGTCTACGCTGACAGTGTCGTCATCAATGCCGATTTCGCCCACGTCATGGCGAACTTGGTCCCTTCGAATTCCCTGAAGAAATATACGAAAGAGAAACTGGATTCGATGAAATACAGCTGCTCAACGTTCATGATTCATCTGGGTGTCGATAAACTTTACGATCTGCCGCACCACACAATCGTCTTTGCCCGTGATTACAAAAGGAACATCGAAGAGATTTTCAACAAGCACACTGCTTCGACTGACATTTCATTCTACGTTCGCAATGCCAGCGTGACTGATCCCACCCTGGCGCCTGAAGGGAAATCGAGCATCTATATCCTCGTTCCGACCCCCAACCTCGATGGCGACATTGATTGGGATGAAACCCGCGACCGCTACCGGAAGCTCGCTTTTGAAGCGATCGCAGAGCGTCTCGGGATCGATGACTTCGAGGATCATATTGAAGTGGAGAAAATTTACACACCGAAGACCTGGGAAGAGGAGTTGGATATTTTCAAAGGAGCCACCTTCAATTTGTCTCATTGTCTCAGCCAGCTGGCGTTCATGAGACCGCACAATCAGTTTGAAGAGTTCAAAAACTGCTTTTTGGTAGGCGGAGGTACGCACCCCGGAAGCGGGTTGCCGACTATCTTTGAATCTGCCCGCATTTCGTCCAACCTGATTTGCGATTCCTTCGGGTTATCCTACTCGAAAACAAAAATTAATGTATGAGCGAAACGCCGACTCCCCCAAACAAGTCTGTCATCGTTGTGGGAGCTGGCCTCGGAGGTTTGGCCGCAGCGGTTTCGCTCCGCGCAGAGGGTTTTGACGTCGAGATTGTCGAAAAGAACGAGCAGATTGGCGGCAAGCTGAACTTCACCGAGATTGATGGCTTCGGGTTTGACCTGGGGCCTTCGATTTTCACGCTTCCCCAATTTTTCGAAAGCCTCTGGGAACGCGCCGGAAAAAAAATGGCGGACTATGTGCAGCTTGAGTCTGTCCACCCTCATTGGCGCAACTTTTTCGAAGACGGACTGGTTCTCGATCTGATCGAAGATCCTGCGGGGATGGAAGCTGAGCTGAAGAAGCTCGCGGGTGACCCCGCTCATCACTGGAAGCAATTTCAAGAGTTCCTCGCTTATGGCCGGGGGCAGTATGAACTGGTCAACGAAGGCTACTTCGCCAAGGGGCTCGATACGGTGTGGGAAATGCTCCGACACTACGGGCCCATTAAGATGATGCTGAAGATGGATCACCGTCAGACAATGTCGGAATCGATCGCCAGTCGCATCGACGAAGAGCATCTCCGGATGATCTTCGAATATTTCATCAAGTATGTGGGGTCGTCCGCCAAAGATGCGCCCGGATACATGAACATGATGCCTATCATCCAGTTCGATTACGGACTCTGGTATGTGAAAGGCGGGATGTATAACCTGGCTCGCGGACTCGGAAAGCTACTCGATGACCTCGGAGTTCCCGTTCGGCTGAATGCTCCGGTCGCGACGATCAATCAAACCGGTAAAACGGTATCGGGGGTGACGCTCGAAAGCGGCGAGGTTCTCACTGCAGATTACGTGGTGTGTAATATGGAAGTCATTCCAGCCTACAAGAAACTGTTGAGCGAGCCGCCTCAATTCATGAAGAAGCTGGAGAAATTTGCTCCGGCCTGTTCAGGACTGATTATCCACCTCGGAACCGATAAAATTTACGATCAATTGGCCCACCATAATTTCTTCTACTCGAAAGACCAAAACAAGCATTTTGATTCGGTCTTCCAACAAGGCAAGATTCCTGAAGATCCGACGATCTACCTCGTAGCGCCAACGCGGACAGATCCATCGAAAGCTCCTGAGGGACACGACAACATCAAAATCCTTCCTCATATTCCCGCGATTGATCCCGAGAACCCTCATACACACGAGGATTACATGGCGCTGAAGGATCGCGTGATTGATAAACTTGAGAGAATGGGACTGACCGATCTCCGCAAGCACATCGTAGTCGAGGATGTCCTCACACCTGTCGACATTGAGCGGATGTATAACTCCAACGGAGGCTCGATCTACGGTGTCGTATCCGACTGGGATAAAAACCAGGCATTCAAAGCGCCCAAGCAGTCGTCTAAATACAAGAACCTGTTTTTCACCGGCGGCAGCGTCAATCCTGGCGGCGGAATGCCCATGGCGATCCTTTGCGGCCAAAAGGTATCGGACCGAATCGTCAAGCAGGAGGCAAAAAGCCGATAGCTTGAACTAATGGGGGGAAGCGTTGTCATGTTGATCGAACTGCCAGCGCTCTGGCTCGCGCTGCTAAATATCGTTGCGATTCCGGCGATTCACCTTGGGATATCGTGGTGTTTCATCCGAATGCCGGCGAATTGGTTTAATCCTGATTCTCCTTTTTTTAGGGCGAAAAATGGGGAAAGAGGCGGCGCGATCTATCAATCGATTTTTAAAATCCGGTCATGGAAAGGATTCCTTCCCGATGCGGCACCCTGGTTCGGCGGGTTCGCCAAAGGCAAGCTCAAGGAGAAGGACCCCGAGTATATTAAAGATTTCATCGTGGAGACCTGCCGAGGAGAGGCCGCGCACAATGCGCAGATACTGGGCATCTGGTGCACCCTGATTTGGAATCCGTGGCCAGTTGCGGCCCTTGTCATGATCGTCTACGCTGCGCTCTCAAACTTCCCCTGCCTGATCCTCCAGCGCTATACGCGGGCGAGGTTACAGCGACTGCTCGATGATTTAAGATAAGGCTCCTCTTGATTCTTTATGACCCGCATCCCACCCCTTATCGTTTTGTGTGTGTTTGCGGTGCTGGCGGCTTTCAGCGTTCTCAACGTCAAGTTCTCCGCCAACCTTTATGAAATGCTCCCGGAGGACCTTCCCGAGGTGCAGGGGATGGATCAGCTCAGCCGCTATTTCAACCGGGACGGCCAACTCATCATCACGGTCAAAGCAGAGGAGTCCTTTGTTGCAGACGAAGCGGTCGAGGCTCTCTCAGAAAAGCTCAAGTCACATCCAGAGCTTTTCTCCGATGTCTATCGAGAGCTGTCTCTGCCGGAGCTGGTCACCGAAGGCGGCGGATTGCTTGCCTGGCTATGGCTCAACGGGCCTCCTGAATCCCTCGACAAATTTGCCGAAGAGCTGAGAAAGGATCGATCCTCCGAAAAAATCGCGACGGCGATGGAATCGATTCAAAGCAGGTTCTTTGATCAAAGCGCCGTAATTTTGAGCTATGACCCATTGGGTTTTTCAAAAATCGGAGACACTCTGAGAAGCGGGCTCGACGGGGAGGATACCACCGGTCCCGACCCCATGACTTCCGAGGACGGCACCTTTCAAGTGATCTATGTGGAAGGGAGTGGCGTCGATTTTTCCAATTATCGCGAAGCGTCGGAGTGGCTCAAGGAGGTGCGCCCTCTCGTGCAGCAATGGAAGGAAACATGGCTCAAAACCCAGGCTCCGGATACGTCTCTGGAAATCGGATTAACCGGAACGCCCGCCTTCATGGCTGAAGTGGGCGCAGCGATGGAGAAGGACATGACCGTCTCCGTTTTCGCGACAATGATCCTGATTTCAATTCTTTTCTGGGTGATGCATCGCCGTTCGAAACCGCTGGCGTGGCTGGTTTCTTCGATGTTTGCGATCCTCGCGATCACGCTTGGATTGGGCGGTTTCATTTTTGGTGATCTCAGTGTGATGAGCGTCGGCTTCGCCGCAATTCTCATGGGACTCGCGGTCGACTACGGAATCGTCATTTACCGGGAGGCGATGAATAGCGGGCTCAAAGCTCCCGAACTTAGACGGTCGGTAGGACCGGGAATCCTCTGGGCGGCTGCGACGACAGCGGTCGTTTTCCTTTCTCTCAATTTCAGCTCGATGCGGGGTTTGTCAGAAATGGGAAACCTCGTTGCGATTGGTGTCGTCGTCGGCGCACTCGTGATGCTTTTCTTCTTCGCTCCCGTGGCGGCCCTATTCAATAGCGATCCGATCGAGGATAAGGGCACTCAGCTTTCGGGAGAAGGAATGACAAGCCGCCTTGCAGGAATCGTCGCGATCACGATTCCCGTTGTCGCAATCGTGTCAGTCTTTGTCGGCGATATGCCGAAACTGGAAGCGAACTTTCACCCATTTCGAATTCGCGAAAGCCCGTCAATGAAGTCGTGGCAGCAACTCCAGCATGAATTACGAGGTCGGAAAAATTCGGTGCCAACGGTCATCACCGCGACGAACGCCATTGAATTGGTGAAAAACGTGAAGGAAGCCGAACAGCGCATTGAATCCGCCAAAGAAGAAGGACTCCTGACGCGAAAGGTGCTGCCAATGTCCTTTATCCCGAACCCCGAACACCAGAAAAACAATCGGGCGACGATTCTGACTCTCCTGACCGAAAAAGAGAGAGTGCTCAATGAAATCGGAGAGGCAGGATTCTCTGAGGAGGGTTCCGAACTAACCGAGACAATCTTTGAGGCCTGGGAAAATTATGCCGCGCAGTTGGGGGAACAAGCCTACGCGAACCCAGAGGGAAGACTGGCCGAGTGGTCGATTAGCCGTCTCTTCTCAGTCGAAGACGGCGTGTTTGCCGCGCTTGCTACCGTCACTCCGGCAGAACCCCTCGATCGATCCTGGGTCACCGCGATATGTAACGAGAATACTTCAGTGGCCAGCCTCGGGTCGCTTGGCTCTGCTTTGAACGAACGTATTCGCAGCGATCTCTTACAGGTATTTCTTCCGATGATAGGGCTACTCGTCCTCATGCTGACAGTGGTTTTTCGCTCATGGCGCGATTTGCTACTCAGTCTATTCGCGCTCCTTTTTGCCGCCGCCGCGATGGTCATTCTGACGGTATTGACGCCCCTGAAATGGAATTCATTCAACGTCTGCGGACTTCCCTTGCTCTTTGGAACCGGCCTCGATTTCAGCATCCACATGATTTTTGCTTTGCGACGCGGTAAGGGCGATATCGGCAAAGCACGACACGGAATCGGAAAAGCGCTCCTCTTTTGCGGGTCGTCATCCGCAATCGGCTTTGGATCCCTCGCTACCGCTTCCGCCTACGGACTAGCCAGTCTGGGCATCGTCTGCGCGATCGGCATTTTGATCAACATGCTCGTCGCGGTGTGGTTGATACCACGCTGGTACCGATGGGTTCATCGAATCAATAGCTGACAAGCAAGAGGACTCCGCTTACCTTTTAGGCATGCTGTTTTTACGTTCATTCCCCCTCCTGTGGAGTTGTTTGGCTCTGATGATTTTCTCCCCACTTCAGTCAGCTGATCTTTCTGTCGTTGAAAAATGGATGGCGACGAACACCCAAGTCAGCTCCGTTAAAATCGATTTTACCCAGAAGAGAACGATGAGGTCTCTCAAAGTGCCTATCAGTCAGAGTGGAACCCTTTGGATGGACTACGGTAAAGATCGCTTTCGCTGGGAAACTGGCGAGCCAGCCCAGACAATCGTGACGAAACAAGGCGGTAACTTATTAATTGTGCGCACACCGGGGAAGAAATTCGAACATCGTCCATTCGGCTCGGGAGGGGACAATCAGGGAATGTCAGTTATGGCAGGCGGCTTTCCCCGCTCAATGAGTGAGTTCACCCGGAAATACCGGGTTCTCTCGACGGAAAAGCGCGACAACACGTTTCGAATCGCAACCCAACCTCTGGGTTCAGCCGGAAAAGGGGTCAGCCAATTCACCTTTGTAGTGCAGGCATCTGAATATCGCCTCGTTGGAATGGAGATCGAATTAAAAGACGGGTCATCAATCAATACCGTCTTCAATCGCGTTGAGCTAAACGTTTCGGTACCGGGCAGTCTTTTTTCCCCCGACCTCACTGGCTACAAGGAAACCAAATTCTGACGGAAGGGACTCCCTCCGCTTCAGAGCCCACTGCGTAGGGTTGCGACGCAAAACAAATCCTTGTTCGTCGAATCGCCCGCACTGCTAAACATCCCCGACAGGAATCGAACCTGTATCTAAGGTTTAGGAATCCGTCCAGAACCCTTATATAATAGGGGATCCGAGCCCTGTAAAGGATCGTGCGGGGCCTTGCGGCGG